>Ga0075418_10000033_pt1 | contig 102795 bp, 90 predicted proteins | sample SoiMetdeltSBSDD2_FD_81776 | JGI IMG/M metagenome (GOLD analysis project Ga0075418, IMG submission 81776) | Bulk soil microbial communities from a Populus tree surrounding site in Tennessee, USA - Soil MetaG P. deltoides SBSDD2 | ecosystem: Environmental > Terrestrial > Soil > Tree plantation...
CGGGTCGGCCTCGGCCATGACCTTGGTGATGGCCGCGGTCAGCGTGGTCTTGCCGTGGTCGATGTGGCCCATCGTGCCGATGTTGACGTGCGGCTTGTTGCGCTCGAATTTTGCTTTGGCCATGTGTAGTTGCCTTTTCCTTCGTAGAACCGGGTGGAACGCGTCACGCTCGTAGCGGCGGGCGGACTTGAACCGCCGACAACTCGATTATGAGCCGAGTGCTCTGACCAACTGAGCTACGCCGCCGAGCCCTCTGTGGGAATCGAACCCACGACACCAGCCTTACCATGGCTGTGCTCTACCGACTGAGCTAAGAGGGCGGGAACTGCGACCAGCGATGATAGGTGACATGACCGTGCGGCTCGCCGGGGTTGCCGACGCGGCGGCGATCCGGGCCATTTACAACCGAGAGGTGACCGAGGCGACGAGCACGTTCGACATGGTCCCCCGCTCCGAGGCAGACCAGCTCGAATGGCTGCGCGCCCACGACGGCGCCCACCCGGCGGTGGTCTCGATCGCGGCCGACCAGGTCACCGGCTTCGGGTCGATCAGCCCTTTCAAGGAGCGCCCGGCCTACGCCACCACGGTCGAGGACTCCGTGTTCGTGCATCAGGACCACCGTGGCGCCGGCGTCGGCAAGATGATCGTCAACGAGCTGGTGCGGCTGGCGACGAGCCACGGGTTCCACGCCATGATCGCCCGCATCGTCGGCGGCAATGAGGCATCGATCAACGTGCACAAGGTGTGCGGCTTCGAGATCGTCGGCGTCGAGCGCGAGGTCGGGCGCAAGTTCGGCAAGTGGCTCGACGTCGTCGAGATGCAACGCCTGCTCTAACTCTGGCGGCGGGGACCCAACCCCGCTGCCCCCTCACAGTGGGCGATGTCGCTAGTGCTGGCGGTTTATGAGGCGCTCGACCGCGAGTTCGGCGAAGTCGTGGGCTTCGTCGGCCGGGGGCAGGAGGCCGCGCTTGGCGGCCGAGAGGTGCGCGCAGCTCGTGACGAGGGCCATGTGCGTGAAAGCCTGCGGGAAATTGCCGAGCGCCTCACCGCTGGCGACATCGATCTCCTCGGCGAAGAGCCCGACGTCGTTGGCCAGGGCGAGCAGTCGTTCGAGCAACGCGTCGGCTTCGTCGATGCGACCGGCGTGGGTCAAGCAGTCGAGCAACCAGAACGAGCACAGCAGGAACGCGCCCTCGCCGCCTTCGAGGCCATCCTCCGCGTTGTAGCGATGGACGAGGCCGTCGCGCTCGAGATCACGCTTCACCACGTCGATCGTCGCGGTGACCGCCGGGTGCGACGACGGCAGCAACCCGAGGGCGGGCACCAGCAGCGTTGACGCGTCGGCCACCGGGTAACCGACCGCTTGCGGGAACCAACCGTCGGCCGCCGCCTCCTTCTCGAGATAGGCGGCGAGGTTGTCGCGCTCGGCGGCCCACCGGTCGACGGCGCCGCCGACACCGAGGCCTTCAGCGAGACGGACGGCGCGGTCGAGCGCGACCCAGCAGTTGAGCTTCGAGTGCACGAAGTGGCGCGGCTCGTCACGGATCTCCCAGATGCCCTGGTCCGGCTTCTCCCACCGCTCGCACACGATGTCGGCCAGGCCGGCGAGGAACGTCCAGTTGTCGGCGGTGATCTCGCCACCGGCGCGGGCGAACAACCACGCGGCTTCGAGGAGCTGGCCGTAACAGTCGAGCTGCAGTTGTTTGACCGCGCCGTTACCGACGCGCACCGGACGCGACCCGCGATGGCCGGCGAGGTGATCAAGTTCGAGCTCGGGCAACGACCGCTCGCCGCAAATGCCGTACATGATCTGCAAATCGCGCGGCCGACCGGCGCCGGTGCGCTCGAGCCAGTGCTTGAACGCCAGTGCCTCGTCCGTGAAGCCCAACGCAAACAGTGAGATCAGCGTCAGCGTCGCGTCGCGGATCCACGTGTAGCGGTAGTCCCAGTTGCGCTCGCCACCAATGTCCTCGGGGAGCGACGTCGTCGGCGCGGCCACGACCGCGCCGGAGGGCGCGTAGGTGAGTGCCTTGAGCACAAGCGCGGAACGGCGAACCGCGGCGGCGTGATCGCCGTCATAGCGGCAGCCGCTCATCCAGCCCTTCCAGAACGCGATCGTCTGGTGGAGCTCGCGCGCCGGGTCGGACTTGGGCGGTCGCGGCGCATGCGACGGCGTCCACCCGGCGCGCACCCACGCCTCGTCACCGGCAACGAGTGACCACCGCGCCGCCAGTCGCTCGCCCTGCACCGGCAGCGGGTTCGACGCGTCGATCCACAGCGCGTCGGCGCCGCCGACAACTTCGTCGGTCCGCAGGCGCGGCACGAACGCGCCGTACTCGAAGCGCGGCTCGATGACGACCTCGACCTCGACGGCACCGCTCGTGCACACGACCCGGCGCAGGATTGCGTGGGCACCGATCGGCATGCAGTCGGTGAGCTCGACCACGCCGCTAGCGCACGCGAACGTCGTGACGAGCACGTTGGTGTCTTCGATATACGCGCGGGTTACATCCGCGGCGGCAACAGGCGCCACGCGGAACGCGCCGCCGCTGTTCTCGTCCAGCACCTTGCAGAACACCGCCGGCGAGTCGAACCGCGGGAAACAGGCCCAGTCGATCGACCCGTCCGTGCCGACCAGCGCCGCCGAGTGGCAGTCGCCGAGGAGGGCGTAGTCGCCGATCCGATTCACTTCCAGCAGGCTAGGCGCCGCCCCTCATCACTCGGTTCGGCGCTGTACCTCTTCGGAGCAAGGCGCCGGCCTTCCACGCCGCGTAGGCGGGCAGGATGCCGAAGGCCACCAGGATCAAGATCGCCAGTGCGACGTACCCCCACTTGCCCGCCGTGGCGTTGGCGACGGTCACCGCGATGAGCAGTAGGCCGACAGCGACGTTACCGGCGACGCCGATTGGCGTGCGCCACGTACGGTGGCGGTCACGAGCCGGCGAGGAACGAGTCATGCCGATCGTCCGCCGAGTGTCGCAAGCGCGGTAGCCACGTAGATCTCGAGGCCCTCGTCCGCCTCGTCGATCACAAATCGGACGGCTTGGGCCATCGGGTGCACCGCGCCGCGCGCAGCCTGCACCGCCGGCGTGTCGAACACTGGACTCCACACCCACGCACTGTTCGGAACGGCCTGGCGGATGACCTCGCCCAAGTACGCGCCGAGCCACTGCGCGAGCCGCAACCGTTTCTCACGATCGGCGAGCACCGCTCGCATGTCTTGCGCCAGCGCCTGCGCGTGGGACATCGAAACGACATCGAAGTGCAAGTCGACGCCTTGCGTGTGTGCAAACTCGATGAACCGAACGGCCTCTTCGCTCATCTCGGTCGCCAGCTCCTCGGCCGACGGTGGTGTTGTCATTTGCCGCTGGTGGCCGGCAGTCGGATCTCCGCTGGCGCGTCGGGCGCTCCAAGTAAGGGCGCCAAGGCGGCGCTGACGCGTGCGCGAGCCCCGTCGCCGTCCGCTCTCACGCGGAGGAGCGGCCCGACCTCGGTCGCGTCGCCGTTCGCGAGAACGCCATCGAGAACGCCTGCCGTGGCCTCACGGAAGCGCGGGCCCAAATACATGACGTCAAAAACGTCAGGCAGCCCGGCCTGGATCAGCCGGATCGGCGGCAGCATGATCTTGGCGTTCCTCCCATCGCGGGTAGACGCCGACAGGGTGCCGCTCGCCCTGGCCCGCTGCAACGCTTCCTCGGTGAGTAACTGCACGAATGCGAAGTCGGCCTTGAGCGTTCGCACGACCACGTCGGCCAGCTGGCCGAGATCGCCCGGTTCTGCCGTGACCGTGCTGGTGACCCACGTATAGGACCGCGGCCGGAACCAGATGGACATCGAACCCCGGGTGCACTTCAACAGGAGACAGCGACCGTCGAGCGCGCCGGCGACCGACTCGTAGCCATCGAAGGGCTCGCGTATCGGCTCTTGTCGGCCCCACCGAACGGGCTCCAACGGCGAACCGGTCAATGCATCGAAGAAGGCTGGCCCGATGGGCGGTTCCAGCGCCGACAGCGTGTACGCGTCGAAAGCCAGATTCATGGGAGCCATGCCTTGAACGTCTGCGTGGACGAATCGAACACCCGGATCGTGCCACCGGTCTCGGCGATCGCTTCACGGAGTGGCGCCGAGATCGACACGGTGTTGGCGGACACCACAAGATTGTGAGGGATTTCGGCCGCGCTGGCGAACTCGTTCTGGATGCGCATTTGTTTCGTCAAGCTGAGTCGCGCGACATCTTTGACTTCGGTGATCGACGTGGGCGCGAAGTTGCGGCCACCAACGACGTCAGGGATCGAAGTGCCCTCTGTCCCGACGACGCGCAGCGTGCCCTTCGTTTCGCCGAGGGCCGCCTGCACGTCGGCCTCGAAAGCACGGCCCCGGGTGCCATTCTGGACGACCTGGGCGACCTCGTCCGCCTCGGCCGCGGCGCCCCCGCGGCCGAACGGAATCAGGCTCCTCGCGATGTCACCAACCGACGCACCTTCGCTGAGCGCCTGTTTGATCGCGCCGACTGCTTCGACCGCACCCTTGACAGCCACGACGGTCTGCACGGCGGCCGCGGTGTACTCACCCGCCTTGAAGGCCGTGGAGTTGTAGTCCACCTTGTCGGCCTCGCCCAAGACCGAGAGGATGTCCTTGGCGTGGCCCATTGACAGGTTGTTGAGGACGCCTCCGGCGAAGTCGGCCACACTCTGTCGCCAACCACCGTCGTGTGTCACCACCCATACGCCGCAACCGCCCGACTCCGCGTCATACACGGTGATCTCGCCATGACCGCCGAGCGTGCAGTTGGCGGCCCCGCCGTTGGCGACGTTAATGAGAACTGACTGGTAGAGCGTCAGCGTGACCGGGTCCTGGCCTTCGATCGAGACCGTCTGTGTCTCGTTCTTCTTGTCAGGGTTCTGCGCGAAGTTGCGGTTGATCTGGTCGACCTGCTCGCTGGTGACGCCCGGCGGAGTTGGGTAGCCGTATTCGTCGCAGCCGCCGCCTTCGATCATTCCGTGCGCACACGGAGCGTGGCCGCTGGGATCGACCAGGTTGACCGGGTCCCCGTTCACATAGCTGTAGCGGTTGGCCGTCAGCGGATCGGTACCGACCGAGAGGTTCGCGCCGCTGCCGCCGGTGCGGTGGCTGTCTGCGGTGGTCCACGTCGCGGTAGCGGGGTCGTAACTGCGCGATCCGAAGAGGTACTGACCGGTTGCGGTGTCGTGACGACCGGCGCGGTAGAAGACGTCGGTGACAGCGGTACCCGTGTCACACGTGTTCTGCCCGGCCGCATTCGTGTCCGTCTTGTCTGACGTCGCCACGTTCTGCGCCGTCCCGTACGGGTCGAACCTCGTCTCGCATGCCACCGCGCCAGTGGCGTCGGTGATGGTAGTCACGTTGCCGTTGCCGTCACTCGAGAAGAACCCGTTGCCGCCGCCGGTCCCGCTCGCGCGGTACCCAAGCGGCTGCCCGGATGCGTTCACGACGTAGCTGAGCGCCGTCGGGAAGCCCGTACCAACCGGCTCGGCCGCACTGAGCGCTTGACTCAGACCGTCATAATGAAGCGCGGTCGTGACCGCGCTGCTCGAGTGACTCGTTTGCCGGTCGAGGCCGTCATAGGTGTACGTAGTCGTTGTCGCGGTGCCGCAACCGGCCGCCCCCGTCCCCGTCGCAGTGCGGGTCCGGTCGAAGCCGTCGTAGGCGTAGTTGAGGCACCCATCGCCGACAGTGCGGCCCTGATCGTCCTGGCTAACAGTGCGCGTATTGCCGTTGAGCGTCGAGCTGGCGAGGCTGTTGTCGGCGTTGTAGCTGGCCGAAGCGGCGGTCCCGTAACCGATGCGGTTGTCGTTGCCGTCGTACGCCACGGAGCGAGCGCCGTTGACAGGGTCGGTGAACGTGGCCAGCCGACCGACGCTGTCGTACGTGTAGTGGTGGTTGCCGGCAACTGTCGCCGGTGCGCCGGCGCCCTGGACGCTCGTCAGGTTCTGGTCGGTGAGCCGCCCCAGCTCGTCGTACGTGTTGATCCAATCCGCGCTGACGGTGCCGCCCGCGAGCTTGTGCTCGCGCAGGGTCCCGTCGTTGTCCCACGTCAGACTCGTGGCCTGACCATTGGGCGCGGTCTGCTGCGTCGGCCGGCCGGCCGGGTCGTAGGTCCACTGCCAGTTCCCGGCGATGCCGGTTGCCGCTTGCGTCTTGGGAAGGCCCGAGTCGCCGTACGTGTACGTGCTGGTGACGGCGCCGGCCGACGCGTCCTCCCGCACCGTCGGCGCGCCCGAGCCGTTGTATGCAAAACCGGCTGTGTGACTGCCGTCGCTGACCGTGCGGACGTTCTGGTCCTGGTAGTAGCTCGCGGTAAGCGTGCGCGTGTAGCTCGGCTCGGCGTCGGTTATGCCAAGCGGGCTGCCGGACGCGTTGTATGTGGTTGTAATGACGCCCGCGCCACCGCGCCCGGTTTGCGTGGCCAAGCGGTCGTTCGGGTAGTAGCCGAGGCAGATCGTGCTGGTCTCGACAATCGGGCTGCACGTGATCGGAGGCGGGGCGCCGCCGCTTGTCTTCGTCGTCTGCTCGGCGACCTTGCGACCTCCGGCGTCGTACGCATACGAGGCAACGCGAACGCTTGTGCCGGGGGAGTCGATGGGTGTCGAGCTTTGCGACAACAGGTTGTCGTCGGTGAACGTGTTGCTCACCGGCCGGTTCGCCGTGTTCGGGGCGAGCCCACTGTTGCCGGCCTTGGAATAGATCGCCGTGGGGTTCCCGTTCGCGTCGTACTGGTAGCTCATGCGACGGTTGGCGTTGTCATAGACGGAGTCGACGAGTCCATCGGACGTGTATGTCGTGCGAGTGACCTCGTTGCGCGCGTTCGTAACCTTTGACGACTGGCCGTTGGCGTCATACTCGTAGTTGGTGATGTGCGTCACCGTGGTCCCGCTGAGCACGCCTGGTTCACCCGTGACTCGTTTGGTGAGACCCTCGGCCGTGTAGTCGATGGCCGTCGTGTTGCCGTTGGCATCGGTGAGGGTCGTCTGACGCCCGTCGCCGTCATAGCCGTGCGTTGCAGTGACCACCCGCTGCCCGTCGGTTACCGGCGAAGGGGTTGTCTCGTGCCACAGGAGGTTGTCGTCCGTGTAGTCGAAGCCGACGTAGCGGTTCGAGCCGTCGACGATGGTTGGAAGGTCGACCTGCGTCAGGTTCCCGGCGTAGTCGTAGTGGTAACGGCTTACGCAGACGCCGACGTCGCTTGGGTAAGGCGCCTCGTTAGGGCACTGGCGGGCCTGTGTGCTGTCGGTGCCGACCGACGGTGCCGCCGCGGAATAGCGAGGCTCATGGCTGGCGACGATCCGTCCGTCCTCGTCGTAGTCGCGCCGCGTCGTGAATGCCGGATTCGGATTGTCACGCGGGTCGCCGACGCCGGCGTACGGCACGAAGGCGTCCGGTCCAGCGACGGCGACGACGTTGCCGTCCGCGTCGTACGTCGTACGAGTGCGGATATTCGTCCCTCCGGTCGCGGCGGGCAGGCCCGCATTCGCCGCGCTGCCGTTGTCGGCCCCGTCCACCGCGTCCACCAGGCGGTTGTTGGCGTCATAGCTGTACGCGCTGACGCGGCCGCTCCCATCCCCCGCCGGTGGGCGGGTCACGGTGACTGTGTTGCCGGACGAGTCATAGGTGTACGTCGTCAGGTTGCTGACGCCGGAGGTGCGGGGCACCGACATGCTGGTCTGGCGATCGAGGAGGTTGAACGCGGCGGTGGTGTGATGCCCGCGCCCGTCTTGGCGGTCGATGGCGTTGCCGTCAGCGTCGTACTTAACGATCACGGTAATGGGCTGGCCGGCGGCCCGATAGGTCGTGCTCTGCACAGTCCGGCCCGCGAGGTCGATGGCGTTGTGCGTCGAGTAGACGCCGGTAGCCGTGCACGCGCCGGCACCATCGACGAACTCGCGCGGCGGACAGATGTCGGTCACGTTGCCGTCGCTGTCGTACCGCCTCGCCGTACGCAGGGTCGAATACGTTCCGTCGTTGCGAGGAAGGTCGACGTTGACCTGTCGGCGCAATGCGTCATAGGTGAAGCTCGTCGTCTGCTGGTTCGCGTCTTGGCTCGTGATGACACTGTCGAGACCGTCGTACGTCATGAGTGCCGTGCACACGTGGGGGTTCGACGGGAAGAACGCATCCGTATAACGCGGACAGGCCACCGCCGCCTGGTTGTCGCTGGCCGAACGAGCCCAGCGCTTGGTGCTCAGCCGATTCACCGCGTCGTAGCTATAGGCGACGACGTGACCGTTGGGGTCCGTCTGGCTCAGCTTGTTCGCGAAGGCGTCGTATGTGAACTGGGTCGCCTTCCCCGCGGCCCGCTCGGACGGCTTGGTGGTGCTGGTGATCTGGTCCCGGACGTTGTACGTCTCAATGATGTCGTACGTTCCGACATTGGCTGCCGTTCCACGACCAGGCCGCATGAGAAGCTGGTTGCCGTTCTCGTCGACGGTGGCGAGCGCGACGTTCCCGATCGGATCCTTCGTCGAGCGGAGATAACGCCACGGGGACGCATAGGGGCTCGGCGCGAATGCCGAGCAGCCAGGCTCGCCCGGCCGGCATGCGTAGAGGGTTTCGCTGTATGCGAGCACCGGTCCGCCGAGTGGCGCGCGCGGTGGCAGCGCCAGCGTGCCGGGAAAGTCAGCTACGGCGTTCGCAGCGGTCGCGTTGCGGTCCCACGTCCGCCCGACGTTGCCCGCCCGGTCGTAGCCGAATGCCACGAATTTGCCCGTCGGATCGGTGACTGCCTTCAGCCAGCCGCCGGCGGATACGCCCCCGGACAGGTCCGAATCGCCGTCTTGATAGTACGTGTAGGTAGTTGAGCCGCCGCCTTCCGCGACTCCCTTCGGACTTGTCATCGACGTCTTCTGGCCGTACTTGTCGTACGCGAACTTCGTCGTGGTGGCCGGTGCGCTGGCATTCGTCGAATCGAATGTCGGGGCGTTGATCTGGCACACATTCCCGGTGTTGGCCGCGGGCTGCGTGCCGCACGTCCCGCCGGTGTTGACCTTCTGGGGGTCGACCCCGAGAGTGCGGTCGACGACGTAAGTGGTGACATAGCACGCGTAGCCCGGAGTCGCGGTGCTGCATGCTCCGGAGCCAGGGGCAGCGTTGCCACGCGGGCTCAGCATCTGGGTGCGGTCTTGCAAGTAGAAGCGCGTGCTCGCCTGGGCCTTCGTCACCGGGCGCTTGTCAGAGGCGACATTGCCTGCTCCGGTGACCGAGTCGCTCAGCGGAGTCGTCGTCGTGCCGTCGGACTGCACGTATTGGGTCGCGTAGCCGTACGTCGTGTCGACGGCCGAGGCACCGTTCTGCCGACGTGTACGGAGAACATTCCCTTCGGGGGTGTACAAGAGCGACGTGTCGACATCGGCCGACGAAGCCGAGAAGCTCTTGTCCACCTGTCGGCAGAGGTTGTTGTCCGCCGGTGCCCCATGGAAGTGCTGGCCGACGCGCCACCATGGGAGCGCCGTGCGATAGAGCGCCACGTCGTCGATTCCGCCCGGGAACCAAGCGCCGCCACCCGACCGCGTCGCGAACACCACGGGGATGGAATTCCGCATCGTGGCCGTGAGGGTGTGCGTGAGGTCAGGGACCTTGGCGTCGGCGACGCCGTCGACGTAGATCGTGAGGTCCTGCCAGCGCCCGCCGGTCGACACGCCGTCGCCGGCGTTGACGACGACCAGGTGGTGCCACCCCCCGTCGTTCAGCTTCGTAGTGCCGCGGATCTCGGTGTAGTTACCAGCTCCGTAGTCATTGATGAGTTGCACACGGGCAACGCCGTTATCGAGCAGGATGTCGTAGCCGCGGTACGGTGCGACATTGTTCATCTTCGAGACCGGGATGACGATTCCGGTGCTGGTCGTCTTGATCCAGGCCTCGATCGAGAAGGGGTCGGTCCGTTCGAAATCGCTGGCCGCGGTGCTGTTCACCAACACATACGACGTAGTGCCGTTGAAAGTGGCCGCCTTGTCGGTGTCGCCCGGCAACCCGCCCGCGGCGCCGAGCGTCACGTTGGCGTAGGCACCGCTCTGGGCCCCGCCGGAGCTGTCAGCCGCGGTGGTACCGCTCGTCTCGTTGAGCCGCCAGTAGCCGGTCGGACTGTCAGCGGCGATAGTCGATGGGTAGGTCCCGTCGGGCTGACGGCACGCCGCGCCCGGTCGGTCCCACGTGTAAACGGTCTCGTGGAGCAGCGGTGGGCTGCCCGTCGCGTCGCTCGTGCCGGCGACGTCGCCGGCCCGGCCGGACGCGTCGATCTTGGAGAACTGGCGAACCTGACCCTGGCCCGCGGCACCGTTCGGAGTGGTGAATTTGGCGCTGTTGTTCGCGTCGTCATACGCAACGGTCGTGACCGTCCCGGCCCGGTCCGTGAGCTGGGTTACACGAGCGGGCGTCCCCGCCAGCCCGCCGATCAGCCCGATGCCGTCGACGTAGTGCGTCTCGCCCGCCGCCGCGCCCCCAACGAACGGGATCACCGCGGCGCGCGTCGCACCCGCCGGGGCGACGAGTGTTCCGGCCAGCTTGTTCCACTGCCCAGCCGTCTCATTGCCGCTGTACGAACCACAGGACACGAGGGCGTTCGCCGACGTGTACCAACAAACGAACAACGTCACGGGCCGGGCCGTGGACGCGGAGCGGAACGCACCGGTCACTGTGTAGGTCTGGCCGGCGGTGACGGGGAAGCCGGTCGCGCCAAGCGGCGTAGTCGCGTCCATGTCACCGGCCGCCAGCGCCGTCATGGCCATCGCGCTGTTGCCATCGAACGCCTGAGCCGTCGTGCGGGTGATCGACGAGTTCACCCATGGATACCACCCGGTGAGCCCGTCCTCGAGCCCGGCTTGGTTGGGATCGATCAGGTTGACCTTGTTCGCGGTGTACGCGAAACGCGTTATGTGGTTGCCGCTGTCCGTCCGGGGATCTGAGGCGGAACACATCTGGTTCGCGCTGCCGCCGCAGTTCGCGCCGGCGACACCTTGGTACGTGTAGGCCTGCACCGCGACCGTATTGAGGGAGCCGTCGGTGTTGTTGACGCCGAGGGTCACGACCTTCATGAGGTGCTTCGGATTGGCGTTGTCGAAGACATAGCGAACCGTGCGGCCCCCCGGATCCTTCACGCACGTCACCGATCCGCTCGCGTACGCGGCATCGACGGGGCAGTTGGTCGGATCGAGGCTCGAGTACACGAGGTGATAGCCGCGGCAATTGGCCGGACCGGCGCACGAGTTCGATTCCCACACGTCGGAGAGGCCCACCGCGTTGTACGCGTAGCGAAGATGGTTGCCGTTGCCGTCGGTCATGCCGACCATCTGTCCGAGCGCGTTGAACTCGTACCGGACACGGTCAGGCCGGACCGCGGCGTAGCCGGCGGCGATCGTTCCGGCGTATGCCCACGGCACGCCGCATGGATTCGCCACGCCGGGAGCGTTTACGGCAAGGTAGCGCCACAGCGAGAGATGGACGCCGGCCGGTGGTTGGTAGGTGAAGTCAGTGCACAGATGCGTGAACCCAGCCGGGACGGCAAGAACCTTTGGGATCAGCTCGCTCAGCGCGCCAGTGACGACCGTTCCCAGGCCACCTGAGCCGATCGCCAGCGGACCGACCGCGTTCGTCCACGCCGACGGGGTGAACACGTGGCGAGTCCCGTCGCGATCGACCATGGTGACGCTGAACCAGTTGCTGTAGGTCGTCCCCGCGGGCACGATCAGGCCGCCAGCGCCAACGCCGGATGAAGTGAGATCTCCCAGCTGCGCGATGTTGAACGTCCACCCCGCGCCGAGTGAGCCAGGCAGGCTGATGAGCGAGGTGTCCTGGCTGTTGTACGTGCGGCGCAAAACGAAGTCGAACTTGCCGTGCGCCTGCACCGGCGTGGCGTCGATCTGCGAGAGGACGAGGTTGCCGTTGGCCGCGTTGACCTTGGCCTGGCCTTGGAACCCGGGGTCGACACCGAAGTACTGCCACCAGTCCTCCGAGCCAAGGCCGGTGTCACACACGACGAGCGGCAGAACGCCGGACCCCGACCCGAACGCGCTGTTGGCGCTGGCCACGTTCTCGACGCCCTGACAGCCGCGGTCCGAACCGACGGCAATGCCGGTGATCTTGAAGATCGTCGTAGCGCCGCCGGCGACGGTAAAGGCTGCGGCGGAGAACGTCGAGTTGTTGATCAACGAACACAGCCCGCTAGCCGCGCAGTCGACGGAGTCCTTGAGCAGCTGCGATCCCTGGCCGAACACGAGCGCGGGCAACGTATCGGTCACCGACGAGATCGTCTGGGTCGTCGTCTGTGGGTTGGTCACCGCGATCTGGTAGGTGACCGCCTGGCCGCGCGACACCACGGTCTGGCCGCCGACGAGGGTGACGGCGACCGTCGGCGGGTTGAGGTTGATCGTCCCGGACGAACCCGGATTCCCCCATCCCGCCCCGTTGCCGGCCCACACCAGGAACGAGTACGAGTGCCCCGTCGTGAGGCTGCCGAAGTTGTAGCTCGTGACGTTGCCGGGGTAGTCGACGCGGCCGCCGACCCCGTTGTCGATCACCTGAACGGCATAGGCCGTCGCTCCGGTCGCCGCGGACCACGACACGTTGGCCGACGTCGCATTCGCGGGCGTGGCGACGACGTTCGCCGGTGTCGGCGGGGGCGGTGTGTAGGTGACGTTGAGCGTCGGGGGCGAAATGCCGGCCTCGGCCGACGCGAACTTCTTCCAGCCGTAGTTGGTGCCTTCGTTCGTTGAGACAATCAGGCCGTTGTTCGCGCCGGCGCTGTTGGCCCAGCCCTGGACCGTGGCCGTGTCGACCGGGAGCGTGACGGCGCGCGCCGGGCACGAACTCGAGTAGCCATAGCCAAATCCGCCCGACGTGGCGGCCGCCCCGGATGCCCCGGGCTTGTTGTTCCAGGTGACGGTTTGGTCCGAGAAACGTGGGCCGGCGGCCCCCTGCACCGTTACGCCGGGGAACGAGCCGCTGCACGAGAAGGAGTACGTCTCGTACATGTTCAGGGAAGCGCCCGTAATCTGCGCGGCGCCGATGGAGGAGATGTCGAAGTAGAGGTACGTGCGCGTGATCTGACCGCCACCGTTCCACGTTCCGATCTTCAGCACAGTCGGGTCGTACGGGCCCTCCGGCTGGTTGGGCCACGACGAGTCCACGTACGCGTCGTAGTTGCCAGCCTGCGACGTCGTGAAGGATGGATCGATCGTCACGGGGTACACCCGGGCCGGGTCAGCCAACCAAGCGGCGTCTGCGGAAACGTCGACCTTGACGGTCCTGCCGGTCTGACCGGCGAGTTTCGTCGCGACCGATGACACGACGCCGTCGCCGGACGGGAGCGGCGTCGAATCGTGAGCGAGACCTCCCCCGAATTGGGCGACGACCTTGCCGGCGCGGCTCACGAACTCGACCCCGGCGGCGCCTTGGCGAGCGGTCACGCCCGCGGGCACCGTGAATTGGTCCTGCCACGTCGAGGCCCCGCCAGGGGCGGCGACCACCAAGGATTCCTCGAAGCCGTCGAGCGTGATGGTCTCGACGATGTCACGACCGGGACCGAACGCGTCAACGAATCGACCGCTCGTGTTGCCGAGCCCGCCGATGTTCCGCGCTGCGTCCGTGGCCGCGTCGTGCCCGAGCGAGAACGTCCCAGAGGCCGATGCCAGTTCAACGCTGGCGGCGCGCGCGCTACCGAGCTTGATACTGCTCGGCGCCGACTTGGCCGCGAGCGTCCCATCGGCCTGCGTAGCGAGTGAGAGGTCGATGTCCTGCCATTCGCCCTTCGTGTTCTTGAAGCGAACGGGCCGCTGGGTGAGTTGCGCAGTGCGGGTTCCGTCGGGGTTCGCAACCCAGCGGAGGGTCGGTGAGACTTCCTCGGCCGCGTTCGTCGCGCCGGGGGCCGGTGTCGGGACCGGACCACCTGACGGAGCGGTCATCGGCGGCACTACCGAGTCACGACCGCGGCCGACCTTCACGCCGGCGTCCAGCGAGCCGCCCGATGCAGTGACTTCTGGGGTCATCGGCTTGAGCCGCTGGGGCGTAGGACTGGGTGCCGACGCGGCGCGCACGCCGGGTCCCGTCGCGGCGACGAGCGCCAACGAACTCGCAATTATGGGCGCGGCAAGCAACGACCGAAGTTTCGCCACGGAGATCTCCCTCGCGCCGACCCGCCCATGCAGGTCGAACTGCGTCGAAGGTACGTAAAGCGTGACGGCCGAACAATGGCACCAACAGGTCATTTGCCATGCCCGGATTGGCTAGATCTGACTACGCGCCCTACGTCAACTGCGGTTGTTGAACGCGTCCTTGACGGCGTCGACGATGGCGCGGCCGACGGCGACCGCCATCTCTCTGAGTAACAACCAGAAGAGCAATCCGAGACCGATCACGCCGGCAACGGCCAGCGCCAGCCCCACGAGTCCGCCGAGGACGATGGCGACTGTCTTCAGGACTGTTCGCCCCGGCGACTTCGCCGCGCTGGGCGGCGCGGCGTCGTTCACTTGCCGGGCGACGCCGGTGGGTCGAAGACGCTGCCGGGCACCGAGGTGTCGAGCTTGGCGATCTCGATGCGCGCCTCGTCGGAAACCAGTCGCAATATGACACCCCGGCGGTCCACACAGACGTCGAGCGCCTCGGCGCCGGCGACGGCACTGACTCGGAAGCACCGCGCATCGTCGCCGTTGACCTTTTCGCTGCGTTGGGTGACCGATCGTCCGGCCAACTTGCCGCGAATCGACTCCACCAGACCCGCGGGGTCGCCCTCCGCGGGGGGCGGCACCGATGCACATGACCACTTCTCACCGGGCGGCTGCCGGCATGCGACGCCCTTGCCGTCGGCGAGGATGCTCGCCGTGTGAACGACCTTGCGGTCGGGCGTGGTCAACGTGGTGTCGACGCGGCTCTTGCCCTTGGTGTTCCACATCTCCAACGCCACCGTGCCGCCCGACACCTTGGCATCGGACTTGGACGTGTACGTCGCGTGGTACGTGACGGTGCGGCCGGACTTCAACAGGCTGGCGAGGGCCAGGCCGCCGGTGTCGAGCTGCGGCACGACGGCGACCGATTTGGCGGGCTTCTTGTCGCCGTCGTCGCGCACGACGAAGTAGGCGATGACTGCAAGCACGAGCACCGCGGCGGCGGCGACCGCGATCCAACGTTGTTTGATGAAGTCGGTCACGTCGAGGCGAGACCCGCGACCTTCGCCGGGTACGTGAACACCGAGTCGTCGACCTTCAGGTCGTAGTCCGTGGCTTCGACCGGTTTGCCGTCGCCACCGTCGATGCGGAGCGGGGCGCTCTCGGCCGAGAAGCAGAACTGCGTCGGCTTGGCGCCCGACGACGCGGTCGTCGCCGGGATGATCGAGTAGCACTTGGCGCTCTGTCCGGCGATGTTCTCGGTCGTCAGCTGGACGGTCTTGCCGGCGACGTCGTGGTTGACGCCGTTGAGCGGGTCCCGAAGGGCGCTGGCCGTCCGCACGTCGGCGCCCGTGCATTGCCACGGGCTGTCGCCGATGAGCAGACATCGGACGAGGGTGCCGTTCTCGAGGAACTCCTGGGTCCTGGCCGTGCCCTCGACCGGCGACACGACGGTGAGGTCACGCCGGACGCGGTCAGCCTTACGCCATACCTCCATCACTGCGCTCGTGCCCGAGCTGCCGCTGTAGGTGTAGCGCACGTGGTACGTGCCCTTCTCACCGGCAGCAATTCGGTCGAGGAGCTCTTGGGCGGGTGCGGACGGCTTGGCCTTGTCGGCGGCAAGCTTCGTCGACGAGCCGCTGCCGCCGTCGTCGCGTGCAACGACCCAAACCACCGTTCCACCTATTGCCGTCCCCGCCACGAAGATCACGGCGGCGACCCACCATCGCCTCACAGGATGCCGAGGCTGGCCTTGATCTGGATCGGCTTGGATTCTCCGCTCTGCGCAACGTTGCCGGCGTCATCGGTCACGACCACACGATAGAAGTAAAGACCCACTCCCACGATGCCGGTCAGGCTCAAATCCTTGCCGTCCCATGCCGTGTAGCCATTGAGGTTGACGCCCGGCGTGATCGTGCAGGTCGGGCTGCACACCTGGCTGCCGTTGTCGGCCGCCCCACCGTCGAGCTGGCGGACCACATTGCCGGTGACGTCGTAGATGATCACCCGCACCGTGGCCTTCGACGAGAGGCTGTCGCCGATGGTCCAGTGGAGCTTGGCCTGCGCCGGCGAGAGGCCGAGCAGGTTGCCCAGGATGTTGAGGATCTGGAGCCACAGCGCAGGCTCAGGATTCGTCGCCAGCGCGATCGGCGGGATCGTGTCGACCTTGAAGTCGATCGTCTTCGGCGTCTCCTGGAGGCCGGCGGCGTCGACGCTGTAGAAGCTGACCGTCGTGAGGCTGGTGTTGGGGATGTCGAACGGCCCGGTGTACGGCACGTAGGCGCCGCTACCGATCTTGTAGAAGGTCTGGAGAACGCCGCTGTTCTGGTCGCCGTCGGCGGCCCGCAGGATCACCCGCGGGACGGCACGGAACCACCCGTTGCGCGCCGAGTACGGCGGCAGCGTGCGGGCCGTGGTGACCGGCGGGGACTTGTCGACGAACACGGACCGCACGTCGGAGACGCTGCGGCGACCGGCGGCGTCGATGCTGTACGCCTGGATGTAGTGGACGCCCTCGTTCAGCGTGAGCGGCGCGAGGTACGGCACGAACGGGCGGCCGTCGACCGAGACACAAGTGCCGGCGGCCGGATGCGTACCCGGAACGTCGTAGCACGGCGTGCCGATCGCGCCGATCTCAGTAAGGCCGGAGCCAGGTGACGGGTCGTTGGACGTCAGGGTGACGACAGCCGAGCTGACGTACCAGCCCGCGCCGCCCAAGGTACCGGCCACGCTGATCGCAGTCGTCGGATCGGCGTCGTCGCCCTTGACGGCCGGCAGGCAAACAGGCGTCTCGACGTTACCGGCGACATCGATCGAACGGGCGCAGAACGAATGCTCGCCGACGACCTGGATCGGGCCGATATAGGGGAGGAACGGCCCGACACCGTCGAACTGGAACTGCTTGGCGGCGATGCCGGAGCCATACGGGAGCACGTGGCCGTAGTCGGCCGGCTGGTCGGTGGCGTCGAGCACGATGTACGGCCGCGACAGATACCAGCTGTTCAGCCCGTCTGGGTTGGGCGAGCGCATCGAGACCGTGGTCCGCGGTGCGTCCACGTCGACCTTGATGATCTCGCCGCCCTCGACATGCACATTGCCGGCCGCGTCAGTGGCGCGGACGCCAACCAGGTGCTGGCCGGTGCCCAAGAGCGACGGGGCGACGTTGCAGGGGGCGTTGCACAAGATGTCGTTGCCGTTGTCGACCCGGTAGGTGAGCATCCCCGTGGTCGGAGCACCGGTACCACCGTGGTCGTCGAAGCCACCGACCGAAACAGTCGGCACGGTGCCGACGTACCAGCCGGCCAAGCCGTTCGGCGCCGCCGGAGCCTTGGTCAGCGTTGAATCCGGTGCGGCGTCGTCGACCCGAAGGTTGTCGACGGTCTTGGTCAGTTCGACGTTGCCCGCCAGGTCGGTCGAGAAGAACTCAACGCTGTGGATGCCGTTGCTGAGCTGCGGCGGGCTGGTGACGACGTAGTTCTGGAAGGCCCCGATACCGTCGATCCGGTACTTGACCTCGTTCAGTCCGGCGCCGCCGAGGGCGTCGAGCGCCGAGACGACGACGAAGGGCTTGGTGGTGAACCACCCGTTGCCGCTCACGGTGACGTTCGGTGCGGCCGGCACGGTGTCGAGCTCGCTCGTCGGCTTGTCCGGATCCCACTTGATCGGCGTCATCACCTGCATCGCCGTGCCGTACAGGCGGTTGCCCAGGGCGTCGACGGCGGCGAAGTGGAACTGGTGGGTTCCGGCGGGCAGCCCGGAGATGTACGACGCGGGGACGGTGCACGGAGCTGCGGTGCAGACCTCTTCAGGCAGGTTGTCGAACCGGTAGCGGAACGGCCCGGTGCTGGCGCTGCTCGAGGCCTCGGCCGGCACGCCGTCGCCCTGGCTGTAGCCGTTGATCGTGATCGTCGGCGCGTTGCCAGGTGCCACGTTCGGCGTGTACCAACCGTTCGAGCCGTTCGGCGCGAACTGGATTGTCGCGGTCGCGGTCGGCGGCGAGTTGCTGAGGATGCCGCTCCTCGACGCGGTGGCGGTATTGCCCGCACCGTCGGTGACGCGGACCTGGATCGTCTTCGCACCGTTACCCGGAACGAGGTTGAACGAGGCACCACTGGCGCAGTTGACGAATTGCGTTACAACCGGCGCCGTGTTGCGGCATTCGGTCTTCACCACATGGGACAGCGCCTGGTTGGTCGGCGTGTCCTGATCCTGCGGATCGAAGCTGAACGTCACGGCGACGCTCTTGGTCAGGAAGCCGGCCGGCGGCGCAGTGATCGACACGGTCGGGTTGCTGTTGTCGATTCCGAGGACGGTCTCGACTCTGGCCGGATTCGTGGTGTTCGTCGACGGGTCGAATTGCGGCTGCGGGAGTCGCGACACCGCGCAGGTCGGAGCCGCGCCGGCGCAGTTGTTCGTCGGCCGCACTGCGATGGCGTACAGGCCCCAGATGCCGTTGTCGGCGACGTTGGGCCGGCTGAACGTGATGGTCGCGAGCGCGTCACCGAACTCGAGCTCGGCGTTGGCGACCCCGGACGGGATCGTCTTGGTCGCCAATTGACTCGCGCCGGCCCCGCATGGATTCGTCGGACTGTTGGAACCGGGCACGGTGAAGCGGTCGGCCAGGTTGCCGCTGGCCGGGGCAGTCGTGATCGTGCTGTGCAGGCCGCAGAGCACGACGTCGTAGCCGCCGGCGTTCTGGTAGGCGGCCTTGGCCTGGAAGGGCACCGTCACGCTGCTGCCGTTGTTCCAGAAGGAGGCGGGATTCCCGGCCTGGGCGGTCGGTGTGGCCACCGCGATGTTGACGCCACTACCGCCGGCGCCACCGGCCGAGCTCTCGCCGTCGCCGCTGCACTGGTTGGCGCCCGCGGACCCGCCGGTCACCGCCGGCGTGAACCCAGCGTCGAACAGCAGGATCGGGCCGAGCATCTTCACGACGCCGCCGCCGCCGCCGCCGCTGGAACCCTTCTTGCTGTCCGCGCCGTTGCCGCCGTTGGCGTGCATCTCCGACGCCGTCGTGCCGCGGACGTCGACCGTCGGTGCGGACAGGACGATGCCGCCGCCTGAACCTGCGCCAGCCGGTGCAGCTACCCCGGTGTTCGCATGGTGGACGAGCGGATCCTCCGGACCTCGGGGCCCGCCGGTCGGCGCGTTGTCGATGTAATCGGGCCCGTCGACGGCGCATGCACCGGTCGTGTTGGCGACGCCGTTGTCGCCGTCGGAGCGGATCGTGCCGTCACTGACGATGGAGTCGTTGGCGAGCAGCTGGATCAGGCCGCCGCCCTTGGGCCGGCTGCCGGAGGTCGCGGCGCCCGGCGCGCCGACTTCGGAGGTGGCTTGGTTCTTCTCGGCGTTGGCGTTACCCGTCAGCGAGTAGGCGGGGCCACCCGTACCTGGCGTGCCCGCGCCGCCGGCGCCACCGTGGCCGGCGCCCGCGTTGCCCGTGGCCGACGTCGTCGCGACCGGCGGGGTTCCGACCGACGGCTGCGTCGGCTGGGTGAGGTTGCCGTCGATGACCCCATGGTTGGTGAGGGTGTCGGTGGTGATGACGAGCTTGCCGACGTCGGCCGCCGCGCAGTTCGCGCCGGTGCCGGTCGGGTTGGCCGGATCGGCCGCGGTGGCGATGGCGATCGTGCCGCCAGGCGCGCCGGCCTGGATCGTGAGGTCGCCGAAGGCGTGGAGGCCGCACATGGCGAGCGTGGTGCCCGCGAACACGGTGTAGTCGGGCCCGTTCACCGGCGGCGGGGGCGGCGGCGGGCAACCGACAGGTGTCGGCACCTGGTTGCAGTCGAGCGGCGGCGGCGGATCCGCGGGCGGCGGGTCAATGCCGGCCGGGGCGCCCGGTGTGAGAGCACTGTCGGCCAGGGCGTCGGAATTGAAGATCGGGTGCTGCGGCCAGAGGCCACCGGACACGGTGTTGAAGGTGTCACCGGGCGCACCAAGCGGGATGTCGCCGTCGTCGGCGCCCGGGATGCAGAAGAACAGGCCACCGAGGTTGCGCAGCTGCGGCACCGAGTTGATGAGGTTGCCGATGAGGCCGCCCAGGATGAGGCGCGGCTCCCACAGCGGCCAGATCACGACGTTGTCCGTCTCGCCGGGGCCGGCGCTGATCGTGTCGCCTGGCAATGCCGGGCCGAGGTCGGTCGTCACCAGATCCCAGAAGCTGCCGCTGCACTTCAGGTACTTGAAGAGGAACGGCACGATGAAGTCGCCGACCGGTATGTAGTACAGGGTCAGGAACGTGAGCCCGATGTTGATGTCGGGGAACGGCCACGGCGTGTGGATGGTGATGCCGAGGTTGGCGTTCAGCTTGAGCTGGTGGACGTACCAGTCGATCGGCCCAAGGGTGGTGTCGCCGCTCCCGTCAGACGCGCTGCCGCTGTTGATCATCTTCACGTGCAGCAGGTTCTGCCGCATGGTGGCGTGCGACGTTCGCCACTCGAGAGACGCGTCGAGCCGTGACTCGACTGTGAAGTCGAGGTTCACCAGGCTGGCGAGCAGGTCGGCGATGACGTCGACGACGAGATCGAGAATGTCCTCGACCCAACCGGGCAGATCGAGCGCGTCGACGACCCACTGGACGGCCTGATGACCGAGGTTCTTGAGCGTCGGGGCCAGGTTGAGGTAGCCGTAGATGTTGAGCGGGTTGACGAGCAGGTAGGCGTCGGCCTCGATCGCCGCGTTGGTCTGCGCGACCGGCCCACCGGACTTGATCGCGTTGAACGAGTGGGTCTCGAGGCCGTTCTTGGCGCCGTCGTGGTTCAGCGTGGCCTCGACGAGTCGGGCCTTGGCCTTCGTCGTGTCAGGCCAGAAGTTGAATGAGACGAACGCCTGGGCCAGGAACACGTTGGTGGTGATGCAGAGCACGCACTCACTCGGCGGGGCCGGAGGCGTCGGCGGCGTGCCGGTCGGCGGCGTCTCCTTCTCGCCCTTCATCAGGAAGGCGACGCGGAACGTGGCGTCGTCCGGTCCGACGTTGGGATCCGGGTTGCCGTTCTTGTCGTTCGGGCCAGGGATGTTCTTGATCTCGGCCTCGATGCGACCGACCGACTGGCTGTTGCCGATGAGGCGTACCGCGGCGGACTCATCGGTGCTCAAGCGACCGTCGATCTGGATGTACTTCTGGCCGGTGCCGCGGTTGGTCCGGTTGTACATCGAGATGCCGATCTCACCCGGGATCAGCAGACCGTGCACGTAGTCGGTGTTGCAGTCGAGCGGCGTGTCGATGGTGAAGTTGCCGAACAGGGACGTATTGCTGACGCGCTCGTGCGGGTTGGCCCGGCACGGCCGGCTGAGCAGCACCTGGCTGCCGTCGCCCGCCTGATACATGGCCGACAGCTCACCCAGGTTGCCGATCGTGTTGCCGGCGGCGTCGCGCACGACGTAGTGGAACCGCATGTCGCTGCCGTCGAAGAAGTGGTCGGCGTCGCTTTCCTTGTGCACCGACTCGGACTGCACCTGATCCACCGTGACGGACTGCGGAATGGGCAGGCGGAACGACACGCGTGCCGCGGTGCGTTCGTCGTTGTCGACGGCCGCGTCCGGATCGACGGTGATGGCCTTGGCCCGGATGCCCTTGAGCTCGTCGCTATTGCCGGTCGTCGCGCCCCAGCCGTCGCCGCGCGGCAGGTCGTTGAGATTGGCCAGCGCCTCGACCGGGTTGGTGCCGGCCAGCGTTGCCAGGTCCTCGGGCTTACCGAACTCGCCGACGCCGAACAGGAAGGCGTCGCTGAGCGGCTGGTCGAAGCGGACCAGCGGCGGCATGCAGTCGACGACGGTGGCGGCGGCCTGCGACTGGGTGATGTCCGGGTTGTGCGTGTTGTTGTACAGCGTCGTCTCGGACGCCACGCTGCCGCACCGGCGGCGCAGGGCGTTGTTGGGCCCGTCAGAGAGCTTGGTCTTGGCGATGTCGACCTGGAAGAACGGCGGCAGGTCGTTGATGCCGGCGTCGCGCAGCTGGACGATGTTGCCGTCGGCCGTCTTGTACACGGCGGACAGCGCGAACGGATCCTTGACCGACGGGTTCGTCTGCTGGAGGTCGGCACCGATGCAGCGGTAGGTCGACACGCCGTCATTGGTCGGCAAGAGCGGGAAGTCCGGCCGGTTGTCGCGGTTGGCGCACGCCGTGGCCGACGAATAGATGCGCTGGAGCCGCGAGCTGGACACCGAGTCGTCGGCGTCGCCGAGGCGGCCGACGGCCTGGAAGTCGAACGACCCGGCCGGGTCGCCCTCGGCCACCGCGGAGGTGTACTCGGTGGTGGGCGTGGGCGGCGGGAACGGCGACGACTGGTTGGTGAGCGGTACGAAGCCCGGCGCCGACGACGTGTAGCCGCTTTGGAGATCGCTGCTCGTCCCCGACGGGAAGTCGAAACTGGCGACGTTGAACTTGATCTGCTTGATGCCGAGCGGATCGCCGTCGTGGTTCTTGCCCTGGACGTCGAGCTTGCCGCCGTTGTGCTCGCTCGGGAGGATGCCGTCGACCCGGTACGGGATGCCGGTGATGTTGATGCGACCCGACACGATGTCGGTGCCACCGGGCGCCGCCGCACGCAGGAACGCGTCGACGTCGAGGCCGGTGAGACCCGGGTTGGCCGGCGTGCCGAGGAACTGGAACGCGCCGTCCTGCGGCGTGGTCGCCGTGTTGTCGTCGCAGAACGTGACCGGCTGGCCGGCTGCGGCGGTCGGGTTGGTCGGGCGAGCGCCCCGGAAGCAGAACTGGAGTCCGGCGGGGATGTGCTCGAGAAGGACGTCGCCGCGGATATGCGTGGCGTCGGCGAGGACGATGTCGGCGAAGGCGCGAGCTGCGAAGTCCTTGGCGAAGTCGATGTTGACGACGTTGGTGCCGGTGGGCTCACCAGCGTTGTCGGCGATCTGATGGAAGCCGAAGCCGGCGACGTTCTTGATCGACGCCTCGGCCTTGAAGATCGGCGAGCCATCAGGCAGCGGCCGGGCGCGGACGGTGAAGCTGTTGAGGTTGGCCGGCGAGTTGACGTTGTCCTTGTAGACCGGCCGGGCCGGGATAGCCGCGGTGAACGGATCGGGCGCGATGTAGTTGCGCACGACGGCATTGATGGCGTCGATCCGGATGCTGGCCGTGAGGTCGATCGACCCGGCCTTGTTCGGGTCGTGGGGCATGTTGATGTTGCCGTCGACGACGATCTGGTCGTCGATGCCGAGGATCTCGCCGGTGGCGACGAGGACGTCGGCCTTGCCAGGGATCCGCGCGCCGGTGTTGTCGAGCTTGGGCTTCACCGACGACAGCTCGAGGTTCTTGAAGTCCATCTTCCCGGTGTCCGAGTCGGTCTCGGCGTGGAAGTTGTCGGACAGCTTGTCGGGCTCGTAACGCAGATAGAGATGCTTCGGCAGGTTGATGAGGTCGGCGCCGACGCACATGGCGGTCGCCGACGGCCGCGGGTCCTGGCAGATGCTGTCGCCCTGGGTCTGGTGGGCGCGGAAGTGCACGTTGATGCCGGGCCCGGCGCCGGGTGCGTCGTACTGCACGCGCAGCGGGCCCTTGGCGTTGCCGTTGACGTCGTCGGCCGGCGTGAGGATGTGGGCGGTGATCTCTTCGGGGATGTTGTCGAGGGTCAGTTCACCGTGCAGGCGGCGGGCCTCGATCGGCGGGTTGCCGACGGCCGTTGACAGGCCATTGAGCGCGGCGTCGACGTTCACCTTGATCTGGTTGATCGGCACGCTGGCGCGGTACGCGAACGACATCGGCGTGTGATCGGGCTGGCCGATGTTGTTGAACGGCGTGTTGTTCTCGCACGGGTCGGTGATGACGTCGCCCGACGGCGCCACGAGTGCCTTGTTCGACTCGCGCATGCAGATGCGGATGTCGTCAGGGAGCGGCTTGATCAGCAGGTCGGCCAGAACGTCAGCGGTCGCCGATTGGATCGGAAGGTCGCCGACATTGAGGTTGCCGAGCGGGAAGTTCTTGATGTCGACGCGGGCCTGAAGGTTCTGATTGTCGCCGACGCGGACGCGGAAGCCCTTCGCACTCTGGGCGAGGTGGTTGACGTAGGTGGCTTCGCGGATGTGAAGCAGGTTCACCGCGGCCTGGAACAACTTGGCGCGCGCGGCGACGGTCGCCCATAGCGGTTCGGTGATGCCGTGGTTCGGGGCGGGGAAGTCGAGCGGGCGGACGAGGAAGTTCTGGGCCTCGACGAACAGTGAATCGAGTTGATCCTCGGTGCCGGCGGTGCACGCGTCCGAGTTGTTGAGCTTGCAGGTCCGGATCGAGACCTTCTGGAGGTCCCGCTGCTCGTTGGTCTGGCCCGGGTTGGTGACGTGCTCGTCCATGTGCATCGTCACGTAGCGCGGCAGACCGAGCAATTCGGCGTGGGCGCGAATCGGGACGTGACCCACCACAGGAGTGGTGCTCGGGAGACCGACTACGGCGTCGACGATCAGGTCGGGCTTGGCGCCGATCGGCGAGTTGGATTCGAAATCGACCTTCGTGTGGTGATCGATCGGAGCACCGGCGCTGGCCGGCATGGTCTCCGACTGGCCGACCGTGACCTCCGCATGGCTCGGGACGCGTTTGAGGTCGAGCGTGGCGCACGCGGTTGCCTCGTCCCCGCATGCCGCGTTGGCCCCCGCCGCGGCGCGGAACACCTGGGCGTGGGCCTGCACACGGATCGGGGCCGATGCGTCGTACGTCAGCACCATCGGATCGGAGTTGGGCCCGTCGCCCGGCCCGTGCTGGCGCACGGTGATCTTGGACGGCAGGTTCGTGATGAGCAGTTCGGCAGCCGCGAGGAGGCCGAGCACGTCCGGCAGCGAGCCGGTGCGCGTGTCGGCCTGGACCTTCATTTCGAGTGGCTTGAGGCCGGTGCCCATGTCGTAGCCGGCGTCGAATCCGTCGTTGGACTGCTTGTAGAAGACGCTGCGGATCTTCTCGAACCGGGCGCGCCCGCGGAGCGCGATGTCGTTCGGGCCCGGCTGGCGGTATTGCAGGAACGCGTGCTGATCGGTGGTCGGCTCGAGGACGCCGAGCGGACCCGGGTGACCCTTGACGAGGTGGCCGTCGACGGCCAGAACGCCGATCTCTCCAGCAGTGCCCGACTTACAACTCGGCGAGGGGTCGAAGAACAGGTAGTTGCACGCATGGAACTCGACACGTGTCGCGTTCTTCGTGCTGTCGAACAGGGCCGACAAGTTGGTCGGCAGCTGCGTCACGGTCGCGTCGGCGCAGGCGATGTCGTGGGCCGGGTCGGGATCGTTGCAACTCGCACCGCCCACACCGAACTCGCCGTGCAGACCGAGGTTGATGCTGCTCGCCGGCGGGCCGACCGTGAGGACGCGCACCGGACCGCTGCTGTCGCCGGTGGGGACGTTGACCTTCGCGGTCAGGAACGTCGGGATGTTCTCGATCTTGAGGTTGGCCGCGGCCACCACGTCGTCAGCGAGCGTGGGGGTGGCCTTGTCGAGGTGGATGCGGGCGGACGCGATTGTCGAGAACGGTGACGACGCATGCCAGTCGAAGACGATCGGCGACTTGGTGAGCGTCTGGTCCTCGAACGGCTGGGCTTCCTGGCACGCCTGGGTCAACGGATCGGTGCCGGCGACCAGGGGGCCGCCGCTGTTCTGGAAGCAGATATTGATTTCGTCCGGCAGCGGATAGACCAGGGCCTTGGCGGCCAGATCGATGCGCTGGCCGGCCGGCAGGATCGCCGGGAGGCGGATGCCCTTGATATCGGCGTCCACGGCCAGGTTGCCGCCACCGCCAATGCGCGCGCGTGCCCCGAAGAGGCCGCCCGAATTGGCGTACTGCACTTCCTTGATGTGGACGATGCGGGCGATGGCCTCGAAGTTGACGAGGTTGGCATTGGCGTCGTCGCCGCGAGCAGCTACGCCGATGAAGTTCGGTGCCGGCGAGACGGGCTGCGGCAGGTTCGCCGGGCGGGTGATCCAGTCGCGCACAGCGGCGCGGATCGCGCCGATCTCATCCTCGGTGCCGGTCGCGCAGGTGCGCGTTGTGTAGTTGTAATCGCAGGTGTGGAACTCGAGTCGCTGCAGCGTCTCGTCGGCACCTTGAACCATCCGGAGGCGCAAGTACCGAGAGAGCCCGTCGAGTTCGGCATGGGCGAACAGCGGCGCAACGTCAGCGGGACCTTGGGGGCCGAGGGCGACGTCAGCGCGGAAGTCGGGCTGGTTCCCGGGAGGATCGGTGGGCAGGCCGTGATCGACCTCGATGCGGCTTTCCGGGTTGCCTTCGGGCGTCGTCAGACCGTTACGGACGCGCGCCTCGATGTGCTTGGGAATCGTGCGGCCCTGGAAGTCGGCGCAAACGGTGCCCGCCGCGCCACACACCGCGTTGGCCACCGCCGTCGGTTGGCGCAGCTCGAAGTGGGCATCGACGTCGATGCTCTTGGACGCGTCGTAGACAACCTTCAGGGGATCGGTGAGTTGGTTCGCGCCGGGCGGCGTGAACGACATGTCCATCGAGTCCGGGAGCGGCGCGATCTGGGCGCGGCCTTCAATCAGCGGTCCCGTGGGCCGCTGGTCGATGCCGATGTGGCCGACGAATGGAACCTCGCCGTCGCCAATGCCCGCGTGGGCTTTGTAGCCGCCGCCGACCTGGTCGAAGCTGATGTCTCTCAGTCGTTCGGCCCGGCCGATGATGAGCTGTTCAGTACCGCCGGTTATTGGTACTTGCTGGAAGCTCGCGTACTGGCGCTGGTCCGGGATCCACGGGACGAGCTTGGTGGGGTTCCCGAGGTAGTTCGCGATCTTGGCCTCGATAGCACCGATGCCCGTGCCCGACGCCGTGAATTTGGCGTGGGCCTGCTTCGACGCCGCGTTGATGTTCCACTCGCCGTGCATGACGGCGGGGAGCTGTTCGATGTCGGCCCGCGCGACCAATGGCGGCTTGCCGGTCGTCGTCGTCGTGAGGTCGACCTGTACGTCGGGCAGTCGAGCGTTGGGCTTCGAGTGGTAGTCGACCGTGCCGCCGGTGTCGGTCTGGTTCAGATCGAGCGCGATGGCGCGCGGCATACGGTCGACGCGTGCGACGCCGTTCACCGTCTGGGTCGGCGTCGTCAGGCTGAGCTTGGACGTGACGTCGACCTCGGTATCGACGCCATGCGAGTACGTGATGTGCTGGCCCTGGCTGTCGGTGCCGTACGTGACCTGCACCGCGTTCGGGAACGGCCGGTAGTTGAGGTCGATGTTGGCGTTGGTGGAACCTTGCTGGAAGCCACCGATGATCGAAAGCGGGCCCTGGTACGGCGCGGCGATCGGACCGAGGCGGAACTCCTCGATGCCGGGATGCAGCCCAAGCTGCTGGCCGGTCGTGTCGATGACGGCCTGGATCGGGTTGAACATCTTGTCGAGGCCGGCGACCGTCGCCTTCCAGAACTGCGGGATCGTGCCGCCGGCGCCGGTGTCGTAACCGAAGCGGAAGATCATGTCGGGCTGGCTGCCGCCGACGTCCTTGATGATCATCTTGATGTTGATGCGCAGCGGCGGGCTGCTCTGGCCCAACACCGGCGCGGTGATGAGCCGGTTGATCTGAATGTTCGGCGCGATGAACTGGCCGATCTGCGGCGGGTTGAAGAAGAGCCCGTCGACGTTGATGAGGTTGACCGCGACGAGGACGTCCGGCACCAGGTCGCCGTCGACGTCAACCGGCATCGGCGCCTGGATCACACCCGGCTGGCCGACCGGGAGGTTGAGGAGGCTGGCGTGGTGGGTTCCCGACACCGCCTCGATCTCGTAGACGGGTACGGGGACGGGGACCGCTGATGCCGGGGCGGCACGCAGCAGGCCTCCGAGGAGCGTTCCCATCACCGCGAGCAACATCATGAGCGCCATCGGCGCGCCCATGAACGCGACGGCGAGCTTCCGGTTGCGTTGGATCCGGCTCACAGCGGCGGCGGGAAGTTCGGGGCGGTGATGTGCGCGCCGCGGGTGGGGGACGGAACGTCGGCCTTATCGAGGGCGTCAGGCATGCTCACTGTCACGTAGGTGTCGAACTCGCATCCGAGGATGACCAACTTGCACGGGCCGGCGAGCAGGGTGAACTGGTAGCGAACGGAGAACGTCGTGTACTCCCCGGCGAGCAGGTCGCCAAGGTTTTGCGGTTGCGGCCCGAGTGGCGTGACGCCCGGTGTCGTCGTACTGGTCGCCTGCATGACCACGCCGAACGCATCGCCCGGACCGTTGTTGCGCACCCGGTACACGACGGTGACCTTGCGCAGCAGGTAGTCGACGCCGAGGTTGCCCCACGAGGTGGACACGACCTCGAGACCGAAGCTCGGCTGCAGCACGCTGATGTTGCCGCTCAACTGCAACGACCACGGATTGTCGGCGCCGGGCTCCACGCCTGTGTTCGTCAGCGTGAACGTGCCGGTCCCTGTCGACTGGCGATACGCGCCCGTGGCGTGCAGCGCATCGATGGCCCATGTGCCGGGCCCGCTGATCTTGGCGCCGTCGAAGGTGAGCGGCGGTGCCGCGCAGGTACCCGCCGTCAGCAACAACGGAACGGTGCCCCGCTGGTTGCTGAAGGTCGCGTGCGACTCGCCGGGCTGGAGGAATGCCTTGGCCGCTGGCCCGGCGAGCGGCGTGCCGACGGGCTCGTCGCCGTCGTGGTGCACGTCGAACGTGCCGCGCAAGAAGCCGGGAAGTCCGGCGGATAGAACCGGATTTACCGGGGTTTCGATGCTGATGTGCCGGTATTGGCCGCTTCCGCCATCCGCGCAGCGGCGACCTGGGTCAACGATGCGTCCGACACCGTTCTGGCCGGTGAAAGTGCTGTTAATGGGCTGCGGAACTGGGCCCGCGCCCGCGGGCGAAAGATGCGCATAGGGAAAGGCGACGACGACTAGCGCCGTTGCAATCCCCAGGCAACGCCTCATCCAGCGTTCCGCCAAGATGCCCCTCTCCCCGGCAACGGCTGCGCGTCCGTTGCCAACAAAGACAACGTGGACCGCGCCGAAACCCTGCGCGGTTTCTACGATTCTGTGAAATTTCTGTCAAGAGGTTCTTCGCGTCGCGTCGACTGACCGTTCCCTACAATTCGCGCACGGCACCCAATAACGGCCAGAGCCGAGTTACCCAGAAGTCGCATCCGTCGTCGAGTTCGAGCCGATGGATCGTCGCTGTCGCAACGTTCACCGTTGTCGCGTTCATCGCGCTCGCGATGAGCAACGGCGTGGTGTTCAACAACGACGACAACGGCACCACGGGGAGTACGCCAACGACTCTCATATCTCGCCCTGTGCTTCCGGGCGACAGCGACACCGGCTCGACCATCGGCGGTGCGTCGGCCCGCTGCAAGGACGGCACGTACTCGTTCAAGTCGGGCAACGAAAAGGTCTCCGACGACGAGCTCTGCAAGAACAGCGGCGGCGTCGAACAGCGCCTGCGCTGATGGAGCCGGGCGGCGCGGGGGACGCCAGCTTCACGATCCACGACTACATGACGAGGCCGCCGGACTACAACCGGCTCCGGCGGCTGCCCGCCTTGCTTGCGCTGGCCTTGGGCATCTGCCGGCGGGCGGCGCCCCGACCGTTCCTCGTTGCCGCCGTGCTCCAGGTCGTCAACGGCTCCGCTCTGGCCGGCCAGCTGCTGTTGCTCAGGCGGCTGCTGGACGAGTTGTTGAAGCCGGGTGGCGGCGCGTCCTTCGGCGATGTCCTGCCGGCGGTGATCGCGCTGATGCTCGTCGGTGCGTTGATCAACCTGGCGAGCGTGTTTCTCGAGGGCCAGCAGCGCATCGTCGGCGCCCTCGTCGCCGCCTACACGTCCGATCAGTTGATCGAGGCGACATCTCGCGTCGACCTCATCACCTTCGAGTCGCCCGCGTTCCACGATCGCCTTCAGCGCGCGCAGATGAGCTCGGCGGCGCGCCCGACGCAAATGGCCACCGGACTCGTCGGCATCGTCGGCGGCTTGTTCGCGGTCGGCGGGGTGAGCGTCGCCCTCATCGTCGTGCAGCCGGTGCTCTTCGTGATCGTGATCGCCGGCTTCCTCCCCGCCTGGCTGGCGACGACCCGAGCCGGCCGGCTGATCTACCGCCTCTCCGTCGCCCAGACCGAGCGTGACCGCAAGCGGGCCTATCTGTTCTCGGCGCTGACCGGCCGCGAGGAGGCACAGGAGATCCGGGCCTTCGGACTCCGCGGTTTCCTCGGGGCGCGCCACCGCGCGCTCTGCCTCGAACTCATCCGCGAGCTCCGCACCGTGCTGCGCCGCCGCCTCGGTATCGCGCTCCTCGGCCAGGCCGCGACCGCACTCGTCGGCGCCGGCGCTATCGGCGCTCTCGTGTGGCTCGTCACCGCCGACCGCATCTCGCTGGCGGCCGCTGGTTCGGCGGCGGGCGCCATCTTCCTCTTAGCGGGGAGGCTGCGCGACGTGGCCGGCAGCGCGGCGGGGCTGTACGAGGGCGCGCTCTACCTCCAGGACTACTCCGTGTTCGTCGACGCGGTCCCGAAGCTCATCGCCACGCGCGCGCAACTCGAGGCGCCGGAGCGCCTCGACTCCGTCAAAGCGACGGGCGTGACGTTCCGGTATCCAAGCCGCGCCGAACCGAGCCTTCAGGGCGTCGACCTCGAGATCCGCCGCGGCGAGGTCGTCGCCCTGGTGGGCGAGAACGGATCGGGCAAGACAACGCTCGCCAAGCTGCTCGCCGGCCTGTACTACGCGGAGTCGGGTGCAGTGACATGGGACGGCGTCAGTACCGCCGACCTCGATCCCGACAGCGCGCAGCGCCGCGTCGCGGTGATCTTCCAGGACTTCGTTCGCTGGCAGCTGAGCGCGTTCGAGAACGTCGCTCTCGGCGACCACGAGCGATACGGCGACGTGGCCGGTGTCGTCCAAGCGGCCGAGGCGGCGCGCATCAATGACGCACTCGAAGGACTGGTGAACGGCTACGAAACGCTGCTCGGGCCGCAGTTCTACGGCGGGAGCAGCTTGTCGATCGGCCAGTGGCAGCGGATCGCGCTGGCGCGTGCGTTCTTTCGCGATGCACCGCTGATCATCCTCGACGAACCGACGGCCGCGCTCGACGCTCGCGCGGAAGCCGCGCTGTTCTCGAACATGGGCGAACTTTTCGCCGGTCGCGGCGTGTTGTTGATCTCGCATCGTTTCGGATCGGTGCGTACCGCCGATCGGATTTACGTCCTCGACCAGGGTCGCGTGGTCGAACAAGGCACGCACGACGCACTGATGGCGCAGGACGGCTACTACGCCGAGCTGTTCCGCCTGCAAGCCCGCTGGTACATCGATTGAGAGCGCGTGTCGGTGACGTACCTCGCCGCGCCCGCCTCGTCGCCGAGATCGCGGCGACATACCTGCGGGTTCGCCGCCTCCAGCGCCGATCCACGCTGCCGGAAACGCTCACGGCGCTGCGGCGACCGCTCGACAGCCCTCCCCGCCAGCCGCCGGTCAACCGAGGCGACGGCATTCGCCTCGGCCAAGCCGTCGCCCGCACGCTGCGGGCCCTCCGCCGCGACTCGCGTTGCCTGATGCAGTCGCTGGTCTTGAGCGACCTGCTCGCCCGCCGCGACACGGCGACGACGCTCGTCATCGGCGTTCGCCCGGGTGAGAACTTCCTGGCCCACGCGTGGGTCGAACTCGACGGAGCGCCGCTGTTGCCGCCGATGGACGACGAGTTCGTCCGGCTCACCGAGCTGTAACCAAACGGCCTGAACAAAGGCGCGGAAGTGGTGTCAAACTTGTCGCTCGGCGAGAGTTGAGCAGGTCGATTCGGTCGACGGCTTCTGGGGAGGACGATGGATCGAGGGCCGGACCGCGTTGCGGCGACCGCGCAGCTCCTCTGGGCTGCCGCCAAGCCGACGCCGGATCCGGCCGCCGTGCTCGCGGCCGTCGACGCCGGGGCCGACCTGGACGAGGCGGCGATCGGCGCGTGGTCCCGCCGCGTCGGTCCCCTCTTCTGGCGTGCGATGCAAGCCGCGGACCTGACGACCGCGATCAGCGAGCAGATTGTGCGCGCCCTCCGAAACGACGTCGCCGTGCGCCGGTGCCAGGAGGAGCTACTCCTCCCCGAAGCCCTGCGCCTGATCGTGGGGCCATTGACCGAAGCCGGGTTCGAACCGCTGCTGTTCAAGGGTCCGGCGATCGCCCGGCTCTACCCGGAACCAGGCCTGCGACCGATGGACGACATCGACGTGATCCTGCCGCCGGCGCAGTACCAAGCCGCGCTCGCCGGGCTCCGGCACGCGGGGTGGGTCGACGTCGAGGACCGGCCGGGCGACCACTACGACACGTACCTCCTGCACCAGCGCGTGCCCGACCTGCCCCTCGAGCTCCATCGAGACCTCGCGACTCGCGGCGAGCGGTCGAACCGGCTGCGCGGCGAGGACCTTTGGAACCTGCGGCGACCGGGCGAGTGCTTCGGCGCCCGCGCCTACGTGCTGCCGCCCGAAGAGGACCTCGTCGCCCTGGCCGCCCACGCGGCCAAGCCGTTCCACAACTTCGAACGGCTGATCTGGTCGGTGGACTTCGCCGTCGTGATCCAGAGCACGACGCTGGACTGGGACCGCGTCGCCGCTTTCGCCCGTCGCAATGCCTGTTCGACCGCCCTGGCCGTCAGTCTCCGGAACGCGGCGCGCCTAGGGGCCGAGGTCCCCGCCGAGCTGTGCGTGATCAAGGGCGGCGCGGCCCGGCTTGCCGCGCTCGAGCCGGTGCTCGACCCGAGATGGACCATGACCGAAGTCGAGCCGGGAGTGAAACACCGCTTGCGGTACGCGTTGTCGGACGGGCGCGCTAGTCGCGCCTCGCTGCTCGCCGGCGAGGTCTTCGCCAAGGGCCCGCTCCATGCGCCCGGCAAGGCCATTGGGCTGACCCGGCTGGCCGTGCGTCAGTGGCGACGCCTCCGCCGACGTTAAACATCAGGTTGTGAGCCAGGCTCCCCGTCGACGGCTGGTGTCCGCCGCGCTCGCGAGCGCCGCGCTACCGAACAAGGTCGCCTTCGGCGTGCGCGGGCTGGTCAACGGCCTCTGGCTCGGCGTGCTGAACGACCGCGACCTCGAGCTGCTCGACGAGACGTACTACAGCCGGGCCGCCATGTACCGCGGCGACGAATGGAACACCCAAGGCCTGTTCGGGTGGGAGCGGCAGCTCGTAGATGCCCACTTCAAACAGCAGTCGCGCGTCGCCGTGCTGGCCGCCGGTGGTGGTCGCGAGGTGCTTGCCCTTCGCGACCTGGGCTACGACGCCGTCGGCTACGAACCCCATCCAGAACTGGTCTCGGTGGCGTGCGACCTTCTCGCCCGCCACGGGTACCCACCCAGCGTGGAGCAGGTCGAGCGCGACGTCGTACCCGCCGGCATGGGTGTCTTCGACGCCATCATCCTCGGCTGGGGCGCGCTGTCATTGGTGCAGGGCCGCAGCCGCCGCGCCCGTCTGTTGGCGCAGCTCGCCACGCACGTCGCCCCCGGCGGGCCGGTGCTGGTGTCGTTCTTCCACCGCGCCGCGGACTACCGCGAGCTGAAGCTGACGGCCATGGTGGCCAACGGCATCCGATCGGCGCTCCGCCGCGAGCGCATCGACGCCGGCGACACGCTGTCCCCCAACCTCGTGCACGTGTTCACGCGAGACGAGCTGGCGGCCGACGCAGCCGGCGCCGGGCTCACGGTGGCCGCCTTTCACGTCACCGGCGTCGCCGAGGTCCACGTCGACAACGCCGCAGCAGTGCTCGTCTCCGTCTGATGGGCAGCGTGGACGCGCGTTGGCCGGTCCCGACCGACGTCGAGGTGCTGTCCAACCTGTTGCTCGGCCACGACCGCCTCGCCGCCGCACTGCCGCCGGCCACGGGCGCGGGTTGGCGGGCCGCCATCGAGCAGGCGTTGCTCCCGGCGCTGGCCCGCACACCGTGCGTCGTCAGCTTCTCCGGGGGGCGCGACTCGAGCGCCGTCCTCGCCCTCGCCGTCGACACCGCCCGGCGCCACGGCCTGCCGCTTCCCGTCCCGGTGTCCATGCGATTTCCGGGGATGGCGGACACCGATGAGACGCGCTGGCAGGCGGTGATGATCGACCACCTGAAGCTCGAGGACCACGTCGTCCTCGAGCTCAGTACCGAACTCGACGCTCTGGGCGACAATGCCGTCTCGGTCCTGCGGGACGTCGGCGTGCGCTGGCCGGGCAACGCCTACATGCACGCACCGGTCTTCGAGGCGGCGCGGGGCGGCGCGGTGATCACGGGCGTCGGGGGCGACGAGTTGTTCGGCAGCCGCGGCTCCCACCTCGTGCTGGCCCTGCACCGCGAGGAACGACCGACCCGGCGCGACGTTGCCCTCGCCGGTGCGGTGCTCGCCCCGCCCGCGATTCGGGCCATCGCGTGGCGACGCCGGCACGGCGGACCGATCCCGTGGCTAACTAGCCGGGGGGAGGGCATCGTCAACCGGGCGCTGGCGGCCGACGCGGTGCGCTGGCCGCAGCGATGGAACGGGTCGCTCCGTCATTGGGTCCGCAGCCGCGCGTTCGCCGCGGTGTGCAACGCCCTCCCACTGATCGGCGAGCACTACGACGTCGCCGTCACCAATGCATTCGTCGTTCCGACGGTCCTCGCCGAGCTCCTGCCCGAAGGCGGTCCGACCGGGTTCGCGAGCCGGGCCGACGCCATGGGGCGCCTGCTCGGCGACTTGCTGCCGCCGGCGGTGCGCGACCGCACGACCAAGGCGGGCTTCAGCGCGCCGGCGTGGGGGCCGCGGGCGCGGGCCTTCGCCGGGAACTGGGACGGCGCCGGGGTCGATCCCGACCTGGTGGACATCGAGGCGCTGAAATGGGAGTGGCAGTCGACCCAGCCCGACTTCCGCAGCGTGCTGCTCCTGCATCGGGCCTGGCTCGCCGGTCAGGCGAGCGCCGCGAGCAACTGATCGATCGCGGCCGCGAACCCGTCGAAGCCACGCGGGCGCACGAACCGGACCGTCGGCAGGGTGGCGAGATCGAGATAGGCGGCGCTGTCCTCGAGCGTCGGTCCGAGCACGCTGTTCTGGATCAGCCGCGGCAGCCGCTCGATCGGCGGCACCTCTTCGACGCTCACCGCGCTCCCCCACTCGAGGTAGACGATCCCGCCCAGGGGTAGCGCCCCGGGAACGGCGGCGGGTCGGAGTCGGTGGCGCGTGCGACCTGCCTGGATCTGGAGGTAGTCGCCACCCAGCACATCGGCCGTCTCGGACCGGAGGTCCACCGACCGGGGTCCGGCGAAGACGGTCGTGCCTACGAGCATGAGGAGGTCGTCGCTGACGATGCCGTGCCCGTCGCGTGCGAGCCAACCGAGCGTCGAGCTCTTCCCCGCCTCTTTCGTGCCCAGCACCGCCCACGCCTGGTCGCCGACGACGATGCCGCCGCCATGGAGGATCTGTCGGCCCAGCCAGCGGCTGGCCACGGCGGCCGGCAGCCCGATGAACGGGTGGGCGACGAGGTCGTCGGACAGGTCGTAGTCGGTCATGAAGGTGACCCGGAGCTCGGGGAACCGATCGAGGGAGACCGATTCGGTGTCCGAGAGCCATATGACGGCCCGCTCGTCGTCGAACGTCAGCTCGGCGATGCCGGCGTGGGCCGGGCGGCCCTCGTCAGTCGCGCCGCGTCGCGTCCGGACGATGCCGAGGGTCGGCCAGTCCGGTCCGGCAATCGTGAGTATCGCCGAGGGGGCATCGAGGCCCTCGACGGCGAATCCGTAGGTGCCCCATCTCACGGGGTCTTATACCGTGATCTCGCCCGAGTGGGCACACGAAAGGGACAAATACACATGCAATACGAACGCCCGTCGATCAGCGAAATTGGAGGAGTTCGCGATCTGACGTTGCAAGCCTTCAACAAGGTTGGTCAGGCGCCGGACATGTACACGTCGATCACTGCTGGCATCGTGATCGGGAGCCTGGTCAACAGCCCGTAGCGGATTGACGCCGGCGACGTAGTCGGCTCGGCGCGTCACCCGGGGAGCTCGGCCACCAAGCCGCGCGCAAGACAATCCTCGAGAAACGCGTCGACGTCCTCGGAAGCCTGCTCGGCACCAATCCGGTACTCGGCATCCAACGCCGTCACCAACGCCTCACGAGTCGTTCCCTCGGCGAGGAGGCGCCACAGGACGGTGGCCGACGGATTGATCGACAGGTACTTCGAGGTCGCGAGATCGAGCAACAGGGTCTCGCCGTCGACCTCTCGCCACGCAATGGCGTCTTCTCGCAACTTCAGCACCCGCATCCCCAGTCTTCGCTTGCGAAGCCGTAATGGTAGGGGGTAGCGGCTCCAGCACCAATGGGTCCGCCAGGCACAGACCGCCCGGTGGCCCGCTTGACGCGCCCAAATTTCCCTCGTAGCGTGGAGCCCACCACGGGCAGGCCTATCTGGGGGTTGGGGAAATGGGAATTCAAATGCGTTATGACCGTCCGGCAATTCGCGAGATCGGCTCCGTACAGGAGCTGACCCAGCAGACGTTCAACAAGATCGGCGTCCTGCCGGACGCGTTCACCGTGATCACGAACGGCGCCATTATCGGCAGCCTCGTCTTCTCGAACTAAGCCTTCCGGCCGGCCCCTCGGGGCCACCGACACAGCAAAGCCGCACCGAACCGGTGCGGCTTTGTCGCGTCCGGAGACGGGCGCACCCGACCTACCCACGTGTCGGTGTCAGGTTGCGGATTCCGTTGCTCTCACACCGACACGTGGGGCTGCGTGCGTGGGCCGGGGAGGATTTGAACCTCCGAAGGCTGTGCCGGCAGATTTACAGTCTGCTCCCTTTGGCCACTCGGGCACCGACCCGCAGGGTGGCCGAGGATAGCGTCTGGGCATGCCGACCTTCGACGTCGTATCCGAGGTCGACCTGCAAGAGGTACGCAACGCGGTCGATCAAGCCAGCCGGGAAGTCTCCACCCGATTCGACTTCAAGAACACCGACTCCTCGATCGAGTTGAGCGGGAACGAGATCAAGATGCACTCGGCCACCGAGGACCGGCTCAAAGCGCTGGTCCAGGTGCTCGAGGAGAAGATGATCCGCCGCGAGATCTCGCTCAAGGCGCTCGACCGCGGCAAGGTCGAGGAAGCAGCCAAGGGCACGGCCCGCCAGACCATCACGGTGAAGGCGGGCATCGACAGCGACCACGCCAAGGCGATCAACAAGAAGATCAAGGACATGGGCCTCAAAGGCATCCAGTCCCAGACCCAGGGCGATCAGGTGCGCGTCACCGGCAAGAAGCGCGACGACCTCCAGGCCGTGATCCAAAAGCTGAAGGAAGCCGAGTTCGACGTGCCCCTTCAGTTCATCAACTTCCGGGACTAACGCCTACGCGGCCTGCTCGCCCGCGATTACCGCTGTGATGACAACGGAAACCGCGGGACAGTCAGCTGCTGAAGGCGAGGCCGGCGCCGGCGGCGCCGACGGCCAGGAGGACGCTCGCCATGACGTAGAGCGCGGTGGCGGCGCGGCGTCGGGCGTCCGCCAGTTCCACGGTGTGGTGCGCGAACGTCGAGAACGTCGTGAACGCGCCGAGGCCGCCACCGCCGATCGCGGTCAGAACGGCGGGCGAGGCGTTGTGGAGGAGCCCGAGAGCAAAAGAGCCGGACACGTTGATGAGCAGGGTGCCGGTCGGGAACGAGCCATTGAGTCGGCGGTTGACCTCGGCGCGCAACAGCGTGCCGAGCGCGGCGAAGACGACGAACCAGAGAGTGATCACGTCGCCGCCCGCTTCGCCAGCGCGAACACGGCGACCGCGGCGACAACTGATGTCACCGCATAGGTGATGCCGATGGCAGCCCGTCCGTCGCGGAAGAACGTTGCCACCTCGACCGCGAAGGTGGAGAACGTCGTGAACCCTCCGCAGAAACCGATACCAATGCCGTCATGCACGGTGGAGCGCCACCGGCGCGCCACGACGACGCCGAGCAGTGCACTACCGGCGACGTTGATGACGAACACTGGCCACGGGAACCCGTGACCGGCCGACACCAAGTCGAGGATCCCCCAGCGGGCCGCGGCGCCCACAACGCCGCCGACCGCGATCGGAAGGACGCGCGTGGCTACGGCGACGGCTCGCTGAGGCCGAGGAGGCCGCGAAGCGGCGCGGGCGTCGACTGCGCCAGGACGGCGCGCGCCAGTGCGTCGGCCGCATCCCACTCGGCGACGCGGAGCGCCTGCTCACGGGTGAGCGCGGCCCACCCGGCCTCACGAACCGCGGCGGCCACCTCGGCCTCGGCGAAGTGGACTGCGCCGGCTGAGGGACTTGCGGCGGTCGCCCACAGCAGCTGCGAGCGCGGCGGTGACGCCGGCGTGGCGAACATGCCGCCGCCGCCGTCGATCGAGTCACGCGTCATTGCCGTCGCCACCACCGCGCGCGGACGGCTGCCCTGGAACGCGCCGATCAGCGCCGGCGCATTGGTCACCGCGTCGGCGACCCACTGATCCAGGTAGGGCTTCGGGTTCACCGGCGCACCGCCCTTGGGCGCGATCTGGAAGTGCAGGTGACCGGCGCCGCCCTCGGCGTTGCCGCTGTTACCGACGAAGCCGATCACGTCGCCGGTCTTGACCCGCTGGCCGGTCTTCTGCTTGTCGACAAACGCGCTGAGGTGCGTGCCGTAGAACTCGGTGCCGTCGGCAGTAGTTACGTACACCGACAACCCGCCGACCGCTTCCTGCACTTGCCGTAGGACGCCGTCGGCCGGCGACCGCACCGGCGTACCGATGGGAGCGAAGATGTCGGTGCCCTGGTGCAGGTGGAAGCTCGGGGTAAAGCGAGGCGCCCACCAATCGTCGGTGAACGTGGCGTATCCGGCGACCGGGAAGCGCCCGAACCCGACGATCGCGATCTGCTCGGGGGTGAGCCCGAAGTCGCGCAAGGGCTTGAGTGCGTCGAGGATCTTCCCGGTGTTGTTCGGCTTCGTCCGCTTGACCGAGTTGATCTTGCCGACGTACTCGGGCGGCACGATGCGCGGCGCGTTCGGATTGACGGTGGTCGTCGTGGTCGGCGCCGGCTTGCCCGTCGTCGTGACCGGCTTGGCCGTGGTGGTCGGCCCCGGCGCGGTCGCGGGCGGCGACGTGGTGGTCGGCGAGGGCAAGGGCGCGGCCGTCGTCGTCGTAGACGCCGGCACCGTCGTGGTGGTGGGCGTCTGGGCGACCGCCGCGATGGAGCCGCCGACGAACAGGGCGATCACCAGCGCAGCGAACGCGAGAACCGGGAGCCGCCTGCGTTTCACTGCGTCGCAGAGGTTACTGCCCGGACCCCTCAGTTACGCCATTCGCCGGCCCGCAGGCGAGCGATTCGCTCCTCGGTCGGCGGGTGCGTACGGAACAGGTTCGCGAACTGCACTTTTCGCCCGCTCAACGGGTTCACGATGAACATCGACGCGTGGGCGGTGTCGACGTTCATCGGGATCTGACGGGCGCCGGCTTCGAGCTTGGCCAGCGCCCGGGCGAGCGGCTCGCCGTCACCGAGCAACCGGGCGCCGGAGCGGTCGGCCTCGAACTCGCGGCTGCGGGTCAGTGCCATCTGGAGGATGCCGGCGGCCAGCGGCGCGAGCAGCATCAGCATGATCAACACGATCGGGTTCACGTTGTCGTCGTCGTCGCCACCGCCGAACCACATCGCCATGTACGCCGCGTACTGAATGCCCATCGCGATCGCGGCGGCGACCGAGCCGATGAGGATGTCGCGGTTGCCGACATGGCTGATCTCATGGGCGAGGACGCCCTTCAACTCGTCCCAGTCGCAGAGCTGCAAGATGCCCTGCGTGACAGCGACCGCCGCGTGGTGCGGGTTACGGCCCGTCGCGAACGCGTTGGGCTGCATGTCGGGCGTGACGTACAGCGCGGGCATCGGCATGCCCTTGGCCTCGGTCAGCTCGCGAACGATGCGGTAGTACTCCGGCATCTCCTGCTCGCTGACCGGCGTGGCCCGAGCGGCGCGGATCGCCAGCTTGTCGGAGAACCAGTACGAGCCGCCGACCATCACGAGCCCGATCACCAACCCGACGCTGGCACCGCCCGCCCCGCCGATCAGCTGGCCGATCAGGATGAGGAGGCCGCCCAGGGCGGCAAGGAGCACGAAGGTCTTGACCGTGTTCTTACTCACGCGTCCACCGTACCTAGGCGGCGTCCCTAGTCGTAGTAGCCCGAGTGGATGTAGACGCACGGCACGCCTTCGGCGCGGAACATCTCGAGGTTGCGCCGGTCGTCCTCGAACGCGAGCACCAGCTCGAACCCGTAACGCCGCAGGTCCTCGATCGTCCAGCGCTTGAACTCGCGCGCCGCCGCGTACTCGCCGTAGTCGCGCATGATCAGCAGGTCCCACCGCAGCTTGTAGCGGTCGAGCCAGGCCAGCGTCTGCGGTTGCACGCGCGCCGGCCGGCCAGTCAGCAGGATGATCTGGAGGTCAGCGTCCAACAGGTGCAGGAGTTGGGCGACGTCTTCGATCAGCGGATCGTCGCCGCACGCCGCGAAGAACGCGTCCCAGTTGCGACGGCCGCCCTCGATGTAGTGCTGGCGAGTCGCCGCGTCGGAGAGCACGCCGTCCATGTCGAACACGACGGCGCGCGACGGCTCGAGCCGCCCGTCGCGCCACTGCCAGTTGTCGGGAATCAATCTTCTTGGGGCGAGGTGGTCGCGCGCCGCTTGATCTCCTCAACGACAGCGGGGTCGGCGAGGGTGGTGGTGTCGCCCAGGTCGCGACCGTCGGCCACGTCGCGGAGCAGCCGCCGCATGATCTTGCCGCTGCGGGTCTTCGGGAGGTCGTCGGTGAAGATGATCGTCTTGGGTCGGGCGATGGCGCCGATCTTGGTGGCGACGTGCTTGCGAAGTTCCTGCCCTCGCTCGGCGCTGGCCTCCTGGCCGCCCTTCAACGTGACGAAGGCGATGATCGCCTGGCCCGTCGTGTCGTCTTTGGTCCCGACGACCGCGGCCTCGGCGACCGACGGGTGGTCCACGAGCGCCGACTCCACCTCGGTCGTCGACACGCGATGGCCGCTCACGTTCATGACGTCGTCGACGCGCCCGAGCAACCACAAGTAACCCTCGTCGTCGAGCTTGGCGCCGTCGCCGGCGAAGTACCGACCCTCGAAGCGACTCCAGTAGGTCTCGTGATAGCGCTCGGGGTCGCCGTAGATGCCGCGCAACATCGACGGCCACGGGCGGGTGAGCGTGAGGTAGCCGCCACCGACCTCGACCTTGTTGCCCTTGTCATCGACGACCTCGGCGCCGATGCCGGGGAGCGGGAACGTGGCCGAGCCGGGCTTGAGCGTGGTCGCACCGGGGAGCGGCGAGATCATGATGGCGCCGGTCTCCGTCTGCCACCACGTGTCGACGACGGGACAGTTACTGCCGCCGATGTGCTCGTAGTACCACATCCACGCTTCGGGATTGATGGGCTCACCAACCGATCCGAGAAGGCGCAGCGACGACAGGTCGTGCGCTTGTGGGTACTGCGTTCCCCACTTCATGAACGTACGGATGCCGGTCGGCGCGCAGTAGAGCGTCGTGACGCCATAGCGCTCGATGATCGACCACCACCGGTCCTTGTCGGGAAAGTCGGGCGTGCCTTCGTACATCACCGACGTCGCCCCGTTGGCGAGCGGTCCGTAGACGATGTAGCTGTGGCCGGTGACCCACCCGATGTCGGCGGCGCACCAATACACGTCGGATTCAGGATGCAGGTCGAACACGTAGCGGTGAGTGAACGCGACTTGCGTGAGGTAACCGCCGGTCGTGTGCATGATGCCCTTGGGCTTGGCAGTGGTGCCCGACGTGTACAGCAGGTACAGCAAGTCCTCGCTGTCCATCCGCTCGGGTTCGCACCGCGGGAACGCGTCGGCCATCAAGTCGTGCCACCACTCGTCACGGCCCTCGACCATGGTGACCTCGGTCTCGGTCCGGCGGACGACGACCACGTGCTCGATCGTCGGCGTCGCCTCCAACGCCTTGTCGGCGTTGACCTTGAGCGGGACCGCGCTGCCGCGTCGCCAGCCGCCGTCGGCGGTGATGAGCACCTTGGCTTCGGCATCGAGGATGCGGTCGCGCAACGCGTCGGCTGAGAAGCCGCCGAAGACGACCGAGTGCGGCGCGCCGATGCGTGCGCAGGCGAGCATCGCCACCGGCAGCTCGGGAATCATCGGCATGTAGATGTTGATGCGGTCGCCCTTCTCGACGCCGAGTCCCTTCAACACATTGGCGAACTTCTGCACGTCTTCGAGCAGCTCGGCGTAGGTGATCGTGCGGGTGTCACCCGGTTCGCCCTCCCAGTGGAACGCCACCCGTTCGCCCAGGCCGTTGGCCACGTGGCGGTCGAGGCAGTTGTAGGACACGTTGAGCTGACCGCCGATGAACCACTTGGCGAACGGCAGCTGCCAGTCGAGGATGGTGTCCCACTCCTGGTACCAGTCGAGGGCGAGGGCCTGGCGGGCCCAGAAGCCCTTCCAGTCGGCCGCCTCGTCGTAGAACGTCGCGCTCGTGACCAGGGCTTCCTTCTTGAACTCCTCCGACGGCGGGATCCGCCGGTCCTCGAGGAAGAGCGCTTCGATGGCCGCGGGCTCGTTGTCGCTATCCGGCATGCGGCCAACGCTATAGGCGGTCCGGCGCACCCGTATCCTGCCGGTGTGGCGTCACAGATCGAGCAGCTCGTCGATGCGACGCCCGCTTCCCGTGAGCGCTACGTCGACTTTTTGCGGGCGGCCAGCATCCTCGTCGTCGTGTTCGGCCACTGGACCATCGCCCTGATCGGGTGGGACAACGGCGTGATCCGCTCGACCAGCGCCGTCGGCCGCGCCCCCGGTCTTTGGCTGGCGACGTGGTTCTGCCAGGTGATGCCGGTGTTCTTCTTCGTCGGCGGCTACGCCAACTTCGTCGGCTATGAGTCGGCCCGGCGCCGCGGCGACTCGGTCGCCACATTCGTTCGCAGCCGCGTGCGCCGCCTGCTCGTGCCGTTCGTTCCGTTGCTCGCCGTGTGGGTCGTCATCCAGACGGCGCTGCATCTCTCCAACACCGGCGCACCCACCGGTCCTCGCATCGGCGGACTCGTGCTCCTGCGCGGCGTGCGGCCACCGGGGCAGACGATCCCGTTCGGACCTCTGTGGTTCCTCGCCGTGTACCTGATCGTCGTGTGCATCAGCCCATTGACCGTGGCGTTGCACCGCCGCTTCCGCTGGTGGGTTCCTGCGGTGTTCGTCGCCGGCGCCTTCGCCGCCGACCTCCTCGGCTTCGTCGGCGGCAACTCCGGGCTCCGGTACTTCAACGTGGTCTTCGTCTTCCTCTTCCCGCACCAGCTCGGCCACTTCTACGGCGACGGCACGCTCCTTCGTTGGCCGCGCCGTGCCTTCGGTGCGATGGCGGCGATCGGCCTGAGCGGGCTCGTCCTGCTCACCAATCCGTGGCTGTTCCGCCTCGCCGGGGCGCGACGGTTCGACTGGTTCCCCGGCATCGGCCACTACCCACGCAGCCTGCTTGGGACTGATGTGGAGTCGGTCTCCAACGCGTACCCGCCCACGCTGTGTTTCTTGTTCGTCGGGTTCTGGTTGATCGGGATGACGATGCTGGTGCGACCCGTGATGTCGCGCTGGCTGCAACGACGCGGGCCTTGGCGCGCGACCGTCATCGGCAACGCGTGGATCATGACGCTGTTCCTGTGGCACATGACCGCGTACCTCGCCGCGATCGTGTTGCTCTGGCCGCTCGGACTCGGTGCCGAGCGGGAGCCGACGGCCCGATGGTGGCTCGAGCGGCCGGTGTGGATTCTCGTGCCCGGCGTGTTGCTCGCCGGCTGCGTCGCGCTGTTCGGCCGTTACGAAACGCGCCGTACGCGCGCCACGACGACCTAGAGACCGGGGATGTCGACGCGGTAGCCGACGCTCTGACCGCCGTCGAGGACGAAGTCAGCGCCGCTGTAGAAGCCGCTCTCGTCGGACGCGAGGAAAACGATCGTGTTGGCCACGTCGAGCATCTCGGGCCGGCGCTTGAGCGGTGGCCGCGGCGGTGGCTTGATGTTCGCCAGCGCCGACGGGTCAAGCTTCTCCATGAAGGGCTTGACCATGTCGGGGTTCCCGGCTTCGGGACACACCGCGTTGACGCGAATGCCGAACGTGCCCAGCTCGACGGCCGCGGTCTTGGTGAGGCCGCGCACCGCGAACTTGCTTGCGCTGTACGCACTGGTGGCGCCGGCGACGTAGACCCCGTCGATGGACGACACGTTGATGATCGAGCCGCCACCGGCCGCCTTCATCGGCTCGATCGCGGCGCGGATGCCGAGAAAGGTCCCCAGGGCATTGACGCGCATGACCCGCTCGAAGTCCTCGACCGTCGTGTTGGCCAGCGACGCGAGCAGCAGGATGGCGGCATTGTTGACGAGGATGTTGAGGGGCCCGAACTGATCGACGGTGACGGCCATGACGTCACCCCAGTCCGCCTCGCTCGTGACGTCGAGATGCGCGTACGTCGCACCGAGTTCGGTCGCGGTGGCGCGACCCTCATCGTCGAGGATGTCGGCGATCACCACCCGCGCACCCTCCTCGACGAACCGGGCCGCCGTCGCCGCGCCCGTGCCGCGCGCGCCTCCGGTGATCAACGCGACCTTGCCGTCGAGTCGTCCGCTCATATGGTTCGTGGCCTCCTAGGTAAGAACCCGCTCGTTCGGGCGACGTACTCGGCGTACCCCGGGCGCGAGCGGCCGAGACGGCGTTCCAGCAAAGCCTTGCCGGTGACGCGCACGAGGAGGAACGTCATCAGCGCCGGCGCGAACACTGTTAGCACGCCAACCCAGTGGCCGGCGACAACCAGCCAGATCCCCCACCAGACGCAGGCGTCGCCGAAGTAGTTGGGATGTCGCGTGTACCGCCACAGCCCGCGGTCCATGACCTCATCCGCATTCGCCGGCTCGGCTTTGAACCGCGCCAGCTGGAAGTCGCCAACCGCCTCGAAGGTGAGGCCGATGGCCCATAACCCCACGCCGAGCCACACGTTGACCGCGACATGCGGATTCTCGACGTACCCGCCGACCTGGATCGGCATGGACACGAGCCACATCATCAGTCCCTGGAACAGGAAGACATGGACCAACGCGTGGCGGTTGAAGCCCTCGCCGACCCGGCGGCGCATCGCCGTGTACCGGCGGTCCTCGCCCTTGCCGTGGTTGCGCGACCACAGATAGCCGCCGAGGCGGAAGCCCCACGTGGCGGCCATGACGAAGAGGAGCCAGCGACGGGCCGACGGGCCCGATCCAAGGGCGAGCGTGACACCGGCGACGACGGCGAAACCCGGGCCCCAGAAGATGTCGATGATGCTGACGTCCTCGATGCGCACCGCGACCGCCCACAGCGCCGAGACACACGCGCCCACCGCGAGCGCGCTGACAACGACGTTTAGCCCCAGGCCGCCCCAGTCCATCTACGGCAGTTGGTCGCCGCGAACCCACACGGCGTGAAAGCCGATGGGGACACGACCGGGGAGCAGCACGCGCGCGACCGGTCCGGCGCCCAGGTCGGCCGCGTCGAGAACGACGACCTCGGATCGTTGCTCGACCTCGTCCTGCACGAAGCTCACGAGATAGCCGTCGTCCTCGGCTCGGCCCGGACTCATCGTGCGCGGTGCGAACGGCGCCTCGCTCCCCCACCGGCCGTCGCCGAACCAATGTCGGTCGCTGTCGCCGGTCTGGGTGTCGTACTTCACGATGCCGTCGAACAGCAGGCTCGGCTCCGGCGAGATGCGCATGTTGTACGCGTAACGCGTGGGCCGGCCGAGGCGGCTCACGTCCATCGTCGGGAACTCGGTGTTGTCGTCATCGAGATACGCCTCTGACGTCGCGCCGGTCACCAAGTTGAACCGGTAGCGATAGAGGTGGGCGTCGAGCCGGAGGTACGACAGCATCTTGGCCAAGGGCCCGACCGCGTCCTCTCGCGGCGCCGGCTTGGTCACCCGGCACAGGTCGAGGACGATCTCGTCGCCCTCCTCCCACGCGTTGACCGAGTGGTACACGTAGCACGGGTCGGCTTCGAACCACCGGATCTCGTCAGCGCGACCGCGACGCGGGATCACCCCGAAGCGAGCGGGAAGGTCGGTGTCGAAGAGGATCTTGTGGCGCCCTTGGCGGAGCGCGACCGGGTCGTTGATCAGCGGCAGATCCATGAGGATCGAGTAGTGCTCGGTGGCGGCCATGTCGTGCGGGAGCCGCGCACCGGGCAAGTCGATGTCGACGAGATGGCTGAGCCGGCCGTCGGCGCCGACGACGCCGTATCGCATATACGGCGGCACCGGGCTGTAGTCGAAGAACAGCAGCTCGCCGGTGTGCTCGTCGACCTTGGCGTGGGCCGAGACCTGGCACGGCCGCGTGCCCTGGAAGTCGTCGACGCCGAGGGTCTCGAGCGTGAGCGGGTCGATCGCGTAGGGCTCGCCGGCCATGTACCAAGTGGCCAGCACCCGGTCCCGGAAGTACACGAGGTCGGTATTGGCCGAGTCCTTGAGCGGTAGCCGCAGGCCCAGGTCCGGGTTGCCGGACGGATTCTCCATGACACCGGTGAACAGCGGCGCGTGCTCGGCCGACTCGCGCTCGAACGCACGCGTGCGGATCCACCGGTTGCGGTACGACGCCTGACCGTTGCGGAACCGCAACGCGTGGACCATCCCGTCGCCGTCGAACCAGTGGTAGCGACCGGGCGGCGCAAACTGGGGATTGGGTCCGTTGCGAACGAACACGCCGTCGAGATCGGGCGGGATCTCGCCGATCACTTCGAGGTCGTCATCGGTGCGTTCCTCGGTGACCGGACTGAACAGACCGGCCAGATAGGGGTTCGCCTCGACGAGCGTGTCAGTCACGGACCCATTCGAGCACGCGGAAGGCGCCGAGGCCGGACGGATCGGTCAGCGCGTCGGCTTCGTGCACACGACTGCGGCTTTTGAGCGCCTCGAGGTCGCCGATGTGGGCGCGCTCCCGCCAGGCGGCGCGCGCGTCTTCGACGATGGCGTCAAGACCGTGCGCCCTGAGGAACTCGGCCTGCGACGTGTTCGCCGTCGGCGCGGGGAGTTGGTCGACTGCCACCTCGCATGTGATGTCCTGCGTCCCCGGCTGGTCTAGGGGGTGACCGCCGCGGCCGTGGGCCCGGTAGGTCCGCAGCCATTCGGTCCAGGGCCGAATCGCCATCGACTGCGTCGTATCGCAGTAGTCGATGGCGACGACGCGCGGCGCGGCCGCGGCCGCCTGGCGGACCCACGCGGCCGCGCGCTCCTGGAGCGGGATCCGTGCTCCGACCGGTGCGTCGAAGGCATAGTCGATCGACTGCAACACCTCGGCGCCGTCCTCGACGTGGACCTCGAGCCAACCGTCGGGCCCGCGTTCGAGCAGGCGAAACGGGAGATTGTCGAGCAACTCGTTGGCGAGGATCACGCCGTCGACGTGGTCTGGCATGGCGTCGGCGAACTCGACTTCGATGTACTCGACGTCGAGCACCGACTCGATGCTCCGTCGCAACGCGCCGGAGCCAGCGCCAACTTCAACGATCGTCCTCGCGCCGTCCACCGCCGTCGCCAGGACCTCACCGAACAGCGGGCCGAGCTCGGGGCTGGTGATGAAGTCCCGCCCCCGGCCTGCGCCCCGGCCGCTCGCGTAGAACCCGTCTTGGCCGTACAACGCGCGGTCGACGAACTCGTCGAACCGCACGGCGACTAACGAGCGAGTGACGCGAGGTCGCCGAGGCGGGCGAAGACTTGCGGGTAGACGCCGATGGCGACGACCGACACCGCGCAGATACCCAGGGCGGCGGCGAGCGGCGCCGGAATCCGGATCGGCGACACGTCGCCGTCGGGGGCCGGGCTCATCCACATCTCGCGGGCGATGCCCGCGTAATAGAAGAGCGCGATCACCGAGTTCACCGCGGTGATGACACCAAGGACGACCGCCGACGGTGTGCCGGCGCGCAGCACCGCAAGGAATATGTAGAACTTGGCGAACCATCCGCCAAGCGGCGGGATGCCGGCGAGCGAGAACACGAAGAACGTCATCAGCACGCACAGGCCCGGCGCGTAGGACATGAGCCCGCCGTAGGACGAGATCTCGCCCGAGCGCGTCTTGCGCGCCACCGCGATGACGACGGCGAAGGCGCCGAGGTTCATCGCCGCGTAGATGAGGAGGTACACGATGCTCGCGGTCTTGGCCGTGTCGAGCGCGCGCGCATTGGCTCCGGCAACGGCGAAGGGCACCATGATGTAGCCGGCCTGGGCGATCGATGAATACGCCAGCATGCGGACGATGTTCGTCTGCCGCAGCGCGATGAGGTTGCCGACGGTCATCGAGAGGGCGGCGAGCACCCAGAACAGGGGCCCCCACACCGCGGACTGGCCAGGGAACGCGATGAAGACGAGCTGGAACAGGGCGACGAAACCGCCGGTCTTGGACGCCACCGACAGGAACGCGGTGACCGGTGTGGGCGCGCCCTCGTAGGTGTCGGGCGCCCAGAAGTGGAACGGCACGGCCGAGACCTTGAACGCGAAGCCGACGATGATGAAGAAGATGCCGACCGTCACCACTGGGGCGGTCTCGGCGCCGGCCAGCTTGCCGGCGATCTCCGGGAGCACGGTCGTTCCCGTGACGCCGAAGATCAGCGACATGCCGTAAAGCATCACCGCCGACGACAGCACCCCGAGCAGGTAGTACTTCAGCGCCGCCTCGTTACTCCGCAGGTCGCGCTTGCGCCAGCCGGCGAGCATGTACGCCGGCAGCGAGAGCAGCTCGAGGGCCACGAAGATCGAGATCAGGTCGCGCGCCGAGGACATGACGACCATCCCGAGTAACGACGACAGGACGAGGAACGCGAACTCGCCCTCGTAGTAGTCGCCTTCCTCGATATAGCGCGTGCTCATGAGCAGCACGACGTAGCCGACGACGAAGAACAGCGCCTTCAGCAGTAGGGAGAAGTTGTCGACGACGTAGGCACCGCCGAACATCGACCGGTCGGTGCCGTCGACCGCCAACGTGAGTATCGGCACCAAGCTGGCCAGCACGCCGATGCCGGCCAGGTTGGTGACGAGGACTTTTTGGTCCTCGCGGGCGATCAACAGGTCGACGAGAAGGATCACGATGATCGTCGACGTGAGGACGATCTCGGGCGCGAGCGCGTGATAGTCGATGTATGGCGCGCGGAACACGGCGAGCAGCACTAGTGCGCAACCGCCGCGAGGGCCGCACTCACCGACTGCACCGCGCTGTCGGTCACGTTGAACAACAAGCCGGGCGCCACGCCGAGGGCGACGATGAGCGCCAGCATCGGCGCCCACGCCAGCCACTCGGGACCGTGCACGTCGTGGATGTGCGCGTTGGCGAACTCTTCCTTGGGCGTTCCGAATGCGGTGCGCTGGAACATCCAGAGCAGGTAACCCGCGGCGAGCACCGTGCCGATCGACGCGATGACCATGAACGTGCGGAACATCGGCAGCGACAAGCCGTGCGCCGGGTTGTACGCCGAGAGGATCGCCGGGAACTCACCCCAGAAGCCGGCCAAGCCCGGGAGCCCGAGCGAGGCCATGGCGCAGAAGCCGAGGATCCAGCCCAGCTTGGGCGCTTGCACCAACAGGCCACCGAGCCGAGACAGCTCACGGGTGTGGAAGCGCTCGTGGATCGAGCCAGCCAGGAAGAACAGCATGCCGGTGATCAGCCCGTGAGCGACCATGCCGAACACCGCGGCGTTGATGCCGTAGCTCGTGAGCGTCGAGATACCGAGCATCACGAACCCCATGTGCGCGACCGACGAGAAGGCAATGAGCCGTTTCAAGTCGGTCTGGGCCAGACAGCCGAGCGCGCCGTAGATGATGCCGATCACCGACAGCAGTCCGATCCACGGCGCCCATGCATGAGCGGCCTCGGGCAGGATCGGCAACGCGATCCGGATGAAGCCGTAGGTACCGAGCTTCAGGAGGATCGCGGCCAGGATCACCGAGCCGACAGTTGGTGCTTCGGTGTGCGCGTCGGGCAGCCAGGTGTGGAACGGGAACATCGGGACCTTGATGGCGAAGCCCATGAAGAGGCCGCCGAAGATCAGGAGCTGGGTGCCGCGCGCGATGGCCGAGCCGTTGTTGATCAGCTCGGGGATGTCGAACGTCTGGCCCGCCTTGAAGTACAGGGCGAGGAACCCCAGGATCATCAGGGCCGAGCCGAACAGCGTGAACAGGAAGAACTTGATCGACGCGTACTGACGGTTCTCGCCGCCCCAGACGCCGATCATGAAGTACATCGGGAGCAGCACCAACTCGAAGAAGACGAAGAACAAGATCAGGTCTTGCGAGACGAACGTGCCGTTCATACCCGTCTCCAGGACGAGCAGCAGGATGAGGAACGCCTTCGGATTGCGCGGCTCGGGGAAGTGATCCCACGAGTAGATGACGCACAGGGCGCTGATGAGCATCGATAGGGCGAGCAGCGGCAACGAGATGCCGTCGATACCGACGTGGTACCGGCTGTTGATCACGTCGATCCACGGGCGGTTGACGACGAACTGCAGCTTGTCGCTGGCGCCGTAGTCGAACTGCACCAGCAGGTAGACGCCCACGCCCGCCGTCAGCAGCGTGACGAGGAGGGCGACGCTCTTGATGCCTATCTCGCTCTCCTTGGGCCACAGCATCAAGACGAGTGCGCCCGCCATCGGCAGGAACACCGCCGCGGTGAGTGCCCAACTCTCGTAGTTCACGTCGATCCCTTCAGCCCTATGCCCACACGATGAGTGCGATGGCGAACATTGCAGTAGCGGCGAACAGCACGGCGGCGTATTGCTGCACGCGGCCGGTCTGAATGGTGCGCAGCCAGCCACCGCCTTCTTCGGCGGACACGCCAGCGCCGTTCACCAAGCCGTCGACCACCTTCTGGTCGATGACGTCGTAGGTAAATGCCGCCGCACCCCGCGCCCCGGCCGCGGCGCCGTGGACGACGCCGTCGAGCACGTTCTGGTTGAACCAGTACGCGGCGCGAGCAAGCGGACCCTTGATGCCCCCGACGATCACGCCCGTGTAGAGATGGTCGAGGTAGTACCGGTTGGCGAGCAGTTGGTAGCCGCCACGCGCCAAACCACTGCGGTCGGTCAGGCCGCGCGGGCCGAGGTTGCGGAAGTAGTAGGCGCCGGCCAAGAGAATCCCGACGAGGCCGGCGACGGTTCCCATCGTCGCCGCGGTCACGTTGAAGCCGTACTCGGGAACGTGGGCGTGCTCGATGGCCTCGTTCAGCGTCCAGCCGCCGAAGCGCTGGCCGACGGCGAGGAAGCCGGCGACGATCGAGAAGAACGACAACACGACGAGTGGGCCGGTGATCGCCGGCGGCGATTCGTGCGGATGGCCGTGACCGCGGTACTCGCCGAAGAACGTGAGGTACACGCAGCGCGTCATATACGCCGCGGTCATCACCGCGCCGATCAGGCCGACCCACATGAACACGGTGAAGCCGTTCTTGCCCGCGGCGTTGAGGATCTCGTCCTTGGACCAGAAGCCGGCGAGCGGCGGCAGTCCGGCCAGCGCGATCGAGCCGATCAAGAACGTGCGGTACGTCGTGGGCATGTGCTTCTTCAGACCGCCCATGTCCTTCTTCATGTCGAAGGAGTGGTGCGAGCCCGAGTGACTCACCGAGCCGGCGCCGAGGAACAGGTTCGCCTTGAAGAAGGCGTGGGTGAAGAGGTGGAAGATGGCGCCGGTCCACGCGCCCACGCCGAGGCCCATGATCATGTAGCCCAGCTGGCTGACCGTTGAGTAGGCCAGGACCTTCTTGATGTCGTCCTGCACGAACGCCAACATGGCGGCGATCAGGATCGTGATGCCGCCGATGATGGCGATGAGGTTGATCCCACCGTCACCAATGTTGAACGCGGCCCAGAACACGCCGTAACAACGGGCGACGACGTACACGCCGGCCACGACCATGGTGGCGGCGTGGATGAGCGCCGACACCGGCGTGGGGCCGGCCATGGCGTCGGGCAGCCACGTGTGCAGCGGGAACTGCGCGCTCTTGCCGATCGGCCCCATGAACAGGGTGATGGCGCCGACGAGCAGCATCGTGTGGCCGATGTGACCTTCGAGGGCGGCGTGGTTGATCGCCGCGATGTTGAAGGTGTCGGCGGCGAAGAACAGGATGATGATGCCGATCATGAAGCCGGCGTCGCCGGTTCTCGTGGTGAAGAACGCCTTGAGGGCGGCGTTGGAGTTGTCCTTCTCCTCCCACCAGTGGCCGATCAGCATGAACGAGCACAGGCCCACCAGCTCCCAGCCGACGAGCAGCAACAGGAGGTTGTCGGCCACGACGAGCAGCAGCATCGAGGCGGTGAACAGGCTCAGTGCCGCGTAGAAGTGCGTGAATCGCCGGTCGTCCTTCATGTACGCGCTCGAGTAGATGTGGACGAGCAACGAGATAAAGGTGACGACGAACAGCATCATCACGGTCAGGCCGTCGATGTGGATGCCGGCGCCGATCTGGACCATCCCGTTGTGGAACCACGTGAAGCCCCGCTCCACCGGTTCGCGGAGATGTGACTCGTGGTCGACCGGCAGGCGGATCCACTGGATCGCACACCCGGTCGCCAGCAACCAGCTGACGAGCAGCGAGAGGATGCCGACTTCGGACCCCTGCCGGGGCAGGCGCTTACCGAAAAGCAGGATCACGGCGAAGGACGCCGCCGGGATGGCGGGAATCAACCACGCGTTGCGAAGAAGCGTCACGCCCTAGCCCTTCATCAGGTCGATCTCGGTCACGTCGATCGACCTCCGGTTGCGGTAGATGAGTAGGACGATGGCCAGGCCGACGCCCACCTCGGCGGCGGCGATGGCGATGACGAAGAGCGCGAACACCTGGCCGGCGACGGTGTGGTTGAACGCGCCGAACGCGATGAGGTTGATGTTCACGCTGTTGAGGATCAGCTCGACGGCCATGAGAACCAGCACGCCGTTGCGGCGGGCCAGCACGCCGTAGACGCCCATGCAGAAGAGGAGGGCGCCCAGCAGAAGGAAGTAGTTCAGCATCATCGCTAGTCGCGCCTCGCCAGAACGATGGCGCCGACGAGGGCGGCGAGCAGCAGGACAGAGACGACTTCGAACGGCAGCAAGTAGGTGCTGAAAATCGAGTCGCCGACCTGGGCGGTGGTCTGCGGACCGCCGGTGAAGCGGATCTTCGCACCGCTGAACGCGTCGTTGAGCGTCCACGCCAGCACGCCGAAGAGCAGCAGCGACACGAGCACGGCCAGCCAGCGTTGGTCGTTGTCGAGGTCCGAGCTCCGCCCGATGGGCGCGCGCGTGAGCATGATGCCGAAGAGGAACAACACGATGATGGCGCCGATGTAGATCAGCACCTGCACGACGGCGGTGAACTCAGCGGCCAGCAGGATGTACTGGGCCGCGACGCCGGCGAGCACGACGACGAGGTACAGCGCGGCGCGCACGACGTTGGTGGACGTGACGACGCGGAACGCGGCGAACACCATGGCCGCCGCGATCACGAAGAAGGAGATGTTCTGCGCCTGCATGGAACTTACTTAGCGCCCTTCTTCGCCTCGGCCCCGACCTCGAGCGCGGGCTTGTCGGGCACCGTCGCCATCCACTCGCCCAGCTTGTCCTTGTCGTGCAGGAGATCGGCGATGCTCGGCTCGGAGTACTCGTACTCGGGGCTCCAGAACAACGCATCGAACGGGCACACCTCGACGCAGATGCCGCAGTACATGCACAGCGCGTAGTCGATGTCGAAGCGGTCGAGGTACTGCACGCTGCGCGGCTTGCCGCCCTCGCGCCGCGGCGGCGCCTTGTCCTTGTGACCCTCGATGTAGATGCACCAGTCGGGGCACTGGCGTGCGCACAGCATGCACACCGTGCAGTTCTCTTCTTTGAGCGCGATCACGCCGCGGGAGCGCGGGGCCAGCGCTTCCTTCTCGTGCGGGTACTGCACCGTCACCGTCTTCTGCGTCATCGTCTTGAACGTGACGCCGAGACCCTTGATGAGGCCGGGGAGCTTGGGCATCAGAAGACCACCTTGAGGATTCCGGTCGCGGTGATGTTGATCAGCGAGAGCGGGATGAGGTACTTCCACGCGAAGGTCTGGAGCTGGTCCTCGCGGAAACGCGGATACGTGAAGCGGATCCAGAAGATCAGGAACGAAACACCGATGATCTTGGCGCCCAACGCCAGTGGCCCGATGACGTCGGCCATCGCGCCGTGGACCCCCGGCACGTACCACCCGCCGAGGAACAACGTCGCCGCGATCGCCGCGAACGCGAATGCGGTGGCGAACTCGGCGATGAAGAACAGCAGGAAGCGGATCCCCGAGTACTCGGTGAGGTAGCCGGCAACCAACTCCGATTCGGCCAGCGGCATGTCGAACGGCGTCTGGGTCAACTCGGCCTGCATGGCGACGAGGAAGATGAAGAAGCCGACGAACTGCGTGAGGATGAACGGGGTGCCGATGCCGGTGAAGCCGAAGATGGCGCCGTCGGCCTGCTGGTGCACGATCGTCTGGAGGCTGAGGCTCTGGGCCTGCACGACGACGCCGACGATCGCCAACACGAGGGGCAACTCGTAGGCGATGAGCTGGCCGGCGGCCCGCAGCGCGCCCATCAATGAGTACTTGTTGGCCGACGCCCATCCCGCCATCAGGACGCCGAGCACGGAGAGCGACGACATGGCGAGGGCGAAGAAGATGCCGGTGTCGAAGTCCTCGACGATGAGGCGCGGGCCGGCCGGAATCACGACGTACACGAGGAACGTCGACGCGAGCACGACGAACGGCGCCAGCGCGAACACGCGGCGATCGGCCTTGCTCGGGAAGATGTCTTCCTTCTGGAGGAACTTGCCGAACTCAGCCATGAGCTGCAGCAACCCGTGCGGACCGGCCTCCATCGGGCCGAGCCGGCTCTGCATGTGCGCCATCATCTTGAACAGGAAGCCGTAGACGAGGATGAACGCGCCGGTGACCACCGTCAGCAGGATCACGACAAGCTTGAGCGTCGTGGTCTGCCAGTAGGCCGGGTTCAGCGCGAGCAGGGCGTGCACTAGCGGTCGATGTCCCCAAGGATGAAGTAGAGGCTCGAGAGGATCGTGATGATGTCGGGGACGTAGACGCCCTGGAGGAGCCACGGAACGATCGAGACATTGTTGAACGACGCGCTGCGGATCTTGCAGCGGAACGGACCGAGCCCGCCCTGGCTCACGACGTAGTAGCCCATCTCGCCGAGCGGGTTCTCGGTATGGACCCACGCCTCGCCGGCCGGGACCTTGATGATGCGGGGGACCTTGGCCATGATCGGCCCCGCGGGCAGGCCGTCGAGCAACTGATCGACGATCTTCGACGCCTCACGCGTCTCTTGGAGACGGACCCAATAGCGCGCGTAGCTGTCGCCGTCGACGTGGGTCCACACCTTCCAGTCGCAGTGCTTCCACGCGAGCGGCGAGTCCTCGTCGCGGCGGATGTCCCAGTCGACGCCGCTGGCGCGGATGTTGGCGCCGGACAGGCCGTAGTCGAGGCCGACCTGCGCCGGGATGACGCCGATGCCGCGCATGCGCTGGGCGAATATCTCGTTGCCCATCAGGAGCGTCTCGAGCTCGTCGCAGAAGTCGCGCACGCGGTGCATGACGTCCTTGCACTCGTCGACCCAGCCCTTGGGGAGGTCGTCCTTGAGCCCGCCGATGCGGTCGTAGTTCGGGTGGAAGCGTCCGCCGGTGGCCGACTCGATCAGGTTGAGGACGTGCTCCCGATCGCGGAACGCGTAGAAGACCGGTGTGATGGCGCCGAGCTGGGCGCCCATCTCGCCGAGGAACAACGTGATATTGGCGATACGCGCCATCTCGAAGAGGATCGTGCGGATCCACTGCGCGCGCGGCGGGGCATCGATGCCCATCAGCTGCTCGGCGGCGAGGATGAACGGCACTTCGTTGGCGAAGCTGCTCAGCCAGTCAATGCGGTTCACCAGCGTGGTGATCTGCGGGTAGGTGCGGACCTCGGTGAGCTTCTCGTAGCCGCGGTGCATATAGCCGCACACCGGGTCGGCCCACACGACTTGCTCGCCGTCGAGGCGCACGACGATGCGCAGCGTGCCGTGCGTAGCCGGATGCTGCGGGCCGATGTTGAGGGTCATGCCCTCGGTCTCGAGCTCGATGTTGATGCGCGCGTCGGCCGCCTGGCCGGCGATGTACATCGACTTCTGATGGTCAGTCACGGTCATTCGGCTGCTACCTCCTCGCCTTCCGCGGGCTCATCGTCGGCGCCCCCCGGCATCGGTTCGACGTCGACGAGCCCGGGCCACGGCTTCACTTCGCGAGCGAGCAGCGGGAAGTCCTTGCGACCCGGGAAGCCTTCGAACTCGCCGGGCAGGTAGAGGTGCCGCAAACCCGGGTGGCCGACGAAGTTGAAGCCGTACATCTCCCACGTCTCGCGCTCGTGCCAGTCGGCGCCGGCGAACACCGTCGTCCACGTGTCGACCTCGGGATGCGCCTCGTCCAGGTCGGCCTTGAAGGTGACCCCGACGAACCGACGGACGTCATAGACGCGCGCCAGCACCTGGAAGCGAGAGTCGCCGCCGGCCACGCCCGAGCTCTGCTCGGTGCTGCCGGTGCTGCCGTCGCCCGCCGACGGATCGGGATCCCAGATCTTCTCGCCGGACAGGTCGGGGTTGGGCAGCCAGTCGATGGCCGAGAGGAAGCAGAAGTAGTCGAAGCCGTGACGCTTGGCCGACTCGCCCGCGGCGCGCCACGCGTCGCGGTTGACCCGGATCCACACGTCGCCGTTGGCGACCTCGGTCTCGACCACCGCGTCGCCCAAGTCCTTCGTGAACACGGCAACGATGCCCTGGCGGAGTTCGTCGACGGGCGGCGGGGCCGACGCGTCGTCGGCGGACTCGGCCGCGGGTGCGGCCTCGGTGTCAGGCGCCGACGACAATGGGGTCTCCGCGCCAGCGTTCGGCTGGGTCCTCGGTCTTGATGCGCTGCTGGAGCATCACGATGCCTTCGAGCAGCGCTTCGGGACGGGGCGGGCAGCCGGGGACGTACACGTCCACCGGCAGGATCTGGTCGACACCCTTGGTCACCGAGTAGCTGTCCCAGTAGGGCCCGCCGCAGTTCGCGCAGCTGCCCATCGAGATCACGTACTTCGGATCGGGCATCTGTTCCCACAGGCGGCGGATCGGCGGGGCCATCTTGTCGGTGACCGTCCCCGAAATCACGACCAAGTCGGCCTGGCGGGCGCTGGCCGGGAACGGGATGACGCCGAGACGCATGACGTCGTAGCGCGGGGAGGCGAAGGCGGCGCCCATCTCGATCGCGCAGCACGCCAGGCCCCACTGGTACACCCAGAGCGAATAGCTGCGGGCCAGGTTGAGGAGCTTGGTGAGGGGCTTGGGCGATCGGCCCGACTCGATCAGACCCATCGAAGGACGCCCTTCCGCCACGCGTACACGAGGCCGAGCAACAGGATCACGATGAATATGAGCATTTCGACCAGGCCGAACACGCCCAAGGTCTCCAGGCGGACGGCCCACGGGAGGATGAACACGGCCTCGACGTCGAACATCACGAACAGCAGGGCGAAGATGTAATAGCGGATCTGGCTCTGGCTCCAACCGGTGCCGACCGGGTCCACACCTGACTCATAGGTGATGTATTTCTGCGGCTGCGGACGGGTCGGCCGGAGCGCGCTGCCGAGCGTGAGGACGAGCCCGACAATCAGCATCGCCGCCCCTCCAAAAACCGCAACGGTGAGGAAGCTCCGGAGGTAGTCGGACATCGCGGCCGATGCTAGTGATGCCTTTCACGTAGAGGCAATCTCCCGGCCATCACCGGGTTTATTTCCCGGGCTAGCGGTTGCGGACGGCCTGGAGCTCCTCGGCGCGGAAGTCGTCGATGCGGCCCTCGGTTCGGAGCCCGCCGAGCCGGCCCGACTCCCCGTTGAGGTGCCACACGGCGCTCCATCGTTGGGTCACGACGACGTCGCATGCGCCGACCCGTTCGTACACGTGGGTGACGGTGCCGTTGGGCCAGGGCCCGCCCGCCTCGTCGTAGGGGCCGCCCGACGTGCCGTCGCCCCAATCGACGTAATACGGACCGGTCGCGTCGATAACGAGCTCGCCGCGCGGCGTGTCGCGAGTGAATTGCGCGGTCGGGAGGTCGCCGGTCTCGAGGTACGACTTTCGCCCGGTCACGGCCCAGCCTGGCGCGATGCGAGGCGCCGGCTTCGGCAGCGGGACCGTGCCCCAGAACGACTGCGCCTCGGCGGCGGCGCTCCCGGCCGGCGCCGGGCTGCTCGGGCACATCGGGAAGTCACGGGTCAGCCGGCGCCAGCGGTCCTCATCGGCCACCGCGGCCGTCTCCGCTTCGGCCTGCGTGTCGTAGCGGCGGTACTCAGTCGCCACACAGGTTTCGCCGTTGCGCTGGTCCAGGTACGGGTGCTCCTCGTAGTACCCACCCGACGTTCCCCCACCGCCGCCACCACTTGCCGTCCCACCCGACTCATGGCCGGAGTACTCGACCGATCCACCATCCGCGCCCTGATGAACCTCCGTGGGATCGGCGAGCGCTGGCGCAACGAACAGCACGAGGGCGAGCGCGATCACTACGCGCATGGGAGGTTGCCGGACTTGAGATCCTTGGCGATGACCCACGACGTCGGGTTCGGAGCAGCTCGAGGCCGCGACGCCAAGCTGATCTTGCCCGCCGATGGCGCAATTGGCTCGCGGCGAACCGCGTTGTAGTCGTTCGAGACCTCGACGGCAACGCAATCGACGCGCACGGCGAGCACCTTTGTGACGGCGATCTTCCGATCCCCAGGATCCGCTCGAAATCCCGCAAGACCACCATCAATCTGCTCGTTCCAGACCTCGGTCGCATCATGAAACGCGTCGTCGGTGAGGATCGAGTGGAGGAGGTTGGCGGCCTCGGGGGTTATGCGTCGGTTGGCGACGATGAGGCGGGTGGCGTCGCCGTTGATCTTCTCGAGCGCGAGGAAGACGCGGTTGAGGTAGGGGATGTCGATCGTGGCGGGCACGGCGTAGGGGTCGGTCGTGGACGTCGAGCCCGGAACCGTGGCGCCGGTGGACGATCGATCGCTCGAACTGCAGGCACAGAGCAACAGGAGCGCAAATACCATCCCGTTTCGTGCCTTTCGATGCACTTCGGTGAGATTCCCACAGGCATAGGCGAAAAGCAACGGGGTCGTACGATGGCCCTATGGCGCCCAGCTATCACCGCCTGGGTGAGGTTCCGCCGAAGCGCCACGTGGCGTTCCGGGCGCCCGATGGCCGGCTGTACGAGGAGGAGGTCGTCGGGCTCGAGGGCTTCGGCGGCCGCTACTCGATCCTGTACCACCGCCACGCGCCGACCCGGGTGAGCAAGGTGGCCGCGGTCGACCCGACGCCGCCAGCGCCGACCGGCAGCGCCGACACGACGTTGCGCCACCACCTCTTCCGCACCGCGGGCGACGGCGCCGAGCCCAGCGGCGACGAGCTGGCGAACCGCACCGTGCTCATGTGGAACGACGACGTCCGACTGGCGGTGTCGTCGTTCGGCGGCGATGCGGGGCGGGTGACGCGCAACGGCGGCGCCGACGAACTGCACTTCGTCCACGAAGGCGGCGGCCGGATGGAGTCGGTGTTCGGCGCGCTCGACTACCGCGCCGGCGACTACGTCGTCATACCGAAAGGCACGACCCATCGATGGCGGCCGGCGGGGGCCGTCAACCGCCACTTCGTCATCGAGACGCCGGGCGCAGTCCGGCTCCCACGGCGCTATCAGAACGGCGAGGGGCAGCTCCTCGAACAAGCGCCGTATTGGGAACGGGACTTCCGCGCGCCCGCCGAGTTGTTGAGCAACGACGATCCGACGCCGACCGATGTGTGGGTGCGCGTCGGTGACCGCACCGCGGTGTACACCCTCGACCACGACCCGTTCGACGTCGTGGGCTGGGACGGCCACCTCTATCCGTACGCGTTCTCGATCCACGACTTCGAGCCGATCAGCGGCCGTCAGCACCAGCCGCCGCCGGTGCACCAGACGTTCGAGCTGGACCACGCGGTGGTGTGTTCGTTTTGCCCGCGGCGGCTCGACGACGGCGCCGACGTCATCACCGCGCCGTATAACCACGCCAACCTCGACAGCGACGAGGTCATCTATTACGTGAGCGGCGCGTTCTTCAGCCGGCGCGGCATAGAGAGCGCGGCGCTCAGCTTCCACCCGCGCGGCATCCCGCACGGGCCGGCGCCCGGTGTGGCCGAGGCGTCGATCGGCCAGACTCACACCGAAGAGCTGGCGGTGATGGTGGATACGTTCCGCCCGCTCAAGGTGGCAGCGGCGGCTGATCCGTTCGACGATCCGGCGTACCCCACGAGCTGGGTCGCGAGCTGACCCGCATGGCCTCTCGTCGCATCGCGCTCGGCTTGTTGAGCGGCGCCGCCTTTGTCGTCGCCGCCGGGGCGGCCGCGCCGCCCGCCGTCGCCCAGACGAGCTTGAACGACTGCGACGTGCGGGTGGGCGGCCACCGTTTCGCCAACGGCAGCCACGTCTCGCTGCCAACCAGCCGCCCGGCGACGATCGCGGTCACCGCGCTCGACGAGAAGCCCCGCTACCGGGTCGAACTCGAGCTGGCCGGCGTGCGCTCGACCGTCGGCACCGGTCGGGGCAGCGACTTCGGGTGGCAGCGCGAGCTGAACGTCAAGCGCTACGCCACGTTCGGCGTCGGCACGTACCGCTTGCACGTCCGCACGACGGTCGACGGTGCGCCGTGCGTTGTCACCGGCCTCATCGACCTCAGCGGACGGGCGCCCGTCACCACCCTCGCCGGGGGTCTGGCCACGCTGGCCGCCCTCATCGGTGTCACCGGGCTCGCGCTGATCCTGTTCCGTCGCGGCGGCAAACCGTTGAACACGCGACAGGGGTTCAGCGTCGACGATCCGCTAGGCGAGTTCGTCGCCGTGGCCACGCCGGGCGACTACGCGGGGTGGGCCGAGGTCGCGTGCGACCAGGGCGCCCGCACGTTCGTGACGACGCGGCCGACCTCGGAAACCGTGCGCGCCTTCCTCGCCGAGGAGAGCACCCAGTCGCGCCTGGCCGAAATCAAGAGCCGCGGGATCCGAATCCGGCCGGCGGGCGCTGACGTCGCCCTCCCCCGCGTCCGCTGGCGACCGCGACCGTTCGTCATCGCACCGATCTTCGGCATTCTCGGAGCCCTCGGTGTACTGCTGTACCTGCAACAGGCGACGGTGCTCTATCCGACCGCGCGCGCCGTGGGCCTGAGCGCGGCGATCGGGCTGGTGGCGGGCCTGGTGATCACCAACCTGAGCCGGCTACTCGGTGCGGCGACGCTCAACCGCCGGCTGGCCGCGGCCGAGTCGGGACTCGAGGTCGAGGCCGTCGAGCCCCGCTACCCGCCGATGGACCACCTCGACGAGCTCGACACGTTCGTGTGGACGCCGACGCACACCGTCCCCGACGGCGCCGACGGCGTTCCCGCATGGGAAGCGCCCGACCGTACGCAGCCCCCGGTGGCCACGCTCGACCCCGCGCTGCCCGTACGCGTCGTCGAGCGCCGCGACGGGCTCGCCCAAGTTGTGTGCTCCAACGGCTGGGTCGGCTGGACCGACGCCGAGCCGCTCGAGGAGATCACCTCGTAGTCGGCGTCAACCGCACGTGTCGGTGTTAGAGCTACGGAAAGCGCAACCTGACACCGACACACATACGCTTTGGGCATGCCGTACGCGCCTGCCAACGCTGTGATCCACGACGCCGACTCGCACGTGGTGGAGACGCCGGACTTCTTCTTCGAGTTCGCCGATCCCGACATTCGCACCAAGCTCGAGCCGCTGTATGTGAGCACCGTGAAGCCGGGCGAGGACGACCTGATCGAGCACTACCGCAAGCAGCACGCCGACCCCGAGTTCCGGGCGCTCGACGAGGCCGAGATCATGTTGCGCAAGAACTGGAAGGCAACGGGCTCGTTCATCAAGGAGGACCGGCCGGCGGCGCTCGACATGCTCGGCTTCGCCAGCCAGCTCGTGTTCAACACGTTCGCCAACGGCCAGCTGTTGCGGGCCGAGCACGGCGACGACCTCGACTACGCGTACGGCATCGCACGCGCCCACAACCGGGCCATCGTCGACTTCTGCGCGATCGACAAGCGCCTGCTCCCCGTCGGCTACATCCCGCTCGCCGACTTCGAGCGGTCCACGGCGTTCGCCGCCGAAGCGCTCGAGCTTGGATGCAAGGCGCTCATGATCGCGTCGGCCTGCCCGAAGACGCACTCCCCGAGCCACATCGGTCTCGACCCGGTGTGGACGCAGGCCGAAGAAGCCGGCGTTCCCGTCGTGTTCCACGTCGGTGGCGGCGGCGTGCTCCTCGACCCGATGTACTTCGAGAACGGCCTACCGCCGGTGCCCGACTTCCACGGCGGCGACGGCAACTTCCGATCGGTGAGCTTCATGGCGATCATGTATCCGCCCATGCAGACGCTGGCGACGATGATTATCGACGGCGTCCTCGACCGGCACCCCAACTTGAAGATCGGCGTGATCGAACAGGGCGCCGACTGGGTCCCGGGTTGGATGCGCTCGATGGACTCGGCCGCCGATGCGTTTCGCAAGAACGAGGAACGGCTACAGAAGCTGAGCCTCAAGCCGAGCGAGTTCGTCACCCGGCAAGTGCGGGTGACGCCGTATCCCCACGAGAACGCGGGGTGGATCATCGAGCAGGCCGGCGAGGAGGTCTGCATGTTCTCGTCCGACTACCCGCACGTGGAGGGGGGTCGCAATCCGCTCGGTCGATTCAGTGCCACCACCGATGGCCTCAGTGACGGCGCCCTGCAGCGCTTCTACTGCGACAACTTCGTCGACCTTATGGGCCCGGCGCTGCACTAAGGACCACGCCCTCGGGCCGGACGAGCCCGCGGCGAACGGCGAGATATGCACCCTGAACGGTTGGGACGTCGTTCGTGGTCCCGTCGGCCCATCGCACGATCACCGTCGGTCCCTCGTTGCTTCCGTACACCGCCGAGAACGCAGGCACGTGTTTGAACCCGCGCGTGGCCGCCCACGCCGCGTTGCTCGCGGCCGGCGCCGGCTCCACCTTCACGGTCTTCCACCGGTCGTGCTTGCGATAGGCCACGACCAGGCTCAGCTTCTTGGCGTCCTTGGTCAAGAGGATCCGCACGTTGCCCACGCTGCGGGTGACGAGCACACGATGGCCGTCGGGCACGACGCCCACCAAGCGACGCGAGCCCTCGGGTAGAGCGACCCACACCAGCGCATCGAGAACGAGCGTGACGCCGACGATAACGAGCAGGATCCGCCGAAGCATGCTCAGAAGATCAGCGTCGCGTGGCGGGCGAAATCGATGACCGGACCGGGCAGCAAACCGGCGGTGATCGTGAACACGACGGCGATCACGAGGACGCCGGCAATACCGCGCGGCACGGGCAACACACCGGGTGACTCATCGCCGTCGGCGACCGGCGAGTACATGACGATGATCACGCGGAGGTAGAAGAACGCAGCCACGACTGCGGCGAGCATGGCGATCACCGCCAGCGCATACGAGCCGCTGTCGACGGCCGCGGCGATCACGTAGAACTTGGCGAGGAACCCGGTGGTGAACGGGATGCCGGCCTGGGCCATCAGCAACACGGTGAAGGCGAGGGCGAGGGCGGGTCGCTGCGACGACAGGCCGCGATAGGACTCCACTTCGTGGCGGGCGTCGCCGCGACGGCCGACCACCGTGACGATGGCGAAGCTGCCCAGCACCATGAACGTGTAGGCGAGCAGGTAGAAGAGGGAGCCGGCGATGCCGCGAGCCGAGGCGGCCTGGAGGCCGACGAGCACGTACCCGGCGTGGCTGATCGACGAGTACGCCAGCATGCGCTTGATGTCGTTCTGCACGATGGCCAGGACCGAGCCAACGAGCAGGGTCGCCACCGCGAGCACGGCGATGATCGGTTGCCAGTCGAGCCGCAGCGTGGTGAAGGTCGAGAAGAACACGCGCAGCAGGCCGGCGAAGCCGGCCGCCTTGGCCGCGGCGGCCATGAAGCCGGTGACGGGCGACGGCGAGCCCTGGTACACGTCGGGCGTCCACGTGTGGAACGGCACCGCGGCGACCTTGAAGCCGAGGCCGACCAGCAGCAGCACCATGCCGATCAGCAGCACGCCGCTGTTGGGCACCACGTTCTCGGCCAGGTACTTGCCGATCGTCGGCAGGTTCGTCGACCCAGTGGCGCCGTACACGAGCGCGATGCCGTAGAGGAAGAGTGCCGATGAGAACGCGCCCAGCACGAAGTACTTCATCGCCGCCTCGTGCGACTCCTGACGACGGCCGTGGAACCCGGCGAGCACGTACAGCGCGATCGACAAGATCTCGAGGCCGAGGAACAGCACGATGAGGTCGTTGGCCGCCGCCATGAGCATGCCGCCCGACGCTGAGAGCAACAGCAGCACGTGGAACTCAGGGCCGTCGAGATCCTCGCGCCGCAGGTACGCGTCGCCCACAACTGATCCGAGGACAACCGCGATCGCGATCACAACCATGAAGAACACCGCGAAGCCGTCGATCACGATGGCGTCGCCGATCGCCCGCATCGGCCCGTGCGCCCGCACTCGATCCCAGAGGCTCCACGCGCCGCCCAGCGACACGGCGGCCGACAGGATCGCGACCAGCACGTTGACGGTGGGCCGGCGGCGACGAATCAGCGACGACCACGTGAGCAGCACGAGGGCGCCGCCGATGAGGGCGAGCATCGGGAAGATGGTCGAGTACTCGACCGGAATCTTGAGCGTCACGTCGGCGGTCTGACCGAGGATCACTTGGCCGCCTCCACGTGATCAATGAGTCGGTGCACCGACGGGTTGATGCGGTCGAGCACGGGCTTCGGATACACGCCGAGGAAGACGATCATGGCGATGAGCGGGAGCATGACGGCCCGCTCGCGCAGGTTGAGGTCGGTCATGGTCGCGTTCTCGCCGTCGGGCTCGCCGTGGAACACGCGCTGGTAGGCCCACAGCAGATAGACCGCGGCGAGGATGACGCCCGACGTGCCGACGACGGCCCACCAGCGGTGGGTCACGAAGGTGCCGAGCAGGATGAGGAACTCGCCGACGAAACCGTTGAGTCCCGGCAAGCCGACCGACGACAGCATCACGACGAGGAACGCGGCGGCCAGCAACGGTACCGACTTCTGCAGCCCGTGCAGTTCTGAGATCTGACGCGTGTGGCGGCGGTCGTAGATCATGCCGACGAGAAGGAACAGTGCGCCCGTCGACAGCCCGTGGTTGACCATCTGGAGGACACCGCCGGAGATGCCCTGGCTCGTGAATGCGAACGTGCCGAGCACGATGAAACCGAGGTGGGCCACCGATGAGTAGGCGACGAGCCGCTTGAGGTCCTTCTGCATGGTGGCGACGATCGCCCCGTACGTGATGCCGATCACCGCCAGCGTCAGGAGGATCGGCGCCAGGTCGACCGCCGCCTTCGGGAAGAGATACAGCCCGAACCGCAGCAGCCCATAGGTGCCCATCTTGAGCAGGACGCCGGCCAGGATGACCGAACCGGCTGTCGGCGCCTCGGTGTGGGCGTCGGGCAGCCACGTATGCACGGGGAACAACGGGACCTTGACCGCGAACGCCGTAGCGAAAGCGAGGAACACCCAGCGCGCCGTGTTGGCGGCGAGCGTCTGGTGTTCGGCCAGACGGACCAGGTCGAAGGTGAGTTCGCCGGTCGCCTTCTGGTGCAGGAACACCAGCGCCAGCATGCCGACGAGCATGAGCGCCGATCCGGCGAGCGTGAAGATGAAGAACTTGAGCGCGGCGTAGACGCGGTTGTCGTAGCCCCATCCGCCGATGAGGAAGTACATCGGCACCAGCACGATCTCGAAGAACAGGAAGAACAGAAACAGATCGAGGGCGAGGAATGTGCCGAGGCAGCCGGCTTCGAGCACGAGCATCCACGCGAGGTAGCTCTTGAGGTCGCGCGTGACGTTGGCGCCGAGCAACGCAAGCGGGAACAGCACGCCGGTGAGGACGACGAGCCACAACGAGATGCCGTCGACGCCCAGCTTCCACGAGATCCCGAATTGCTTGATCCAGCTGTGGTGCGAAACGAACTGGAAGCCGGCGTCGCCGACTTTGAACTGGACCGCGAGGTACGCGGTGAGGACGCCGGTCGCCACCGTGACGACGAGACCGAGCACCTTGAGCACGTCGGTTCGCGACTTGGGCACCAGCGCGATGAGCAGGCTGCCGATGACGGGCAGAAGGACGATCGCCGTGAGCAGCGGGAAGCCGGGGTGCGTCTCGTGCATCAGTTCGCCACCCTGACCACGACGTAGGCGAAGAGGAGGACGGTGCCCGCAGCGACGCCGAGCGCGTAGTTGCGCACGTAGCCCGTCTGCACCTTGCGCAGCTGCTCACCGCCGCGGCGAACGAGCTCGGCGACACCGTTGAAGGCGCCGTCGACCACGTTCTTGTCGACCGAGTAGGCCGTGAAGTCGGCCAGCCCGCGGCCGGGCCCGCCAACCAACGCACTCACCGATTCGTCGACGCGCCACGCTCGCTGCAGAACGTCGGGCTCGAGCTCGGGCCGCTCGGCTGTCCGCGACCAGGCGGACCGGGCCAGCGCGATGCCGACCAGCGCGGCCGCGGTGGCGATGGCCGCGAACAACACCTTGTGCGCGCCGCTCGCGACCAACTCGTGCTGGGTGGTCTCGAGGACGGGATGCAAGAAGTGTTCGAGCACGGCGGTCTTGGCGAACGGGAGGTTGATGGCGCCGGCGACGGCCGCCAGGCCGGCGAGGATGATCAACGGCAGCGTCATCGTCGGCGGCGCTTCGTGCGGCTCGGCGTGACCCTCGGCCGTCTGCCAACGCGCCTCGCCGTAGAAGACGAGGATCACTTGGCGGGTCATGTAATACGCGGTGAGCAGCGCGGTGACGAGCCCGACCGCCCAGAGGATCGGGCTCTTGTCCCACGCATTGGCGAGGATGTCGTCCTTCGACCAGAACCCGGCGAACGGCGGCACGCCGGCGATGGCCAACCACCCGACGATGAACGTCCCCGACGTGATGGGCAGGTACCGGCGCAGCGCGCCCATGCGCTTCATGTTCTGCTCGTCGTGCATACCGTGGATCACGGCGCCGGCGGCGAGGAAGAGGAGCGCCTTGAAAAAGGCGTGCGTGATCATGTGGAACAGGGCGGCGGTGTACGCGCCGGAGCCGACGGCGAGGAACATGTAGCCGAGCTGTGAAATCGTCGAGTAAGCCAGGACGCGTTTGATGTCGTCCTGCGCGCAGGCGATCGTGGCCGCGAACAGCGCGGTCGCCGCACCGACGATGGCGATCACGGTCAGGACGTCAGGCGCGACCGTGAGGATCGGGCTGACGCGAACCATGAGGAACACGCCGGCGGTGACCATGGTTGCCGCGTGGATCAGCGCCGAGACCGGCGTGGGACCCTCCATGGCGTCGGGGAGCCAGATGTACAGCGGCAGTTGCGCCGACTTGCCGCATGCGCCGAGGAACAGGAGCAGGCCGATTGCGGTCGCGGTGCCCGACGTCAGCAGGTTGCTGTACGGCAGCACCTTGGCGTAGTCGAGTGACCCGAACGCGCCGAAGATCAAGAACATGGCGATCAGGAAGCCGAAGTCGCCGACGCGGTTCGTGACGAACGCCTTCTTGCCGGCGGTGGCGGCGCTGTCGCGCTCGAACCAGAACGAGATCAACAGGTACGAGCAGGCGCCCACGCCCTCCCAGCCCAGGAACGTGAGCAGGAAGTTGTCGGCCAGCACCAGCATGAGCATCGAGAACACGAACAGGTTCAGGTACAAGAAGAACCGCGGGTAGCGCTCGTCGCCGTGCATGTAGCCGATCGAATACAGGTGGATCAGCGTGCTGACGCCGGTGACGAACAGCGCCATCGTGATCGACAGCGGGTCGATCAGCAGACCGGCGTGCACGTCGAGGTGGCCGACCTTGATCCACGTGAACAACGTGTCGACGACGTGCCGTTCCTCACCCTGCAATTGGTGAAGCCCGGCGAAGGTCACGCAGGTCGCGACGAACGACCCGGCAACGGCGGTGGTCGCCAGCCAGCCCGCCCCGGGCTCGCCGATGCGCTTGCCGGCGACGACGGCCAGTAGGAAGCCGGCGAGCGGAAACGCGGGAATGAGCCAGGCGGCGTGAATCACTGTTGAACCGTCAGCCCTTCAGGATGTGGAGGTCGTCGGCGGTGGCGCCGGCGCGCCGTCGGAAGATGGCCACGATGATCCCCAAGCCGACCACGACCTCGGCGGCGGCGACCACCAGCACGAAGAACACCACTGCTTGGCCGCCGATGTCATCGAGCATGCGGGCGAAGGTGACGAACGTGAGGTTGACGGCGTTCAGCATCAACTCGACGCACATGAACATCACCAGCACGTTGCGCCGGATGAGGAGGCCGACGGCGCCGATGCTGAACAGCAGCGCGGCCAGGGCGAGGTAGGCGCCCCCGCTAACCGTCATGACTCCGTCTCCGCCTGCTTGGGCTTGCGGGCGAGCACGACCGCGCCCACCACGGCGATGACCAGCAGCACCGACGTGACCTCGAACGCGAGGAGGTACCGGGTGAAGATGACCGACGCCAGCTTCTCGACGTTGGTGCCCGCCCCGCTCGCCGGGCCGGCGTCGGAAGAGACGCCAGTCGCCCACGAGCCCTGGAACCGGACCAGCAGCAGCAGCTCGACCAACGTCATCCCCGCGAGCCCGATCGCGACCGGGCGCTGACCGCGCAACGGCTCGGCCCAGATGTTCTCGTGCTTGTCGACGCCGAGCAGCATGATGACGAACAGGAACAGCACGACGATCGCGCCGGCGTAGACGATCACCTGCACCGCGGCGAGGAAGTGCGCCTCCTGCTCGACGAACAGCACGGCCACGCCGAACAGCGTCATGACCAGACTGAGCGCGGAGTGAACCGGATTCTCGGAGAGGATCACGCCGAACGCGCCAGTGAGCACGATCACGGCGGCGATCATGAACACGGCCCAGTCGACGTAGTGCGTGGCGGCGAGGATCACTCGGCCTCATCCCCCGACTGGCCGGCCTCGGCGGGCTTAACGCCGAAACCAAGTTCGCCCGACCAGTCGGCCGCGCCCTCGAAGCCGGCGGCGCCACTCGGGGCGGTGGCGCGCATCCAGCCCGAGTTCTTGCTGTCGTCGCGACGCGCGTCCTCCCACGGCAGGCGCTGCGAGTTGCCGTTGTCATCGACGAGCAGTTCCTCACGCGTGTAGATCGCGTCCTGACGGTTGGTGAAGCTGAACTCGAAAAGCTTGGTCTCGGTGATCGCCTCGGTGGGACACGCCTCGACGCAGAGGTCGCAGTGGATGCAGCGCAGGTAGTTGATCTCGTAGACGAAGCCGTAGCGCTCGCCCGGCGACACCGGTGCATCCGGGGGGTTGTCGCGGCCCCGCACGTAGATGCAGCGGGCCGGGCAGACGCCCGCGCACAACTCGCAGCCGATGCACTTCTCCATGCCGTCGTCGTAGCGATTGAGTACATGACGACCGTGGAAGCGCTCGGGCTTGGGCCGAACCTCGTCGGGATACTGCGTGGTGACGATGTCGTTGAACTGGCGGAGGGTGACCTTGAAGCCGTCGAACAGGCCCATCAGTTGAGAACCTCCTCGGCGTTCTCCCGGCCGACGGTCATGGCCCGGCCGAGCAGGGCGGCAAACACCAGACCGAGGCCGGCGGCAAACGGGATGTACTTCCAACGGCCGAGGATGATGGCGCCGTCGATCAGCAGCCAGGCGAGGGACAGCGGGATGAGGCGCTTCCACCCGAGGTCCATGAGCTGGTCATAGCGCAGGCGGGGCAGCGTGGCCCGCAACCACACATACGTGAACAAGAAGATGAACAGCTTGGCGAGGAACCAGAAGATGTTCCACGCCAGGCCGCTGTTGAACATGTCGCCGAACGGCGAGCTGGGACCGCCGAGGAACAGCGTGACGATCACGGCCGACATGGTGACGGTGTTCATGAACTCGGCGAGGAAGAACAATGCGAAGCGGATCGAGCTGTATTCGGTGTGGAAGCCGCCGACCAGCTCCTGCTCGGCTTCGACCAGGTCGAACGGCGGCCGGTTCAGTTCGGCGGTCACCGCGATGATGAAGATCACGAACGGCACCACGCCGAGCCGGGCGATGTTCCATTGCCAGATCGGACCGGCCTGCGACGTCACGATGTCGCGCGTCGACAGCGAACCGGTGATGAGGACGACGGCGGCGACCGACAGACCCATCGCCGCCTCGTAGGACACCATCTGGGCCGACGCCCGCACGGAACCGAGGAGCGGGTACTTCGAACCCGACGACCACCCGGCCAGCATCACGCCGTAGACGGCGACCGACGAGCAGACGAGGACGAACAGGATGCCGATCGGCGGGTCGGCCAGCTGCAGCTGCGTGCGTTGGCCGAAGATCGAAATCGAGCCGCCGACCGGGATGACCGCGAACAACAGGAACGCGGGGACGGCCGACAAGTAGGGCGCCAAACGGAAGATGCGGAGGTCGGCCTCGTCGGGCGCCAGGTCCTCCTTGAAGAACAGCTTGATGCCGTCGGCCAGCGTTTGGAGCAGGCCGAACGGCCCGGCCCGGTTCGGACCAATCCGGTTCTGGAACGCGCGGGCGATGACCTTGCGCTCGAACCACACCATGAACATCACCGCGACCATGAGGACAGCGAAGGTCACGACGGTCTTGACGATGACGACGATGAGGACGCCGAGGTCGACGCCGTTCTTGAACAGCGGGTCGCCGGCCGCCAGCAGGCTGGCGAGGTGCGTCATGGCGTTTCCATCCGCACGTCGTTGGCCGGTAGGGACGCATCGATCAGATCGGCGGCGCCCAGGCCGGCGGTGTTGAAGGCGACGAAGGCGTTGCCGCGCGGCACCCGCTCGTCGGCGACGACGTTGGCGACGATGCGGGTGCGGCCAATCAGGCGGACGCTGCCGCCCGAGCGGACGCCGAGTCGCTCGAGGTCGTACGGGTTGACGTGCACCTCGACGTCGCCGGCCAGCCCGGCCATCGACGGCGCGTGCTGGGTCATCGTGCCGTTGTCGTACAGCGAGCGGGAGGAGACCAGCCGCAACGAGTACGCATCGTGCGGCGGGACGACGGCGTCGCCCGGCGGACTCGTGTACGTCAACAGCGGCGGGCGCTCGACGCCCTCGTTGCTATCAGCGTCGGGCGCCGCGCCCTCGCCCGGTGCCAGCGCGGTGACAGGGACGCCGTGCTCTTCGACTTCGAGCAGCCCAGGCGTCGCCGCCGGATCAATCGGGTCGCTCGAACCCTGCGGATCGTGGGCGCCCACGTCGCTCGCCGCGATGGGCGCCGACGCCGCCTCCACCGACGGGTCGAGCGGTACGACAACCCCATCGCGATGGTTGCGCGAACCGAGAACGGCGCGCGTCAGGCCGTGGTGCGACGGGGCGAGGCGCTGGATCTCGTCGGTGAGGTCGTCGATGGTCGTGGCGGTGAAGCCACCACCCAGACGCGCCGCCAGCTCGGCGGCGATCATCCAGTCGGGCCAGGCCACGCCCGGCGGGGTGAGCTTCTGACCGAGCCGGGCGACGCGGCCTTCGATGTTGGTCGTCGTCCCCGGTCGCTCGGCAAATGCGGCGGCCGGCAACAGCACGTCGGCGTGATCGAGCGACGCGGTCGCAAACAGGTCGACGCCGATCACGGTGCCGGCGCCGCTGAGCGCGCGACGGGCCAGCTCGCGATCGGGCGCGTCCGCCATCGGGTCGGCGCCCAGCAGGATCAGCGCCTGCACCTTGCCCTCGGCGGCGGCGGCGAGGATGCCGAGCGCGTCGTTACCGCGCTCCTCCGGCACCACCCCCCACTCCTGATCGAACCAGTGCCGCCCGTCGTCGAGGCTCACTCGGCCCGGAAGCACGCCGGGCGCCATCCCCATGTCGAGGGCGCCGAGCACGTTGCCGCGCCGCAGGGCCGGGAGCACGCGTGCGTCGGGCAGCCCGGCGACCAGCGCGGCGATGGCGTCGGCGACGCCGCCGGCCGGCTCGGCCAGGGAAGGACGGCCGGCGACGATGACGACGCCCGGCTGCGACAGGAACGGACGGGCCCGCTCGAAGTCGGCGCCCGTAACCGGCCCGACATCCGCCGACGAACCGCTGAGCAACGCGGCGACAACGGCGGCGACCTCACCCGGGCGATACCCGAGGTGCGCCCGCGCGTACTTCGTCAGGCCGGTCGCGCGCGGCGCGATCTCGATGATCGGGACGCCGCGCTCGACGGCGGCGGCGCGCAACCGGAGGTACAGCACCGGCAGCTCTTCTTTGAGGTCCGGCGCCAGCAGCACGATCGCCGGTGCGTTGCACGCGTCCTCGATCGTCGCTCGCGGCACGCCGAGCACCAGCTCGGCCGGCAAGCCGTCGCCCAGCTGCGCGTCGACGCTGTCAGTACCGATCACGCCCTTGGCCAGCTTCGTCCACGCGTAGGCGTCCTCGTTGGCCAGGCGGGCGCCACCGAGGACGGCGACTGATCCGGCCCCGAAACGATCGCGGGCCTCGCGGATCGCGGTGGCGGCGGCATCGAGCGCCTCGCCCCACACCACGTCGATCAGCTCGCCCGACTTACGGACCTGCGGGGAGGTGAGCCGGCCTTCGTTGTTGACCGCTTCGAAGCTGAAGCGGCCCTTGTCGCACAGCCAGCTGTGGTTCACCGGCTCGCTGTCGAGCCCGATGTAGCGCGTGAGCTTGTTGGCCGAGGACTGCACGGCCATGCGGCAGCCAACCGAACAGACCGTGCACGTGCTCTCGACTTGTTCGAGATCCCACGGGCGGGCCTTGAATCGGTACGGCACCGCAGTGAGCGCGCCCACCGGGCAGATCTGCACCGTGTTGCCACTGAAGTACGAGGCAAAGGGGTGATCCGGGTACGTCGCCACTTCGGTGCGCTCGCCGCGGTTGAAGAAGTCGATCAGCGGATCGCCGGCGATCTCGTCGGCGAAGCGCGTGCAGCGGGCGCACTGAATGCAGCGCTCGCGGTCGAGAAGGACGAGTGGTGACAGCGGGATCGGCTTCTCGAAGTGCCGCTTCTCCTCGACGAAACGGGTCTCGCCCGGGCCGAACGCGAGGGTCTGGTCCTGGAGCGGGCACTCGCCACCCTTGTCGCACACCGGGCAGTCGAGCGGGTGATTGACGAGGAGGAACTCAAGTACGCCGTCCTGCGCCTTCTTCACGCGCGGCGTATCGGTGAAGATCTCCTGGCCCTCGGCGACTTCGATGAAGCACGCGGGAACGAGCATGGGCCCACGCGGGCCGGTGACGTCGACGAGGCACATGCGGCACATGCCGACCGGCTTCATGCGCGGGTGGTAACAGAAGCGCGGGACGTAGACGCCAGCGCGCTCGGCGGCGGCGATGATGACTTCGCCCTCGCGCGCCTTGACCTCGCGCCCGTCGAGGTTGATGGTGACTTCCACGCCCTTGGGCTCAGCCATAGGGGCAACCCCCGTCCTTGATGTGGACGAGGAAGTCGTCGCGGAACATCTGGAGCGCGGAGCAGATCGGCATGGGCGACGACGGACCGAGGAAGCAGATCGTCGTCATCGGATAGGGGAAGGCGAGACCGGGCGCGATGTTGTCGGACACGTCGAGCAACAAGTCGAGGTCCTCCATGCGGCCCGAGCCCGACTCGATGCGAAACATGATCCGGTCGAGCCAGCCGGTGCCTTCGCGACACGGCGTGCACTGCCCGCAGGACTCTCTGGCGAAGAACCGGGCCAGGCGCCACGCAGCGCGCACCGGGCAAGTCGCGTCGTTCATCACGACGATCGATCCCGAGCCGAGCATGGAACCGCCACCGCCGGGCAGGGTGCCTTGGGCTTGGGCGACCTCGTCCTGGCCGAGCGGGAGGTCGAGGTGCTGCGGTCCGAACCACGGCGACGACGCGCCGCCGGGGATGAACGCCTTCAACTCGTTGTTGCCGCCCTGGATGCCGCCGCCGTAGACCGGCGCGTAGATGAGGTCGCGGAACGTCGTCTTGACCATCTCGACCTCGTAGTTGCCCGGCCGCTTGACGTGACCCGACAACGAGAAGATCCGGGTGCCGGTGGACCGGCCGGCGCCGAGCGCGGCAAAGGCCGCGCCGCCGTTCATCACGATCCACGGGATGTTCGACATCGTCTCGACGTTGTTGACGACCGTCGGCTTGTTGTAGACGCCGACCGTTGCCGGGATGATCTTGGGCGGCACCTTGATGCGCGGGAACCCGCGCTTGCCCTCGAGGCTTTCGAGGAGCGCTGTCTCCTCGCCGCAGATGTACGCGCCGGCCCCGGGGTGCACGACGGCCTCGACCGAGAAGCCCGAGCCGAAGATGTCGCGGCCGACGGCACCGAACTTGTAGGCGTCGTTGAGCGCGGCCTGCATGCGCTCGAGTCCGAGGGCGAACTCGCCGCGCACGTAGAGGAAAATTCGCTCGCACCCGGTCGCATAGGCCGTGATCAGCGCGCCTTCGATCACCTGGTGCGGATCGCGCTCGACCAGCATGTGGTCCTTGAACGTGGCCGGCTCGCTCTCGTCGCCGTTGACGACGAGATAGTGCGGACCCGGCAGGGCCATCGTGGTCTTCCACTTGATGCCGGCGGGGAAGCCGGCGCCGCCGCGGCCGAGGATGCCCGCGGTCTCGACCTCGGCCTGGATCGCCTCGGGCGCCATGGTCAACGCCTTGCGGAGCGCCTCGTACCCGCCGGTCGCGAGGTACCGGTCGAGCGTGTGGCTGTCCTCGTAGCGCAGCCGCGACGTGACGATCTTCGGCGCCTCAGTAATGGTCATGCGGGGGCCTCGCGGCGAACGCGGTTGAGCGTGCCGTGGGTCGGGACTTCGTCGTTGAGCTTGCCCGACTCGAGGTCGGCGACCAGCTCGTCGAACCGGCCGTTGGTGACTTTGCCGAAGTAACGCCAGTTGACGGCGAGGCAAGGGGCCTCGTCGCACCGGGCGATGCACTCGACTTCTTCCAACGTGAAGCGGCCGTCGTGCGACGTGACCCCGGGCCGCACGCCGAGCTTCTCTTCCGCGTGGGCCAGCAGCTCGTAGCCGCCGTTGAGGAGGCACGCGATGTTCGTGCACACCGACACCAGCCATTTGCCGACGGGCTCGGTGAAGAACATGTCGTAGAAGCTGGCGGTCCCCATGACTTCGGCCGGCGTCAGCCCCAGGAGTTCGCCGATGTGCTCCATGGCGTCGCCGGTGAGGTGGCCGTCCTGCTCTTGCGCGAGGTGCAGCAGCGGGATGAGCGCCGAGCGCGAACCCGGGTAGGCGGCGATCGTCTCGCGAGCGCGCGTGAGGAACTCCCCAGCGAGTTTGCTCACCGGTCGACCTCCCCCATGACAGGGTCGACGCTCGAGATGATGGCGACCGCGTCGGCCACGAGGCCGCCGCGCATCATGGTCGGCAGCGTCTGCAAGTTGACGAACGACGGTCCGCGCATGTGCAAGCGGTACGGCTTGGGCCCGCCGTCGGCGACGAGGTAGCAGCCCAGCTCGCCGCGCGGCGACTCAACGGCGACGTAGGCCTCACCTTCGGGCACCTTCATGCCTTCGGTGAACAGCTTGAAGTGATGAATCAGCGCTTCCATCGACTGGTCGATGCGGGCGCGCGGCGGTGGTGTGATCTTCCGGTCCTGGATGCGGTAGTCGCCGGCCGGCATCTTGTCGACGATCTGCTGGACGATCTTGATCGACTCGCGCATCTCGTTGAGGCGGATCGCGTAGCGGTCGAACGAATCGCCGTAACTACCGACGACGACATCGAAGTCGAGCTGGTCGTAGAACTGGTACGGCATGTCGCGCCGCAGGTCCCAGGTGACACCTGTCGATCGCAAGATGGGTCCGGTGGCCGACAGCGCGATGGCCTGCGCCGGCGTGAGGACGCCGACGCCCTCGGTGCGCTCCCGGAAGATCGGTTGGCCGGTGAGCAACTCGTCGTACTCGTCCAGCCGGGGCGGCAGGTTCTCGCAGAGGTCGTCGACGTCGTCCTCCCACCCGTCGGGAAGATCGGCGGCCACGCCACCGACGCGGATGTAGTCGTGGTTCATCCGGAGGCCAGTGACCTTCTCGAAGAAGGCGAGGAGCGTCTCGCGCTCACGCCAGCCGTAGATCATCATCGACAGCGCGCCCAGGTCCATGCCGTTGGTCGCCATGAAGAGCAGGTGCGAACTGATGCGGTTGAGCTCGCACATCAACATGCGAATCCACGTGGCCCGAGCTGGCACCTCGATGCCGAGCAACTCCTCGGCGGCCATGGCGAACACGCACTCGTTGAACAGCGGCGAGAGGTAGTCCATGCGGGTGACGTTGGTGCCCTCTTGGGTGTACGTCAGCTCCTCGCCGGTCTTCTCCATGCCGGTGTGGAGGTACCCGATGATGGGCTTGGTGCGGAGAACGGTCTCGCCATCGAGCTCGAGCATGAGGCGCAGCACACCGTGGGTGCTGGGGTGCTGCGGCCCCATGTTGATGATCATGGTCTCGTCTTCGGTGAACTCGGCGTCCTCTTCGAGCGGCGCTGCGCTCTCGGGCAGACGGAGCACCGCGCCCAACTCGCGCCCGAGTTCGGTAGGCGTCGTGATGTTGCGCGGGCGCATCTCCTGCGCGCCTTCCGACGTCTCGCCGGGCACGTCGACCGTGAGATCGGTATCGGTCATCGCGTGTCCGCCGGGGCCTTGAACTGCACGGGGATGCGGCCGACTGAATAGTCCTTGCGGAGCGGGTGACCTTCCCAGTCCTCGGGCATGAGGATGCGCGTGAGGTCGGGGTGGTCCGAGAACACGATGCCCATGAGGTCGAACGCCTCGCGCTCCATCGCTTCGGTGCCCGGGTACAGGTCGAACAGCGAGGGCACGGTCGGGTCATCAGCCGGGACTTGCGTTCGGATGCGGACCCGACGCGGCGGGTCGAACGAGAGGAGGTTGACGACAACCTCGAAGCGCTGCGCCTCGACGCCGTCGGGCAACCGACGCCCCGGGTGCGTGAGGTAGTCGACCGCGCACAGGTCGGCGCACATCACATAGCCATCGTCTCGATAGCCGGTGATCTTGCTGATGTATTCGTCGCGACCGACGTGGACGACTTCGGACACCGTCGCCGTCATACGAGCGTGGCGCGGCGACGGGTGATGTCGCCGGTCTCGATCTTGTTGTGCAGCGTGAGGATGGCGTGGATCAGCGTCTCGGGACCCGGCGGGCAACCCGGTGCGTACACGTCGACCGGCACGACCTGGTCGACGCCCTGGACGATCGCGTAGTTGTTGAACATCCCGCCGCTCGACGCGCACACGCCCATCGAGATGACCCACTTCGGCTCCATCATCTGGTCGTAGACCTGGCGCAACACCGGTGCCATCTTCTGCGAGACGCGGCCGGCCACGATCATGAGGTCGGCCTGACGAGGCGAGGCGCGAAACACCTCCATGCCGAAGCGGCTGAGGTCGAAGTTGGCCGCGCCGGTCGCCATCATCTCCATGGCGCAGCACGCCAGACCGAACGTGGCCGGCCACACGCTGTTGCGGCGCGCCCATTTGACGAGGTCTTCCAGCGTGCCGGTGAGGAAGTTGTGATTGAGGTCTTCGAGGCCCATGGCGAACTCCTAGGCCGCGTCGCGCCCGATGCGGCGAATCGTTGAGTCGCTCGTGCGCTCGCCGACGACGACGGTGGGCTTGCGCCCGCGCGCTGAGGGACCCCAGTCGAGCGCGCCGCGGCTGATGAGGTACATAAACGACACGAACACCGCGATGGCGAAGACCGCCATTTCGATCAGACCGAACAGCTCCAACCGCCGGAAGATCACCGCCCACGGGTACAGGAAGATGATCTCGATGTCGAAGATGATGAAGATCATCGCGACCAGGTAGAAGCGCACCGGAAAGCGCTCGGCCGGCTCGCGCGTCGGGACGATCCCGCACTCGTACGGCGCCGACTTGGCCGCGGTTGGCTTCTTCGGCGCGAGCAGTCCCGACGCGAAGAACGACAGACCGGCGAACAACCCCGCCAACACCAGCAGCGTGAGGATCGGCAGGTAATCGGCCATCGCGCCTACACGCCCGCGGGTTCGGGGACGGGGACGGTCTCGGCATTCTCGGCCGCCGCCCGCGCCGCCCAAATCTCCTTGTCACGGCGGTGCAGCACGTTGCACACGATGCCGAAGATGACCAGCGACGACAGCGCGATCACGAACGGCGGGAACCGCAAGCTACCGAGGTCGCGCACCATGATCACCGAGATGATCGGCTGACGAACGTCGGCCACCGCCGCCGCCGGCGTGCCGCCAAGGTCGGGCTGGGCCAGCACCGGGCGGATCTGGATGACCTCCCAGTGCGGCGAGTGACGGAAATAGAACTTGTGGTGGCGGATCGTGAACAGCTCGTTGTCGCCACCGGTCCGGTACCCCGCGATGCGGACGTAGTCGGTGGTCTCGCTGAAGATCGGCGGGAACTTCTTGGCGAGCGGATCCTCGCCGCCCTCGCCTTCGGGCGCCGGGCCGCTCGGCTTCACGATGAGCTTGTCAACGGCGGCTTGCGCGTCGGCCAACTCAGGCGAGTCCGACGGCAGCTCCTTCCATCCCTTGGGGAAGTCGCGTATGACGGACTCAGTCGAAGCGCTCAACTCACCGGTGACGACTTCCTTCGGCTTCCACGTCGGCTCACGACCCTTGAGACCGATGCCGTACACCATCCAGATGATCGACATCGTGGCGATCCACCCGGACAGCCCGGCGGCGGCGAGGAGGAAGCCGAGGCGAGCGCCGAGGTTGGTGGCGAGCAACAGGTACACGCTGCCGGGAAGGATCATCACCGCGGCGATCACGATGGCGGCGCCCCGGATCTGCGGGTCCCACGTGAGGCCGCCGAGGATGGCGTGCAGGTTGAAGATGGCGGTCACGGCAGGCTCCGCTCGTACTGGACGATGGCCAGGATCTGGTCGGGGGTCAGCATGCGACTGAAGCCGGGCATGCGCCCGGTGCCGACGCCGCGGGTGCCGTACGCCTTGCCGAAGTCAGAGCCGTTCATGATGAAGTCGAGCTGATCCTCGAGGCTCGGGAACTGGCGGATCGGATCGCCGTGGGTGAGGTTGGGCCCGAAGGCACCGCTGCCGGCGATCTCGGGGTCGCCGTAGGACCAGCCCTTGGTATGGCAGCGCGCGCAGTTCGTGTTGAACAGCACGCCGCCGTCGCTCGGGCTCTTGCCCTCGGCCTGGGCCTCGGCCTTGGCCTCGGCCAACGACCGCGCCATCGCCTTGTCGTCGCTGATCTGGATGCTCTTGACGTAGGCAAGGAGGTCGGTGATCTGCTGGTCGTTCATCGGGCCACCGCCGGCGATGCCCCACGCCGGCATGGGCGTGTTGGCCCGGCCGTAGGTGATGATCGTCTTCACCTCATCGTCGGAGAAGCGCTTCAAGACCGTGTCGAGCGCGGGCACCGTCCAGGTGACCTTGCGGCTGCGGCCGAGATAGTCGGTGATGACGAAGTCGGTGCTGCCGCCTTCACCGGAGGTGCCGTGGCACTTGCCGCAGCCGAAGTGGCCGATGTTGCCCTCGGGGAGCGGCGAGTCGGTGGGCTGGAACAGGACCGAGCCGCGGTGCGCGGCGCGCTTGTCGAAGCCCTTCACCGCGCCGGCCTGACGCGCCGGCTCCTTGACCCAGTACAGCGGCAGCCCAATCGCGGTGATGCCGATGAGGGCGAGCGACCACAGCAGGACGCGGTTGAGGCGGGCGCCTTCCATGGCTTCGTCGTCGAGATACGGACGGCGGTTCGGTGCCAGTTCGATCTCGGAGCCGACCTCGCCACCGGTGCGGCCGAGGTGCAGCAAGAGGTAGATGCCCCAGCCGACCAGGGTGGCAACGACCACGGCCAAGCCGAGGCGCTGCTGCGTCGTGACGCCAAGAAGATTGTGAAGGCTCAGGCGCAATGCGGGCCTTCCGCCTCCTGGCCAGTGGTGTTGGTGCCGATCGCCGGTCCGAGGATCCGGCTACCGGTGTCGATGGCAACCGTGCCACCCACCACGTCGATCGGGAACCGGTCGAGGCCGCGGGGCGCCGGGCCACCCTTCTTCTCGCCGACCCGGTTGTACTTCGAGCCGTGACAGGGACACTCGAACCACTGCGAGCTCTTGCACCACGGCACGCGGCAGCCGAGATGCACGCAGCGCTGATAGAGAGCGACGAGGCCCGACTCCATGCCCGGGAGCAGTGACGCGGCGTAGACCTTCTTGGCCTTCTCGATTTCGTCGGGCGGATAGGCGCTGAGGTAGGTGCGGGCCTCGGCGACGTACATCGGCTCCTTATTCGCCGCGATACCGGCGAGGATGTCGCTGAGCTTGCCCGCCTTGATCTTGCCGCCGAAGCCGACGGCCGGCGGTGGCCACAAGAACCCGACCATGCTCGCGGCGGCGAATGCCGCGGTGCTGAGTGCCATCAGCGTGACGATGCCTCGGTTGAGGAACTGGCGGCGCGTGACGTCGATGGCGTCGGCGTCCATAGGCAGAGCCGGCACGGGCGCCGGCGCCGGATCGACCGGGACAAGTTGGCCGCCCCGTCGCTCGAGCACCGCCGCCTTCTCGATCTCGCGGCCGGTGCGGAACCCTGCGTCGCCGGCGTGCTCGAGGGGGTTGCCCTTGTCGCGCGTGCGCGTCTCACGATTGAGGAAGCCGATCGCACGCGTGGACTCGCGCCTCGACAACGTGGTGAAGAGGAACAGCAACGCCAAGACGAACAGCGCCGCGATCCCAAAGACGAGAGCAGTGTTCATTTAGAGGTCGAAGATCTCGTGCACGCCTTGGCGCCACGGGAAGATGAAGTTGAAGCCCTCGCCGCGGAAGAACGAGCCGATGATGACGAGGACGGCCCAGAACATGAGGAACACCGTCATGATCGCGATGGCGAACTTCCGGTCCTCGGGCTTGTTGCTGGGGTTGCGGTCGATGTAGCCGGCGAACGCGAGCGCGGCGAGGCCGACGCCGGGGATCATCACGCCGGCCACCATCGGGTGGAACATCGTGAGCAGTTCCTGCAACCCGAGGAAGTACCACGGCGCCTTCGACGGGTTGGGCGTGCGATTGAAGTTGGCCATGCCCAGCAGCGGAGCGTTCACGAAGGTCGAGAACACGAGCAGGAACGCGGTCATCGCCAACGACGCCGCGAACTCAACGACGAGCAGGTGGGGCCACACGTGGACCTTGTCGGTGGGGCTGGCCTTGACGTCCTGGATGGACCCGGCCTTGACGACGGTGAGGAGGCGCTGGGTGTGACCGGCGGGTCCGGCGGCGGCAATCGGCGGCGCAGTAGCGACCGCGGTGGCCGTCCCGGCGGCGGCCGGCGCCGCCGCTTGTCCGGTCAGCAGGCGGCCGGGGATCTTGTCGGGGTCGTCGTCGGCCGGCGCGCCGGCGTCGCCGCCTGCGGGAGGCTCGCCGTCGCCGCCGCCCTGCTGGGCCTGCAGCGCGGCGCGGCGCTCCGCCGCTCGCTTGAGAAGGTGCTCGGGGACGTCAGCCATTCGCGCTCACCTCCTACAGCGGTCCACTGATGCCGCCGTCCTTGCGGACGCGCCAGAAGTGGATGGCCATGAAGATCACAATGATGAAAGGAAAGAAGAGCACGTGGAGTACGTACCAACGTAAGAGCGTGTCGGTGCCGATCTCGACGCCTCCAAGCAGGACGAACTTCACCTGCGTTCCGAAGACGGGCGTGTAGCCCATCATGTTCGTTCCGACGGTCACGGCCCACAGCGCGAGCTGGTCCCACGGCAGCAGGTAGCCGGTGAACGAGAGCAACAGGGTGAGCAGCAACAACACGACGCCGACGACCCAGTTGAACTCTCGGGGCGGCTTGTAGGCGCCGTGGTAGAAGACGCGACTCATGTGAAGGAAGACCGAGATCACCATGAGGTGCGCGGCCCATCGATGCATGTTGCGCACTAGGAGGCCGAAGGTGATCGACGTCTGCAGGGTGCGTATGTCGTCCCACGCCTGGGCGGCCGTCGGTCTGTAGAAGAACATCAAGAAGATGCCGGTGACCGTCAGCATGATGAACAGGAAGAACGACAGGCCGCCGAGGCAGAGCGTGTAGCTGACCTTGACCGCGTGTCGCTTCACCTTCACCGGGTGAAGGTGGTACAGCACGCTGTTCATGATCACGTAGGAGCGGTTACGGGGACTGTCGGCGTAACCCTTACGGAAGATCGAGCCGGGGCGGAAGATCGACGTCCAGACCTGCGAACCCTGCGTCTTGCCCCATGTTTCCTGGAGCCGCGCGCCGACCGGCTGGCGGCCGTTGCCGTTTCCGTTCCCGTTGCGCCGCGCCATCAGAACCTCATTCCGTACGCGTAACCGTGGTTGCTGTCCCGTTGGTGGCGGTCGCCGTCACGCGGCGCCACGCCGGTCTTGCCGAGGATGATGACGCCGGTCGGGCAGCGGTCGACACACAGCGCGCAACGCGTGCACACGTCCTCGTCGACCACGAAGATCACGTGATCGTCGGGGTCGAGGCCCGGCTGCTCGGTGTTCATCGCCTCTTCGACTGCCGCGGGCGAGAGCATGTGGATGCACTTCCACGGGCAGATGTCGACGCAGCCCTCGCACATGATGCATTCGGACTGGTCGATGTGGAGGAACTGCTTGGGCTTGACCGCCTTGGTGAGGTCGTCGGGCGCGACCTCGCGAAGGACGTAGTCGTCGCGGAATGCGGGGAGCGGCGGGTTGGCGTCGGTCTTGGCCATCAGCTCTCACCACTCACGGGACGAAGGAGCGGCCGCCCGAACGCCGAGGTTTCGATCTCGGTGCCCGCGGCTTGCTTGCCGCGCTTCTGCCACCAGGCCCAGCCGTACAGCTGCGCGCCGACGAGGACGCCGTACAGGCCGCCGACGATGACGTCGCGCAGTACCTGCGCGGTGACGATGAAGTAGCCGTGGCCGCCCGGCAGCGGGATCCCCTTCGGGAACAGGAGGTACGGCGGCTTCATACCGAGAAGATGATGACCGGCGATCTTGAGGCCGCCGAGGGGGATGCCGATCTTGTCGTCGCGCCACTTGAAGCTGTTGTCGGCGAGGGCGAGGAATTGGTGGGGCACCACGCCATACGCGATGAACAGCAGGGCGAAGACGTAGACCGCGGCGACGAAGGCTTCGCCCCACGTCAGCGGCGTACCGGGCGCGCGCCGGCGGGCGACCAGGAGGAGGACGCCGACCATGATCGCCAAGATCACCCAGGAGGCTATGAACGCAGCCATCGCTCGGGTCCCTCGACTCCTCTCACGTCGGCCAATACCTACTTCGTGAATCCGCTCACATACTACCCCCACCGAGGCATTTGGTCACCCTGGCGGCGCGCTGGTTCTAGCACCTGGCAACCCACCTTTCACAACCATGGATTCCCCCCAGCCCTTGCTCGCGGACTACGTTGCGGCCGTGCCTGAAGTACCCGAGCATCTGCTGCGCCGATCCCGCGAGCGGCGGGAGGCTCTCGGCATGGCGACCGGCGACGATTCGCCGGCGGCCCCCGCCGCCTCGGGCGAGTCGTCCACGGCGGTCGAATCGACGTCCGCCGCGCCGGCAACCGCGGCCGCGGCGGCGCCTGCCGTCGTCGAGGAACCGGCGGCGCCCGTCGGTCCCTCCCCTGCTCTTTTGAAGCTGCAAGAGGCGCGTCAGCGGCGGATCCCGACGTGGGCGTTCCCCGTTCTCGTCGCCCTGCCGCTCTGGGCGGTTCTGTATGTGGGGGCTTTCGGGAGCCACCAGGCCTCGGTCGCCGAGACGCCCGAACAGGTAGGCGCTCGGATCTACGGAACCGCTGGCTGCAGCGGCTGCCACGGTGCGGCCGGCCAGGGTGCGGTCGGTCCCAAACTCGCCGGTGGCGAGGCCAAGCTCACGTTCCCCGACGAAGCCGCCCACATCGACTGGGTCAAGACCGGCTCCCAGACCAAGGCCAAGGGCACGCCCTACGGCGACCCGAACCGGCCCGGCGGACAACACGTCGTGGTGTCGGGAGGCATGCCCGCATTCCAAGGCAAGCTCAGCGACGCCGAGATCGCGGCCGTTGTCGCCTACGAACGTGACAGTTTGTAAGGCGTGCCAGCAGCGCCCGAGGCCCACGACGTTCTCGTAGTCGGGGGCGGGCCGGCCGGTGCGGCCTGCGCCTACTGGCTGGCCGAAGCCGGCCACGACGTCCTCCTCCTCGAGAAGAAGCGGTACCCCCGCGAGAAGACCTGCGGTGACGGGCTGACCCCGCGGGCAGTCAAGGAACTCGAGTCGATGGGCTTGGCCACATCGCTGGCCGAACATCACCGCTTCGACGGGCTGCGGTCGATCGCCTTCGGCCGCACCCTCGAACTGAAGTGGCCATCGCACCCCGACTTCCCGAGCTACGGGTACGTCGTCACGCGAAAGGACCTTGATCACCTCGTCGCCGAACGGGCGGTCAAGAGCGGCGCCACGCTCTGGCAGGAGTCGGAGGCCCTCGCTCCGGTCGTCGAAGACGGGCTGGTCCGCGGCGCGGTCGTCAAACGCAAAGAGACGGGCGCCACGCAAGAGGTGCGCGCTCGGTATGTCGTGGTCGCTGACGGGTCCCTGTCCCGATTCGGTCGGGCCCTCGGCACGTCGCGCAACCGCGCCTTCCCGCAGGGCATGGCGATCCGCGGGTACTACGTGTCGCCCCGTCACGACGAGCCGTGGATCGAAAGCCACCTCGACGTGCGCGACAAGCAGGGCAACGTGCTGCCGGGTTACGGCTGGATCTTCCCGGTCGGCGACGGGCGCGTGAACGTCGGCGTCGGTCTGCTGTCGACGTTCAACCAATGGAAGTCCGTCAACACGTCACACCTCATGGACGCGTTCGTCGATTGGGCGCCCAAGTCGTGGGAGCTGTCGCCCGAAACGTCGTGCGGGCCGCCAACGGGTGGTCGGCTGCCGATGTCCCTGTCCGTCGGACCGCGCGTCGGGCCGACGTGGCTCGTCGTGGGCGACGCCGGTGGCGCGATCAACCCGTTCAACGGCGAAGGCATCGCCTACGCGTACGAGACGGGCCGCATGGCGGCCGACGCGCTCGACATCGCGCTGCGAACCGGCAACGGGCTCGCGCTGCGCGACTACGAGCAGCGCCTCAACACCGAGTACGAGCTGTATTACAAGGTGGCGCGCGCCTTCGTGAAGCTGATCGGCAACCCCCAAGCAATGCGGTTGCTGGTCTCGACCGGCATGCACAGCCGCACGCTGATGGAGTGGGTGTTGCGCATCATGGCCAACCTCTTACGGCCCGATGAATTAGGCCCGGCCGAAGCGGCCTACAAAGCCGTCGCCCTCCTCGCCCGCGCCGCGTAGCAGTACGGCAGCCCGACCTAGGGCGTGTGGAAATTGAAGGCGAACGAGCCGGACTCGACGTCCTCCACGACGCCTTCGGTATCACCGCACTCACTGCCGCCGATGAGCGGATTCGGCGGCACGAATAGGGGCCCGTAGCTCTGGTACGTACCGCCCGGCACGTCGTCGGCCGCGCCTGCGTAGGCACCAGAGCCATTGGTGACTTCCATGTGGAACGGTCCTCCGAACCGCTCCCACAATGTGCCGGATAGCGAGTCGCCACTGAGGTCCAGGGCCTTGAGCGTCCAAGTTCCGTAGTGCAAGGACATGCAGTGCACGAAGCGGTGTGTCGCGTACGTGAGCCGCCAGAGCCGAACGGCGCCCGTCGTGGTCAACCCGGCGCCGGCAAAGTGGTAGTCGCACGTGGGGTAGATCCCGCCGTCCGACGTACAGGTACGGCTCATAAGCTTTGCCACGACGTTGTCGACCACCACTGTGTGGTTGGTTGTGGCCCGCGCCGAAGGCGCCAGTCCGACCGATCCGATGACGCCGACTGCGACCACAACGGCAGCAAGCGTCAAACGCGTGCGTTCCATGTTCAGCCTCCCCAGCTAAAGAACCCGCGCCGACAGGTTACCGACCGGCGTTACTCGTCGCCGGTGGTGACCTCGAGCTGGAGGTTGACGTTGCCGCGCATCGCGTTGGAGTAGGGGCACACCGTCTCGGTCGCCTCCACCAACGCGTCGGCGGTGGCTTGATCGACGTCATGGATCTCGGCGTGCAGCGCCACCTCGATCACGAAGCCGCCCTCAGCGTTCGCGCCCAAGCTCACCTTGGCGGTGACGGCCGAATCACCCATCTCGACCTTCTGCGCCTTGGCGACAAGGAGCAGCGCGCTATGGAAGCAGCCGGCGTAGCCCGCGGCCATGAGTTGCTCGGGGTTCGTGCCCTCGCCCTTGCCGCCGAGTTCCTTCGGCGTGTCGAGCATGACATCGAGGATGCCGTCGGTTGTCGACGCCCGGCCGTTCCGGCCACCCCACGCGGTCGCTTCAGCGGTGTAGATGACGTTCATGACCGCACGCTACGCCGGGCGCACGTCAATTGCCGCGGTGAGCGGCCCGACCGAGGTGCCGAGCTCGCGATCGCAGAACGCGTAGAACGCGGCGGCGCGCTCGCCGACCGATGGTCCCGCGGGCGTGCGCGACGGCGCGAACCGCACGCGGATGAAGCCGCCGATGTTCGACGGCCCGGTTACGAGCGTGCCGTCGCGGTGTTCATCGCCTACGGCCCACCGCCACGCGCCGTGATCGAACACGAGCTTGCGGTCTTCGTACGCCGGCACCGATTCGGGCACGACCTTCCACGTGCCACCGCTGCGAGATGCATCCGCGTTGTCGAGTACCGCGCTCTCGAACTCCGCGGGCCGGTAGTCGAGCGCGAGTCCCGCCATCAGCACTTGGTGAAGTAGGTCGATCGGTAGCTCCGGCATGCTGAACGCGATCTGGCTGAGGCCGGCGCCCAGGCGCGGGTTCAGCTCGGTCGGCCGGAACCCGTCCTCCGTCATGACGCCGTCGACCGTGAACGCGCCGCCGAACCCGACGCGGCGGCGCAACTCGTCGCCGACGCGCCGCGCCACGTCGCGCATCGCCTCGCGGTCGTCTGCGCGCGGGTCCCAGTAGGTGGCCGCGCCGGCGTAGAACAACTCGCTCCCGCGACGGAGCGTGACCATCTCGACCGGTCGTAGCGCGGCGACGTAGTCGGGGAAGACGACGCCGTGGATGCTGCACGGGATTCCCTCGAGGAACGGCATCACGCGGACGCGATCGCACTTGGCGCGCATCTTGGGCAGAGCGGCGGCCGCGTCCTCAGGCGTGCGGATCCAGCGGGTGAGGTCGCCGCCGCCGTGGAAGCCGTCGCGCGCGTCGCCGGCCCAGACGACGCCGGTCGTGTCATCGAGATCGTCCACCGCGACGACCCGCGTCGACGCGCGCTCTATGCCGACCGCGTCCCAGAGCTCGTCGATGACGACCTTGTCCTCCAACGCGATCCACTCCGTGCGGCGCCACGCCAAGCACGGCCGACCGGCGACGTCGGGCGTCTCATTGAGGAACGACCCGTAGACCAGCGCATCGCCGTCGGGGTCGAAGTCGTCGAGCGCGGCGCGGACGTTGGGCGGGACCTCACGCAGCAGCCGTTGGCCTTCGCGCATCGCGTCCATGAACGACGCGTTGGCGACGTCGAGCAGCACAGAGTCACACTCGGGCACCGGGCCGGCCCCTACGCCCTCGCCGATCACGAAGCAGGCCGCGGCGCCGAGTTCGCCCAGCTCGGCCACGCGTTGGGTCTGGCCGGCCAGCGGATACCCGGTCAGCACGATCTTGCGACCGGCGACCACCGGCTTCACCAGATCGCGCCAGTACCCGGCGTCCATCTGCGGACGGTACCGGCGGCGCCGTGTGACCCATGTCCTATTTACTTAGTTAACGTCGTTAGGTTAAGACGGTTCACATGCTGCTCGACCGCCTCGCCCGCTTCGTCGTCCGTCGTCACCGGCTGGTGCTGCTCGCCAGCCTGGCCGCCTTCATCGTCGCCGCCGTGGTGGGCGGCGGTGTGTCCAAACACCTCCAGTCCGGCGGGTTCGAGGACCCGAAGGCGCCGTCGGCCCGGGCCGCCCGCCTGCTCCACGACCACTTCGGCGGCGGCGAGCCCAACCTCCTCTTCCTCGTGACGGCCAAGAGCGGCAACGTCGACGCGCCCGACGTGGCCACCGCCGGCACGGCACTGACGGCGCGGCTGGCCAAGGAACCGGGCGTCGAAGCGGCGCTGTCGTACTGGACGATCGGCTCGCCGCCCCCGCTGCGGGGCACCAAGGGCGATCAGGCCATGGTCTTCGTCCGCGTCGCGGGGAGCGACGACCAGGTAATCAAGCGGGTGAAGACGCTCGAACCCACGTACGTGGGTGATCGCGGCCCGATCGTCGTCGCCGCCGGTGGTCGCGGCGCGCTGTTCGCCGAAGTCGGCACCACGATCGAGAAGGACCTGGCGCGCGCCGAAGGCCTGGCGTTCCCGATCATCCTGGTGGTGCTCATCGTCGTGTTCGGCGGCCTGGTCGCCGCGTCGCTCCCACTGGCGATCGGCGTGCTCGCCATCATCGGCACGTTCTTCGTGCTGCGACTGCTCACGCTCGTCACCGACGTGTCGATCTTCTCGCTGAACCTGACGACGGCGATGAGCTTGGGCCTGGCGGTCGACTACAGCCTCTTCGTGGTGTCGCGATTCCGCGAGGAACTCCAAGCCGGGTACTCGGTCGAGGACGCCGTTGTTCGCTCGATGCAGACCGCCGGCCGCACCGTGCTGTTCAGCGCGGCGACCGTCGCCATCTCCCTCGGTGCGTTGCTGATCTTCCCGATGTACTTCCTACGGTCGTTCGCCTATGCCGGCATAGCCGTGGTCGCCGTCGCCTCGGTGGGCGCGGTCGTCGTACTCCCCGCCATGCTCGCCGCACTGGGCAACCGCGTTGGCAAGTCGCGCCGCCACCAAAAGCCGGTCGGCGAAGGCTTCTGGCATCGCGTGGCCGTCGTCGTGATGCGCCGCCCGCTGCCGATCGCGACCGCCGTCGTTGCGCTGCTGCTGTTCCTGGGCGCGCCGTTCCTCAACATCAAGTTCGGCCTGCCGGACGATCGGGTGCTGCCCAAGTCGTCGATCGGCCGTCAGGTCAACGACCAACTGCGCAGCAACTTCAGCGCACAAGAGGGCTCACCGATCTCCGTCGTCGCGCCGGACGTGGACACTCCCACCCGTCAGCCCGAGGCGATCGACACCTATGCGACCACGCTGTCGAAGCTCGACGGCGTGGCCCGGGTCGACGCCTTCACTGGCTCGTACATCGGTGGCCAGCGCGTGATCGGCGCCAGCCCGACGTCGGCGCGATTCATCACGCTGGACGGCAAGGGCACGTGGCTGTCGATCGTGTCCAAGGTCGAGCCGGTGTCGCCCGCGGGTGAGCACCTGATCCACGAGGTGCGCGACACGCCGGCGCCGTTCAACGTGCTGGTGGGCGGTCAGTCGGCCCAGCTCGTCGACTCGAAGGCGTCGCTGTTCTCGCGGCTCCCGTGGGCCGGTCTCTTGATCGCCCTCGTCACCTTCACGGTGCTGTTCCTCATGTTCGGCAGCGTGTTGGTCCCGGCCAAGGCCGTGGTCCTCAACCTGCTCAGCCTCACCGCCACGTTCGGCGCCATGGTGTGGATCTTCCAGGAGGGCCACCTCAAGGGCTTCTTCAACTTCACACCCACGGGCGTGATCGACACGACGACGCCGATCCTCATGTTCTGCATCGCGTTCGGGTTGTCGATGGACTACGAGGTCTTCCTCCTGTCGCGGATCAAAGAGGAGCACGACCGCGGGGGCGACAACCAACGCTCGGTCGCCGTCGGACTCGAGCACACGGGCCGCATCGTCACCGCGGCCGCCGCGCTCCTCGCCATCGTGTTCCTTGCCATGACCACGTCGCACGTGGCGTTCATCAAGTTGTTCGGGCTGGGCCTGGCAATGGCCGTGGTGATGGACGCCACGCTCATCCGAGGAACGCTCGTGCCCGCGTTCATGCGGCTCGCCGGCGACGCCAACTGGTGGGCGCCCGCACCGTTGCGACGCATCTACGACCGCTTCGGGATCTCCGAATCGGCCACACTGGTGCCGATGCGCGACGAGCTGTATCGCCGGGGCGTGGTGCGGGCCGCGAAGAAGTGCTCGAGCGAAGACGAGCTGTTCGCGCTGCTCGAGGAAGAGAACCTCACCGTCGACGAGTTGCTCGGGTTCGGCGCGCCGGCCTCGCTGTTGCAGGGGTCGTCATAACCCCCGCGACGCGGGCGCGCGCCAAGCGAGGCGAGGGCGAACGCCTACGCGACGAGATCGTGGCGGCCGGCATGAAGGTGTTGGCCGACGCAGGTAGCGAACAGGCGATGTCGATCCGTGCCGTGGCCGACGCCGCCGGGGTCACGCCGCCGTCGATCTACATGCACTTCGCCGACAAGGCCGACCTCGTCTACGCGGTCTGCGAGCGACACTTCATCGAGCTCGATGCCTATGTCGAGTCGCAACTAGCGGGCATCAGCGAGCCCGCCGAGCGGCTCGCGATGCGCGGTCGGTCTTACATCCAGTTCGGGCTCGACCACGCCGAGCAGTACCGCGTGCTGTTCATGACGACGGAGTTCCCAGATCACTACACGCCCGAGAAGATGGGCGAGATGGCGGGGTTCAAGCACCTCGTCGACAACGTGCGCGAGTGCATCGACGCCGGCACCATTGTCAGCGACAATCCGGAGCTCGTGTCGATCGGGTTGTGGGCCCTCGTACATGGCGTCACGTCGCTGATCGTGTCGCGTCCCGGGTTCCCATGGCCGCCTATCGACGAGCTGGCCGACCACGTCCTCGCGACCTACGCCGCCGGGCTAGCCCCCAAACGCTGACGCGACATCGAGCGTGCGCTCGATGTCGTCGGCCGTGTGGGCGAGGCTCGCGAACAGCGCTTCGTACTGGCCGGGCGCGAAGGCGATGCCGCGTTCGAGTAGGTGATGGAACAGCGCCGGGTAGTCGGGCACCGTCACGCCGATGAGCGTGGCGACGCGACGAACGTCGGCGTCAGCACCGAGCGCCTCGGCCAGACCGGCGGCGAGCGAGGTCGCGATCTCGGTGAGCGCGACGAATGCGTGGGTGTCGAGGAGGTCGAGCACCGCGAGGCCCGCGGCGGTCGCGATCGGGTTGCCGGACAACGTGCCGGCTTGGTACACGGGACCGAGCGGAGCCAGCACTTCCATCACGTCACGGCGTCCACCGAAGGCGGCGAGCGGCAAGCCGCCGCCGATCACCTTCCCAAAGCACCAGAGGTCCGGGCGCACACCGAACAAGGTCGAGGCACCGCCGGGTCCGACGCGGAACCCGGTGATGACTTCGTCGAAGATCAGCAATGCGCCGGCCGCGTCGCACGCGGCGCGGAGGCCTTCAAGAAATCCCGGCGCCGGGGCGATCACGCCGTGGTTCGCGGCGATGGGCTCGACGATCACCGCGGCAACATCGGTCCCGACTTCGAGCGTCTCGTTGTACTGACCAACGATCGTGTCGGCCACCATCGCGGCCGGAACGCCGGCCGACGCGGGAAGCGCGAGCGTGGCCATGCCGCTGCCGCCGGCGGCAAGGAGTCCGTCACTATGGCCGTGGTAGTTGCCTTCGAAGATCACGACCTTGTCGCGACCGGTAAACCCGCGGGCGACGCGGATCGCGCTCATCGCCGCTTCGGTGCCGCTGGAAACGAGGCGCAGCATGTCGCAGCCAGCGACGCGTTCGCAGATCGTTTCGGCCAGGATCACTTCGCGTTCGGTGGGCGCGCCGTACGTGCTGCCGTCGAGCGCGGCGCGGCGAACCGCCTCGACGACCTTCGGGTGCGCGTGCCCGAGGATCGACGCGCCGTAGGACTGCACGTAGTCGACGTACTGGCGGCCGTCGACGTCCCAGATGTGCGCGCCCTCGGCCCGGGCGACGAAGTACGGCGTGCCGCCGACCGACTTGAACGCCCGCACCGGCGAGTTGACGCCGCCGGGAATGACCTCGTTGGCCCGCTTGAAGAGTTCCTCGCTGCTAGCCATTCAGCGTCTCAGCCATCTCGCCGGCGAGATAGGTGAGGATGATGTCGGCGCCGGCCCGTTTGATCGCCGTGAGGTGTTCGAGGGCGACGGCGTCGCCGTCGATCCACCCGCGTTCCGCGGCAGCCTTGACCATCGCGTATTCGCCGCTGACGTGATACGCGGCGACGGGCACGTCGACCGCGCGACGGACAGCGGCGATCACGTCGAGGTACGCGAGGGCCGGCTTCACCATCACCATGTCCGCGCCCTCGTCTATGTCGAGGTCGACTTCGCTCAGCGCCTCGCGGCCGTTGGCCGGATCCTGCTGGTAGCCCTTGCGATCGCCGCCGCCGACGATCGACACGTCGACCGCATCCCGGAACGGCCCGTAGAGGGCCGACGCGTATTTCGCCGCGTAGGCGAGGATCGCCGTGTCGGCGAACCCGCCGTCGTCGAGCGCGTCGCGTATCGCGCCGACCTGCCCGTCCATCATCCCGGAGGGGGCCACCACGTCGGCCCCGGCGTCCGCCTGCGCAAACGCGGTGCGGGCGTACAGCTCAATCGTTGCGTCGTTGTCGACGGTGCCGTCCGACCGCACCACGCCGCAGTGGCCGTGGTCGGTGTACTCGTCAAGGCAGAGGTCGGCCATCAGGACCATCGAATCGGCCAGCTCGTCGCGCAGCTCGCGCAGCGCGATCTGCACGATCCCGTCGGTCGCCCACGCCTGTGAGCCGGTGGCGTCCTTCGTCGCGGGAACGCCGAACACGATCAGGGCCGGCACACCGAGGTACGACAGCCGGCGCGCCTCCTTCACGAGCGAGTCGGTCGTGTGCTGCACGACGCCGGGGAGCGACGCGATCGGCTGCGGCGCGTCGATGCCCTCGCGAACGAACAGCGGCGCGACCAAGTCGTCGACCGATATGCGCGTCTCGGCGACGAGCCGGCGGAGAGCCGGCGTGCGACGCAGGCGCCGCATGCGACGGGCGGGGAAGCTCATGCGCCCACCAGCCTACGGCCGTCGAGCGGTGAACAATCCATGGCACTCGGAGATGCGGAAGGCCCCGTCCCGCTCGATCGTCGCTCGCGCGTCGCGCCGCGCGCCCTCGATCAGCGCAGGCCACGTCGCCCCGGGCCGCAGCCCGGGCTCGAGCGTGTAGCGGAGCCGCTCGAACTCGTCGACGACGCACTCGGCGTCGGGGACGACCAACTCACTGTCGCGAAGCTCGAGCAGTTCGACGTCGTCGAACGATGTGCGCAGGAGCGGACCGCCGGTCTCGTTGGAGAACTTCTCGTCTCCCATGGCCGCCGCGCCCCCGCCGCCATGACGGAGGTAGAGGTCCGTCAGCTCCTCCTGGGCGCGGTCGCTGTTGGTGAACGCGTAAAGCGCGCCGCCGGGCCGCAGCACGCGATGGACCTCGGCCACCGCGTCGGGGATGTAGGGCACGTGGTAGAGCATGTGCATCGCGAGGACGACGTCGAACGTCGCATCCGGGAATGGGAGTGCGGTGACATCGCCGCCGACGCGCGACGCAACGGTGCGGTCGATGAATTCGAGACGGCCGATAGCGAGGTCGAGGCCGACGAGGGTTGCGGTTGCGCCGGCAACGTCGCGGGCGGCGGGGAGATACCCGCCGGGACCGCACCCGGCGTCGAGCACCCGACTGCCGGTCGGGAGCGACACGTAATGCTCGAACAGGTACGCGTACCAATCGCGCTCGGGTTGCCGGAGTTCGTAGATGCTGGGCCGACCGGTATCGGGGACCGGCGCGACCTTGTGGTAATCGCGGTCGGTAAACGCGTCGGTCACGATTGGGGAACCAACTGGCGCCACAGCTCCTCGCCGACGCCGGCCAAGCCGTCGGCGATCGGGAGCAGTTGGTCGGGCGCGGTGTTGCCGATGATCGACACGAGGGCGCCGGAGCGTTCGTACCACGCCACGATCGACTGGGTGATCGACGTGCCCTGCACTTGACGAGTGCGGGTGCTGAGCAACCCTTCGTGGCCGCGCACCTCGATGGGCTCGATGTGATCGCCGCCGCCAACCGCGAAGACGAGCTTGATGTTGGTCGCCGACGTTGTGATCGTGATCGTCGTTGTCGGTGACGCCGCCGCGACCTGTATCTGTCGGCTCGCCTCGGGCGTGTGGCCGATCGTGTGCTCCTCGGCGATCTTGTCGTAGCCGTCGGGAGCGGTCTCGAGATGAAGGTTGCGCACGCCTTCGCCGCGCAGCGCGCGGGCGGCGGTGAGCAGCGTCTGTCCGCTCGCCGGTGGACCGGCCAACGCGATCGCCGCGCCGTGGGCGAACCAGTCGAGCGACGCTTCCGTCGCGCCCTCGTGCAGCCGGGCCTGCGCGCCGTTGACGCCGACGATCGTGTCCTTCTCGTTGGGCGACACCGCCCGGTCGGCCGTGGCCTCGATGGCCGTCACGAGTATCACCGCGTCGAACGCGCCGTTCTTCGCCTTGCGACCCAGCGCGGCCCCGTAGGCGCGATGCGCCGGTCCCGCGACCTGCACACCGCCATGGGTGACCTTGAACCCCGGCGCCAGATAGGTCGGGAAGAGGTACGTGGATCTGTTGTCGGCGCTGCCCGCCTTCTTGTTGCTCCCGCCCCCGCACGACGCGACGCAGGCCACCACGATCAGCGCGGCCAGGAACCTACGCACGCGACAGCGCCGCCGTGATGGCGTCGACCAGTCCGTCGACCGTGTGCGGGTCGGCGACAGCAGCGACGGTGAGGCCACGAGCGGCGGCGGTCTCGGCGGTCACCGGTCCGATGCACACGACAACCGGCGGCACCGGCCCGCCGGCACCGAGGTAGTTCGTGACCGTCGACGACGACGTGAACGCGATCGCGTCGGCCCGTGCCGCGGCGTCGAGCTGGTTCGCCGAGAGCGCGACCGCGTCCGTCCGATACGCCTCGACGACATCCACCGTCCAGCCCTTGGCCCGTAGCCCGTCGGCCAGCGTCGGCCGCGCCGCCGCTGCCTGCGGCAGCAACACGCGACCGGGTCCGTCGGGAAACGCGCCGACCAGCGCCTCGGCCACCGCCTCGTCGGGCACGAGGTCGACCTGGATGCCGCGCTCGCGCAACGCGTCGGCCGTCGCCGGACCGACGGCCGCCACCTTCTGGGCGGATTGGTACGGGCTGACGACGCGCGAATCCGCCCAGAACGCGGCGACACCGTTCGCGGAGGTGAAGGCGACCCAGTCGTAGCCCTCCACGTCAACGCCATCGAGGGCGTTGCCCTCGATGGCGATGACCGGCGCGTCGACCACAATTGCGCCGAGGTCACGCAGCCGGGCCGCCAAGCGGCCCGGCGCGGTGACCACGACGCAACGGCCGCTCAGTGGTCGGGCGGAAACCACGCGAGGTCGAGCGCGGCGACCGCGCCGATAACGATCGTCGATGGCGGACGGATGTCGGCGTCGCCTAGCCCGGCGAGCGTGGTCCGCACCGTTGCCTGGTCGGGGCGGGTGCCGGCGGTGACGGCGACGACCGGCGTGGCGCCGTCCATACCGGCGGCGAGCAACTTGGCGGCGATGTCGGCCCGATTGGCGACAGCCATGTAGAGCACGACGGTGCCGCCCAGGCGGGCGACGGCCTCCCAGTCGGTATCGGGCGCGGACCACGGGTCGCTCTGGCCAGTAACGACCGTGACCGCCTTCGACAGCCCGCGATGGGTGACGGGGACGCCGGCGTAGGCGGGGACCGCCGACAGCGCCGGCACACCGGGCACGACTTCGAACGGCACGCCCGCCTCGAGAAGCGCTTGTGCCTCCTCGCCGCCGCGGCCAAAGAGATAGGGGTCGCCACCCTTGAGCCGCACCACACTGAGGCCGGTCTTCCCCTTCTCGACAAGGAGCCGGTTGATCTCGTCCTGCGGCGTGCTGGCGTGGCCGGGTGTCTTGCCGACGCTGATGCGCTCGGCCGCCGCCGGCGCCAGGTCGAGCAGCGCGGCAGCGGCGAGTCGGTCGTACAACACGACATCGGCCCGGCCCAAGAGTTCGGCGCCGCGCACGGTGAGCAAGCCGGGATCGCCGGGGCCGGCGCCGACGAGATAGACGGTCACGAGACCAGCAGCGCGGCGCCGCCGGCGTCGTCGAGCAGGTAGCGCGCCGCCCTCCGCCCGACGCGGGCGGGATCGGTGCCGGTTACGTCGTGGGTGAGGAGGACGTGGCCGTCGAGGGTCGCGAGCAACCCGCGCAAGGCGATGTCGCCGTTGCCGTCGACGGTCGCGTGAGCGCCGACCGGTAGATCGCAGCCGCCACCCAACTCGGCGAGGAACGCTCGCTCGGCGTCGACGGCGAGGCGCGAGTCGCGATGTTCGATCGCGGCCAGACGGGCCCGCGTCGCGTCGTCGTCTTCACGACACTCGACGGCCAACGCGCCTTGACCGACCTGCGGCACCATCACCGTCACCGGCAACACCTCGGCGGCGCGGTCGCCCATCCCGAGCCGATCGAGCGCGGCGGCAGCCACGACGATGGCGTCGAACGACGCCGCCTTCTCGAGACGGGAGCCGATGTTGCCGCGCAGTTCGCCGAATGTGAGGTCCGGTCGGCGCGCCGCGAGCTGGGCCCGGCGCCGCACCGCACCGGTGCCGACCCGGCCGCCCGTCGGCAGCGCATCGAGCGCGAGCCCGACCAACGCGTCGCGCGGGTCGCCGCGCTCGGGCACCGATGCGATCACCAGGCCCGCGGTCGGTGACGACTCGAGGTCCTTGCACGAATGCACGGCGAGATCGGCGCGGCCGTCGAGCACCGCGTTCTGCACCGCCTTCACAAAGACGCCTTGACCACCGATGGCGCGGATCGGCACGTCGGTGCGCTGATCACCCGCGGTCTCGATGACGACGAGTTCGACGTCATCGCCCAGTAACGACGCGACGTGCTCGGCTTGCCAGCGGGCCAGCGGGCTACCCCGCGTGGCCACGCGGAGCCGTGACACGCCCTAGTCCTCGAGGTCGAAGAGGTCCCGCAGCGCGTCGGCGAGCCGCTCGCCCCGCGGCGAGCCGGCCGCGTCCTTGAGCCGAACGGTTGGCTCGTGCAACAGCTTGTTGATCACGGCGCGGGTGACGGCGTCGACCGCCGCGGCCTGCTCGGTGCTGAGCCGGGCCGCCATCCGCTCCAGCTCGGCGCGCCGAATCGTCTCGGCCCGGTCGTAAAGGGCGGCGACGAGCGGTGCGGCTTGGCGAGCGGTGGTAGCCGCGAGATGACGCTCGACCTCGCGGTCGATCAGTTCCTCGACCTTGGTGACTTCCTGGCGGCGGCCCTCGACGCCCGCTGTCGCGAACGCGGCGAGGTCGTCGATGTCGAGCAGCGTCACGCCATCGAGATCGGCCACCGAGGAGTCGACGTCCCGCGGCACGGCGATGTCGACGATCAGCAGCGGTCGACCATCGCGCGCCTGCATCACCGCCACGACGTCGTCGGCCTCGACGAGCACGTCGGGCGATCCGGTCGACGTCAGCAGGACGTCGACCTCGACCAGCGCGCCGACCAGCGCGCCGAGCGCAACCGACCGGCCGCCAACCCTGCGCGCCAGCGCCGCCGCCTTGGTGGCGCTGCGGTTGGCGACCAGGATCTCGCCGGCGCCGGAATCAGCCAGCGCGGCGACCATGCCCTCGCCCATGTCGCCAGCGCCGAGCACGAGGATGCGGCGGTCGTCGAGCGAGCCGAGATTGCGACCGGCCATCTCGACCGCGGCCTGCGACATCGACGTGGTGCCGCGCGCGATGCCGGTCTCGGCCCGCGCCCGCTTGCCGACCTCGATGGCGTGGCGGAACACGCCGGAGAGCACCTGCCCGGCTGCGCCTTCGTCCATCGCGTGTTGCCACGCGGTCTTGACCTGACCGAGCACCTCGCCCTCGCCCAGGACGGCGGAGTCGAGGCCGCAGGCCACGCGGAACAGGTGGGCGGCGGCCGCGTCGTCGTGGAACACGTAGAGGTGGTCCGAGAAATCCTCGGGGGCACGGAAGCTCAGCTCGGCGAGGAAGTTGCGCACGTCCTGCACGGCGCCGTGGTACTTCTCGGCGACGGCGTAGACCTCGGTACGCATGCACGTCGACAGCACGACCGCTTCGGTGATGTTGTCGCGGCCGAGCAGGTCGCCCAGCGCCTTGGGCAGGCGCGAGTCGCTGACCGTCATCCGCTCGAGCAAGTCGAGGGGCACCGTCCGCTGGTTCAGCCCTACGACGACGACAGACACGCCTGCAAGCGCTCCCTTGCCTCCTGGACCTGGCCGGCCCGGATCAAATCGAGCATGCCGGAGTCCAGCGCCGACTGCCAGTCGAGCCCCTCGGTGGAGCCCCCGCCGGCCCGGATCGCGGCCCGCTCCGTGGCCAGCAGCTCGGCCAGGATCTCGTACTCCGGACCCAGCTCGGCCTCGAACTTCCGCCGCAGCCACGTAGCCAGGGCCGGGCTCTGCCCGCCAGTCGAGACGGCGACCGTCACAGGGCCTCGGCGAGCGACCGCGGGCAGCGTGAACGAGCAGTTGGCGGGGTCGTCGGCGCTATTGACCCAAACCCCCGCGGCCTCGGCGTCGTCGTGCACGGTGCGGTTGACGGTCGGGTCCTCGGCTGCGGTGATCACCAGCCGGTAGCCCTCGAGGTGGCCGGGGCGGTACTCGTCGGGGGCGACGACGTCGACCAGGGCGCCGCACGCCGCGAGCTGCTTGACCTTGCCGTCGGCGACCGTGCCCCGCCCCACCACGAGGACGCGCCGGCCTTCGACGACGAGGCTCACCGGGTAGAGAGGCGCGTCAACCGGCATCGAGCGCGGGGTCGAGGTCAGGCAGCCCGCCGTGCTTGCGCTGCTGGTAGAAGCTCAGGATCTGTAGCTCGATCGACAGGTCGACCTTGCGCAGCGACACGTGCGACGGCACGGTGAGCACCGCCGGCGCGAAGTTGAGGATGGCGGTGACGCCGGCCTCGACGAGTTGGTCAGCCACGGCCTGTGCAACCGCCGCCGGCGTCGCGATGATCCCGATCGCCGGACGCATCTGGGCGGCGAGGGCGGGCAAGTCGTTGACGTGCCGCACCGTGACCCCCGCGACCTGCTCACCCACGCGGGCGGGGTCGGCGTCCACCAGCCCGACCACCTGGAAGCCGCGCTCCTGGAACCCGCGGTAGTTGGCCAGCGCGTGGCCCAGGTTGCCGAGACCGACGATGACGACCGGCCAGTCCTTGGTGAGGCCCAGCTCGCGGCTGATTTGGTACAGCAGAAACTCGACGTCGTAGCCGACGCCGCGGGTGCCGTAGGACCCCAGGTACGAGAGGTCCTTGCGCACTTTGGCGGCGTTGACCCCCGCCATCTCGGCCAGGCGTTCGGAGCTGATGGTGGTGGTCTTGGCCTCGGCCACCTCGGTGAGGCTGCGGAGATAGACCGGGAGGCGGGCGACGGTGGCCTCCGGGATTCGACGGTGGTTGGTGCCTGCGCTCAAGAATCACAATCGTACGACCTCGTGCACTAGTTCACGAGCAGGCTGTGACACTGCCTCGCTCGCCGAGTCTTCGCTCCGAAGCGACCAGACTCCGGGGCAATGGGTCTGCACACCGCGCTGGCGACGGCGGCCACGCTCGTAGCGCTGGCCTTCGCCCTCTCGCTTTACGAACGGTGGTTGGCGAACCGTCACGCCCACGAGCTGGCGTGGACGGTTGCCATGGCCATGTTCGCCGTGGCGTCGGGTGCGCTGGCCGCCGGCGCCGCGGTCGGTTGGTCGCCCGTGCTGTTCCGGACCTTCTACCTGTTCGGCGCGGTGGCCAACGTGCCGATCCTGGCGTTGGGCACCGTCTTCCTGTTGGCGCGGTGGGAGACGGCCCGCCGCATCGGGCAGGTCGTCGTCGTCGCGGTAGCCGTAGCCGCCGGCGTGATCATCGCCGCACCCCTGCGCGGCGCCCTTCCTCGCGATCATCTCGCCCAGGGCTCAGACGTCTTCGGCGTGCTCCCCCGCGTGCTGGCCGCGGTGGCGTCGGCCGGCGGAGCGCTCGTGGTGTTCGGCGGCGCGCTGTGGAGCGCGCTGCGGCAGCGGCGACTCGTCATCGCCAACACACTCATCGCGCTCGGGACCGCCGTCACCGGTGCGAGCGGCGTCCTCAACTCGGTAGCCGACGCCATGACCGGCTTCGCCGTCACCCTCGTGATCGGCGTGACCCTGATCTTCGTCGGCTTCTTGGTGAGCGCTACCGCAACGAGCGGCGCAGCACCTTCCCGGCCGAGCTCTGCGGCAACTCACTGACGAACATCACCTTGGTCGGGCACTTGTAGCGGGCCAACCGGTCGGCGCAGAACTCGATCACCTCGTCTTCTTCGAGGTGATGACCGGGCTCGTTCACCACGAACGCCTTCACCGCTTCACCCGAGTACGGATGCCGGACGCCGACGACGGCGACCTGGGCGATCCCCGGATGATCGAGCAACGCCTCCTCGACCTCGGCCGGATACACGTTGAAGCCGGACACGATGATGAGGTCCTTGGCCCGGTCGACGATGAAGAGGAAGCCGTCGACGTCGGCGATGGCGATATCGCCGGTGTGCAACCACCCGTCGCCGTCGATGGCCTCGGCGGTGGCGTCCGGGTTCTCCCAGTAGCCGGCGAACACGTTGGGTCCGCGCACCCAGATCTCGCCGGCGTCGCCCTCGACCGCGTCTTCGCCCTCCTCGTCGATGAGCCGCACTTCGAGTCCGGGCAGCGGCACGCCGATCGAGTCGGGTTTCGGATCGCCGTCGACGACCGACGACGTCACGATCGGCGACGCTTCGGTGAGGCCGTAGCCCTGGCGAAGCGGATGACCGAAACGCTGCTCGAACGCGACGGCGACCTCCGACGCGAGTGGCGCGGCGCCAGTCAGCACGAGGCGCACGCCAGCCATCGGGTTGCCTGCCTCCTCGAGCTCGGTGCCGGGCATGGTCGCCCACGCGGTGAACATCGGCGGCGCGCCGAGGACGATCGTGACCTTGTGGTTGGCAACCGTTTCCAGCGCCGACACCGGGTCGAAGCGCTCGACGAGAACCACCGAGGCGCCGGCGAACAACGTGAGGCCGAGGACAACGTTGAGGCCGAAGATGTGGAACAGCGGAAGGACACCGAGGACGACGTCGTCGGCGTGCACGGCGCGGCCCGGATGGCGCTGGGCCTGCTCGAGGTTGGCGCGCAGGCTGCCGTGGGTGAGCATGGCCGCCTTGGGCGCGCCCGACGTGCCCGAGGTGAACAGGAGCGCCGCCAGGTCGTCCTCGCCCCGATCGACGACGGCAGTGGCCTCGCCGCCGAACAGGTCATCGAGCGACGTGGCGCCGTCGAGCTTCACGCCGGCCGGAACAAGAACGGTGGCGACGCCGAGCGCCTCGGTATTGATCTCGGACACCGCGTCGCGCCCGGCGGGACCGACGACGAGAACCTTGGGGCGCACGAGCCCCAGCTGGTCGGTGAGCTCGGCCGCGGGGCTCGAGGGGTTGAGCGGAACGATGACCGCGCCGGCGCCCAGCGCGGCGAAGTAGGTGACGGCGAAGAACCACGTGTTGGCCGACACCATGGCGACGCGGTCGCCGGGCGCGACGCCGAGACGGGTCAGGCCGCCGCGCAGCTCGCCGACTTGGCGGCGCAGCTCGCCGTACGTCGTCTTCTGACCACGCGAGATGACGGCGACGGCGTCGTCGGGATGGCCATCGATAATCGTTGCCAGATTCACCCTAGAAATGCTCCCTGCTCGACCAGCGAGGTACGAACCTCGTCGGCACCGCCCTCGTCGCGCAAGTCGAGCACAGCCGCGGTGCCCGCCGCCTGCCCGAGAGCCAGCGACGGCGCCATCACGCGCGTCGACGCCAGCGCCTGGTGGTCGGCCGAGATGCAACGGCCGGCCACGTAGACGTTGGCCAGGCCCCTGGGGCGGAGGCTGCGGAGCGGGAACTGGTAGTAGCCACCGTCGGGGAGGAAGACGTAGTTGGTGTCGCGCCCCTCGACGTGAAACTCCTGTGGCCAGGCGCCGGCGGCGACCGCGTCGTCAAAGCGGGCCAGGCCGGTGACGTCGGCACCCGTCAGGACGTAGTCGCCGATCACGTGGCGTGTCTCGCGGACACCGAGCGTGGGCGCCGTGTCGGCCAGGAACGCCGACGCGAATCCCGGCACGTGGTCGATGACGAACTGGGCCGCCTCTTCGGCGAGACGGCGGCCCTCGAGTTCGCCGTAGGTGGCTTGGTCGAGATCGGTGACGTCGAGCGGGCCGCCGTCGGCGCCGCGCACGCGCGTCATCGCACCGATGTACTCGCCGGGGCGAAACGTCGGCAGCAACGCGCCGCCGCCGCGCGACAGATGCGCACCGTGCTCGTCGATCGCGGCGGCGAGCGACCCGATGCCGTCGCTCAGTGCTTTGGCGTCATCGGCGTGTTCGAGGAAGAACTGCATCGACGCGTGTTGGCGCTGGCCGGCGACGCCCATCGTCCACTCGCCGCCGGCGAACACAACGAGGTCGGCGTCGCCGGTCGCGTCGATGAACGCCTTGGCCTTTACCGCTTGAAAGCCGCGCTTGGTCGCCAGGACGACGGCGTCGAGACGATCGCCGTCGCGCACGACGTCGGCAACCAACGCGTGCAGGAGCAGCCGAATGTTCGATTCGGCGGTAACGAGATGATCGAAGAGCCGCTTGGCGACCCACGGCACGTACAGGAGGACGGCGGTTCCCTTGAACGGCATCGGGCCCATCGCCGCTTGCCGGGCCTTTAGTGCTTCGGCGACTTCCTCGGCGATACCGCGCGTCACGTAGTCGAAGCCGCCATCGCCGTCTTTGACGTAGAGGCCGCAAATGGTGCCGACCGACGCGGCGGTGAAGTTTCCGCC
>Ga0075418_10000035_pt1 | contig 102136 bp, 78 predicted proteins | sample SoiMetdeltSBSDD2_FD_81776 | JGI IMG/M metagenome (GOLD analysis project Ga0075418, IMG submission 81776) | Bulk soil microbial communities from a Populus tree surrounding site in Tennessee, USA - Soil MetaG P. deltoides SBSDD2 | ecosystem: Environmental > Terrestrial > Soil > Tree plantation...
GTGGACGTTCTTCGAGTGGAACCTGCGCCCCTACGAGGACCATCCGAAGAAGACGACGACGGCTGCGCGGGAGTAGAAACAGCTAGGAAAGGCAGAAGGCAGAAGGCAGAAGGCAGAAGTATTTTTTGCCTTTTGCCTTTTACCTTCTGCCTTGTATCTATTTCTTCGGACCCCCCAGGAGCTTCTCCATGTCGTCCATCACGCGGTTCATCGTCTTCATCGTGAGCTCGAGCGGCTCGTCCGTCGTCATGTCGACGCCGGCGTCTTTCAGGAGATCGATCGGATACTTCGAGCCGCCGGCCGCGAGGAATGCCAGGAAGCGCTTGGTCGCGGCCGGATCGCCGGCGAGCACCTTCTCCGAGAGAGCGGCCGACGCCGTGAAGGACGTCGCGTACTGGAACACGTAGTAGGTTCGATAGAAGTGCGGAACGAATGCCCATTCGTGGGCGACGTAGTCATCGACCACGGTCACGCCCGTGTCGTGTCCGTAGTACTTCTTCGTCATGTCGGCGTAGAGCTTGTCGAGCACCTCGCCGGTGATCGCCTGCCCCTTCTCGGCGATCTCGTGCGCACGCAGCTCGAACTCGGCGAACTGGGTCTGCCGGAACACCGTTGACTTGATGCCTTCCAGGTAGTTCCCGAGCAACGACAGCTTCGTCGCGTGGTCCTTGATGTTCTCGAGCATGTAGTCGATGAGCAGCGCCTCGTTGAACGTCGAGGCCACTTCGGCGACGAAGATTGGATACGACGCGGTCGCGTACGGCTGCGTCTTGTTCGAGTAGTAGCTCTGCATCGTGTGCCCGAGCTCGTGCGCCAGTGTGCTGACGTCCGTGTACTTGCCGTTGTAGTTCAGCAGCATGAACGGGTGGACGTCGTAGGCCCCGCCGTTCGAGTAGGCGCCGGAGCGCTTCCCCTCATTGGGGAGCAGATCGATCCAGCGTTCGTTGAACGCCCGGCTCACGACGCCGGTGTAGTCGGGTCCGAGCGGCTTGAGTGCCGCGAGGACGTGCTTCTCGGCTTCTTCCGGTGTGTAGTCGAGATCCGCCGAGGCGACGAGCGGCGCATACAGGTCGTAGTAGTGGAGCTCGGAGACGCCCATCATCTTCTTGCGGAGGTTCAGATATCGGTGAAACGTCGGCAGGTGCTTGTTGACCCCGTCGACGAGCCGGGTATAGACCGACGTCGGGATGTTGGGGCTGTCGAGCGCCGCGTCGAGAGATGTCGCATAGTCGCGCGCCCGCGCGACGAAGATGTCCGACTGAATCTGCGAGTTGAGGGTCGCACCGAACGTGCCGCGGAAATTCCCGAGGGCGCCGAAGAACGCCGACATCACCTTCTGGCGGTCTTCCCGGTTGGGAACCGTGCGGTAGACGCTGAACGCCGAGCTATCGAGCTTGACGGTCTTGCCATCGCTGAGCGTCACTGACGGGTAGGAGAAGTCCGCGTCCGAGAACACGCTGTAGATGTTCGAGGGACCGCTGGTCATCACCGTCGCGCTCGCCAGCAGCTTCTCTTCGCCGTCGCTCATCGTGTGGGCCCGGCGCCGCTGGATGTCGTCCAGGTAGAGCCGATAGGGTTGCAGGCGCGGCTCCCCGGCGATGAACTTGTGGATCGTGGCCGTGTCCACCTTGAGGATCTCCGGCTCGATGAATGCCGCTTCGGCGCCGAGCTGCGCGCCGATCTGAATCATCTCCTGCTGCATCCCCTGATGCTTGCTGACGCGGGTGTCCTGATCCGACAGCATGCTGGCGTAGACATAGGCCCGCGCCAGTTCCTTGTTCAGCCGTGACAGCAGATCGAGCGCGTCGGCCAGCCGCGAAGCCGATGCGCCCAGCGCACCGCGAAAGTCTTTGAGCTTGGGAATCTCGGCCACGACCTTTTCTTTGGCCGCCCGCCAGGCATCCTCGGAGGGATAGACCTCGCCGAGGCTCCATTTGAATTTATCGGGGATCTTTGAGCGATCGCGCTCCTGGGCGGAGACGTGCGTCGGAGGCGCGAGCGAGGCGAGGGCGGTGGCGACGGCGATGCGGGTGAACACGATACGGGTACTCCACGCCATGAGAGCTCCAGGCCGTTGAACAAACGAAAAGGGGGAGCTCGAAGCTCCCCCTTTAGGATAACGGCGATCCGACGGTGCCGCTCGGACTGCTCAGGGACGAGCAGGTGGACGAATGGGCCCGGCGCTCTGGGCCGGTGCGGCCAACGGCGGCGTGGTGCTGTCGAACAACGCGGAGGCCCCGAGCGTTTCAATCTTTTTCACGATCTCATCGCGCCGGGCGAGCAGGGCCTTGATCTGGCCGTCGTCCAGCCACTTGCCGACCTCGCGCTTGAGCGTTGGTTGATCGAGCGCTTTCAGGCGCTCGAACACACGGCGATCGCAGCGCGTCACGTGCGCCGGCGTCTTCAGTTCCGTGTTCTTTCGAAATGCCCGCGTGTGATCGATCGGCCAGAGACGCCAGTCCTTGGTGTAGAGGATGTTCCCCATGTTGCGGTCCACGTTCGAGATCAGCTGATCGAACAACCGCATCATCATCGTCTGGCGGCTCCAGTAAGCCCGGTCGGGCGCTTCGATCTTCTTCTTCAGTCGATCGCCCTCGTCCATCAGCACGTCATCGAGCCACCAGGTGAAGGCCGAAGGGGCGGAGCGATACTTGCGCTCGACGCTGACCGGCACCATGTTGAGGCCGATCAGGCGGTCGATCCGGTACGCCGCGACATTGAACGTCCAGCTGTCGCGGAAGTCGAATTCGACGCCCCGGTCGGTCCTGAATTCGCGCTTGAACTCGTCGATGCTCTGGATCTGCGCGTCGTGGGTGAGCATCGGAGTCGTGAGTTTGGCTCGCTGCGCGCCGGTCACGCCTTTCTTGGTGCCGTGGGTATCACCGACCTTGCCCTCGAGCAGGAAACGCTCGATATCCGCGTCGGCCGGCGGTGGGGCGATGGCGACCGCGGCCGGGCCCGCTGTTGGCGCCGGATCCGGGGTTTGAGCTGTCAGGACGCCGAGCGACAATACCAGCGCAATCGCAAGGAAAGCCACTCCGGCGCGCAGGCGGCCGCGTTCATGAACGGGAGCCATATCAACTCCTTGACGTTCTCGATTCTGAAGATTGGACGTTAGAACGGGGCAAATTGTGTCTTCGGGGGGTCCGGGAACGCAAGCCGAACCTTCGGGCCGGCTGGAAAACTTACATGCTGGAACCGGCTAGCCCTGCGGCAGCCGCCACAGCCGGCCGTGATTTCTCGCGCTTTTCCTTCGAATTCTTGAGTGTTGATGAGGTGTGCTTCTTGCACATCTGTCACAAATGGCGCGATGCATCATCGTCGACGATCATGGCGACACTCGCGCCGGCTACGCGGAATTCCTGTCTGCGTTCGGGTTCGAGGTTCGCACGGCGGCTGATGCCGACGAATTGCGGGGGGTGCTTCGGGATTGGTCACCGGAAGCGATTGTGCTCGACCTTCAGCTGCCGCGGACGGACGGCTGGCAGTTGACGCGCGAAATCAAGAGCGATCCCCACACACGCCACATCGCCATCGTCGTCGTGTCGGCGTGTGTCCTGCCTGCGGAACGCGCCGCCGCCGAAGAGGCGGGGTGCGACGCGTTCATCAACAAGCCCTGCGATCCGATGTGGATTGTCGAAGAGCTCCGGCGCCGGACGACGGCAGCGGACGGCTCAAAGGCGGACCCCCGATAGCAGCTGCTAGCGTTCGACCGTCGTGTCGGCCCGGACCGCCGCGACGATCAGTTCGATCAGATCCCGCGCCGTCATGGCATTCAGCGCCGCGTCCGGCAAGTCGCTCAAACGGTAGTCGCGGACGATATTCACCAGGTGCCAGACTGAAAAGGCCGAGAGCTGGCGCCGCAACAGCACTTCCCCCTTCCGATAGACCGAAAACGGGTTGAGGATACTGTCCACGACCGGCGGCTCGGCAATGCTGTCGGGGGCGGGCCCGTCGAATGCCGGGTCGGGGGTTGGCCGTGCCACCGGCCTGATGAGTGGGTGAAGCGCCCGCTGAAACGCGCCCTCGAGATAGACCGGCGTGAGTCCCGTCGCCCAATAGACCGTGTCGACGCGATTGGGCTGCGTCGTCTCGCGGGCAGAGCGGAGCGCGTCGCCGCTCGCCAGGTCGATGAATTCGAGCCAGCCTTGCCATTGTCCGGACGCCACCGGCGCGCCACAGGCGCGGGCGACGTACCGCCTTCCGCCTTCGCTGATGACAACGTCCGAGTATTCCGCCAGCACTTCCGCCATGTGGACGCCCCTTGCAAGATGACGTCCCGGAGACGGATGAGTTGACTTCGGGCTTGCGGAGCAACCCGGCAGGTGCGCCATCATGACGTATGGACAAGCGCACCAACGATCAAGGGCCGCCGGAGCCCGGGATCGAGATCGGCCACGTTCATTTGAGCGTAGCCGACCTCGACCGCGCGGTTGCGTTCTATAAAGTTGTACTCGGGTTCGAAATTACATACCGTACTGGCCAGGGAGCGTTCCTGGGTACCGGCTCACACGGATTGATTGGGTTGAATACGGACGGATCGCCGGCCGGCGCGGCGACCCGGACTGGCCGGTTTTCGGTTCGTTATCCCGATCGGCGGGCGCTGGCCCGAGCGCTGAGGCGGGCGACGGCGGCAGGCGTACCGCTCGACGGCGCCCTCGATCACGGCATGTTCGAGTCGCTCTACCTTCGCGATCCCGACGGGAACATCGTCGAGCTCTACTACGACCGGACGGCGCAGCCCGCAGCACCGGAGCCGATAGCTGAGCCCTTGCCACTCGATGTGGCTGCGCTCCGAGTGCTCGCCGACGAGGAGGCCGCCTCCAGCCCCGCCGCGCCTCCTGCCATCGGACCCGCGCTGAAAGACCGACTGCGTGAGCTCCGCTCGCGTCTCCTGGATCTGCACAAGGTGTTGCTGGACGACTCGAAGGCCACGTACGAACTCGATCGCGGCCGGATCCCCTCGAACGCGACGCTCCTGCAGCTGGTGATCAACGACCCCTGGTTCGAGTGGCTGCACCCGCTTTCCGAGCTCGTGGTCCGGATCGATGTCGCGCTGCAGCCGGACGGCGCCGCCACGGAGGCGGACGGCGCCATGCTTCTCGAACAAGTAGAGCGCCTGCTGTCGCCGGCGCAGGGCGTCGAGCCGTTTGCGGGACGGTACTACGAGGCCCTTCAGCGTCAACCGGCGGTCATCACGGCGCATGGCGACGTGCGCCGCGTCCTCAAACGGGCGAAGTAACGCTATGATTTTTGGACTTGGACGCCACCGCCCCTCCAGCTGCTGACGCAGCGGCAGATTCTTCCCCGGCGAAAATCGACGCAGCGGGCGCCCCGCCTGGCGTTCGCGCCGGCCGCACGTTCGATCGCTCGATCGTCGAGGGACCGATCTGGCGCGCGGTGTGGAAGATTGCCTGGCCCACGGTCCTCCAGAACGCGATCGGCGGCCTCCAGGGCATCATCGATCATGCGATGGTGGGGCACTTCGTCGGGTTCACGGCGAATGCCGCGATCGGGGTCAGCTGGCAGATTTTCCTGGTCGTCATCGTCTTCATCAGCTCACTGTTTACGGGAATGGGCGTTCTGGTTGCCCGCGCGGCCGGCGCCAACGATCATCACCGCGTCGACCAGGTCGTTTACCAGGCGTTCCTCGTCGCAGTACTGCTCGCTGTCGGCGTGCTCGCTCCGAGCGGATACTTCCTCGCGCCGCACCTGTTGAGGCTCGTCAACGCGAGCCCGGAAGTGATCGCGCAGGCGCTGCCGTTCCTCCGGACGATGTTCCTGTTCAGCATTGGAATGCTCCTGTTTTTCATGCTGGGGGGAGCCCTGAGGGCCGCCGGAGATGCCCGGACGCCACTGCGGCTCGGCGTGGTGATGACCGCACTCAACATCATTTTCAACGTGCTGTTGATTTCGGGTGCCGGGCCGATCCCCGCGCTGGGGACGCGTGGCGCCGCGATCGGAACCGTGCTTGCGAGCGGATGCGTCTCGGCGGTGGCGATGTGGATGATGCTGACGGGCCGACTGGTCATCCACTTCCGCCGCGAAATGTCGTGGAAGCCCGATCTCACGATCATCCGGCAGCTGTTCCGGTTCGGGCTGCCCGCCGGGATTCAGGGCGTGGCGATGAACATCGCCGGCGTCATGCTGTTGCGATTCATCGGGTCGCTCGAGCACAGTGCCGAAGCGCAGGCGGCTTATGCGGTCGGCTACGCGGAGCTGTTTTCGCTGATTACCTGGACCTCGGTCGGCCTGATGGGAGCGGCGGCTGCCGTCGCGGGCCAGAATCTCGGGGCCGGCAATCCTGAACGGTCGCTGCGGGCGGTGCATCTAGCTGCCCGGATTGGTCTTGGCGTTGCTGCCTGCCTCGCAGCGCTGTTCCTGTCGATTCCGCGTGTGCTCCTGGGGATCTTCTCCATTACAGATCCGATCGTGGTGGAACTCGGGACTCAGTTGTTGCGGTACCTGAGCGTGTCGGGGTTCTTCATCACCGTCGCGCTGACGTTTACCGGCGGCCTTCAGGGCACGGGGGACACCAGAAGCCCGCTGTACATCACGCTGGTGTCACAGTTGGTCGTACCGATGGGCTTGTGCTTCGCCCTCCAATCGATGGGCCGGCTCGAAGCCTCAGGTGTGTGGACGGCCATCGTCCTCGGACATGCGACGCGCTGCGTGCTGACGATCTGGCGCTTTCAGCAGGGAAAGTGGAAGACGATTCAGGTGTAGGGGACAGTCCCCCTCCCAAAAGGGGGACTGTCCCCCTTTCTGGCGCTCCGATTGCAAATCGCTCAACTCCGGAGGCATCGATCATGAGATGGACAGCTGGAGATCGCAGCAACGTCGAGGACATGCGCGGCCGTTCGGGCGGGATGGCAATGGGCGCCGGCGGTCTGGGTGTCGGCGGGCTCCTGCTCCTGCTCGTTCTCAGCTGGGCGACCGGGATCGATCTGACCTCGATCGTCGGCGGCGGAGGCTCCGCACCTCCCAGCAGCGTCGGTACGTCGGGTGAGGTGAAGGCGTCTCCGGCCGAAGAAAAGCTCGTGGACATGGTCGATGCGGTCATGGGCGACGCGCAGGAAACCTGGCGGCAGCTCCTCGGCGGGCAATACCAGGACACCAAGGCGGTGTTGTTCCGCGACGCCATCAACTCCGCATGCGGCTTCGCACAGGCCGCGACCGGCCCCTTCTACTGTCCGGCCGATCGCAAGGTCTACCTCGATCTCGGATTCTTCGACGAACTCGATCGCAAGCTGGGAGCACCAGGGGATTTCGCCCAGGCTTACGTGCTTGCCCACGAGCTCGGACATCACGTCCAGACGCTGACTGGCACCGAGCGGAAGGTCCGTGAGCTGCAAGGGTCGAATCCCAACGCGCGTAATGCGCTCTCGGTGCGGATGGAGCTCCAGGCCGATTGTTACGCGGGAGTCTGGGGACACCACGCCAACACCGGTGGCGGCCGCGTGCAGCTCGATCCCGATGACGCCGAGGAGGGCCTGAACGCGGCCGCGGCGATCGGCGACGATCGGCTGCAGCGCATGCAGGCCGGACGTGTGGCGCCCGAGCGCTTCACGCACGGCACCTCCCAGCAGCGCGTCGAATGGTTCAAGCGCGGAATGGACAGCGGCGATCCGAAAGCCTGCAACACATTCCAGTAGCCCACTGTTCCGCCTCCTGACGCTGTCGAGGCTCGGCCGTGACACAATCCTCGCCTGATGGCGGCCATCGGGCGATCCCTGCCTCGTAAGGAAGGGCGGCGAAAAGTCACAGGGCAGGCGAGATACGTCGACGATCTCTCGTTGCCGGGGATGCTGCACGGCACGACGGTACGCAGCGTCTCAGCGCGCGGTACTATCCGAAGCATCGATTTCGAGCCCGGCGTTCCCTGGGACGAGTTCACGATCGTCACGGCGGACGACATCCCCGGCGCGAACGTCGTCGCGCTGATTACCAACGATCAGCCCTACCTCGTCGCTCAGTCCGTCAATCACCCGGAAGAGCCCGTCGTCCTGCTCGCTCATCCCGATCGCCATCTGCTCGAGAAGGCGCGAAGGCTCGTCCAGATCGTGGTCGACCCGCTCCCTCCCGTGTTCTCCATCGACGAGTCGCTGGCGCGAACCGCGACCATCTGGGGCAGCGACAACATCTTCAAGACCTATCTCGTGTCCCGCGGTGACGTGAACAAGGCGTTCGCCGAGGCCGCCCACATCGTCGAGGGCACCTACGAGACGGGAGCCCAGGAGCAGCTCTACATCGAGCCGAACGGCATGCTCGCGGTTGCAGACCCGGAGTCTGGGGTGACGGTCTGGGGCTCGATGCAATGTCCCTACTACATTCACCGCGCGCTTGCAGGACTCTTTGCGCTCCCATCGGAGCGTGTTCGCGTCGTGCAGATGGAGACCGGCGGGGGGTTCGGCGGCAAGGAGGAATACCCATCGATCCTGGCCGGGCACGCAGCGCTCCTCGCATGGAAGGCGCGCAGGCCGGTGAAGATGATTTACGACCGGCTCGAGGACATGGTGGCGACCACCAAGCGACATCCGTCGCGGACCCGACACCGGACGGCCGTCGATCGCGACGGCCGGCTCCTCGCGATGGATATCGAGTTCGAGATCGACGGTGGCGCGTACTGCACGCTCTCGCCGGTCGTCCTCTCGCGCGGCACCATTCACGCCGCAGGCCCCTACTTCTGCCCGAACGTCCGGATTCGATCGAGGGCGGTCGCCACCAACGCTCCACCGCATGGCGCTTTTCGCGGGTTCGGCGCACCGCAGTCTGTCTTCGCCCTGGAGCTGCAGATGGACAAGGTCGCTGCCGCTGCCGGGCTCACGCCGGAGGAATTGCGCCGTCGCAACTTCATCTCGACCGGCGAGACGAATGCAGTCGGACAGGTGTTGCGCGAACCGGTCGACATGCCTCGCTTGCTCGATCGAGCCTTCGAGTTGTCCGACTATCACGCGAAGTCGGGTCGCTTTGCCCATGAGAACACGGCCGGATCGATCCGGCGCGGGATCGGGTTTGCCTGTTTCATGCACGGCGCCGGCTTTACGGGCTCCGGTGAAGAGCACCTCGCGTCCCTCGTCACTGTCGAAGCGGCTCGCGACGGGCACATTCGTGTGCTGGCCGCGAGCACGGAGATCGGTCAGGGTACGAACACGGTCTTTGCGCAGATCGCCTCCGACGCGCTCGGCATAGATAGCGACGACATCGAGATCATGCAGCCTGATACGTCTGCGGTGCCGAACAGCGGACCGACAGTGGCGTCCCGGACGTCGATGGTCGTCGGCAAGCTCGTGGAGACAGCCGCACTTGGAGTCCGGTCCACTTTGCTGTCGTCCGGCGTGCTGCCCGACGGATACGATTCGGCCGCCTTCCGGACCGCAGCCGCCGCATACGTCGCATCGAACGGGTCGCTTCGGAGCACCGCGCAGTATCACCCGCCCGGAGGCCTCCACTGGGACGACGAGAAATATCAAGGAGATGCCTACGGCGCGTACGCGTGGGCAGTCTACGTCGCCGCGGTGGCAGTGGACCTGACGACCTTCGAAACGCGCGTCGAGGACTTCGTGGCCGTGCAGGAAGTCGGCCGCGTGATCAATCCGATCCTGGCGGCCGGTCAGATCGAGGGTGGCGTTGCGCAGGCGATCGGCTGGGCGCTCTACGAAGACGTCGTCTGGCGCGAGGGCCGGATGATCAACGGCCAGATGACGAACTACATCATGCCGTCGTCCGTGGATCTGCCCGACATCCGGGTGGACTTCGTCGAGTTCCCATACCCGCACGGGCCTGGCGGTGCAAAGGGGATCGGGGAGCTGCCGATGGATGGACCGGCGCCGGCGATCTTCAATGCCGTGAGAAACGCCACGGGGCTCGAGGTGACGACGCTCCCGCTGACGCCGGAGCGGTTGATGGAAGTCTTCCGCCAGAAGGCAGGCGACACTGGTGCCTGAGCCGAACAGCCTTCACGGCCCACGGGCTGCTTCGCGGGGCCACGACGATACGACCAAACGACGACACGACGCCTTATGGGTCTTTCAGTTGGCTGACGTCGTTTCGTCGCCTCGTTGTATCGTCGTGCCTCCGCGAAGCGGAATCGTGTCCGCGTGCAGGCAAGGAGGGTGATGCCTGACAACGATGTCCAGATCTCCTTCACCATCAACGGCGAGACCGTGAGCGTCGAGGTCCATCCGATGGCGCGGCTGCTCGACGTGATTCGTCAGCAGCTCCATCTGACCGGGACGAAGGAGGGATGCGGTGAGGGTGAATGCGGCGCGTGTGCCGTCCTGATCGACGGTGAGCTCGTGAACAGCTGTCTCACCCCCGCGCTGCAGGCCGAAGGCGCGTCGGTGACCACGATCGAAGGCGTCGCGACGGGCGAACAGCTTCACGCGGTCCAGGAGGCGTTCATTGCTCATGGCGGCGCACAGTGCGGCATCTGTACGCCAGGGATGGTGCTCGCGGCGATCAGCCTGCGCGACCGGACGCCACAGGCGAGCGACGAAGAGATCCGCACCGGCCTGGCGGGCAACCTCTGTCGCTGCACGGGCTACATGAAGATCTTCGAGGCCGTTCGGCGGTCGATCTCCGGGTAGCGTCGATGCGCGCTTTTCTGCCCGACTATCAATTGCGCAAGGCTGCGACGCTCGACGAAGCGGTCGGGCTTCTGGCGAGTGAGCCGGGTGTGTGGCGCGCGCTGGCCGGCGGCACCGACGTGATGGTGCAGCTCGGAGCTGGCACGCTGTCGAACCGGCACCATGTCAGCATTTGGGGGATTCGCGAACTGCGGCGGATAGATGTCGATCGTGAAGCCGTGACCCTCGGCGCTCTGACGACGTTCTCGGACATTCTTCGTCACGAAACGCTTCGCCGCGACTTCCCGTTGCTCGGCCGCGCAGCGGCGGACACCGGCGGCATTGCCAATCAGAACCGGGGCACGATCGCGGGCAACATCGCGAACGCGTCGCCCGCTGCCGACACGCCTCCGCCGCTGCTCGTGTACGACGCACAACTCGAGCTCACGTCGGTTCGCGGCCGCCGCATCGTGCCTTACGAACGGTTTCATACCGCCTACAAGCAGATGGATCTGGCGCCCGACGAGTTGATCACCGCCGTGCGGCTGCCGCGGCGGCATGGCTGGCATCAGCACTATCGCAAAGTAGGAGCACGGCGCGCCCAGGCGATTTCGAAGGTTTGCTTTGCCGGCGCCGCCCTCCTCGAGGCTGGCCGGATCGCCGACATCCGGCTGGCGTTCGGCAGTGTCGCCCCGACGGTGGTGCGCGCGTTCGACACCGAAGCCATGCTGCGAGGCGCCAGGGTCGACGATGGATCAGTCGATCGCGCTGGCGCCGCCCTGCTGGCAGAGCTGAGGCCGATCGACGACGTGCGTTCGACGGCCGCGTACCGGCGACAGGTCGCCGTCAACGTGCTCGCCGAGTTCCTTCAGTCTCTTTCACGCTGATCCCGGCCCTGCCCGGCGTATTTCGGGAAAGTTGCTAAGATGGCCGGATGCGTTGTTGGCTGATTGGTGTCCTCTTGATGCTGCTGGTGCCGGCGACGGCTGGCGCGCAGCAGGAATCGTCCAGAAACGAGGCCGCATCGTCTCCGGATGCCGTTGCCGTTCACGCCGCCCTGGCGAAGGTTGCCCCGAGCCTCGTTCGGATTCACGTTGTCTCCATCGAGCACGAAGATGGCCGTGAGCTGAAGCGCGAGGCGGCGGGCAGCGGCACGATCATCACGCCGGAAGGGCACATCGTGACGAACCACCATGTTGCGGGTAAGACGAAGGCGATCGTCTGCACGCTCGCATCACGCGAAGAAGTCCCTGCAGAGCTCGTCGGCACCGATCCGTTGTCCGACATTGCAGTGATCAAGCTGAAGCCTGCGCGGCCGCGACAGTTTCCAGTCGCCAGCTTCGGCACTGCGACCTCGCTTCGGGTCGGGGATCGTGTGCTCGCGATGGGCAGCCCGCTCGCCTTGTCGCAGTCGGTGACGATGGGGATCGTCAGCAACACCGAGATGATCATGCCGCAGCTCTTCTGGCCGTTTAACCGTATGACGCTCGAAGGCGAGGATGTCGGATCGCTCGTCCGGTGGATTGGACACGATGCGCCGATCTTTGGCGGTAATTCCGGCGGTCCGCTGATCAACCTGAAAGGGGAAATCGTCGGCGTCAACGAAATCAGCATGGGCCTGGCCGGCGCGATTCCCGCGGAGCTGGCCAGGGAAGTCGCGTTCGCAATCATCAAGGACGGCCGGGTCAAACGCAGCTGGATCGGGCTCGACGTGCAGCCCCTCCTCAAGTCCTCGAACATCGAGCGTGGAGGCCTCGTGGGGGGCACCATCGAAGGTTCGCCCGCGGCAAAGGCGGGCTTTCAACCCGGTGATATCGTGCTCTCGGTCTCCGGTGAGGACGTCAACGTGCGCTTCGCGGAAGAGATCCCGCTCTTCAACCAGATGGTGATGCGCCTTCCGCTCGGAAAGCCCGTCGACATCCTGATTTCACGGAAAGGTGTGAGACAGACGCTGCAGGTGGTTCCGCAGGAGCGCGAAGGCGTGGAAGCGCCGGTTGGAGAACTGCCGCTGATGGGCATCACGGCGTCCAACCTGACGGCGTGGTCGGCGAAGGAACTGAAGCGGAGCAGCCGCGACGGTGTGCACGTCCGCGGCGTCCGGCCAGGCGGTCCAGCAGCCGAAGGACGCCCGGCGCTCGAGACCGACGATGTCATCGTGGAGATCGACGGGAAGCGCGTCAACGACGTCCCGGCATTGAACGCGCGGGTCGCGGAATTGACCAAGGGGAAGACCGAGCCGGTCGGTGCGCTCGTGGCGTTCGATCGGGGGCGGCAGCGCATGCTGACCGTGGTCGAGGTCGGTCGGGCCGGCATCGAGGATCCGGGGCTCGAAACCCGCAAGGCCTGGGTGCCCGTATCCGTGCAGGTCTTGACCCCGCAGCTGGCCGAGAAGCTCGGCCTCGCCGGCCGTTCCGGGGTCCGAGTGACCCGTGTGCACGACGGCACGGCAGGCCTGCGCCTAGGGGACATCATCACGAAAATAGACGACAACCCCGTCGAGGCGTCGCAGCCGTCGGACGAGGACCTGTTCGCCACGATGATCCGGCAATACAAGATTGGCGCAGCCGTCAATCTTGCGGTCATGCGGGACGGCAAGGAACAAACGCTCTCGGTCAAGCTGGGCGCCTCTCCACGCCTGCCGCGGGAAATGAAGAAGTACGAGGACCCGAACTTCGATTTCCGTGTCCGGGACGTCACCGCGGCCGATCAGTCCGAGAAGTCATGGGCGGAAGGGCAGCAGGGTGTGCTGGTCGAAGCAGTCCGCGAGGGCGGGTGGGCGGCGCTGGGGCACCTCGCTGACGGCGACTTGCTGATGGAAATCGATGGGACCCCTGTTCCGGACGTAGAGACCGTCAAGAAACTCATGGAGCGCATCGCCGAAAAGAAGCCCGCCGCGGTGGTGATAAAGGTCCGTCGCGGGATCCGGACGTTGTTCGTGGAACTGGAAAGCGTGTGGCCAACCGAGACCACGCAGATGAAGCGGGGAGCGTAGACGGACGATGCCAACTCTCAGAGCATTTCGTTTCCATTCGATCGCGGCCGGGGCCCTCGTCGCCCTCGCCGTAGCGGGCACGCCCGTCCTGGCACAGGACGATCGGGCCGCCGGGCGTGAGATTGTCAGGAAATGGCAGAACGCCATCGTGACGGTACGGGTCGTGCTGAAGATGCGGGTGTCGGTTGGCGGACGCGAGATGCAATCCATGGATGAATCGGTCGAGACCGTGGGGACCGTAATCGATCCGAGCGGGTTGACGGTGTTGTCGCTTGGGGCGCTGAACCCCGGCGCGATGATGAACAAGATGATGGGCGGCGGTGGCAGCAGCCAGGAGCGGATGGAGTTCGGCAGCGAGCCGAGCGACGTCAAGCTGCGCCTCTCGGACGGCAGGGAATTGCCGGCGCGCATCGTTCTGCGCGATGAGGATCTCGACCTGGCATTCCTGCGCCCGACGGCGAAGCCGGACAAGCCGCTCGTTGCGATCAACCTGGCGGATGAGGGAAAGCCTGGGATGCTGGACTCGGTCGTCGTGCTGACCCGGCTCGGCCGTGTCGGCGGGTGGACGCCCGCCGCCTCGCTCCAGACGATTGGCGCGATCATCGAGAAACCGCGCACCTTCTACGTGATCGAGACCGGCAGCGCGGGCGGCATGGGTACGCCCGCATTCACCCCGTCGGGCAAGGTGGTCGGCCTGCTCACGATGCGATCGGTCCAGGCCGGCCGGACCGGCATGTTCTCGATGGTGGGCGGCAGCGAAGGTCTCGGCCTGCTGCCCGTGATTCTGCCTGCGGCCGATGTGCGCGACATCGCCCAGCAGGCGCCGGAGAAATAACACGGCAAAGAGCAGGCGCTGGAAAATCGTTCGTTGGGTCACGATTGCGGCCGGCGGGGTGCTCGTAACGCTGGCCATCATTGCGGCGGCGGGATCCAGGACCTCGACGCTGAGGCGTCTGGTCATCGAAACACTCTCCGATCGCCTCGACAGCGAGGTCCAGCTCGAGAACTTCAGCGTCGACCTGTTTCCAACCGTCGACGTTCGCGGCGAGGGCCTGGTCGTTCAACTGCGGGGCCACGACGACATCCCGCCGCTCCTCAAAATCAGGGGTTTCATCATCAAAGGCGGCCTGTTCGGACTGCTTGCCCGTCCGCGTCGATTCAGCCAGATCACCCTCGACGGCCTGGAGATCAACATCCCGCCCGGTGGGGCTGACTTCAGCGAGCACTATGGCCGCGCCGCCAACCCGGCATCCGCCGACCAGCCTTCATCGTCGCCAATCCACATCGAGCAGCTGGAGTCGACCGACGCCGTGCTGCGGCTGATCCCGAAGCGCGCGGGCAAGCAGCCGCGCGAGTTCCTGATCCACCGGCTGACGATGGAAGGCGTGGGGGTGACGCAGCGAATGCCGTTCCGCGCGGAGCTCACCAATCCGATCCCGCGCGGCGCCATCTCGACCCAGGGTCGGTTCGGTCCGTGGAGTCGGGAGGCGCCCAGTGCGACGCCGATCGAAGGCACCTATGTCTTCCAGAACGCGGACCTCTCGACCATCAAGGGCATCGGCGGCATCCTGACGTCGACCGGCGAGTTCCGTGGTCCCCTGGGGCGCATCGCTGTGAAAGGCGAAACGAAAACGCCGGACTTCCGGCTCGATGTCGCGGATAATCCGATGCCGCTCTCGACCACCTTCCAGGCGGTGGTCGACGGCACGGACGGCGATACGTACCTGGAAGCGGTCAACGCTCAGCTGGCGAACACCCCGATTGCCGCAAGCGGTGTGGTTGCCGGCACACCTGGTGTGAAGGGGCGAACCGTCCAGGTGCGGGCGACGATCGCCGGCGGCCGGATCGAAGACTTGCTCCGGCTCAGCGTGAAGGGGAAGGAGCCGCTGCTGACGGGGAATCTCTCACTGCACAGCGAGTTCACGCTCCCGCCCGGACATGAGGACGTTGTCGAGCGGATGCGGCTGAAGGGGAGCTTCGACCTGTCGGCGGCGCAGTTCACCAGTCGCACCGTCAGCGAAAAGCTCGGCGAGATGAGCGCGCGTGCCAGCGGCAAACCCGACGAAGTGCCGTCGCGCGTGGTGAGCGATCTGGGAGGGCAGTTCACCGTTGGCGGCGGGCTACTCTCGCTCACCGGGCTGAAGTTCCAGATTCCGGGCGCCGGAGTGCAGCTCAATGGCACGTACGGCCTGCGCACCGAGGAGCTCGATTTCGCCGGCACGCTGCGGATGCAGGCCACGATTTCCGAGGTTGCCGGCGGCGGCGCCCTGTCGGTGTTCCTGAAAATTGTGGACCCCTTGTTCAAAAAGAAGGGGGCGGGGACCGTACTTCCGATTAGAGTACGCGGCACTCGGGAACACCCGAAGTTCGGGGTCGACGTCATGAAGGCGTTGACGCCGAAATAGTTGGTTCCGGGTTCCGGGTTCCATGGTTCAAGGTTCGGTTCAGCGTTCCCGGTTCGGTTCTGAGGTTCTTGCGATGACGACCAAGCAGAAATCTTTTGCCGTTCAGAAGACCGATGAAGAGTGGCGCCGCACGTTGACGCCGGAGCAGTACCACGTCCTCCGCGAGCACGGCACCGAGCGGCCGGGCAGCTGTGCGTTGCTGCACGAGAAGCGCAGCGGGACGTTCACTTGCGTCGGCTGCGGCCAGCCGCTCTTCGTCGCCGATCGCAAGTTCGAAAGCGGCACCGGCTGGCCCAGCTTCTTCGCGCCCATCGAAGGCGCCATCGAGACGTCAACCGATCGCAGCCACTTCATGGTGCGGACGGAAGTCCATTGCAGCCGCTGCGGCGGCCACCTCGGTCACGTGTTTCCCGATGGTCCGCCGCCGACCGGGGATCGCTACTGCATCAACGGCGTGGCGATGCACTTTTCGCCGACGGAGGAATAGCAGCGCTAGATCTTCGTCATCCTCCGATCAGGAAACTCCAGCTCACGCTGCCGCCGTGAATGTCCGAGCGTCCGCGTTCTCGTGCGGCGCGCTGCTCGGCCTCGACGGCGCGGCGCTCCCGCTCCTTGAGCTCTTCGATCTGCGCGGCGCGAGCGCGCTCGAGGCCGCCGGACTGGATGAACGCGACGATCCGGTGGAGCTCCCCGGCGTCCAGGTAGGTGCCGTGGCCGCGGCACGCATCCACCACGACCCCGGAGAGCCGCCCGAAATTGACGCGATTCATCATCTGCGCGCAGCGGGCACATGTTCGATAGCGCACGGGCGCGGTCTTCTCCGCGCCCGGCGTCGAGAACTGGTGCAGCACCGCCGCCTGATCGTCGGCGTTCGTGCACAGGCGCTCGAACGTCGCGGCATCCACCCACAGCCCGTCGCACGCCGCACATTCGAACAGTTCCGTCGTGCCGACGCGCAACTGCGCCATCGTACCCTTGCAGCCCGGGCAGGACAGCGTCGCGGCAACCGGGGCTACGGTGCGCGCGCGTGCCGCGCCACAGCCTGGGCAGAACTTCGCCCCGTCGAACATCAGGGCAAAGCAGGACGGACAGCTGACCGTGGCCAGTCGCGCCTTGCAATACGGACAGCGCCCCGCCTCGGGCTCCACGGCGGCCCCGCAGTTCGGACAGTGCAGCGATGAAGCGTCCGCGGCCATCGCGCTTAGAATAGCCGTCTTCCGGATCCGGCTTCCATGACCCTACTGTTCACCGAGGCCACGCCGTCGGATGTGGCGGCCGTCGTCGCGCTGCGTGCAGCCGTTGCAGAGGACCTCACGCGGCGCTACGGCCGTGGACACTGGTCATCGGTCGGCACCGAGAGGAGCGTGCTGCGCGACATCCACACCTCGCGCGTGCTGCTGGCGTGGGAAGGGGACATCACTGTCGGCACCACGCGGCTCGCAACGAAGCGGCCCTGGGCAATCGATCCGAAATACTTCAGCCGCTGCTCGCGCGCGCTGTACATGACCGACATGGCGGTCGCGCCTCGCTGGCAACGGCTCGGGATTGGCCGCCGCTGCCTGGAGCACGCCAGGGCGATCGCCGAGGCATGGCCGGCCGAAGCCATCCGTCTCGATGCGTACGAAGGACCGGCCGGAGCGGGCGATTTCTACGCGAAGTGCGGCTTCAAGGAACGAGGCCGCGTGTCGTACCGGAACACACGGCTGATTTATTACGAGATGATGCTTTAGCCGCGGGTTCGGGGGGGCGCGGGCTCGGGGGGTCGGACGTCGGTCGGTAATTAGAGGCAACCGCCGCCAATCCAACCGGCTGGTTCCCTCTGATTACACGGATCCGCGAGCCCCCGAACCGCGAGCCCCCGAACCCCCGATCAGTGCACTTCCACGCCCACGGGACAGCTCACTCCCGTCCCCCCAACCCGCAATACCCGCCCGGATTCTTGGCCAGGTATTGCTGGTGATAGTCCTCGGCGTAGTAGAACTCGCCGGCCGGCATGATCTCGGTGGTGATCCGCTCGTAGCCGGCGTTGCGGAGCTGGGCCTGATAGGCCTCGCGCGATCGTTCGGCCGCCTCGCGCTGCGTGTCGTTGTGGTAGTAGATCCCTGATCGGTACTGAGTCCCGACGTCGTTGCCCTGGCGCATGCCCTGTGTGGGATCGTGACTCTCCCAGAACGTCTTCAGCAGCGTGTCGTAGGACACCTTCTTCGGATCGAAGACGACCAGCACGACCTCGTTGTGCCCGGTCATGCCCGTGCAGACTTCCCGGTAGGTCGGGTTCGGCGTATAGCCGGCGGAATATCCGACGGCGGTCGTATAGACGCCGGGGACCTGCCAGAACTTCTTCTCCGCGCCCCAGAAACAGCCGAGCCCGAACAGTGCGCGCTCCAGGCCGTCGGGGAACGGCGGCTGCAGCCGGGCGCCGTTGACGAAATGCGCCTCGGGCACCGGCATCGTTTCCTGCCGGCCTCGCAGCGCGTCGTCTTTTGCCGGCATGCGCGTCTTGTTGAACATCTTTCCTCCTAATCCTGCGCCATCAGGAAGATCAGGACCGCGATTATCACGAGCAAGACCAGGGCCGCGATCTTCCACGGGCTCTTGGGGTATTCCCCGGCCATCCGGCCCGTATATCCGTTAACCACGACCTGCCATGGTTTGTTCCCGTACGTGTAGGTCAGCAGCCACACCGGCACCAGCACATGCTTGAACGTCTGACCAGAGAAGGTCGGCGAGATTTCGAGGTTCCGCTGGGTGTCGCCCGGCACCTCCGCGGCGCACATGTCATACAGCTTCCGCTTCATCTGCGTCTGCGAATGATCCGCGGCTTCGAGCAGCACCACCTGGTAATGCTCGACCACGAAGCCTGACAGGTAGGCCGCCGTGTAGGGCACGAGCTCCTTCGTTGGAAACGGCTCGATCTCCTTCAGCAGCTTCTCCGACACGCCCTGGGTCCCGGGGATGGCCTCGTCGTCGAAGAAGTGCCGGACCTCGCCCGCGGCCGGTTCCCAGCGCACGTGCTGGACCTGGCGCGTCTGGCGCCGCCCTTGATTGTCGCGGTACGTTTCGGTCGTGTAGTAATAGTGCCCCGCCTCCGCCCGCCACGGACAGACGACGTGCGCGTCGAAGGTCCAGTAGGGGATGTAGACGCCGTGCACCCGATCGACGAGCGCACGCGCCTTCAGCTTGTTCGGCGCGAGCCACTTGCTCGCGTACCAGCGACGAATCTGCTCCCGGACCTGCGGCTCGGTGAGCTTGAACGGGAGCAGGCTCTCGGGCCTGATGGGGGCCTTGATCTCGTCGTACGGAACCAGCGCCGGCGATCCGCAGAAATCACAGTTCTGCCCGACCCGCTCGGGATCGAAGACCGACACCGCCTTGCAGCTCTGGCACTGGACCGACCGCTTCTCCGCGAGCCATCCGCGCTGTTCGTCAGGGAGCTCGCGGAGCGCGGCCGCGAGGTCCAGCTCGTGGATCTTGCCGGTCTCGTCGACGGTGAAAGGCGTCGTGGTGCCGCAGAACGCGCACACCAGCGCCTGTTTCGCGGGGTTCCATTCGGCCTGGGCTCCGCAGGCGGCGCACGGGTACTTGTCGAGGGCGGAAACGGAGGCCATTCGCACGCTTGTGTAGGGCCGGGGTCTTCAGACCCCGGGCGACGGAGACTACCGCGCGAGGTATTCGTCGAGCGCCGAGCGCTTGATGCGGTACGACGTGCCGATCTTCTTCGCCGTCAGCTCTCCCGACTCGATGATCGAGAGCACATCCTGTTCAGGAACGCCCAGGAGCTTGGCGACGTCTGCCGGAGCCAGCAGTTCGGGCGCGACCGCGGCCACCGTGGCGGCCGCCGCGCCGGGCGCGGCCGCCGTGGCGAACCCTTGTTGCTGGATCATCTGCTGCGCAATGGACAAGCCGACGGCCATCTCGGTCGCCATGCTGCCGGCGCCGCCACCCTTTTCCATGCCCTGGGCCATCTGGAACTTCACGTAGTCGTTCAGGTTGCCGACCGCGGCCATGCTCGATCGTTTGTCGACGGCCTGTTCGACTTCCGGCGGAACCGAGACGTTCTCGACGACAAAGCTGGCGATCTCGAGGCCGTACTTGGCGAGGACGACCGGATTGATCAGAGGCAGCAGCGCCTCGCCGAGCTCGGTATAGCGGCTGGCCACGTCGAACACCGGCACTTTCGCCGATGCGAGCGCGTCACCGAATACGCTCACGATCCGTGATCGCATCGTCTCGGCGAACTCGTCGAGACGGAAATTGTGATCGGACCCGGCAACTTCCTTCAGGAAACGTTTCGTCTCGACCACCCGGAAGTCGTAGGTCCCGAATGCCCGGACCCGGACGACCCCGAGGTCGGCGTCGCGCATCATCACCGGATTGGCCGTGCCCCACTTGTTGCCGGTGAACAGGCGCGTGGTCACGAAGTACACATCGGCCTTGAACGGTGAGTTGAAGCCGTATTTCCAGGACTTCAATTTCGTGAGCACCGGGATATTCTCGGTGGTCAGCGTGTGCCGGCCAGGTCCGAACGTGTCGCCGAACTCGCCGACGTAGACGAATTGCGCCTGCTGCGACTCGCGAACGATCAGCTGTGCGCCGTTCTTGATGGCCTTGTCGTCGTCGGGAAACCGGAACGACAGCGTATCGCGCGAGTCGTCGGTCCATTCAATGACGTCGATCAGCTCGCCCTTGATGAAGTCCATGATGCCCATGTGCGTATCTTACGCTGACCGCGGTTCGCGGTTCGCGGGTTCGCGATTCGATCGGCGTTTGGGGGCCATGGTCCGGCGAGTGGCGCAAGCCCGTCGGTGAATTGGCCGGGTCGGTCGGCGAACCCGATCCGAACCCGCGAGCCCGCGAACCGCGAACCCGCGGTGGTGATCTACAATGCCCCCCATCCATGCAATGGTGGCACTGGTTGGCGGTGGGGTTGATCCTCGTCGCGCTGGAGATGGCGGCCTCCGGCGGCTTCTACGTGATCTTCTTCGGCATCGCCGCGCTCGCCATTGGCGGCCTGCACCTGTTCGACCTCGCCGGGCCTGTCTGGTTCCAGTTCCTGCTCTTCTCGGTGCTCTCGGTCGCGTCGCTGGCGCTGTTCCGGAGCCGGTTGATGAAATGGCTCAATCTCGACCAGCCGGGGCAGGACCTCGACACCGTGGTCGGCGACATCGCCCTTCCCCTCGACGACATCGTGCCCGGCGCGGTTGGACGCGCCGAGCTGCGCGGCACGGTGTGGTCGGCGCGTAATGCCAGCCCTCTCGCGATCATCAAGGGCCAGCGCTGCCGTGTGGTGCGGGTGAACGGCCTGATGATCTTCCTCGAGCCCGAAGGAGCCCATTGATGACCGGTGGCTTGATCGTCTTTTTGGTTCTCGCGATCCTGGTGCTGATAATCATCGCCAAGACCGCGATCGTTGTCCCGCAGCAGAGCGCCTACGTCGTCGAACGGCTCGGCCGCTACAGCGGCACGCTGCAGGCCGGCTTCCATGTGCTGCTGCCGTTCGTGGACACGATTCGATATCGCCACTCGCTCAAGGAGATGGCGGTGGACATTCCGGCACAGGTCTGCATCACCCGCGACAACGTGCAGGTCGGCGTGGACGGCGTGCTCTACCTGAAGGTGCTCAACCCCGAGCGCGCCTCGTACGGCATCTCGGATTACATGTTCGCGATCAGCCAGCTGGCCCAGACGACGCTGCGCAGCGAGGTCGGCAAGATCGATCTCGACAAGACGTTCGAGGAGCGCACCAACATCAACACCGCCGTGGTCAGCGAGCTGGACAAGGCATCGGAATCGTGGGGCGTGAAGGTGCTGCGCTACGAGATCAAGAACATTACGCCGCCGCATGACATTCTGGCGGCGATGGAAAAGCAGATGCGCGCCGAGCGCGAGAAGCGCGCGGTGATCCTGACGTCGGAAGGCACGCGCGACGCCGCCATCAACACCGCGGAAGGCGTGAAGCAGGAAGTGATCAAAGCGTCAGAGGCCCGCAAGCAGCAGCAGATCAACGAGGCCGAGGGCCAGGCATCTGCAATCCTGGCGGTTGCGACCGCGACCGCCGAAGGCATCCGCAAGGTCGCCGAATCGATCAAGATGGATGGCGGCTACGAGGCCGTACAGCTCCGCGTCGCGGAGCAATACATCGGTCAGTTCGGCGAGCTCGCGAAAAAGAGCAACACGCTCGTGCTGCCGGCCAACGTCGCGGATGTCGGCTCGATGATCGCGCTGGCGATGACGGCTATCAAGGCCGAAGGCGGCGCCCTCGGCGGCGCCACGCCGCCATCGCGGCCGGCGCGCTAGCGGGGCAGCGACGTCGCCGTCCCAAGAGATTTTCAGGAGGCAAAGCGATCAGGAAGCTCTTCTTTCAGCTACTTCGGCAAAGCCACCACCTGAAAGCTCTGTGCCGCGCCGATGGGCGTGACTGTCTCTCCACTTTGACGTCCTAAGGTCGCGCGATATCGGCCCGGGGACACCAGCGGTCCTTGCGGTGGTCCGCCCCGGCCTCCGCCCGGTCCTGCTTGTTGCTGCTCACCGCCCCCGGCCGCATCACCGGGATCTCCGCCGCGTCCACCGCCGCGGCCTTCGGCCGGCGGCGCATCGGCGCGCAGGTTCCACGTCGCGCGGTTCAGGCCCGCGGTCTTCGGGACATCGAACCGCCGCACCTGCTTACCGGTGTCGTCGGCGATCGTCATTACCAGCTTCGCGTCCCCTTCCGGAGCACGGCCGACGGTGTAGGTCAACGTCGCGCCCACGGGCGGGTTCGGCGTGACGATATTTCCCCAGGCGGCTGCCTGCTGCCCGAGCTCCTCGAACAGGTACGCGTCGCGCAGCGGCAGGAGCCGCGCCTCATCGGCGAGGCCGGCCGGCGTGAGGTCCCGCAGCGCGGAATAGTCGTCGAGGATGAACGCGCCTCGGCCGAAGGTGCCAACCACCAGGTCGTTTTCGTGTCGCTGGATCGTGAGGTCGCGCGCCTGCGTCGTCGGGATGCCGCCCTTCAGTTGCGTCCAGCTCTGACCGCCGTCCACGGTGAACCACACGCCGAACTCCAGCCCCGCGAACAGCAGGTTCCCACTCACGTGGTCCTGCACGATGCTCCACACCCCGGAACGCGCCGGCAGGTTGCCGGAGATCGACGTCCAGTTCCGGCCTTTGTCCGTGCTCCTGACGATGTAGGGCTTGTAGTCGCCACGCTGGTAGTTGTTGAGCGTGACGAACACCGTGCCGGCTTCCCTCGGCGATGCGAACACGTCGGTCACGTAGGCGTAGTCGGCGACACCGGGGAACTTGTCCGTCTTGCGCCAGTTTCTGCCTCCGTCGTCGCTGACCTGCACCAGGCCGTCGTCCGTCCCGACGTAAAGGAGTCCTTCGAGCAGGGGCGATTCGTCGATTGCGGTGATCGTGCTGAGCGTTGTCGTCGCCTGATTGAAGGCGACCGACGTCGTCGGCCAGACCTTGCCCATGATTTCGATTTTCGTGGCGTCGAGTTGCCGCGTGAGGTCGGGGCTGATGGTGACCCAGGAGTCGCCGCGGTCGTCGCTCCGATAGAGCCGCTCCCCGCCGTAGTACAGCCGACGATTCGAGTGCGGACTGACGATCAGCGGAGAGTCCCAGTGCCACCGGCCCAACCGCGGCTGGCCCAATCCGCCACCGCGACCACCGCCCTGGGCAGCCTGGGGCGGAGAAGGCACCGGGGGCTTGCCGTCCACCGTGGTGTTCTGTGGCCGCGGGCGAATCGCCGTCGATCGGCCGGTGTTCAGATCGAGCCGGTTGAGTGAGCCCTCCTGCGACTGGGCATAGACGATGTTTGGCTCTTCGGGATCCACGCGCGGCTGGAATCCATCGCCGCCGCCGATGTTGTACCAGTCACTGGTACGGATACCGGCACGGTTGGCAGTGCGGGACGGGCCGCAGATGCTCCCGTTGTCCTGCGCGCCGCCGCACACGTGGTAAAAGGGGCGGGAGTTGTCGGTGGCGACGCGGTAGAACTGAGAGAGCGGCAGGTTGGTGAAATGCCGCCACGTCTTCATGCCGTCGTAGGTTTCGTAGAGCCCGCCATCGTTGGCCAGCAACACGTGGTTCTTGTCGGCCGGATCGAACGCGATGTCGTGATGATCGACGTGCACGCCCGGCATCGCCACCTGGGACCAGGTCTTTCCCCCGTCCGTGCTGCGATCGACGTTCGTTTGCAGCGACCAGATGGTTTCGGGATCGTGGGCGTCGACGTAAATCTCGTTGTAGTACCCGGGATCGCCGCCGCGATAACAGTCGTCGTTGAATCCGCCACGGCCGCCGGCACCTTGAGCTGGCGCGTCGGCTGACGGCCTTGGCGGAGTGGAATCCGCAGGGCCGCAAGGCGACGGCGGCGGGCCTCCCTGTGCGCCGCCCCGGCCACCGCGTCCGGCATTGGTGCTGCGCCCGATCCGGGTCCAGGTCGCGCCCGCGTCATCGGATCTGAAGAATCCTCCCTGACCGAGCTGCGCGGTGACGAGCGCGTAGATCGTGCGGGGATTCCGCCAGTTCGCGGCCAGGCCGATCCGTCCAATCTCGACGCTCGGAAGGCCCTTTGTCAGCTTCGTCCAGGTCTGGCCGGCGTTGGTCGACTTGTACAAGCCGCTCTCGGGACCGCCGCCAATCAGCTGGCCCACCGCGCGCCGGCGCTGGTAGGCGGCCGCGTAGAGCACGTCGGGATTCTTCGGGTCCATGAGCAGGTCGGTCACACCGGTGTCGGGGCTGACGGTCAGCACGGCCTTCCACGTCTGGCCGCCGTCAGCGGTCTTGTAGAGACCCCGGTGGCCGCCCGCGGACCACAGCGGTCCGATGGCCGTGACGTAAACGACGTTGGAGTTGCGCGGATCGATCACGATGTTCTGGATGTGTTCGGAGTGCTCGAGGCCCATCCGCTTCCAGGTTGCCCCGCCATCGGTCGACTTGTAGACGCCGTCGCCGAAGCTGACGCTGCGCTGGTTGTTGTTCTCACCGGTCCCGAGCCAGACGATGTTCGAGTCCTTCGGATCGACCGTGACCGCGCCGAGCGAGTAGGAGCCCTGTTCGTCGAAGATGCCGGTCCAGGTGTTGCCGCGGTTCTCGGTCTTCCAGAGGTTGCCCGCGGCCGCCGCGACGTACCACACACTGGGATTCTTCGGGTCGACGGCGACGTCGGAGATCCGGCCGGTCGTGAGGCTCGGGCCGACACTGCGGAACGCGAAGGACTTCATCGTGTCCGCGGTCAGGCGTGGATCGCCGTTTTGCGCGTACAGGGACGCGGCGGCGGTCACGGCGCCGGCCGCGAGCAGAATTCCGCGCGCGAGGTCAAGGCGTGGCATGCGATAACGTCTCCAATGCGGACAGAATCGAACGTGAAAACGGGGATTTTCCCATCGCCGGGACACGCCGCGCAAATGCGTGCCATCCTGTGCGCGGCCCTTCGACTCCGCTCAGGGTCGCCCCGAGCGTAGTCGAGGGGCGAACCCGCGACTTCCAAAATGACGGATTCTCCCGGCAACCATCAACGACTCGCGCGGGTTCTGCTCATCACGTCGGGAGTGCTGCTCCTCTGGGCGCTCGCCGTCACCCTCACCGGCGGTTTCCGGATCGAGGTCGGCTCGATCAGGATCTCGTCACGCAACGCCTCGCGGATTTTCCTGTTTGCCGCGCTTCCGGCGGCGCTCGCCTGGCGCCTGGCATATCGCGACCGCCTCGAAGTCTGGCTCCAGGCCCGGCGCGGGCTGCTGCGGAAAGCGGGCCTGCTGCTGGCCGCGGCTGCGGCCCTCGGGCTTGTGGCTGCCGGCATTCTCTACGGGAGCCGGACGGCGGCGGCGTCGGATCCTTCGGGATACGTGAGCCAGTCGGCGCTGTGGGCACGCGGGCCACTCAAGGTCGACCAGCGGTTTGCTTCGACGTTGCCATGGCCCAAGGCGTCGCAGAGTCTCACGCCTCTCGGCTATCGAGTCGCGGCCGACGGCGCGATGGTGCCCACCTATGCTCCAGGCGTTCCGCTGCTGATGGCACTCGGACGGCAGGTTGGCGCGTGCGGTCCATACCTGGTCGGGCCGATCTGCGGCGCGCTGCTCGTGCTCTTTACGTTTCAGCTCGGGCGGCCCGTCTTCGGCGCCGCGGCTGCGACGATTGCCGCGATTCTCGTCGCCTGCAGCCCGGTCGTTGTGTTCATGTCACTCGTGCCGATGGCCGACGTGCCGGCGGCAACGTTCTGGGTTGGTGCGCTCGCCATCGCCGTCGGTGGCTCGGCTCCACGGGCCTTCGCCGCGGGGATCCTGACCGCGATCGCGATCTTGATCCGGCCGAACCTCGTGCCGCTTGCGGTGTTCCCCTGGCTGATGGTGATGGTGCGGACCCCAGGATGGCGGGATCGCGTGATCCGTACGGCGCTCTTTGCCGTCGCCAGCATCCCGGGGGCGCTGGGAGTCGCGTGGGTGAACAACACGCTGTACGGATCCCCGCTCACGTCGGGGTACGGCGATCTGGGACCGGGCTTCTCCCTCGAGTACGCGGCCACGAACATTCGTCGCTATCCCGCGTGGTGGCTCGAGAGCCAGGGACCGTTCGCGTTCGTGTTTCTGGCCTCCTTCTGGTTCTGGCGCAAGAACCGGCCGATGCGGCACGAATTCCTCGTGCTGGCAGGGTTCGCGGTCACGCTGTGGCTGTTGTACCTGTTCTACCTGCCGTTCGAGGCGTGGTGGTTTTTGCGATTCCTGGTGCCTGCGGTGCCCTTCGTATTCTTGCTGTGTGCCGATGCGGTGGTGCAAGCCGCGGGGCAGAGCGCCACCGTGCGGGTGGTCGCGCTCGCGGCATTCACCGTGATCATCGCCGCACACGTTTCCCGCTTCATCGATACTCGCGACATCCTCGGCACCGGCAAGGGTGAGCGGCGCTATCTCGAGCCCGCTCTCCATCTCGCCTCGACCATCCCGCCCGATGCCGTGATCGTCGCGATGCAGCACAGCGGCAGCCTGCGCTATTACACCGGGCGCCTGATTCTGCGATGGGACGAGCTGGACCCGTCCTGGCTCGATCGCGCGGTGGCATTCTTCCGCGCGCGCGGGATCGCGACTTACCTGGTGGCCGAGAGCTGGGAAGAAGAGCAAATCAGGAGCCGCTTCGCCGGTCAGCAGACGCTGGCCGATCTCGATCGCGGTCCGATCGCGACCGCGCGCGGTGGGGAAGTCCGCATTTATCAGCTGCAGGCTCCCGATTCGGGCGCGCCGCGTGCTGCGGTCGAGATCCCGATCAGCGAGGATCGGACGTGTTACGACATCTCGCCGGATTTCATTGCCCCGAAGGCGATAGAAAAACTGAGATAGAGGGATTAGGCCCTGCCGCTCTCAAACCCGGCGCAATCGCTCTGCGGCGCGCTCGAGCGTCTCGTCCTTCTTCGCAAAGCAGAATCGCACCACCTGCGGCGCCCCCGTCTTGTAGAGAAACGGCGACGTCGGAATCGACGCGACGCCGTGCTCGCGTGTCAGCCAGATCGCGAATTCGGCGTCGGCGAGGTCGCTGATCGCCGAGTAGTCCATCAACTGGAAGTAGCTGCCGCGGCAGGGCAGCGGTGTGAACCGCGATCCTTCCATCAACTGAAGGAAGAGGTCGCGTTTCCGCTGGAAGAAGGACGGCAGCTCGTTCAGACCCTTCTCGTCGCTCAGCAGATCCGCGATCCCGTGCTGCACTGGTGTCATCGTGCTGAAAGTGACGTACTGGTGAACCTTGCGCAGCTCCGCGGTCAATGCCGCCGGCGCCACTACGTAGCCGACCTTCCACCCGGTGACATGGAAGGTCTTCCCGAACGAGCCGACGACAAAGCTGCGGGCGGCCAGCTCCGGATGGCGGGACATGCTCTCGTGTGCCGCCCCGTCGAAGATGATGTGCTCGTAGACCTCGTCGCTGACGATGTAGATGTCGTGCCGCCGAACCATGGCGGTGAGCGCCGCGATGTCGGCCGCGGTCACGATCGAGCCGGTCGGATTGTGCGGCGAATTGAGCATCAGGAGCCGTGTCCGCGGAGTGATCGCAGCGCCGACAGCGACCCAGTCGATGCCGTAGTCCGGAAACTGCAGCGGGACGATCACCGGGAGCCCGCCATTGAGCTGGATCGCCGGCACGTACGAGTCGTAGCAGGGCTCGAGCACGATCACTTCGTCGCCGGGATGGACGACGGAGGCGACCGCGTCGAAGATCGCTTCGGTGCCGCCGGAGGTAATCGTCACCTCGGTTTCGGGATCGTAGGAGGCGCCATGCGTTCGCCCATACTTTGCTGCGATCGCCTGCCGCAGCGCCGGAACTCCCGGCATCGGCGCGTACTGGTTCACACCCGCGCGCATGTGTTTCACCACCGCGTCGATCAGCGCCGGGTCGCAGTCGAAGTCCGGGAAGCCCTGCGAGAGGTTGATCGCCCCTATGTCGGCCGCGAGCTTCGACATCACCGTAAAGATCGTCGTCCCGACTGAGGGAAGCCGGGACCGAAGGGCCATCGTCATACCACCGGCTCGAAGACGCCCGTCGCCCCGTTCTTGCGGACTGCATTCCAGGCGAAGTGCTGGCCGTTCATGGCTACATAAACCCCCGGCGGCAGGACCTGGACGAACGACAGCGCGCTCCCCAGGTTGAAGAGACCGTCGGAGCTGCCGAAGGCGTACGGGACCATGGCGCCGGTCAGCACGAGCGTCTTTGCGCCGAGGTCGGCCTCAGCCAGCGCTTTCGCGGTCTCGACCATCGTGTCGGTGCCGTGGGTGATTACGATGCAGCTTTCAGAGGCGGCCCGGCACCGCCGCACGATCTCGTCGCGTCCGCCCTGATCCATGTCGAGACTGTCGATCATCATCACCGTCTCGATCTGCACGTCGAGCCGGCAGCGCCCGCGCCGGAGCATCTCCGGCAGGTGGGTCTCCTGGAAGAAGAGGCGGCCGGTGAGCTCGTCGTATTCCTTGTCGAAGGTGCCGCCGGTCACGAGGATTCGAATCATCAGATCGCGATTTTGACATCCCGAGCACGGATCCGTCGCCGGCCTGCACACATCGTCACGGGACATCTGCTACCGGACCAAACTTGTAAGTTGTTGAAACGATGCCGCTTGATGCTTTTGGGCCCTGGTCACACAAGCTCGGGCATTCCCCTTGCGGTCACGGCCTCCGGAGGTCGATGTAAATGACGTTCGCCGCTATTCCAGTGATTCTCCTCGGGATAATCGGGATTCTGTACGTTCGCCGCCGTGGCGCGCGCAAGCGCTCCGCGTCGCCGGCACGGTAGCCCGTCCCGCAGATTCCAGTCTCAACGTTCCCGAATGCGGCGCAGCCGGATCAGATCATCAGCTGATGACTGGATGATCCGGCGTAGCCGCTCCTGATAGTTCGCCGGGAGTTTCTCGAGAAAATCGCTCACCCTGCGTGCGGCGCTCGCGGACTGATGTCCGCTGAGCGTCGCGTCCGTCCATCGCTTCGGAAAGAAGATGTCCCCGGTCCGTTGGATCTCGCTGAGCAGCTCGAGGCTGGGAGTGATGTATTTCTCGGAGGCCTGAGCGCGCAGTGGATGGTTGAGATACCCAACCGCCTGCAGCACCCAGGCTTCGCGCCGGCGGTTCTTCACGTCCGACAAGCGGGTGAAGAACGCGTCGCGCGTGGCGGCGTCGGCGGAGAGTGCCGGCCTGACGAATTCGAATTGCGCCTTCCGATCGGGGTTCAGGATGAGGCCCTGCTGCTCGTCGAGAATCCGATCCCAGCCCGGCACCTCGCGGACCGCGAGCTCCAGCGCGAGCATGATGTAGTCCGGCTCCGCGAGGGTGAGGCCGGGAACCTGCTCGGTCTTCCGCCACACTCGTTCCAGCCATTCGAGCGTGGCCGGTGTCCTGGCGGTGTCGCGCAGCGCGTTGAACCATGCGGATTTGAGACTGGACGATGACGCGCGTTCGAGGCCGTCCCGCACCAGCCGGTCGAAGCCTGCCGACCGCTCCGCGCTCTCGCCGGGCGTCAGGTACTTCCAGAAACTCTGTTGCGCGTACGAGAGCATCCGCTGCACGGTCAGCTCATCGCTCTCGCGCGGCAGGGCATGGGTCAGCATCTGAAAGATGACCGCCGGCGCGACTCGCCCGTCGAGCATCTCTTCCCAGAGCGTCACCAGTGCCGCCCCGCGCGTCAGCGGATCGGGCACATCGGCCAGGTGCGCGGTCAGGTACGAGCGGCTGGTGTCGTCCAGCACGAAGTCGCCGTAGGCGATTCCGCCGCCGGTGGGCAGGACGTATAGCGGCGGCGCGCTGACCGTCGACGTCAACAGTTGCCTGGGCTCACGGCCGAGAGTCATTCTCTCCACGCGCGCCGGCGCTCCGCCGATCACCACATCGACGCGTTGCACCCACTTCAGGCTGGGCTTCGACACCGGGTCGCTCTGCCGGAAGGCAATCTGCCCGCTCCCGACTTCGGTCGTCACCGTCGGCCGCCCGGGCTCGCTCACCCAGGCGTTGCTCCATGCCGCCAGATCCTCGGGGGTCCGCTGATCCAGGAGTGAGATGAGATCGGTCCACGAGGCATTGGCGTATCTGTGGTGGTTCAGGTAGTCACGAAGACCGTCGCGGAGGCCATCCGGCGTCACGATCATCTCGAGCTGACGCATGACGATCGGAGCTTTCTGGTAGATGATCGCGCCGTAGAGGCTCCCGGCCTCGTTCAGGTTGTCCAGCGGCTGGCGAATCGCATTGGTCCCCGGCGTCCGGTCCACGTCGTAGGCGCTCGGATAATGCGCGTACAGGAACCGCAGCTCATGGTTGATCTGCGGGAAGGACGGATTGACGATCTTCGCGGCCATGAAGTTGGCGAAGACTTCCTTCATCCACACGTCGTTGAACCACCGCATGGTGACGAGATCGCCGAACCACATGTGCGCGGTCTCGTGCGCGATCAGGCTGGCTCTCCCCAGCTGTTGATTGATCGTCGCGGAGGGGTCGAGCAGCAGCGACGACGCGTTGTAGAAAATTGACCCCGGATGCTCCATGCCGCCGAACTGGAACGAGGGCACGAGCACGAAGTCGAACTTGCCGAACGGATACGGCAGGTCCGTGTACCGCTCGAGCCAGGCCAGCGCTGACGCGTGCAGGTCGAAGATCGCGTCCCGGTTCCGCGCCACCTTCTGCGGGTCGGTCTCGCGATGAAACATCCTGAACCGCCGGCCGCCGCGCTCGGCGGCTTCGATTTGAAAACGCCCGGCCGCGAACGCGAACAGATAGGTCGAGACCGGCTGGGTCTCGCCAAACCTGACGGTCGTGCCACTGTCCTTCCGATCGCGCCCCGTTTCGAGTCCGTTGGACACGGCCTCCCACCCGGCGGGCACGTCGAGCGTGAGCGCATAGCGGGCCTTGATGTCGGGTTGATCGAAACAGGGAAACGCGAGTCGGGCCCGTGCCGGCACGAACAACGTGTACATGAACTCGGGGTTGCGATTGAGCGCGAGATCGCTGGCGTCGAACGACAAGGTGATCGCGTTCGCTCCCTTGCGGAGCGCGGAGACCGGGATGACGATGTGCTCGTTGCGGACATCGACGGTAATGGGCGTCGAGCCGGCGCGCACGTCACGGACCCTGTCCGGGTTGCCGGCGAAGTCGAGCACGAGAGGGCGCGCCGCATCCGTCAGCGTGAAGTGAATCGTCACCGAGCCGATCACGGTCGCCGTCATCGCCTCGGGAATCGAGAATCTCAGCTCGTACCGTACATCGCGAATTCGCGCGGCGCGTTCTTCTGCGAGGGTCAGCGGTACACCCGGCGCGGTCGCATCCTGCGCGCGGATATGGTCAGCAGGGAACATCATGGCGAGGAGAATCGTGAGCGGGGTGAGATAGCGGCCTGGCACGCTCATCGATTATGCGCGGAACGGTGGTCCTGAGTCTCTTCCGCCGTTCTTCGCCGTCACGCTGGGATCGCGATCACGGTTGCGCTTCGCGCGGGCACGACGGGGCGACGACACGACGAAACGAAGAACCTCGAGGTTTGCGTCGTGTCGTCGTGTCGTCGTGTCGTGATCCGGCCGAAAACCGTAGAGCCCGGCGGCGCCTCTAGGCGATTTTCCGCCATCTCAGAACGACGACCGTCGCGAATAGCACCAGGTAGCACACACTCACCACGGACCACGCCATGAAATAGCTGTACGCACGCTTTCCCACGACGTCGTAAAGCGTGAACGCCACCAGTACGAGCGCGAACCAGGCGCCCACGCGCAGGCCGGCCGGCAGGTCCCGGTTGTAGTTGACGAAGAACACGATGGCGGGCGTGGCGATCAAGAACACGTAGTCCCAGCCCTGCGGGGAGAGCAGCGGGATCAGCGTGAGCAGCAGTGCCGCTTCGAGCCCTTCGGGGCGTGCCAGTCCCCGCCGTCTGAAAAGAGTGGCGGCCGCGATTGCCAGCAACGCTGCCGACGTGCCCGCTGCCAGCGCGGTGGCGACACCGGCGCTGCCCATCCATTTCGCATACATCGCTGCGAGCGAGACGTTGTCCGCGTTGAGCAGGTTCGGCGCCGTCGACTCAGTGACGGTGCGCCACCAGTCGCGGTGGAGCGCGACCGTGCCCTGCCAGCCATATAAGGGCATTGGCAGCACGAGCGCGGTGAGAAGTCCGGCTGCCGCTAAGGCCAGCGCCCGCATCGCGCGCCCGGCGGCCAGCCAGGGCAGAAACAGTACCGCATAGGGCTTGATGATCATTGCGAGCGCGAACAGCAGGCCGGCGGCGACGGGCCGGCCACTTGCGACCAGCTGGACGCCGGCGATGACAATCACCGCGAAGAGCACGTTCACCTGACCGAGCACGAGCTCGTGCCCGTAGAACTTCGCCATCAGCACGAACGTGATCAGCGCAAGAGTCCAGGCTGGTCTGTGCCGGGTCGGCAACAGGCCGATGCTCAGCGCCAGCAGCACCGGGATCAGGGCCACGCTGATGCCGAACCAGATCGCCTTCGCGCCGGGCAGCGGCAGCATCGCGGCTGGTATTGCCAGGACGGCAAACGCCGGCAGGTACTTCAGCCGGAAGTGTTCGTCTTCTTCGCGATAGAGCGGCTCGGCGGCAGCGGCGCGGCCGCCGGCGCGCCAGTACACCTCGAAGTCGGGCATCTTCGCCGCGATCTTGTAGGCGAACAGCGCGACCAGTGCGGCCAGCAGCATTGCGCCCGCCGCCTGGCGCGCGGTCACGGATTCCGCTCGAGCCCGACGAGCGACCATCCGTCATCGGCTCTGCGGAAGTAGGCGACAACGGGCCCGGCCCATCCGGGCTGATCCGGATGGAAAGCACTCAGGCGGGCGGACACGTAATCGGGGCTGCTGCCGGTCAGCTCCGCGGGAGCTGCCGCGCGCGGCGTCGAGACCGTCAGCTCGTCGCCGATCGGATGATGAGCACCGCTGGTGTTGTCGAAGCGCGACCACTGAACCTGGTAGCGCTCGGCTGGTTTGGCGACGCCGGCGCGTTCGGCCGCGTTCTCGAAGGTGAGCTCGCCGGCACGGCTCAATGCCACGTTGACGATCGGGTTCGTCGCGTTCAGCCACGTGCCGAGCACCTTGGCGCGCCGCTCGATCAGGGTCTTCGTCACGTACTCAGTGACTCGGGGATCGCCGTATTCTGCGGTTCGCACCAGGGCCGCCACGGCCCCGTCAGGCAGGGCCGCAACGATTCGGGCCGCCCAGAAGCGATCGTCCGCCCTCGCTTTCCGAAACGCCGGGTTCGGGTAGTCCGGCTTCCAGTTTTCGGCGCGATAGTAGGTGGACTCGAAGCGCCCCACCGCCGGCAGGTCGGGGTAATCGACCTTGATCCATGGCCGCACGTAGAGGCCGAGAGTCAGCATCGTGATCAACGTCGGCCGCGACTCCCACACGAACTCGTTGCCCGCCCGCCGGCTCTGCGCCTTGACGCTGTCGCTCCCGAGCGTCGATCCGAAATCGAGCAGGTGATGACGGACGATCTGCCGGCCCTCGTGCGCGATCACGCTGTCGTGCGAGTTGGAGCTGCGGACCTCATCGTGATTGAGCCAGGCGGCGAACACCTCGAGCCCCCGCAGCTCGCGCCGATCTTCGTGAAGAAAGATGTCGTTGGGATCGTCGGGCCGCGTGCCGTAGTAGCGGAACGGCCCGAGCGGACGGCCTGGAATGTTCCGGCTCGCCAGGACCCGGTAGGTCCCGTCGGGGCGGCGCGCTGCGCGCTCGAGGATCGCGTCCAGGTCGTCACGCGTGAGCTTGCGCGGACGGCCGTCCTCGTCTTTCATCGTGGCATCGGGTGCGATCTGCAGCGCGTCGAGATTCAAGGTCGCCAGGTAGTTCTCGGCCACGTGATAGCCGAAGGCGTGGAAGAACTTCGTCGAGATGACCTCGGCCCCGCTCGCCATCTCGGGAAACTCGACCGGGTCGAACTTGATCCAGTAGATCTCGCCGGCAGCGTCGCGAATGGTGAAACCGGGCGTCACCCCTTCGCTCTTCCGGGAGATGACCGTCCACGGGCCGGGCGCAGGGCCTCGCGCGGTATCAGGTCCCGTCGTCAGCGCGGCCACATCCATCGAGCCCTTCTGGAGCGGTCCGACGCGATTGGTGAACCAGCTCGAGTCAGGTACCTGGTCTACCGTGTTGACGTTCGCCGCGCGCCGTTCGGTCTTGTCGCCCGCGCCGAGGAACGAGTTCTCGACCAGGTCGTACTGGTCGCTGACCTTTATCGGTTGCACCTTCGACGCGTCCTGCGACTCGGGATCGCGCCAGATCGGGTCGTCGGAATAGAAGCGCGGTGCCGCGGCACGGCCCGGCGACGCTGCCAGCCAGGCGGCGGCGAGGCAGACCAGGAGAATCTTCAATACGGTCGGGCGGCGGAGAGGAAGGTGTCGGCGCGGCATCGTTTCAGAAGACCCTGCTGTACTTGACGACCGTGCGCATGCCCTCGCTTCCGGTCGCGAGATCGAGCCGGAAGATCACGGTACGCGCGGCAATGACCCGGAAGCCGATCCCGTAGGCGTGTTCGAGATTGGAGAAGTCCAGGTCCGAGAACTTCGGCGCGACCTTGCCCCAGTCGGTGAAGAGCGCCATGTCGAGCGCGGAAAATGCTTCCCAGCGGTACTCGGCGTTCATCCACATCGCGTGCGTGTCGCGGAACCGGTAATCGCGCGACGTGCGGAGGGTCTGGCCGCCGCCGAGCGTCGGCTGCATGTAGAACGGCACCTGATGGCCGTCGTTCGCGTCGGTCCCGGCCACTGCCAGCTGCAGGGCGAACACGCGCTTCTTGTCGAAGATCGGAATGTACTGCTGCAGCACCAGGTCGACGGAGCGGAAGCCGTACTTGTCGAAGTCGCGGTCCGAGTACTTCCGGAACGTCAGCGAATAGTGACCGCCGGCGCGCGTGTGGCCGGTCTCATCACGATAATCCACTTCGGCAAACCCTTCACCGTACAGGAAGGCCGGCTGCTCGCTCAGACCTGGCGCCGCCGCATCGTCGAAGACCTCTTCGATCGACGGAAACCGGTCGTCAGTGCCCGAGCGGATCTTCGGAGCGAGGTGTGCGACACGCGTCCCGGCACTCAGCCACGGCCGGAGCGTGGCGATTGCCCGCCCCTGGAATTCCTGGTCCTTGTAGAGAAAGCTGACGCGATCTTCGCTGCGGGAATCAGGCCCCGGCCCGTAGTAATCATCCTGAGGCTGATGGCGGTATACGCCTTCGACACCAAGCTCCAGGCGGCCGCGCGCGAGTCGCGGCAGAGAGAAGTCGCCCCTGACCATGTGGTAGTTGCGAAAGGACTCCCCGGCCTCGAACACCACGCGGGCGCGCCGGTCGAACAGGTCGTGCCGGAAGCCGCCGCCAAGCGCAAACCCCGCGCCGCTCGGCTTATAGGTGTAGCCGTAACCCGCGAAGAAGCCATTGTGCGGCGCAATCCACCGCTGCAGCTTTCCTTCGTCGGCGTTCAGGAACAACTTCTCGAGCCGACCGGGCTTGTACGTTTCGAGCTGCTTGGCCCGGTCCGACCGCTGCTGTTCGAGTGCTTCCGTACGGGTCGTCTGTGGGAGTGCGGTCGTTGGAAGGAAGAGGGTTGTGGCCAGCAGCAGGCCGGTCCGTCGTATGCGCATGCGACGGACACATTACTACGTCAGTGGCGAATCTGATTCTCCCGGGGGCCGAGCCCTGCGTCCCGAGCCCCGACTCCTACTCGATCCGCAGCGCAGTGAGCGGATCCAGACGCGTCGCTCGCCTGGCGGGGATCAGACAGGCCGCGAGCGTCACGACGACGAGCACGGAAATGATCGTCGCGAATGTCACCGGATCGCGGGGCGGCACCTGGACCAATATCGCGCGAAGCGGGATGCCGGCGAACAGGGCGAGGCTCAGCCCGATGGCGAGGCCGATACCGAGCTGGACCAGGCCACGGCGCAGGATCAGCCAGGACACCTCGCTCGGTCTGGCGCCGAGGGCCATCCTGACCCCGATTTCCTGCGTGCGCTGGGTAACCGAGTACGACGTGACCGCATAGATTCCGACCGCCGAGAGCACCAGCGCGATGAACGCGAACAGCGCGAACATGGTCCCGAACACGCGATATGGCCATCGGTTCTGCGCGAGCAGCTCGTCCATCGTCTGCACGTTGAAGACCGGCAGGTCGGAATCAACCGCCTGGACGGCTTCACGAATGAGCGGCGTTAACGACGTGGGTGCGACCTGGCTGCGCGCGATGATGTTCATGATTCCCGGTGACTGCAGCCGGTATGGTTGGTACACGACCGCGTCCGGCTCGGTGCTCTGCGGGCTGCCCTGCCGGATCGTCGGGCTCACGCCGACGACGGTGAGCCATGGGCCGGGTTCCGGTTTCTGGGCCGAGCCGGCCACGAGCCTGATGCGCCGGCCAAGGACGTCCTGGTTCGGGAAGAACCGCGTCACGAAGCGTTCGTTGACCACCGCGACCTCGGAGCCGGGGGCGCCGTCGGTATCACGCAGACCGCGGCCGCGACGAATCGCGGCGTCCATCGCGTCGAAGTAGTTGGCGCTTACCGTGATGGTGCTGGTTCGCGGGGCCTCCTCCGGTTTGGCCGGCGGCCGCCCATCGATCTCGAGCCCCCGTCCTTCGCTGCCGGCGAACGGCACGCTGGTCGCAATGGCGACGGATCGCATGCCGGGGATGGCCTGCAGGCGTCCCATCAGCGAGTCATAAAAAATCCGCCGCTGATCGGCCGTCGAGTACTTCGCGTTCGGCAGCTGCACCGACATCGTCAGCATGTGGCTCGTGTCGACGCCGATGTTCATTGAATACAGCTTCAGGAAGCTGCGAATCATCAGGCCGGCGCCGACCAGGAGGACGATGGTGAGCGCGATCTCGGCGACCACCATTGTGGATGTCAGCCTCCGGGCGCGGACGGCTCCGGCGCTCCCGCGGCCGCCCTCCTTGAGCACATCGTTCATGTTCGTCCTGGAGACCTGAAGTGCCGGCGCGAGTCCGAACACGATCCCGGTGGTGAGGCAGACCGCGGCGAAATAGCCAAAGACCACCGGGTCGAAGGTGAACACGATCCAGTACGGCTTCCCGACGTTGGCGACGGCGGCGTCGAACAGCTTCACGCTGAAGTGCGCGAGTGCGAGCCCGAACAGCCCGCCGAGACACGCCAGGAGCACGCTTTCCACCAGCAGCTGGCGGACGATGACGGCGCGGCTGGCGCCGAGCGCGAACCGGACCGCCACTTCACGCGCACGGGTCGCCGAGCGGGCCAGCAACAGGTTGGCGACGTTGGCGCACGCGATCAGCAGCACGAACCCGACGGCACCCAGCAGCGACAGGAAGATCGCGCGGATAGGACCACCGTTGAACCGCTCGTTGAACGTCATCACCTCGACGCCCATGTTCTTGTTGGTGTCGGGGTATTGCGCTTCGAGTCGAGACGCGATCGCCGAGAGCTCGGCCGAGCCCGTCTCGCGTTTCTTGTCCGCCGCGAGCCGGCCGAACATGTTGAGCGATCGCAGATCGCGGCGTTTGAGGTCGTCACCCTCGGGGATCAGCGGGCGCCACATCTCGGCGCTATTGGGGAACTTCACTCCTTCCGGCATCACCCCGATGACCTCGTGCGCCGTGCCGTTGATGTTGATCACCCGTCCGAGGATCTGCGGATCGCCCGAGTAGCGTGATTTCCAGAGGCCGTACCCGAGAATCGCGACGGGGTGGGCTCCGGGCTTGTCCTCGCCTTCCGCAAACGTGCGGCCGATGAGCGGCTCCTGGCCGAGAAGCGAAAACGAAGACGCGCTCATCGCGCAGCCACGGACACGCTCGGGCGGCCGGCCGTTCTCGGTCACCGTGAAGCTGTTGTTCCGATACGCCGCCAGGGAAGCAAAGGCTTTGGACTGCCCGCGAAACTCCTCGGCGTCGAGGTAGGAGATCCCGCTGCCATTGCCGGTCGACGTGTTGCGGCCGTTCATGTGCAGGATTTCCTGGGGGTCGTGGAAGGGCAGGCCGCGGATGAGCACCGCGTTCACGAAGGTGAAGACCGTGGCATTGAGGCCGATCCCCAACCCGAGCGCCAGCACCGCCACGAGGGTGAACCACTTGTCTTTCAACAGCATCCGGACGGCGAAGCGGAGGTCGTTGGCGAGCATACGTGCCTATACGCGGGAAGGTTCCATCGGGTTCGTCGGCTGTGCGTGATAAATTCAAGGCTTTGGATCGTTTCACCGTCTGGAGAATCGCCGTCGCTTGTCCTGGCCGCTGTTACCCCCGTCCTACGAACGTTCTCTCGGCCATGCCGTCCGCGTCGAGCTCGCCTCGGATCGCCGCTTTCGCGCGCGAAACAAGGTCAGCTACCGCCTTGCCCATTGGCCGATCTGGATCTTCGTCTTCTTCATCGCTCCGGGCCCGCTGACGTTTCAGCTGTTCGAGCGCGGCTTCGACAGGCGGATGGTGACCTGGCTGGCGGTCGTCCTGATCGGGACCGGCATCGCCGGGCTGCGCGGCCGGCTGCCGGGCGTCGAGCCCGCCCCCTACATCCTGCGCTTCACCGAAGATCGGCCCAACCCGCTCTACCGCCGGGTCTGCTACACGCTGGCGTGGAGCGAGGTGATCGCGTTCGCAGTGCTGAACATGGCGGGACTGGCCTACGCGGTCGTCTCGGGCCACTGGGCGCTGAGGCAGATGTATGACTCGGCCTACTTCCCCATCGTCATCACGATCTGGGTGCTCGGCGCCCTCGGGGTTCTGCCGCGGGTGAAGCCCTCGACCCAGGGCGAAGGCCACGAGCGGCGTTTCTTCTACGGCTCGGTCTGGGCCGTCTGCATGGCACAGCCGATTCTGTGGGTGCTCTGGAAGCTCCTGCCCCAGGCCCGCGGCGCCGACGCGATCAAGCTCGTCGTGTTCCTCGCGGTCCTCGCCTGGGCCGGCAACCTGGCCCGCAAGGGCCTGCTGCCTCGCACGCGTCCGATCCTTCCGGGTGAGGTGATTGTCTCGGACTGACCTCGACCGACTGAATTTCTCTTCTGAACAGGAGAGCCAGGAGATCAGGAGGTTCTTTCCATCCGGAACCTCCTGATCTCTCCTGACCTTCCTGTCACGAATCAGCGTTGGTTGCCGTTTGCCGTTGAGAGTTATCCTTAATCCATGGCTCTCTCCATGGATGAGCGTGGCGTGATCGTCGCCTGTCCGTCGTGCGGCAAGAAGAACCGCGTGCCGTTTACCGCGAATGAAGCGAAGTGCGGCAGCTGCGCCACGGTGCTGCGGCCGCCTGGCGAGCCAATCGAGGTTCCCACGGCCGCTGCGTTCGATGCGCTGGTGCGCGGAGCGTCCCTTCCCGTGATCGTCGATTTCTGGGCGCCGTGGTGCGGCCCGTGCCGGATGGTGGCTCCCGAGCTGGAGCGGGTGGCCGCATCGAATGCCGGCCGTTACTTCGTCGTCAAGGTCAACACGGACGCGGTGCCCGAGCTCGGCGATCGCTACGGTATCCGGTCGATTCCCACGATGGCGGTGTTCGAGGGCGGCCGTGAGGTGGCGCGCACGGCTGGCGCCCGGCCGGCGGCTGACATCGAAGCCTTCGTGCGGCAGTCGCTGACAACGGCGGCGCGCGGATGAGAAGGGCAGTCGAGCGCTGATAGCAGGCTGATGAAAAGCTGCGATGCGTCAAGGCAGAAGGGAAAAGGCATAAGGGAGAACTTGCCAATTCCCGCCAAATTGTTGTGTTCTCCCTGTTGCCTTTGGCCTTTTCCCTTACCGGCGACAGGTTTTTCGGCAATCTGGTAGGCGACCGTGGCGGGCGTGACGCTGGCGGGGTTCGGCGAGTTCGTCACGGAACGGTTTCCGTTTGCCTGGCCGGCGGTCAGGCAGGCTGCCGAAGAGACCAGGCCGGCCGCCCCGCTCAACGCCGCGACCCTCAATGCCTGGCGTACATCCCTTGCCGCTGCGCTCGAGCGGCAGCTCGCCGGGCTCTCCCCTCCCGGCCTCGGCGACACGACCCCCGGTGTTTCCGCCTGCGAGCGATTCCGCCTCGCGGTCGCCGAAGTCGTCGCGGCCTGCGACGGCTTCCTGCATCGCGCTTCGATCCGTGCCTCGCTGACGCCTGACGAACGCCGCGAGATTCTCCGCGGCATGATCCTGACCCGCGCGACCGACAACCGGCTGAAGACGTTCTTCACCAGCGGTGAAGTCCGGTTCGGCGATGCGCCGTTCCAGGGCAAGGGCTTCCGCTCGCTCGGGCAGGAAGCCATTTATGCCGCCGCGATCCGGTTGCGGCGCGGAACCCGGTATCGAACCGGCGAGGGCTGGGACGGTGACGTGGTCGCGCCACTCATTCGCGACCTCGGTGCAGCCCTCGCGATGCGGCCGTCGCCCGAGACGGTTCGCATGGTGCTGTCGGCGCAGATGGGGAAAGCCGGCCCACCGATGGAGGGCAAGGACCTGCATCTCGGCGACTTCGGATTCGGCATCCTTCCGCCGTCCGCACCGCTGGCGATCGGTGCGATGACGCTCGCGGGGATGGCGCTGGCGTTCGCGCGGGCGGGATCAGGCCGCGTGGCGGTGTCGTTCATCGGCGAAGGAGGATCCTCGCTGGGGGAGTGGCACGAGGCGATCAATCTCTGCGCCGCGCGGCGCCTGCCGGCGGTGTTCTGTGTCGAGAACAATCAGACTGCGCTGTCGACGCCGGTCGCCGAGCAAACCGCGGCGCGCGTGTTCGCGGACAAGGCTGCAGGCTACGGAATTCCGGGCATCACCATCGACGGGACGGATGCCGACGAAGTCGCGGCCGCGTTCGCCTGGGCCGCCGAGCGCGCCCGCGCCGGCGCGGGCCCTGCACTGATCGAGCTCGTGTCGATGCGGATGTGCGGCCACGCGCATCACGACGACATGTTGTATCTCGGCAAGGATGCGCCGGGCGCATGGGAGTACCCCGCGCTCGCAGCCGGCGGCTATGCGAACCGGGAGGCCTATGCGTTCTGGGCGTCGCGCGACCCGATTCAGCGGTACGCGGCGCGGCTCCGGGACGAGGGCCTGATCGCCGCCGGCGATCCCGAGGTCTTCCGGCGCGACGCCGAAACGCTGGTCGAGCGCGAGGCGAGAGCGGTGATCGACGCGCCCTGGCCGGAGCCGGAATCAGCGGGGCAGGGAGTGTTCGCCAACGACGTTCCACGCCGCCGCGTGGAAGTGCTCGAGCCGGCCTGGCGCAATGCCGCCCACGTCGATGCTCCCCTGCCCGAGATCGAGGCCGCCCCTCCCGTCGATCATCAGGGCAGCACGTTTCTCGACGGCGTGATGCTCGGCATCCGCGATGCGCTGCGCACCGACCCGCGGGTGTTCGTGTTCGGCGAAGACGTGGGCGGCGCCTACGGCAACGCATTCCTGCTGCTTCGGCCGCTGCTTGCCGAATTCGGCGATCGGATTGTGAATTCGACGCTGGCGGAGGGGGCGGTGCTGGGCGCGTGTGTCGGCGCGGCGCTCGCCGGCGATCGGCCGATCGGCGAGATGCAGTTCAACGACTTCGTCGCGACCGGTTTCAACCAGCTCGTGAACAACGCCGCCAAGATCCGCTATCGATGGGGCGGCTCGGTGCCGATGGTCGTCCGGATGCCCTGGGGCGGGCTGCGCCACGCCGGCCCGTATCACAGCCAGAACACAGAGCCGTGGTTCTATCGGACACCGGGCCTGAAGATCGTGGCGCCCTCGACGCCGGCGGACGCGCGCGGCCTGATGGCCAGCGCCGTGGCCGATCCGGATCCGGTTTTGTACTACGAGCACATCGCGCTGTATCGGGATCCGCGGATCAAGCAGCGGCTCCCGGACGATCCGCCGCCAGTACCAATCGGCAAGGCGGCCTTGCGCCGGACCGGCGATGATCTCGCGTTGATTGCCTACGGTGCATACGTGCATACGGCAGTGCGCGTAGCCGGCCGTCTCGCCGCCGACGGGATTGAAGCCAGCGTGCTCGACCTGCGATCGCTGGTGCCGCTCGATCGCGCCGCCGTACTCGCGATCGCGCGACATTGCAGCCGCGTCTTGATCGTCCACGAGGACGCCCGTACCGGCGGCATCGGCGAGAGCGTCGCGGCACTGATCCAGGAAGAAGCCTTCGAGTCGCTCGACGCCCCCATCCGCATCCTCGGCGCGCTGGACACGCCGGTCCCCTATTCGCCGCCGCTCGAGGCCTTCTATCTGCCTGCGGAAACGGAGATCGAGCGCGCCGCACGGTTGCTTCACGCCTACTGATCGGCCTTGTGTCGTTTCACCATCATCCCTGTGTCCAAGTTGACACAGCGATGAAAACGCTCCACAATGGGTGCTTCCCCAGCTCAATCGAGATGTAGGGAAACGACGAACCTGGCCGTTTTGCGGACCGGCGTGTCGGTTCCCTCGAGGCGAAGCCCATGGCACATTCGCTACGCCGGATCACGCTCCCGTGCGAGCTGACCGGCAGCTCTGCCGTCGTGCGCGAATGCGCCGCGCTCGTGCAGCGCGCGGCGGGCGACGACCGCAATGTTCTGATTGCCGCCGAACCGGGGCTCGACGCCGGGGCCGTGGCCCGCGCGATCCACCAGGGTGGCCCCCGCGATACCGGACCGTTTCTCGTGCAAACGTGTGCAGCGCCGTCCGCGGTGGAACTGGAGCACACGCTGTTTGGCTCGAACCGCCGGACGTCCGCCAGCGATGTGGATGTCCTGGCCGCCTCGAGCGCCCTTTTTCGGGCACGCGGCGGGGTGTTGTTCCTGACCGACCTGGCCGAGCTTCCCGCCCCCGTTCAGCAACGCCTGGCCCGGCTCCTGAGAGACGGCGAGGTCCGGCTTCCGCGGCGCTCGACGCCGGTCGCCCTCGACGTTCGCGTGATCGCGTCGACCGGCAGCCGCCTCGATCCGGGTCTGCGCGAAGATCTGCTGCGGCGGCTTCCCCTCGTGATCGAAGTCCCCTCGTTCCGTCAGCGCCGGGACGACGTGCCTGCCATCGCGGAAGCGATGCTCGCGGCGCGCGATCGACGCCGGCGCTTCACTCCCGCGGCGCTCACCGTTCTCAGCGCGTTGCCCTGGCGTCGCAACACCGCCGAGCTCGCGGGGCTCCTCGATCGACTCGTCGCGACCCGCCGCGGGGAGATCCGGCAGGAAGACGTCCTGGCCGAGGTCCAGCTCGATCGCGCCCCGGCGCGCCCGACCGGCAGCCTCCGCGACGCGCGCCGTGCGTTCGAGCGTGAGTTCATCGCGGCGGTGCTGCGCGATCACGCGTGGCAGATGCGCGACGCGGCCCGGGCGCTGGGAATCGAACGCGCGAACCTCTATCGCAAGGCGAGGCAGCTTGGCATTCCGCTCCGTGGCGAGGCCGGCCCCGAGAAGAGGGTATCCGGGTGAGGACCGTGATCCGCGGACGCTGACATGGTGTTGATCACGACCCTGCTCCTGTTGCTTTCGCAAGCTGCCCCGCAGGCGCCCGCGCCGGCTCCACGTTCCACCACACCGGCCGAATATGTCGCAGGGCCCCAGGACGTCCTCAACGTCTTCGTCTTTGGGGAAGAGGATCTGACGAAGGCCGTGTCACTCGACGCGGACGGTACGTTCGACTACCCGTACATCGGCCGCGTGAAGGCGGACGGCCTCACCGTGCGCGCGATTGGCGAAGAGATCGCGCGCCGGCTCAAGAGCTTCTACGTGAACCCGCAGGTCACCGTCGAGGTCGCGAAGTTCCGCAGCCAGAACATCTTCGTCTTCGGCCAGGTCCACGCCCCCGGGCAGTATCCGCTCTCGGGGAAGATGTCGGTCCTCCAGGCGCTTGCGGCGGCTGGATCGCCTACGCCCGCCGCAGCTGCCTACGTCGTGATCTCGCGGCCGGCGGGCTCGGGCCCCCGGCTTCAGAGGGAAGAGCCTGGCGGAGGCACCTCGCTTCGGATCACGCTCCGGGAGCTCCAGACCGGACAGGTGCCGTCGGGGTTCGCGCTCCGGGACGGCGACACGGTCACGATTCCAAAGGCCGACACCGTCTACGTCACCGGCTACGTGAACACCCCCGGGCCTTACCCGATCGACGGCGATCTCACGGTGATGCAGGCGATCGCCATGGCCGGGGGCGCCACCGACAAGGGCGCGCCGAATCGCGTCCGCATCTTCCGAACCGTCAACGGCAAGCAGCAGGAAGTGAAAGGCGTGAAGTTGAGCGATCTGGTCCGGCCGGGCGATACCCTTGACGTGCCCCAGCGTTACTTCTGATCTCCGGTGACTGTGCTGCACGTCGCGGCGGGCAATACCTACGGCGGCATCGAGCGGATGCTCGTGACGCTGGCGTCTGGGACGCACCCCGCGATGCGGCAGGAGTTCGTGGTTTCGTTCGGCGGCCGCTTCGAACGCGAGCTGCAGGACGCCGGCGCGGCGGTGCATCGCCTTCCCTCGCCGCGTGCGTCACGTCCGTTGATGGTGTGGCGCGCCAGACGTGCCTTCAGCGCGATGCAGGCGAAAGCCGTCCCGGAGGTTGCGATCTTCCACAGCGCCTGGCCCCACGCGATGTTCGCGTCCACCGCACGCGCCGGTGGCGCCCGCATCGGCTTCTGGCAGCACATGCCCGTCGCGACGCCCGCGTGGCCGGATCGCTGGGCGCGATTCGTGCGCCCGGACTTCACGGTGTTCAACAGCCGGTTCACGCAGGCGCGGCCCGCGTTTCCTGACGTGCCTGGCCAGGTGATTCATTGCGCGGTCGCGCAGCCGCCGGCAATCGATCCTGGCGTTCGCCGGTCGCTCCGTGCGTCGCTTGGGGCCGCCGGGGACGACATTGTCGTGCTGATGGCCGCGCGTCTGGAGCGATGGAAAGGTCACGACGTGCTGCTCGAGGCCGCGAGCCGCCTGCCCGAAGGCGCCAGGATTCGGATCTGGATTGCCGGAGCCGGGCAGCCGGGCGATTCGCGGTACCAGCGCGACTTGACGGCAGGGGCGCAGCAGAGCGGCGGTCGGGTCAGTCTACTTGGTGACCGGGACGACGTGCCGACGCTGATGCGGCTGGCGGACATCTATTGCCAGCCGAACCTCAAAGGCGAGCCGTTCGGGATCGCGATCGCCGAAGCGATGCGGGCGTCGCTGCCGTGCGTGGTTTCCGCCGCGGGCGGCGCTGCGGAACTTCTGGATGATTCGTGCGGTGTGATCACCGGGGCAGGCGATGCCGCCGCAGTCGCGGACGCCCTGCAGCATCTGGCGGCCGACAGCGGGCTGCGCGCGCGGATGGGGGCCGCGGGCGAAGTGCGCGCCGCGCGGCTTACCGATCCCGCCGGTCGTCTCCAGGAACTCGCCGGCGTGTTGTCCTGCGTGCACCCGTCATGACCCCACCCACGCCCAGCCTGGTCTGTCTCACGACGTCGTCGGCGCCCGGTGGTGCGGAAACGAGCCTGCTGACCTTGCTGACCGCCTTACATTCGCTTGATCGATCGCAACGGATCACGCTGGTCACGCCGGGCCCTGGCGCGGTGCCCGATCGATGCCGGACTCTGGGATTCGACGTCGTCGAGCTGCCATTTCCGGCGGCGTTGAACGCGTTCGGCGAGAGTGCCGCCACCGCGCATCGGCGAAGTAGCGCGAGTCGAGCCGGGCTGGCGGCAACGGCGCTTGGAGCGGGAATCGCACTTCCCGGATACGTCCGATCGCTCCGCGACGTGATGCGCCGCGTGAATGCGACGGTAATCCACAGCAACGGCCTCAAGGCGCACGTCGCCGCGGCGGTGGCAAAGCCCGCGGGGACGCGTCTGGTGTGGCACCTGCACGAATACCTGGGCAGCCGGCCCCTCACGGCGACGCTGCTGCGGGCCCTGGCGCGGCGGGTCGACGTGGTGGTCACGAACTCCGACAGCGTTCTGCGCGATGCGGCGGCGGTCATCGGATCCCGCACGACCCTGCGGCGAATTCACAACGCCGTCGATCCCGGAATCTTTTCGCCGGAAGGTCCGCCGCTGGATCTCGCGGCGCTCTCAGGCCTCGCGCCCGACGGCGGCCTGGTCCGCATCGGCCTGGTGTCGACGTTCGCACGCTGGAAGGGCCACGAGGTGTTCTTCGACGCGATTGCCCGTGTGCGGACTCGACGTCCCGTTCGTGCCTACGTCATTGGCGGCGCGGTGTATGAAACTGCCGGCAGCCAGTGGTCGTCTGCGGAGCTCGCGGCAATGGTCGGGCGGCGCCACATCTCGGACATCGTCGGCTTCACGGGTCACGTCGACGACGTTCCCGGGGCGTTGCGCTCCCTCGACATCGTCGTCCATGCGAGCACCGAGCCCGAGCCGTTCGGAATGGTGATCGCAGAGGGGATGGCGGCCCGCCGCGCGGTGGTGGCCGCTCGTGCGGGTGGGGCGGCGGAGTTGTTCCGCGATCGCGTGGACGCGATCGGGTTCACGCCGGGGAACGCCGCCGAGCTTGCCGATCGGCTCGAGGAGCTCGTTGTCGATGCCACACGCCGGGAGACGATTGCCGCCTCGGCTCGATCAACGGCCATCGACAGGTTTTCGCCCGAGCGCATGGCGCGGGCGTTTCGCGAGGCCTACGCCGGATGATTTCGATCGGGCTGTGCGGCGCCGCATTCCTGTTGTGCCTCTACATGGGGCGCAGGTCGCTCGTTGCCGGCCTCTGCACGCTCATGACGGTGGGCTACGTCTACGGGATCGTGCGCGCCAACCTGCCGGACGGCTTCTCCCACTTGATCTTCGACGCGGCCACGCTCGGGCTCTACGCCGGGCAATTCAGTCAGCAACAGCCGCTCTGGCAACGCTCACGGGCCGAGGACGTTCGGAACTGGTTGATCGTCCTGATTGCGTGGCCCGTCATGCTCTTCGCGATGCTGTGGCAGGACCCGCTCATCCAGCTGGTCGGCCTGCGCGGCTGCATCTTTCTTCTGCCGTTCGTCCTGCTTGGCGCACGCCTGACGGGCGACGACGTCTACAAGCTCGGACTGTGGTTCTCGGTGCTGAACCTGGCGGCGGGCGCGCTGGCGTTGGCCGAGTACACGATGGGCGTCGACCGGTTCTTTCCACGCAATGCCGTCACGGAGATCATTTACCGCAGCAGGGATCTGGCGAACTACACCGCGTACCGGATCCCGTCATCATTCGGGAACGCGCACGCTTATGCGGCCACGATGGTGCTGACGATCGTCGTCATCGCGGGGTCGTGGGTGCAGAGGCATCATGGCCGGTGGCAGCCGCAGCTGATGAGCGTGGCGCTGCTGATCTCGATGCTCGGCGTATTCATGTCCGCGACGCGCGTCAATGCGCTGATCCTGTTCGCGTTGATCGTCGCGTCGATTTTCACCGGCCGCATGAAGGGCGCCTATCGGTTCCGCTGGGTGATTCTGCTGGCGGTGCTGGCCTACGGCGTCGGCGGCGACGAGCGCCTCCAGCGCTTCCGCTCGCTGCAGGATGCGGAGTTCATCGCGCAGCGCTTCGGCGACAGCGTCAACATGAGCTTTCTCGATCTCGTGCGCAGCTATCCGCTCGGCAATGGCCTTGGCGGCGGCGGCACGAGCGTGCCCTACTTTCTGCAGGATCGGATCCGGAACGTCGTTGTCATGGAGAACGAGTACGCGAGGATCCTGCTCGAGCTGGGCATTCCCGGCCTGCTGATGTGGGTGCTCTTCATCGGATGGGTCTTCACCCGCGGGCAGACCAAGACGGCGGACATGTTCTATTTCGGCCGGAGGCTGGCCTACGTCGCAGTCGCCTGCACATTTGCGACGGGGCTGATCGGCACCGGGATGCTCACGTCGGTCCCGTCCACGGCAATCGTGCTGCTGTTGACGGGATGGATTGTGGTGCCGGAGGTGCGATTCGCCCCCCGCCTTCGCGCTTCGCGCTTCGGCGAGGCAGGCTCCCCGGAAGCCACAGACTTGGAGTTGGGGGAAGCTACACCTCTTGGATCAAGGTGGCTTCCGGCTTTGGCCGGAAGGATGCCGCCGGCGCCAAAGATGAACCCCCCGGTCGACGATGCCCGCATCAGTTGAGCAGGCGCCCTGGGTCATCGTGGCCGGCGGGTTCCACGAGCACGGCGGCATGGATCGCGCCAACGCGGCACTCGCCAAGTACCTCCTGGACTCCGGCGTGCCGGTGCACCTCGTCGGCCACGAGATCGATCGGCGATTCATCGAGAACCCGCTGGCGACCGCGCACGTCGTGCCCCGGCCGCGCGGTTTTCCGGGTCTGGCGGAGCGGCTGCTGGCTCGCACCGGTGCCCGGGTCGCGCGGGCCGCAGCCGCGCGTCATCCTCTTTCCCGGGTCGTCGTCAACGGCGGCAACTGCGAGTGGCCCGACATCAACTGGGTGCACGCCGTTCATGCCGCATGGCCGGTCGTCGACGCCGGCGCGCCGTGGTGGAGCCGGTATCGCAATCGGCGGTTGAAGGCGGACGCGGTGCAGCGCGAGCGTAGAACGCTGCCTCACGCGGGGCTGGTGATAGCAAACTCTGAAGCGACTCGGCGCGCACTGATCGATCGGGTTGGCGTCCCGCCCCCCCGGATTCGCACGGTGTATCTCGGGTCCGATCCATCGTGGCACGCGGCGGGCGAAGGGGAGCGCAACGCGGCCCGCCGGGCGCTTCAGCTGCCGGCTGATCGACCGGTCGTGCTGTTCGTTGGTGCGATGGGAACGGACATCAACAAGGGCTTCGACGTGTTGTGGCAAGCCTGGTGTGACCTCACAGGGTCGGGCCAGTGGGACGCGTCGCTGGTGGTTGCGGGCGACGGCTGGCGGCTGGCCGGCTGGCGCGCCGAAGCCGCTCGTAGCACGGCTTCGAGCAGCGTGCGATTCCTTGGCGTCACTCCCCGCATCCGCGATGTGCTCGCCGCAGGTGATCTACTGGTCAGCCCGGTGCGATACGAGTCGTACGGCCTGAACGTTCACGAGGCGCTCTGCCGGGGGCTCGCAGTGATGGTCACACGCAGCGCCGGCGTAGTCGAGCGATTCGATGGCGCGATGACGGAGGGCCTGCTGCCAGACGGCATTTCGCCTGTGCAGCTCGCCGACCGCCTGCGCTCGTGGCGCGCCGACGTTCAGGGCTGGCAGGCGCGGGCGGCGGCGACGGCGGCACGGCTGCGAGCACGGTCGTGGACGGATATGGCCTGCGAGCTCGTGTCGGTCGCGCAGGTGTCGTCCGAAAGAGCGCCGGCATGACCCGCACGCATCGTTTTCTCACCGGCTTCATGACGGGCTATGCCCACCTGGTTCTGGCGACAATCGCCGGATTGTGGCTGACGCCGTTCTTCCTTCGCGAGCTCGGTCAGAGCACGTACGGCCTGTGGCTCGTCGGCACGCAGATCATCGCCTACCTCCTGCTGATGGATCTGGGTATCGTCGCGCTGCTGCCGCGTGAAACCGCCTACATCACCGGGCGAACCAACAGCCATGACGCGCCCGAGCTCAGGGAGCTGCTCGAAAAAACACTGACGCTGGCATGTGTGCAGACACCTGTCGTGCTCGTCGCTGCGTTGATGGCCCTCTGGTGGCTGCCGGCCTCCTGGGCCGCGCTGCGGGTGCCGCTGGCGGTCGTGCTCGTCGTGTTCGTGCTGACGTTTCCACTGCGTGTCTTCCAGGCGGCGCTCACCGGTCTGCAGGATCTGGCCTTCGTGGCGCGGATTCAACTGATTGCGTGGCTGGTCGGCACCGCCGTCAACGTTCTGCTGGTCCTTCAGGGGTTCACGCTGTCGGCGCTGGCCGCCGGTTGGTGCCTGACGCAGGCCACCATCATCACTGGCTGCGGCCTGCGTCTCGCAACGACCTTCCCCGGCGCGATGCCGCGGCGGGTTGCGCCGCGCGACGTGATCGGCGCCCGGGACTATGTCTCGCGCTCGGTCTGGGTCTCGGTGAGCCAGATTGCGCAGGTGCTCCTGAACGGCACTGACGTCATGGTCATCGGCGCACTGCTGGGGCCGGCCGCGGTCGTTCCGTATGCCTGCACAGGGAAGCTGGTCTCCGTCCTCGCGAATCAGCCCCAGGCCATCCTTCAGAGTGCGGCACCGGCCCTCAGCGAGCTGCGGACGACGGCCGATCGCGCCCGCCTGTTCCAGGTCAGCGCGGCGCTCGCGCAGGCGGCGCTCGCGGTGAGCGGGCTCGTCGCGTGCATCGTGTTGGCCGTCAACGGCGGGTTCGTACGCTGGTGGGTGGGACCGGATCAGTTCGGCGGGATTCCGCTCACGCTGCTGCTCCTGGCCGCGATGATCATCCGTCACTTCAACACGACCAACGTCTACGCACTCTTCTGCTTCGGTCATGAGAAGCGGCTGGCCCTCACCGGACTCGCCGACGGGGTCGCGACACTCGCGGTGAGCGCCGCGTTGGTCAGCACGTTCGGCCTGGCCGGGGCCCCGCTTGGCGCGATCGCCGGCGTCCTGCTCGTGAGCGCGCCGCTGAACCTGACTGCGCTTTCGCGCGAGACCGGCGCGCCGCGGTGGCAGATCGTCAGCACGCTGGGTCCGTGGCTGTGGCGCTTCGCGATGGTCGCGGCGATCGCCGGAGTTGCGGGCGCGTCGGTTCGGCCATCGTCGTTTCCCTGGCTTGCGGTCCTGGGCGGTTCTGCGGCGCTGCTGTACTCGCTCGCGGTCGTCGCGCCACTCCTGCGGTCGCCTGCCGGCGTGTACTTGCGGCCGCTGATCGGGCGCGTCACCGGTGTGGCCGCAGGTCTGACCGCCCGCAACCGCGACAACGTTTCGGCAACTCCCTGATGCGACCTCGCTCGACCGGAGATCTGCGCGTCGCTCACATCGTGCCCGCGCCGTTCGATCCCGACGACGGGATCATGGGCGGTGCAGAGCGCTACGCGTTCGAGCTGGCACGACACATGGCGGAACGGGTGCCCACACGCCTGATCTCCTTCGGCAACCGCGAGCGCACGGCCGAAGTCGGTCGCCTCGAGGTCCAGGTGCTTCGCGGCACCTGGGTCCGCGGCCAGCGCACGAATCCGTTCTCGCCAGCCTTGTGGCGAGCGCTCGCAGAAGCGACGGTGGTGCACTGCCACCAGCAGCACGTGGTGGCCAGCAGCACGGCTGCGATCCTTACGCGGTTGCGCCGCCGCCGGGTATTCGTGACGGACCTCGGGGGCGGCGGATTCGACATCTCGGGCTACGTTTCCACGGATCGGCTGTTCCACGGCCACCTGCATATCAGTGAGTACAGCCGGACGGTTGCGGCTCACGCCGCGAGCTCGCGCGCAAGAGTAATCCTCGGTGGAGTAGACACGGACAAGTTCTCGCCGGTGGCCGCGGCCGGCGAAAGCGTGTTGTTCGTCGGCCGCCTGCTGCCGCACAAGGGCGTCCACGACCTGATCGATGCCGTCGCGCCCGATGTCCCGGTGCGAATCGTGGGACAGCCGCTCGACGCCGACTACGCAAACACGCTGCGCGCGCGGGCGTCAGGGAAGTGCGTGACCTTCGTGCACGATGCCGACGACGACCAGCTCGTGGCCGAATACCGGCGCGCCACGTGCGTCGTCCTGCCCAGCGTCTATACGCTGCCCGACGGCCGTGCGACCCGCGTGCCGGAACTGCTCGGGCAGGCGCTGCTCGAAGCCATGGCGTGCGGCCGTCCCGTTGTCTGCACGGACGTCGCGAGCCTGCCCGAGGTGGTGGTCCACGGCGAAACGGGATACGTCGTCCCACCAGGTAATCCTGGAGCGCTCGGAACTGCAGTCGCCGCTGTGCGTGCGAATCCTGAAGAAGCCGGGCGCCTCGGAGCAAACGGCCGGACGCGAGTGCTCGATCGCTTCAGGTGGCAGAACGTGGTCGAGAGGTGTTTGAGCGCTTATCTGGAGATGTGATGGTGCTCGGTTCATTGCCAACATTGCCAACATTGCCAACATTGCCAAGATTGAAAATGCTCGGGGTACTTTCGCCGCTTGGCAGTTGTGCGGAAACCTGCGTGTTGTGGAACGTGCCCCCAAACTGTTGGCAATTTTGGCAATGTTGGCAATCTTGGCAATGAGCACGTGGCACCTGATCTGCCCCGAGTTTCCCCCGATGCCGGGCGGCGTCAGCGAGCACTCGCGGGTGCTGGTGGAGGCCGCGACGTCTCGCGGGCTCGACGTGCACGTCTGGACGGCGCAAGGTGCATCGGTGCTTCCGAACGCGTTGAACGTCGAGGTGCAGCCGTCGCTGGGCAGGTTCGGTGCCGGTGATCTCGCACGAACCGGCGCGCTGCTCGATCGGTTTCCCGCGCCGCGACGGATCGTGCTGCAGTGGGTGCCGCATGGGTACGGGCGCCGCGGCATGAACTTGCCCTTCGCACGCTGGATCGCGCGGCGCGCTCGCGCCGGCGACGAGCTCGACGTGATGGTGCACGAGCCGTTTGCCGACTTCATCGGCCCGTCATGGATTCAGCCGGCCCGTGCCATGGTGCAGCGCTCGATGACGCGAGCCGTCGTGAGCTCGGCGCGCCGGGTGTGGCTGTCGATTCCGGGCTGGACGCCGCGATTGTCGCCGATGCTGCGATCCGGACTGACTCCGCATGTGCTGCCGGTGTCGGGGACGATTCCTGTCGATCGCGACCGCCAGGACATTGCCGCGCTGCGCTGCCGGCTGCTCGGCGGCGCGAAGGTGCTGGTCGGGTACTTTGGTGCAGGCGGGCGATATACGGAAGCCGCACTCGAGCGCGTCTTTCATGAGATCGCCGCGAAACGGCAGGATGTGCGGTTCCTGCTGGTCGGCCGTGGAACCGGAGAACTGGCGGCGCGATTGCGCGGTCAGGACGGCGTCAGGGCGACCGGCCTCCTGCCTGCGCGTGAGCTCTCCCAGCATCTTCAGGCGTGCGATCTGCTCCTGCAGCCCTACGTGGATGGAATCAGCGGCAGGCGGACGACGACCATTTCCGCACTCGAACACGCCGTTCCCGTGGTCACCACCTTCGGGCGGCTTTCGGAGCCGTTCTGGCGCGACACTTCCGCGGTCGAGACGATCGCTGCCGACGCGCCCGAGCTGCTGGCGGCAGCGGTCGAGCGCCTCCTCGAACCGCGGCGGAATGCCGAAGCCCGATCCGCGGCGGTGACGCTGTATGCAGCACGCTTCGATCCGCGGGTCGTGCTCCAGCCGCTCTTCGCAGACTGATGCGTATCCTGATCTCGAACTGGAGCTGCCGCAGGGCTGGTGGGACCGAGACCTACCTGGGGCGGATCATGAGCCGGCTGACCGCAAGCGGCCACGAGGTCTGTTTTTGTTTCGAGGTGAGCGAGCCGGAGCGCTGCCCGCTGATTCCGGTGCCGCCCGGCGTGCTGAGCGTCCAGCTCCGCCCGGACGTCACGGGGGCGCTCGACAAGCTGCGGACGTGGAGCCCCGACGTCATTTACGCCCACGGTTTTCTCGAACCCGAAGACGAGGCACGGGTGCTCGAGATTGCGCCGGGCGTGTTCGCGGCGCACTCGTATTACGGCACCTGCATCTCCGGCGAGAAGACGCACAAGTTTCCGATCGTGCGTCCCTGCAGCCGGCAGTTCGGTCCCGCCTGCCTGGCTCTCTATTTTCCTCGCCGGTGCGGAGGACTCAGCCCAATCACCATGATGACGGCATACGGCCGTCAGCGGCGCCGGCTCGCCTTGCTCCATCGATACGTGCGAGTGGTGACGGCCTCGGCGCACATGGCGGCAGAGTTCGTTCGCCACGGCGTTGCCAGCGCCCGGGTCTCCACGCTGCCGCACTATGGTGCGGCCGATGAGGATCCGGTCGAGGCGCCGAGCGCCGCGCGTGTGGCTCCGGGCGCTGCGTGCCGGGTGACGTTCATCGGTCGGATGGATCGGCTGAAGGGCGGACAAGTGCTCCTCGATGCACTCCCACGGGTTCGTGCCGAGTCGCGCCGACCGTTGCAGCTCACGTTTGCGGGCGAGGGACCGGCACGCGAATCGTGGGAGCGTCATGGACAGGCAGTGACAAGTCAGGGATCCGGCATCTCGATCGAGTTCGCCGGCTGGCTGGAAAAAGAGACGCTCATGTCGCGTCTCGGCGCGACCGATGTTGTGGTCATGCCCAGTCTCTGGCCGGAGCCGTTCGGCCTGGTCGGCCTCGAAGCGAACCGTCGTGGCGTCCCGGTTGTGGCGTTTGCGACAGGCGGGATTCCGGAATGGCTGCAGGACGGCGTCAATGGGTGCCTCGCGCCCGGTGATCCACCCACGGCGGATGGGCTCGCCGACGCGCTGATCCGTTGTATCCGCAGCCTGGAATCGAGCGACGCGCTGACTCGTGGCGCGCTCGCCGCCGCCCGGTCCAAGCGGGAGGACGCGCATCTCGATGCGCTCGTCGACATTCTCGGGCAAGCCGCACGGCGGAGCGGTTGCGTCAGCGCATGAAGCTGCGGATTCTGTTCGCGATTCACGGCCCGCGGGACCCGCAGACCGCCGTCTTCCTGACGGTGCGACGGCGCGCGGAGTGCCTGACCGCGCGTGGCCACACCGTCGAGATCGTGACCCCCGCAGACCTGCCGTTCGGATCCTGGTCGCGCCTTCACCCGCTCCTGCTTCCACTCGGCCTGGCGACGCGCGGCCTGCGCAATTACGACGTCGTGGTGTTTCACAGCCACCTGGCGTGGGGACAGGCGCTCCTGCAGGGCAACTCGAGTCGCCCAGCCATCGTTGTTGCGTTTCACGGACTGGAGCCCCTCTATTACGAGGCGCTCGCCGCGGAGCTCGCGCGCACCGGGGAACGGCTCTCGATGCCGTTCGCCCTTCTTCACCAACGCCTCGTTCCACGCCTGCTTGCGTTCGGGTCGCGCCGCGCCGATCGCGTGTTCTGCCTGAACGCGCGCGAGCGCGACTTCATCATCGAACAAAGGTGGGCCGACCCGGCCCGGGTTCGAGTCGTGCCGAACGGGGTCGAGCGCGAGCTCTTTTGCGTGGACCGCACCTACCCCGTCCGCGCAAGCCGGATTCTCTTCACCGGACAGTGGCTGCGCGGCAAGGGTGTCCGCTATCTCGTGAGCGCGTTCGAGTCGCTCGCCACGAAGCATCCCGCACTCGAACTGACGTGCGTGGGTACCGGCGCCGACGTCGAGGCCGTGCGGCGCGATTTCACACCATCGCTCCGAGACCAGGTTCGGGTGCGGCCGCGCGTCAGCCGTCAGGACCTCGCTGAAGAGCTCAATCGCGCGGACATGTTCGTGTTTCCGTCCCTGTCTGAAGGATTCAGCGGCGCGCTCCTCGAGGCGATGGCAGCCGCGCTGCCGGTCGTCGCCACGCCTGCCGGCGCCGCTGCGGACATGTTGCGGCATCGCGAGAACGCCCTGATCGTTCCCATCGGTGACGCCGACGCATTGATCGACTCGATCGAAACGCTGATCGATCGATCGGACATGCGCCGGCGGCTCGGAGCGGAAGCGCGAGTGACCGCGGCCGGGTATCAATGGGACGCGGTGAACGAGCTCTTTGCCAACGAGCTCCAGAGCGCGGTCGCGATCACCGCATGACCCGCCACTCGAACCAGGTGCGTGTCTGTTTCATTGTCGAGAGCGGAACGGATGTCCGGCTCGTCGAGGGCCTGGCGGAACGTGTTGCCCTGCGCGTCCTGGCGCGCGATATTCCAGGGGGCCGGGCGATCAGCCAGCCAACCGCTCACCCGATCACGATCGCCCCGAGCGGGCGGCTGGCGTTCGCGCTGAGGGCGTTTGCGGCCATCCTTCGTTCCGCTCCCGACGCTGTCCTGGTGCAGGGGCACGGCATGGCGGCTCTGGCCGCCAACGTCGCGGCCCGAATCAAACGAATTCCGTGCTGGATGCTGATCTGCAGTCCCGCGGCCGAGTACTACGAGACCCGGCACACTGGCGGCTACCGTTTCTCAAATACAACGCTGGCGTTGATTCGCCTGCTCGCGCGGTTGAACGCGACTCTCGGGCAGGGGTACATCGTCCTCAGCCAATACCTGCGCGACGTCGTGCGGCGGTACGATGCACGTCATCCCGTCCACATCATCCCGGTCTATGGCGTGGACCTCGCGCAGTTCAGGGCGAGGATCGATCGCGCACAGGCCCGGCACGTGCGAGGACTGCCTGCTACGGGCGCAATCGTCTTCAACAGCAGCCGGGTCGCTCCCGAGAAGGATGTGGTGACGTTGATCGACGCCTTCAAGCGGCTGGTCGACGAAGGCAGAGACGTGTACCTCCTGAATCGCAGCGGCGGCTTTCGGGAGTTCCTGGATCGCGCCCGGCGGGCCGGCCTCCAGGACAGGGTGATGGCTATCGACGCGTCCGACCCTCGGCGTGAATTGCCGCTGGATTACGCGTCCGCCGACGTGTGCGTGCAGGCGAGCCGTGCCGAAGGCCTCGGCTTCTCGGTCCTCGAGGCTCTGGCATGCGACATCCCGGTCGTGGCGTCGGCCGTCGGCGGCCTGCTGGAAACGGTGCAGGACGGTGTGACCGGCTGGACCGCACCGCCAGGCGACCCCGCGCGGCTCGCCTCCGCAATCCGCGATGCACTCGATCACCCCGAGGAGGCCCGCCGACGCGCGGCCGCGGGCCGCGAGATGGTGCAACGGCGATTCGAAAGCAACGCGGCATTCGACGCACTGACCGCGCTTCTTGCGATCAGACCGTCATGATCGGTGACACGCGGCTCGCCGGGTCCGTCGCGATTCTCCACGACATGGCAGAGGAGGGGTGGCCGAGCATGGACCAGATGGGTCACCTGCTCACGACTCGCGTGCCGGCGCTTGCGCCAGGTCTGACGGTCACGCCCATTTACCACACGATGACGCGATTGACGTCGCGGTTTGGCCTCGCGGACGGACGCCCGCTTTTTCCTGCCGATCGGGTTCTGAACCGGATGGTCCTCTACCCGCGACGGGTCAAACGGTTCGTGAGCGGCCGATTCGACATCTATCACGTCGTCGATCACAGCTACGCGCAGCTCGCTCTCGCATTGCCGGCGCACCGCACCATCGTCAGCTGCCACGACATCGACACGTTCCGCAGCCTCGTCCAGCCGGCCGAGGACCGGCGTGGCCGGCTCTTCAACGCGATGACCCGTCGAATCCTGGCCGGCCTAAGGCGCGCCGCAGTCGTGGTCTGCGGCAGCGCAGCTGTGCATGACGACCTGGTCCGCTTTGGCCTCGTCGATCCGGCACGGCTCCGTACCGTCCTGAATGGCATCGATCCAGGGCTGCTCGAGCCGGCGTCAGCCGCTGCCCGGTCGCGTGCCGCCGAGTTGCTGCCGTCAGAGCGCGGAGTGGTCGACCTGCTTCATGTCGGAAACGACATCCCTCGCAAGCGGCTCGACCGGCTGGTCGACATCGTCGCGACGCTGCGGCGGCGCGGCCACCGGATTCGGCTCGTCCGCGTGGGATCGCGCCTGCGCGAGCAGACCCGCCGGCGAATGTGTGAACTGGGCGTGAGCGACGTCATCGAGCTGCCCTTCATCGATCGCGGCGTACTCCGCGCGATCTACGAACGCTGCAACCTGCTGGCGCTCACGTCCGATCGTGAAGGCTATGGTCTGCCTGTACTCGAAGCGTTCGCCGCGGGGAAGCCCGTGGTGGCCAGCGATATTCCGGCGCTGCGAGAATCCTCCGGCGGGCTGGCGACGCTGGTGCCGGCGGATTCGCTCGATGAGTGGGTGAGCGCGATCGAGCGCGTCTTGCGATCGGACGATCCGGGCGGACCACTCGCCGCCGAACGCCGCAGGCACGCGGCGGCCAGAACGTGGGATGAACATGTCAGAGGTTTATTGCCAGTCTACGTCGAAGTGCTGGGGGCGCGGTGAACCATCGTTTGAGGATCACGCACCTCGGCAAGTTCTATCCGCCGGTTCGCGGCGGAATTGAGCGGGTGCTTCAAACGCTCTGTGAGGGCGAGCGCCAGCGCGGCATCGACAGCCGCGCGCTGGTCGTGGGAACGTCGCGCGAGACGATCCACGAGCTTGTCGACGGTGTGCCGGTCACGCGTGCGGCTTCATGGCTGCGCGTCGGATCGGTCTGGTTCGCGCCATCGTTGATCGGACTCCTCCGGCGGGTCGAGACCGACATCCTGGTTCTCCACGAGCCGAATCCGATGGCGCTGCTCGCCTTTGCGCTGGCGCGTCCGAGCCACCGGCTCGCGATCTGGTACCACAGCGAAGTGCTGCGCTCCCGGTGGCGCTACAAGCTGATTTATGAGCCGTTCCTCAGGCCTGCGTTTCTGCGAGCGTCGAGCATTGTCGTCTCGTCCCCTGCGCTCCCGGAGCATGCGCAAGCGCTCACAGCTCACGCCAGTCGTTGCGAGGTGATCCCCTTCGGCCTCGACGTTCAGCTTGCGCCTGCGCCGGACGGCCATCCGGCCGTCGCGACGGTGCGCGCGCGATGGGCCGGGCCGATCGCGTTGTTCGTGGGCAGGCTCGTGCCCTATAAAGGGGTGGAATGTCTGCTGCGGGCGCTGACCGAGAGCGACGTCGCGGCAGTCATCGTTGGCGACGGCCCCCTGCGCGAGTCGCTCGAAGAACTGGCCACCAGCCTGGGCGTCGATTCCCGAACCTTCTTTCTCGGCGCCGTAGATGACGGCGAGCTGTCAGCATGGTACGGCGCCTGCGACATGTTCGTGCTGCCGTCGGTGACGCGTGCGGAGGCATTCGGCCTGGTGCAGCTCGAGGCGATGGCGCGTGGAAAGCCGGTGATCAGTACGCGTATCGAGACGGGAGTTCCGTGGGTGAACATCGACGGTTACACGGGCCTTACCGTACCCCCGTCCAATTCTGGCGCCCTGGCCAGCGCGCTCCGAACTCTTGCAGGCGACGCCGCGCTGCGCCGGCGGATGGGAGCCAATGCCCGCGACCGGTTCACGATGGAGTTCACCGCCGAATCGATGATCGACCGCACGGTTGGGATGTACGAACGGATCATGCGCGAGCCGGTTCCGTCTCCGCCGTCGCTCGTGAAGCGCCTCTTCGACGCGCTGTTGTCAGGGACGGGTCTGGTCCTCTCGGCGCCGGTCTGGGCGCTCGCCGCCGCGGCAATCAAGCTGGAAGATGGGGGACCGGTGTTTTACCGCCAGCCGCGGGTAGGTCAGAACGGGAGCCTCTTCACGGTCTTCAAGTTCAGATCGATGGTGGTGCACGCCGAACGCGACCACGGCCTGCGACAGGCCGTGGCAGGCGATGCGCGCGTGACCCGGATCGGACGACTGATGCGTGCGACGGCGATGGACGAGTTGCCGCAGCTGGTCAACATCTTCAAGGGCGACATGAGCTTCGTCGGACCACGCGCCCTCATGCCAGGTGAGATCGAGGCCGGCGGCGACGGCCGGCTGATTCCGATGGAGGCGGTCGAGGGCTACCGCGAGCGCACCGCCGTGCAGCCGGGACTGACCGGAATCGCGCAGATCTACGCTCCGCGTGACGTGACGCGGCGGCACAAGTTCCGCTACGATCGGCTCTACGTCAAACGCCGGTCCTTCTGGCTCGACATCCGGCTGATACTGCTGTCGTTCTGGATCAGCATGCGAGGCACGTGGGAGAAACGTCAGCGGAAGTTCTAGAGCGCGATTGGGATGTGATCGTGGTCGGCGCCGGGCCGGCCGGTCTCACCGCCGCTACCGGGCTCGCCGCTGAACGGCTCGCGGTTCTCGTTCTCGAAGAGCACGATCAGGTCGGCGATCCGGTGCACTGCACCGGCGTGCTCGGCCTCGACGCCTTTCCCGAATTCGACCTTCCCCGCGACACCATCTGCACCATTACGAGTACGGCGAGATTTCACGGCCGCGACGGCCGATCGGTGCGTATCGATGGCGGCGAGGTCGCCGCGGCCGTCGTCGACCGCGGCCGGTTCGATCGCACGCTCGCGGATCGCGCGGCAGATGCGGGAGCGGTGATCGCGCGGGGCGCCCGTGTTCAGAACATCCGCGTGGCCGCTGACGCGGTTACCGTGTGGGTCAGGCTGGCAGACCGTGACCGAACGATTTCTGGACGGGCCTGCGTGCTGGCGTGTGGCGCGCAATACCGATTCAACCGCCAGCTCGGGCTGGGCATCCCTCGCGCATACCTTCAGACGGCGCAGCTCGAGACGGAGTTTCCCGCAATTCCCGACGTCGAAATCGATCTCGATCGCACGCTGGCGCCGCGGGGGTTCGCCTGGATCGTGCCGTTTCGCCGCGATCAGTCGACCATGGCGCGGGTGGGAGTCATGACGTCCGACAGCGCCGCGGTCCGGTTCGCGGAGTATCTCCGGCGCATCGCTGCCCGACACCGAGCCCCTCTCACCCCGTCGCGGCCACGGCTGAAGCTGCTGCCGCTCGCGCCGGTCAAACGCACGTACGCCGATCGCGTTCTCGCTGTCGGCGACGCCGCCGGTCTCGCCAAGCCGACGACCGGTGGCGGCATCTACTACAGCCTCCTCAGCGGCCGCCTGGCTGCGGAGGTCCTCGCGTCCGCGCTAAGAGAGAATCGCGCCGACGCGTCCAGGCTGCGCGCCTACGAGCTTCAGTGGCAGGCGCGCCTCGGACCGGAGCTGCGCGCCGGCCTCGCCTTCCGCACCCTCGCCGCCCGCTTCGACGATCGAGCCGTCGACGCCCTCCTCGAGCTCGCGGCGGTCGACGGCATCGTCCCGCTGCTCCAGCGGACAGCCAACTTCAACTGGCACCGGGCCGCGGCGCTGGCGCTTCTGAAGAATCCGGGCTTCAGGCGGATCGTGTTGTCGAGTTTGTGGACCTAGTGAGATCCTTTCGGCAGTCTTCACTGTCGCGCTGCGATCGTATCGTCGCTGCCGGCCGAAGGCCGGACGCGCGTAAGCGCCGTGACGGTGACTGTCGGAGAATCCGCGCTAGGGCCGGCGGCTTCGCGGATCGTGCGGCAGGGTCGGGCTGTCCTTCTTCACGTGAAACCAGTCGGCCAGGCGCACCAGCCGGCCGCGACGAATCGTCATCAGCTCGGCGAGCCGCCCCACGGCGTCGAGGGCCTGCGCGAAAGACGGGACGACGCCGATCCCGCGCGCTTCGGCGGCTTCTCGCACCGGGGAATCCGCCGATGCGCGGAGGACCAGCACGGCCTTGGAGTTGCTCGCGCTGATGATCTCCAGGCAGTTGACCAGCCGATCGTCGAGCGCCAGATCAAGACGCAGCGACCGCGCCAGCTCGCCGCGGGAGCCGGGTGGTGTGGTCAGCACGCTCGGCAGGTAATAGCCGTGGCGCTCCAGCCAGACCTGGGTCTGTAACTGCACGGAGTCTCCGGCGCTCGGCGGACGGCTGGTCATGAAAAACACCTCCCACCGGGATCGCCGTACTTCGGCGTACAGCCGCGCTACTTGATCGGGTTCGTAAGGAGGGACGTCGAGCCACCAGTTCGTGGTGGTCGCGACGGTGCGCCAGAGCCGGTCGACATCCGCTTTCGACAGCTCAGCCTCGATGTCGTCCGGCGCGAGCCCGAGCTCGCGTTGGGCGAGCGCGTGGAACGCTGATCGGAAATCAGCGACGACTCCATCGACGTCAATTCCCAGCCGGAGCATTCGACGCGTGCCGCGGGACGTGGACCAGGATCGCAGCTGCGAGGCCTGCGAGCATCCCGCTCGCGGGAAGCGTCAGCCCTGTTTCCCAGATGGACTGGATCGCCACCGCTACCAGCGATGCCGACGCTCCGAGCCGCATCCAGTGCAGAGGATCGTCGCGGCGCCGCAGAGCGCGCGCGCCAGCGGCCGTGAGCGAAGCCAGTGCGACGAGGGCCGGGACGGCCAGCAGCACTCCGCCTTCGGCAACTACCTGCACGTAGTGGTTATGGGCCTCGTTCCAGTAGTAGGTTCGATCGTTCGTCTGATACAGCTGCATCGCGGTCGAAAAGGTCCCCGCGCCGGTTCCCGTCAGGGGAAAGTCGCGGATGATGCCGAGCGAGTCGTGCCAGATGGCCAGCCGGTGCGCGACCCCGAGTTGCCTGGTCTCGTCGAGCCGCGAGAGCAGTCGGTCCAGATCAGCGTAGGCGATGACACCAAACACTGCGGCGATCGCGATCGCGCCGGGCCAGAGCGACGATCGCCGGAAGCCATCAGGACGAGGCGCAGCCACTGCAACATAGCCTGCGGTACACGCCAGCGCAAGCATCGTCGATCGAGAGGCGCCGACGGCAACGATGAAGATGAGAAGGAACGCGGAGAGGGCGAGAATGAGGCTGCGGCCGTCGGTGGCCTGTGCCATCCGCGCCCTCCAGCTCCAGCCGCGTGGCGGCGACGACACCGCGCGCCGCCACTGAAGACAGCCGAACGCGAGGAACAGGACCAGCAGGCTCCACGTCCCGGCATGATTGCGGTTGACGAACGGGCCGAGCGGCCGCGCCCCTGCATCCTGCGGATGCCAGAAGCCATAAACGAGATTGGTGCCGACGGCGCTCTGCGCAAACGCCTCGATCGCGAACGCCACTGAGACCCAGGCCAACGCCGTCACCACGGTCCGTATTCCACCGCGCGCGAGGAGGGTCCGCGCCGTCCAGAACGTCACGCACGCTGTGAATACGGCGAGCCACGCATGCACGGTGGCGGTCGCGTCGAGGGTCAACGGAAGGAGCGCCGGCAGGTCTGCGGTGAGCGTGGTCTGCTGGACGAACCTGAGACGTGCCGGAGAAATGATGGAGATCAGCGCACTGGGGAGGGGAAGCCGCTGCAGGGCGATGCCCGCGAGGAGTGCGAGCAGCGCGCGATCGAGAATGCGGAGACCGCCTGTGGCGGCGAAAGCCGGGCGTACCCAGATCGCCAGCGCGGCGCTGCCCGCAGCCAGCACGATCGCGCCCCAGGAATAGACCCCGCCAAACAGCGCCGCCGCCGCGGTGAGCAGCAGTATCAGCGCGTACGCGGGCCCGCGATCAGGCCGCCGCGTCGGTGGCCGGTGCCTCGCTGCCGTAGTAGTTCTTGTAGTGGTAGCCGTAGTAGCGCGAGTAGTAATACTTGTTCCGATTCAGATCGACCCGGTTCAGCACCGCGCCGATGATGTTCGGCTTGCCGCTCTGGATCATTTCGATCGCGCGCTCGGCATGGGCGCGGCGGGTCATCTCCGATCCCACCACGAACACCAGGCCGGCGACGTACGGCGCGACGATCACCGCGTCGGTGACCGCGAGCACGGGCGGCGTGTCGATGATAACCCAGTCGAACGGGCTGGTCTTCAGGTTCGCGATCAGGTGCTTCATCCGCGCCGACGAGAGCAGTTCCGATGGGTTGGGCGGCGTGCGGCCCGCAGTCATCACGTAGAGATTCGGGTCACTCGTGCGCTGCACCGCGTCGCGTATCCGCCCCTGGCCGGTCAGGACGTGCGAAAGGCCGACGTCGTTCCGCAGGCTCATCGTGCGGTGCAGCCCGGGGCGGCGCATGTCGGCGTCGATCAGCATGACCCGCGCTCCGCCGAGCGCCAGTGCGACGGCGAGGTTGCAGGCCGTTGTCGTCTTGCCCTCGAGCGGTTGCGAGCTGGTCACCGCGATCATGCGGTTCCCATCGGTGCCGTTGGTGAAGACCAGTGACGTCCGCAGTGATCGGAAGGCTTCCCCGAAGTCGTGCGGGACCGGGTTGAGCAGCATCGGCACCCTGCTCCCGGAAACCGCGGGCACCAGCCCGAGCAGCGGCAGCTTGAGACGACGCGTGATGTCGTCGGGGATCTTCACGGTGTCGTCGAGATACTCGATCGTGTAGGCGAAGGCCACGCCCAGCGCGAGCCCGAGGACGAGCGCCATCAGCCAGTCGCGGCCGTGATTCGGCGTATACGGGCCGCCCGGCACTTCCGCCGCGTCCATCAGCTGCACATTGTTCGCACGGCTGTTGCTGATGACGCGCATCTCCTTTTCCTGCTGGAGCAGCGCATTGTAGACGTGACGCTCGCCCTCGGCTTCACGCTGCAGGATGCTGTAGTTGATGTTCTTCCGGTTCAGGTCGATGGCCTGACGCTTCTGCTCCTCGAGCGACGCGCTCAGGCTGCGCTCTTCCGCCAGCGCCGTCCGGTAGTCGTTGCCGATCGAGTCCAGAACCTTGCCCGTCTCGGACCGCAACCGGACGTTCGCGCTCTCGATCGCGGCGTTCACTTTGGCCACGTCGGGGTGATTGGCGGTCCGGGTTTGCAGCAGGCGCGCCTTTTCGCCGGTCAGCTGTGCCAGCTGCTGCCGGATCTCCTGGATCGTCGTGTTCTGGGCCAGCCCGGGAAACGTGTCGACGCCGGCCGAGTCCGGCGTGAGATCGCCGATCTGGCGGTGCAGCGCCTCTTTCTGCAACCTCGTCGTCTTCGCCTTCGTCACTGCGTCGTTCAGCGACTTCAGACGGTCGATCACGATGTTCTGCCGATCGTCGAGGGACATCGCGTTCTGCCCCTCCTGATAATTGGCCGTTGCCCGCTCGGCCGCTTCCACCTTCTGCCGCTGCTTATCGAGCTCGCCTTTGAGCCAGTCGAGCGTGCTGTTGGTGTTCTGCAGCTTGGAGTCGAGGTTCTGCTGGACGTATTCCTGCGCGACGGTGTTGGCGGCGAGCGCCGCATACGCCGGATCCGGCGAGGAGTAGATGATCTCCACCAGCCGCGTGCCCTTCACCGGAGCGATCTCGAGCCCACCGAGAAACGCGCCAATCGCGGCACTCTCCCCGGCCGTCTCGTCCTTCGGCGGGGCCTCGCTCTCGCCCGGCGGCTGGGCCCGCCACCGGTTCACGAGCTGCCGCGGCAGCGCGACCGCCCTGGCGAACGCGGTTGGCTGCGTGACCGGCGGCGGCGGAATCAGCTTGATCACGCGGCGCGCCAGGCCGCGGCTCTGAAGAATGCGGTACTGAGTGTTGAAGTAGGGCTCCGGATCCTGCCAGTACGCCGGGTCGTTCGAATTCAGCGTTCCGATCGCCGTCGAGCGTTCATCCTGGATGACGATGCGCGCCTGCGAGCGATAGAGCGGAGTCGCCGAGTACGACTCGAGCATCGCCAGCGACACCACGATCGCGAACACGGCGGCGATGAGCCGCAGGTGTTTGAAGACGACCGCAAGGCGGTCCAGCAGGTGGACTTCCGGAACGGTCTCCAGCATCGACGCGGCGGCTGCGATGTCCGGGCTCACGGCGGGACTGAACTGGCGGGAACCTGCCATTGCGAGCTCTCAGGATCGCCCGCTCGCGGGCTGGCCGCCGTTGCCGCGGGCGGTAACGCCCAGCGCTGCCGCGGAGGCGACCGCCAGGAGGGCCGCGTTCCGGAAGAAGCCGGCATACCAGGGCGACGACGTCAGCCGGATGAGGGTGGTAACGGTTTTCAGTGGAGTGATGCCGAACATCTGACCTACGGCCAGGATGTTCCCGCGACGATCGACGAGCTCGACGATGTAGCTCCCGGGCGGGACTCTCACGAACGTGAACCGTCCCGCCTTGTCTCCTTCAGTGGTTTGCACCGTCTGTCCCGTCGTGACGTCGCGGAGACGAAGCAGCGCGTTGGGGACGGGCGTGTCATCGTGGTTCACCACCCTGCCGGTCACCGTCCCCTCGGCGCGGATCGTTTCGCCGAGGCGGACTTCGGGATCCTGCGCGTGGGCGCGCACGAGATGACCCGCCGGCAGCAACGCGACGAGAACAGCCATCGCCGCGGTGCGTGCGAACACAACCCGCTTCATGTTCCTCACCCGCGTTCGTCGTCCGAACGCTCAGGAATTGACCGACCGGGAGGAGTCACCATTGTAACGCAGCTGTGTGCGGTAGATAACAACTCTCGCACAAAAAGTTCAACCATGTCATACAAAGTTCACATATTATATGAGTCCAATACGCTCATATATTGTGTTAGAGTCTGGGCTCGGGGGTCGAAAAACGGAATCTCCGAGGCCCGAGCCCAGAGTCGCGGGCCCCGACAAGGGGTCCGTTTTCCATGTGATAGATTGCCGCTCATGCCGGCCCCGACGCGCACACTCGATGCGCTGACTTCAGCGACTCTCAAGCACGTTCGCGACGACTGGTGGGATGAAGCGTTTACGACCTTCCTGGTCGAGCGCCTGCGTCCCCGGGTTGGCAACCGGATCCTCGACGTCGGCTGCGGTACGGGTGGCGTGGAGTTGCGGCTTGCCCGGCTGCGTATCCCCCAGGTCACCTTCGTGGGCATCGATCGGTCGATCGATCGGGCCCTGATCGCCGAGAAGACGACCGGCGGGCACAACCTCAAAGCGTCGTTCAGCGCGGCCGACGCGCGGCACCTGCCGTTCCCCGATCGCTCGTTCGATTCGACGTTCTGCGTCGCAGTCCTGCAGCACATCACCGAGCTCGACGTGGCGGTGCGAGAGTTCGCCCGCGTCACGCGCCCGAACGGCCGGGTCCTCGCGGTGGAGCCGGACAACGCCGCCCGCTACTGGTACAGCTCGTCGCCGGCCGGCATGATGGCGGCCGTCGAAGCGCGCACCTTCTTCGACGCGCTCGCGCAGAGCCGCGGAGACGTGGTCGAACCTCGGGTCGGCCCGCGTCTCGCGACCCTGTTTGCGGAATCGGGCATCGAACCGCTCGAAGTCCAGCCGTTCCCCGTGTCGATCTCCCGGCTCGGTCCTCCCGACAAGGCAACCTGGCAGAACCGGCGCTCGGCGGTCGAGGTGATCCTGACGCTGACGACCGATCCCCCCGTCCAGCAGGCCGGCCGCCGCTACCTCGATGCGCTCACCGAGTACGAGAAATCGGTTCAGTCCGCCGACGCGGGCTTCGTCGAGCTTCAAAGCACGCTCCTCTTCGCGGTGCTCGGCCAGCGGACCGACGCCCCCTCCAGGTAAGCGCGGTCCTCGTATGGCTGAGGGCTGGCAGGGCTGGGACGACTACGCCCCCTTCTACGACTGGGAGAACGCACAAACCCTGGCGCGCCGGGACGTTCGGTTCTGGCAGCGGCTCGCAATAGCGCAGAACGGCCCGATCCTCGAGCTCGGGTGTGGTACCGGCCGCCTCACCGTGCCGGTCGCACGGACCGGCGCACACATCGTCGGCATCGATCGGTCGCTGCCCATGCTGGCGCGCGCACGCCGGCGCCTGCGCCGCGCCCGGCTCCGTGCCGCCCTGATTCGCGGCGACATCCGGCAGCTCCCGTTTCGGCGCCGGACGCGGTTCGATCTGGTGATGGCGCCGTACGGGATGCTGCAGTCGTTGACCAGCGATCGCGATCTCTGCCAGACGCTCGACGCGGTCGCCTCGGTGCTGAGTCGGGGCGGGCTGTTCGCGATCGACCTCGTCCCGGATCTGCCGCGGTGGGCGGAGTACGATCGCCGCGTCAGCCTCTCGGGAAGACGAGGCCGAGGGGAGATCCGCCTGACCGAGTCAGTACGTCAGGATCGGGCGAAGGGGCTCACGATCTTCGATCAGGAGTACGTCGAGCGCCGAGGTGCAAGCCGGACCGCGAAGCGCTTCTCGCTGACGTTCCGGACGATCACTGTGCCGCAGATGCGCCAGCGGCTCGAGCGTGCCGGCTTCCGGATAGACGCCCTCCTCGGCGACTACGAGGGAGGGCCGCTCGATCTGCGCGCCGACGTGTGGATCATCCTGGCAAGGCGCAATCGTTAGCTCCGCAGTCCGCAGTCCGTGGTCCGCAGTCCGGGATTTCCGCTCCGGAGTCTACGAGCCACGGGCGGCGGGCTGCGGCGATCCGTGATAGGATGAACGGCTGTTTAGGCGATTTTTCCTCAGCAAATTCGGGGGATCTGACATGTCCGGCCATTCCAAATGGCACACCATCAAGCACAAGAAGGGCGCGGCTGACGCGAAGCGTGGCAAGGTCTTCACGCGCATCATCAAGGAACTGACCGTGGCCGCGCGGGCCGGCGGCGGGGACGTCGACAGCAACCCGCGGCTGCGCACGGTTGTCGCCGAGGCCAAGTCGGTGAACATGCCGGCCGACAACATCAAGCGCGCGATTCAACGGGGCACCGGCGAGCTGCCCGGCGTGTCGTACGAGGAAATCACCTATGAAGGCTACGGCCCCGGCGGCGCGGCGCTCATCATCGAGACGCTGACCGACAACAAGAACCGGACGGTCGGCGAGATGCGTCACCTGCTCGGCAAGTACGGCGGGAACCTGGCGGCGGAGAACAGCGTGGCCTGGATGTTCGACAAAAAGGGCTACATCGTCGTCGACAAGGCCAAGACGGACGAGGATGCGCTGATGTCGGCTGCGCTCGAAGCCGGTGCCGACGATCTCCGCGACGACGGCGACAGCTGGGAAGTCGTGTCGGCACCGGACGCGTTCCAGAAGGTGCTGGAAGCCGTGAAGGGGCTGGGGATCGAGCCAGGCGCCGCCGAGATCGCGTTCCTCCCGCAGAACTACGTCAAGCTCGAAGGCAAGCCTGCGCAGCAGATGGTCAAGCTGATGGAAGCCATCGAGGAGCACGACGACACCCGGAAGGTGTGGTCGAACGCGGACATCGAGGAGAAGGAGATCGAGGCCTCGTTGGCGTGAAAATATTCGGGATAGATCCCGGCTCGGAACGGACCGGATACGGCTGCATCGAATCGTCGGGCAGCCGTCATCGCCTCGTCGTCAGCGGCATCCTGTCGGCGCCCGCGCGCGCCACGTTTCCCGAGAAGCTCCTCCTCATCCACCGCGGACTCAAGGCGCTGCTCGAACGCCACCGGCCCGAGTGCGTGGCCATCGAGAACATCTTCTACGCCAAGAACGTGCGCAGCGCGCTCAAGCTGGGACATGCACGCGGCGTCGCGCTCCTGGCCGCATCGGAAGCGTCGATCCCGGTCGTCGAATACAGCCCGGCGGAGATCAAGCGGTCGGTGGTCGGCTACGGGCGTGCCGAGAAGCCCCAGGTCCAGGCGATGATGAAGCTGCTGCTCGGCCTCGACACCGTGCCCACGCCGCATGACGTCGCCGACGCCCTCGCGGTTGCCATCTGTCACATTCACACCAGCACGAGTGCCGTTGGACGGGTGACCGCCGTCACCGGGACCGTCCCGCGTACTAGCGTTCGCTCCTGGCGCCAGTTTCGGCCGTGATCGCGCGTTTGAGCGGCGCGGTCGCCGAAAAGACACCGAACCGCGTCGTGGTCGATGTCGCCGGCGTTGGCTATGACGTGTTCGTTCCGCTCTCGACGTTCTATGGGCTCGGCGAGCCGGGCAGCGCGGTCACGCTTCGCATCCACACCCATGTTCGCGAAGACGTGATTGCTCTTTATGGTTTTCTGACCGCAGTCGAGCAGGATCTCTTCGAACGCCTGATCGCGATCAGCGGGATCGGTCCCAGGCTGGCGCTCGCGGTGCTCTCCGGCATCGAGCCGGCGGAGCTGATTCGCGCCGTGCGGACCCAGGACGTCGCGCGGCTGACGCGGATTCCCGGCGTCGGCAAGAAGACGGCGGAGCGCATCGGCCTGGAGCTCAAGGATCGGCTCCCGGCGGCCCTGAAGACCCTCGAGGCGGCACCCGCGGCATCGACACCTGCCGATCAGCTGCGAGATGATTTGTTATCTGCGCTGATCAATCTCGGGTACCAGCGCCCGGTCGCCGAAAAAGCGGTCGAGAAGGTGCTGCAGGCGCAGCCCGATGCGCGGTTCGAGGCCGCTCTCAAGGACGTGTTGCGGGTCCTGATGAAAGTGTGAACATGCTGTGATGACCAACGATCGTCTGGTGACCGCGAGCCGTGGTGAAGACGACGTCCAGTATGAGGCGGGGCTGCGGCCGCGTACCCTCGACGAGTACATCGGGCAGGACCGTCTCCGCGAGAACCTGCACGTCGCGATCACGGCAGCGCGGCAGCGGGGCGAGGCGCTCGATCACGTGTTGTTGTACGGCCCGCCAGGTCTGGGCAAGACCACGCTGGCGCACGTGATCGCGAACGAGCTGGCCGTGGCGATGCGGCCGACGGCGGGACCGGTCATCGAGCGGCCTGGCGATCTCGCGGCCATCCTGAGCAACCTGCAGTCGCGCGAAGTCCTCTTCATCGACGAAGTGCACCGCATGACACCAGCGATCGAAGAGATCCTGTATCCGGCGATGGAGGACTACGAGCTCGACATCGTGATTGGCGAGGGGCCGGGGGCACGATCCGTCAAGATCCCGGTGCAGCCCTTCACGCTGATTGGGGCCACGACACGAACCGGGCTGCTGACGTCGCCATTGCGTGCACGCTTCGGAATCGTGCTCCGGCTGGATTTCTATACTGAACAGGACATCCAGGAGATCGTGCTGCGGTCGGCGCGCATCCTCGGCGTCCCGATCGAGCGCGACGCGGCGGACGAACTGGCGGCGCGATCCCGCGGAACGCCGCGGGTCGCGAACCGGCTGCTGCGCCGGGTTCGCGACTACGCGCAGGTCCGCGCCGACGGCCGGATCACGAAGGACGTCGCGGATCGCGCGCTGCAGATGCTCGAGGTGGATCGGCATGGGTTCGACGAAATCGATCGCCGGCTGCTGATGACGATCATCGACAAGTTCAGCGGCGGCCCGGTGGGGCTCGGGAGCCTGGCCGCGGCGCTCAGCGAAGAGCGGGATGCGATCGAGGACATCTACGAGCCGTTCCTCATCCAGATCGGGTTTCTCGAGCGCACGCCGCGTGGACGCGTGGCGACGCGTCGTGCGTATGAGTTCTTCGGGCTGGACGGTCCGGGAGGGAATAAGTTGTGGTGATGCGACGAGTGCGCATCGCGGGGCTGTCGACCTACGTGCCTCCCCGCGTGCTGACGAATGCGGATCTCGAGAAGCTGGTCGAGACCTCGGACGAGTGGATCCTCCAGCGCACCGGGATTCGCGAGCGCCATATCGTGGACGACGGCATGGCGACCTCGGACATGGCGAAAGAGGCGGCCCTCGGCGCCGTCCGTCAGGCCGGCATCGCGCCGGCCGATCTCGGCTTCATCGTCGTCGGCACGACCACGCCCGAGACGATCTTTCCCAGCACCGCGTGCGTGCTGCAGGACAAAATCGGCGCGACCCGCTGCTGGGGATTCGATCTTGGTGCCGCCTGCTCCGGCTTCACGTATGCGCTCACGGTCGGCATGCAGATGGTCGCCTCGGGTGCGCACGAGCATGCGCTGGTCGTCGGGGCCGACACCATGTCGAGCATCATCGACTACCGCGATCGAACCACGTGCATCCTGTTCGGCGACGGCGCCGGCGCAGCGGTGCTGTCGGCGGCCGGAGACGATGAGCCGGCGATTATCGACTTTTCCCACGAAATCGACGGCAGCGGAGGTCCTGCCCTGTGTATGCCAGCCGGCGGCAGCCGGATGCCGGCGTCGCACGACACCGTGGACAACCGGATGCATTACGTGAAGCAGGACGGGCAGGCGGTGTTCAAGTTCGCGGTGCGGAAGACCGAGGAGATCTCGCGGCGCCTGCTGGAACGCAACGGACTGCAGCCCTCAGAAGTCGATCTGTTCGTGTCCCATCAGGCGAACCGGCGCATCATCAATGCGGCCGCAGAACGACTCGGGTTCCCCGAGGCGAAGGTGGTCATCAATCTGGAGAAGTACGGCAACACCACCGGCGCCACGATTCCGCTCGCCCTCGCCGACGCCGTGGCCAGCGGGAGGCTCAAACGCGGCGACCTCGTGCTGCTGGCGTCGGTCGGCGCCGGATTCACGGTTGGCGCGGTCTTGATGCGGTGGGGCTTCTAACCTGGCAGGTTGCTGAAAAACTAGTCGCCGGTAAGGGAAAAGGCAAAAGGCAGAAGGGAAAACGTCTCCCTTGTGCCCTTTCCCTTCTGCCTGACGCCTACGAGTTTTTCATCAACCTCTTGAAGCCAATTCCCACCGGAATTGACATCGTCAGTTGGCCAAAGCGCGAAGTGCCCCTCTGATCTCGTCGACCAGGAGCTGCGGATCGTCACGCATCGCGTCGGTCACGGCCACCACCGGGCGATTCTCCGGGCATTCCCGGCGGAGACGCGGCGCATCTTCTTCGCGTGCGACGATGAGATCGGGGCGCAGCGAGACCAGGATTCTGAGCGCGTCGTCCACGGTCGGGCTCGGCGCAACCGCGAACTTCAGCTTGGCCAGCACCGTCTCGGTCGCATCGCCCACCGCGGCGCGGTCCCCGACCACCATGACGAGCGGGCACAGACCGTCGAGGTCGGCAGGACGCCGTCCCCCGCGTGGTTGTCCCCTGCGATCCAGTCCGCGCCGTAAATCGGTTGTCTGTGCCATGTTGGGCAAGAATATATCCCAACGACGCTCTCGAACCCTCAGTCTCCATGCCACGCGTTTTCCTTCTCTCCCCGGCGAACTGCTCCGGCCCTCGCGCGCAGGTACTGCTCTCGGAACGGGCCACGTTCGATCTCGCCGTTCGAATGCGGAGCCGTCAGGGCATCGCGATCGGTGAAGCCTTTGCGTTCATCAGCGGTCTCTACTTCAAGGGCAAGCTCGCGTACGCGCTCGAGTTCGCGCGGCCGCCGGAACCGGACCTCCCGCTGACGTCGAGCGGCGCGCTGGTGATTACGCCCAATGCGGGTCTTCGGCCGGTCGAGACTGCCGTCACGGTCGAGGCGCTGCGGCGGTTCGCCACGGTCGACATCGCCGCGAACGATCCCAAGTACCGCAAGCCGCTCCTGTCGAGCGCGCGGACGCTGGCGGAAGAGCTTGGCCCGGAGTGCGAGGTGGTGCTGCTCGGCAGCATTGCGTCGGCCAAGTACGTCGACGTGCTGCTCCAGGTCTTCGGTGAGCGGCTGCTGTTCCCGATCGAGTTCGTCGGGCGCGGCGACATGAGCCGCGGCGGCCTGCTGCTTCGCTGCGTTCGTTCGGGCGAAGAGCTGACTTACGTGCCGGTGAAAGGCGCGGTCCGCCATGGACCGCGACCACCCCGACTGCCGCCGATTCGCGGCATCATGACCGCGTTCAAGAAAGCGTGACTGTCATGCTGCACCTGTTGCTCACGGTATTGCTCGGGGCAGGTTCCGTGCCGCAGTCCGAACGGCCGGCGCTGACCGAAGGAGACGTCGTTCTGCGAGACTTCCGGTTCGTGTCCGGCGAGGTCCTCCCCGAGCTGCGCCTGCACTACCGGACGCTCGGGAAACCGCAGAAGGACGCCAGCGGGCGGGTGCGCAACGCCGTGCTGATCATGCACGGCACCGGGGGAACCGGCGCGCAGTTCATGGGCGCGAACTTCGCCGGCGAGCTGTTCGGGCGTGGCCAGCCTCTCGATGCCGGGCAGTTCTACCTGATTCTGCCCGACGACATCGGCCATGGCGGCTCGAGCAAGCCGAGCGACGGCTTGCGCGCCCGCTTTCCGCGCTACGTCTATGCAGACATGGTCGACGCCGAGTACCGGCTGCTGACAGAGGGGCTGGGCATCAACCACCTCCGGCTGGTGATGGGCACGTCGATGGGTGGCATGCACACATGGATGTGGGCTTCCCGCTACCCCGATTTCGCCGACGCCTGGATGCCGCTCGCCAGCGTGCCGGGTCCGATGTCGGGCAGGAATCGCGTCTGGCGCCGTGTGGTGATCGACGCGATTCGACAGGATCCTGAATGGCGCGGCGGGAACTACGTGACGCAGCCGCCAAGCTTGCGGACCGCGGCCGAGATGCTCTGGCTGGTCGGAAGCAACCCGATCCGTCGCCAGCGGGAAGCGCCGACGCGCGCCGACGCGGATCGTGTGATCGACGCTTACGTGGCGAACTACGTCAAGGCCACTGACGCGAACAACATCCTCTACGCGCTCGAATCCTCTGCCGACTACGATCCCTCGCCGGGCCTCGAACGCATCACCGCGCCGCTTCTGGCGATCAACTCCGCCGACGACATCGTGAATCCGCCCGAGCTCCAGATTCTCGAGCGGGAGATCAAGCGTGTTCCAAAGGGACGCGCCATCATGATTCCGCTGAGCGACAAGACCGCCGGCCACGGCACCCACACGCTCGCGGCCGTGTGGAAGCAGTACTTGGTAGAGTTACTGCGCGAGTCAGAACCTGCCAGGTAACGGCATCGACTGCTCAAAGGCATGCTCTCCTGTTAATGCTCTTTGCACGCCGAGGCGTTCGCAGCCCCAGACAACTGCTAAACTCCCGCCTCATGCGAGGCGGGATCAGACTGGGGGTCGTGTCCGCCGTTCTGGCGATTGTCTCGTTGACTGCGGTTCAGACCCAGGCTCCCACACCGCCGCCGCGATCCGAGACCCGCGATCGGTATCTGAATCCCCGTGAAACCGACCTCTCGCTCGGTCTCGAGGTCGATCCCTCGGAGGTCCCCGACATTCCGCCGGTCGAGCCCGACAAGGTGCTCGACAGCTTCCGCATCAAGAAAGGATTCCGCGTCGAACTCGTCGCCCACGAGCCGATGGTGGTCGATCCGATCCAGATGGCCTTCGACGAGGACGGCAGGCTCTATATCGTCGAGATGCGCTGGTACCAGTCCGAAACGCGAACCGACCTGATGTTCGACGAGCGCATTGGCCGGATCAGGCTGCTCGAGGACCTCAACGGCGACGGCCGCTTCGACAAGAGCACCATCTTCGCCGACAAGCTGCGGTATCCCTCGGCCGTGATCCCCTACGACGGTGGCGTGTATGTCGGTCTCGAGCCGGATCTCATTTACCTGAAAGATCGAAACGGGGACGGCGTCGCCGACTTCCGCCAGGTCGTGTTCACAGGGTTCGGCAACCAGCGGGAGCGCCTCGACAGCCAGATGTTCATGAACAGCCTGACGTGGGGGCTGGACAATCGCATTCACGGCGCCAAGGGGCATGGCGGAACGATTGCCGCGGTCGTGGCCCGCGACGCCATGCCGCTCGATCTGCGGAACCGGGACTTTTCTTTCGATCCCCGCACTCACACGATGCGGCCGGAGAGCGGCGGGGGCAAGCAGGGCCTGACGTTCGACGATTACGGCCGCAAGTTCGTTTGCACCGCGAACAGCGCCGTGCAGTTCCTGATGTACGAGGACCGCTATGCCGGGCGCAATCCGTTCTATGCGCCGCCGCGCGCGCTGGTCGATGTGGCGCTCGAGCCGGGTGAGACCGTCGACCGGCAGATCGTCCATCGCATCAGTCCCGAGGATCCCTGGCGGCGCGTCCGGAATCGCTGGCGGGCCGAGGGCGTGTTCGCCGGCCCGCCGCCACAACCGCCGACCTACCTCATTGGGTCGAGCGGGGTCACGCTCTATCGTGGCGACGCATTCCCGGCCGACTACCGGCACGATGTTTTCATCGGCATTGCGGGCAATAACCTGGTCCATCATCGTCGCGTCACGCCCGACGGGGTCGGCTTCCGCGCCCGGAGGCTGCCCGATGAATCAACCGAGGAATTCCTGGCGTCCACGGATCTCTGGTTCAGGCCCGTCGCCTTCGCCAACGGTCCGGATGGCGCGCTGTATATCGCCGATTTGTACCGCGAGATTCTCGACTTTTCTGACGGCATCCCCGAGTCGATCAAGCGGTTCAAGGATCTGAATCGAGGCAACGACCGCGGCCGGATCTATCGGGTCGTGCCCGAGGGCTTCAAGCAGCCCGCAGTGCCGAAACTCGGGCGCGCCAGCACCGCAGAACTGGTGGCGACGCTGCAGCATCCCAACGCATGGCATCGTGAGACGGCGGCCCGGCTCCTGTATGAGCGCCAGGACAAGTCGGCGATTCCCGCCCTCGCGCAGCTGGCCGCCCAATCGCCTTCGGCGCTGGGCCGCCTGCATGCGCTGTATGCGCTCGATGGCCTCGATGCGCTTGCCGAACCTTATGTCTTCCGCGCGCTCGACGATCCTGACCCCGGAGTGCGAGAGCACGGCGTCCGTCTGTCGGAGCGGCTCATCGCAGCGCGCGGTCCTTCCGACCCTCTATGGCGGCAGTTGAAGCTTCGCGCGGACGACAGCGAGCCGCGTGTCCGCTATCAGCTCGCCTTCACGCTGGGTGAGGTCAAGCGGGACGAGGCGACCGACGTGCTGCTCAACCTGATCAAGAAGGATGTCGAGCTGCCCTGGATGCACGCAGCAGCGTTGACGTCGCTGGCCGACGGCGCCGGAGATGTATTCATCCGTTTACGCGACACACCCGGATTCGGGCGTGCCGCGCCGGACCAGGCCTTCCTCAAGGAGCTGATCCGCGTACTCGGTCATCGCAGCAAGGGCCGGGAGCTGCTCGCCGTCCTGAATTTCCTCGATCAGATCCACGAGCCGTCTTCTGCGTTTGCGTACGTGACCGCGTTCGCGGACGGACTGCAGCGCGCCGACATGCCGCTCGCGCTGTTCCAGGCGAGGTTGCAGCCGATCCTGGATCGCGCCATGACCGAAGTGCGCAGCGGCAAAGCACCAGAGCCGATTCGTCTCCAGGCGATAGAGCTGCTCGGGCTGACCGCATCCACCGGCGAGACGCTCAATCTGCTCTTCTCGCTGGTCGGGACCGAACAGCCGCGGGCTATCCAGTCCGCGGCAATCGCTGCGCTGGGGCGGCTCGACGATCCCGCCGTGGCGAAAGAGTTCCTTGCGCGCTGGCCGAAGTTCACGCCGCTCGTGAAGCGTGAGGTGATGCCAGTGCTGCTGGGCAGGCCCGATCGAGCGATGACGTTGCTCGAGGCCGTCAAGGCGGGCAGTGTGCTGCGAAACGAGCTCACGCCAACCCAGGTCGCCGGGCTCCGCGCCAGTCGCAACCCGGCCCTGCGTACGCTCGCTGCGGCAGTGTTCGAGCGGCCGGCGACCGACGATCGGCGCGCCGTCATCGACCGTTACCGCGCCGCGCTCGATCTGCGCGGCAATCCGGTTCGCGGTGCGACGACATTCAAGGCGAAGTGCGCCACCTGCCATCAGCCGGGGTCCGACGGGTACGCGATTGGCCCGGGTGTCGAGGGGCTGAAGGTGTTCGGGAAGGAAGAGGCGCTGATCCACGTGCTCGATCCGAACCGGACCGTGGACGCGCGCTACCGGCTGTATCAGATCGACACCACGGATGGCTCGAGCCTGACCGGCATCATCCAGAACGAATCGGAGAACAGCGTGACGATCCGTCAGCCGTTCGGTGCCAGCCAGACGCTTCCGCGGTCCCGGATCGGACGCCTGCAGGGACTCGAGCGATCGATGATGCCCGACGGTCTCGAGGAAGGGTTGTCGCTGCAGGACATGGCGGACCTGCTCCAGTTCATCGCCAGCGGCCCCGGTCAGGACCGGTGACGTCGACCATGCAGTCCACGGTATTCGATGTGGTCATCGTCGGGTCCGGAGCGGCCGGCGGTACGCTGGCGTCGCACCTCGCGCGACAGGGCGTGACGGTCGCGCTCGTCGAAGGCGGACCCCGGGTCGACACGCGGACCGACTTCAACACCCACGCGCTCCCGTTCGAGTTTCCGAACCGCCAGATTCCGGCGATGCGGCCGGGCAAGCCCGGCTTCGATTCCGAGCGCAGTCGCGGAGTGGGCGGAAAGACGATGCTCTGGAACGCGGTGGCGCTCAGGTTCAGCCAGCGCGATTTCAAGGGACGCACCCACGACGGCGCCGGCGAGGACTGGCCGATCGATTACAAGGATCTCGCTCCCTACTACGACAGGATTGAGCGCGAGGTCGGCGTGTGCGGGAACCGCGACGGGCTCGAAGACCTCCCGGACGGCGAGTTCCTTCCGCCGGTGCCGCTCAAGTGCAGTGACGAGATCCTGCAGCGCGCCGCCGCATCGGTCGGCGCTCGAATCATTCACGTTCGCAAGGCCACGCTTTCCGTGCCGATGAACTCGCGCCCTGCCTGCCACTTCTGCGGCAACTGCATGGCCGGGTGCGATGTCGTCGCCAAATACAACTCCGCCGACGTGCACATCGTCCCCGCCGAAAAGGGCGGTCGCGTCACGGTATTTCACGACAGCATCGTCCGGGAGGTGATGGTCTCGGGCGGAAATCGCGCGACCGGCGTTCGATACCTGCACCGGATCCACAAGCGCGAAGGAGAGGTGCGCGGCCGCGTCGTCGTGGTCGCCTGCGCGTGCGCTCAGAGTGTCGCGCTGCTGCTGATGTCGAAGTCGCGGCGGTATCCTGCCGGGCTCGCCAACTCGAGCGGACAGCTCGGGCGCCACTTCATTCCGCACTTCACCGGTGGAATCGAGTGCGTGCTCGGCGGGCTGAAAGGCAGCCGATCGGCCAATGACGAAGGCTTCCTCGATCACGCCTACCTGCCCTCGTTCGTGCACGGCAACCAGGATCGCGGATACGCCCGCAGTTTCGGGGCGCAGTTCAACTACCAGAATCGCCGGCTGGCAGGGTGGGCGAAGACGCTTCCCGGCTTTGGCCAGACATTCAAGGCTTCGGTCAAGGCTGCCTATCCTGCAATCCTGGACTTCACGCCGTACGGAGAGATGCTGCCGAACGGCTCGTACATCGACCTCGATCCCGATCGAGTCGACAAATTCGGCCTGCCGCTGGCGCGGCGTCACGTGCGCTGGGGCGACAACGAGGAAAAGCTGTTCAACGACATGGTTCGCTGGAGCCTGACCATTCTCCAGAAGGCAGGCGCCGAGATTCTGACGGTACCAGCCGGTCCGGCCACCAACCACGAGCTCGGCGGCTGCCGTATGGGCATGGATCCCCGAACCTCGGTCGTGAACCGCGACTGCCGCACGCACGACGTGCCCAACCTCTATGTGGTCGATGGCAGCGTGTTCCCGTCGGCCTCGGAGAAGAACCCGACCCACACGATCATGGCGCTGGCGGCGCGGACCGCCGATCACATTGCCGATCGACTGAAGAGAGGTGAAGCGTGAGCGGAACGCGACGTCACGCGCTGAAGATTCTGGGCACGGTCACTGCGACGTGCGCGTTCCCATTCGCGAGCGAAGAGCTTTACGGCCAGCACGTCATGTTCGTGCCGGCGCAAGCGCCGGCGGCAGGGCCGTATACGCCATCGTTCTTCGCGCCTGACGAGTACGCGGTCCTCGTGCGGCTGACCGACGTCATCATTCCTGAGACCGACACGCCCGGGGCTTCGCGGGCCGGTGTGCCCGAATACATCGATCGGGTGGTCACGGCGAACAAGGAGCATCAGCCGCTCGCACGCGCCGGGCTCGCGTGGCTCGTCGCGGAAGCGCGCGGCCGGTTCTCACGGGACTACGTCTCCCTCGACGAGTCACAACACGCCGCGCTGCTGCAGCCGCTGAGCGACGCCGTCGATCGCGCGGCACGGGAACAGCAGCAGGCCCGGTACCGGAGCGCGCCGGGCGGCCGGATCTACTACGTCGCGGTCACCGATGCGGCGCAGCCGGCGCGTCCGGCCGTGGCCGTGCGCAAGGATTCTTCCGAGGCAGTGATGCCGGAGCGTTTCTTCCGCCTGATCAAGAACCTGACCGCCGACGGCTATTACACCTCTCGCGTGGGGTTGCTGGAGGAGCTCGGTTACAGCGGGAACAAATATCTGCCGGGCTTCCCTCAGTGCTCGGTGCCGGAGCACTGATCTGGGCGCATGACCCGTCCGATGCGCTTACGATGTGATATCGTATAAACATGCGACGAGCGGTATCTGTCACACTGAAGGCGGATAACCTGTTGTGGCTCCGGGCGCAGGCCGCGGCCAATCCGAGCAGCAGTGTGAGTGCGGTGCTCGACCGCCTCGTGACCGACGCCCGCGCATCCGGTCGTACGGATGCGGCGTCAATCCGATCAGTGCGGGGAACGATTGATTTGCCCGCCGACGATCCGAACCTCGAGGGCGCGGATGCGTTCGTTCGTACGCTGTTCGACAAGTCGGCCCGGCGGCCCATGGCGGTAAAAGACTCGCGAGCGCGCTACTCCGCCATGCGGAAGCGCCGTGGCTGACCTGCCGGCGGCAGTCTGCGACACGCACGCGCTGCTGTTTCACGCCGGCGGTGACAATCGGCTCGGCCGGCGCGCAGCGACGCATTTCGACGCCTGCGAGCGCCGTCAGGCGATCCTTTACGTGCCGGCGGCAGTCATCTGGGAATGTGGCCTGCTCGCGCGCGCCTCACGAGTCAACCTGCGCCGCACCGTTCGAGGCTTTTTCGACGATCTGTTCAGCAACCCGGCCTACCAGCCGTACGACCTGACCGCGGCGCAGGTCTTCCTCGCCGACGAAACCCGCATCAATCGAGACCCATTCGATGCGCTGATTTGTGCGGCGGCCATCGACCTGCACCTGCCTCTCATCACCCGTGACGCCGATATTCGGGGGGCGGGCGTCGTGAAGGTCGTCTGGTAGCAGCCTGCCCACCCGACCGGTGCAAGAACGCCTCCTCGTTTGTCGCGGGCCGCACCTGCGGCGTCACCTGGCCGTTCGCGGTCACCTGGGGCGATGACTACAATGGCCCGGTGCCGGTCCCGCGCGTCGACATCCCGAAATCAGGCAACGCCAAACTCAAAGTGCAGGGCCGCGAGGTCCCCCTCACCAACCTCGACAAGCCCTTCTGGCCCGAGCTCGGTATCACCAAGGGCGATCTGATCCAGTACTACGCCGACGTCGCACCGCTGCTCCTTCCGCACATCAAGGACCGCGCGATGGTGATGAAGCGCTATCCACACGGTGCGCATGGAGAGTTCTTCTTCATGAAGCGGGCGCCCTCGCCGCGGCCGCCATGGATCCGCACCTGCCGCGTCGATCACGACTCGGGAAACGTCATCGATTTCCCGGTGATCGACGATCTGCCGTCGTTGTTGTGGGTGATCAATCTCGGGTGCATCGACCTCAATCAGTGGTACGCGAGGTGTGATGACGTGGACCGGCCGGACTACGTGCACTTCGACCTGGATCCCGGACCTGGCGCCGGCTGGAAGCAGGTGCTCGCGTGCGGGCTGATCGTGCGGGATGCACTGAAGACACTCGAGATGCCGCCGCTCGTGAAGACCACCGGATCGAGAGGCCTGCACGTCTACGTGCCGATCGTCCGCGGTCCTTCCCAGAAGGACGTCTGGACGCTCGCGAAGGCGCTGGCGGTCGAGCTCGCCGCACAGAATCCGAAGCTGATGACGTCCGAGTACAAGGTGGCGAAGCGCCCGCATGGACGGGTGCTGGTCGACTACAACCAGAACGCCTGGGGGCGGACGCTGGCGTCGATCTATTCGGTCCGGCCGAGACCCATGGCACCCGTTTCGACGCCGGTGACCTGGAAGGAGATCGAACAGGGGTGCGAGATCGAGGACTTCCGCCTCGACAACGTCCGTGCGCGCTTCGACAAGGCCGGCGATCTCTGGAAGCCGTTGCTGCAATCGCGGGGCAGGATCAAGCTCGAACGTTATCTCGACGTCGTGAAGGCGCACACCCGGCAACGCAGCGCATGACCGGACCGCCGCCGCCGATCCGTCCGCCCGGCCGCGTCCCACCGGAGCGATTTCAGCTTCCCGTCGAGCGGATGCGCGAAGGGTACTACTCCGACAAGTACTTCGTGCGTACTCGCGACGTGCTCGCGGCCGCTGGCCGCGTGCCGCAGGTCACGATGCAGGTGTTCCAGAAGCAGGACGCCTGGCTTGGCGGCACCGACGAGGCGATCGCGATCCTGAAGACCTGCCTCACACCCGGCTATGCCTGGGAGGATCTCCAGGTTCACGCGCTCCACGACGGCGATCGTGTGACGCCGCGCGAGACCGTGATGCTGATCCGAGGGCCGTACGTCGCGTTTGCCCATCTCGAGACCATCTACCTCGGTGTCCTGGCGCGGCGGACGCGGGTGGCCACCAATACGCGGCTCGTGGTCGAGGCCGCCTGGCCCAGGCCGGTGATGTTCTTCCCGGCCAGGTTCGATCACTGGCTGGTGCAGACCGGCGATGGCTACGCGGCTCACATCGCTGGCGCGATCGGCGTTTCCACCGATGCGCAGGCGTCCTGGTGGGGATCGACGGGGATCGGCACCGTGCCCCACGCACTGATTGCCGCATTCGGCGGCGACACCGTCGCGGCGAGCGTGGCGATGGCGGAGCAGACCAGCCCCGACGTCCAGATGATCACGCTCGTCGACTTCGACAACGACTGCGTCGGGACGTCGCTGGCGGTGGCCCGCGCGCTCGGATCCCGCTTACACGGCGTGCGGCTGGACACGTCAGAGACGATGGTCGATCGCTCGATCGTGCCGCAGATGGGGGATTTCGATCCGCGCGGTGTAAATCCGCAACTGGTGCGCAACGTCCGGGCGGCGCTCGATGCCGAGGGCTTCGTTCACGTCCGCATCACGGCGTCAGGTGGTTTCGACCCCGCGAAGATCCGCCGGTTCGAGAGCGAAGGCGTCCCGGTCGATTCCTACGGCGTCGGCTCGTCCCTCTTCGCCGGCCGCTTCGATTTCACCGCCGACATCGTCGAGGTCGACGGCGGAACGGTTGCGAAGCAGGGGAGGCGGTACCGCCCGAACCCACGCCTCGAGCGCGTGCAGTGAGCCTCCCTGCGTCACCGTCCGACATCTCGATTCCGCCACGGCCGCCGGCACCAGACCGACGCACGCGATGTCGTTCCGTCACCTCGCTAACGCGGAACCGAAGTACGGATCGGCTCACCGCAGCCCGGTGAATCGGGAGGACCTACACTGCTCGCAGGATGCCCACCGGCACGTGCTCGAAGACTTGTCCCAGGAACAGCCACGACTGCTCGGGGGTGGTGGTCGGGTGGATTGTTGCGCCGGTCAGCTCGTGCCGGAACGTGCGCGCCGCGAGCTCGGGCGGCAGGAGAACGCGCGACGTTTTCCAGGCAGCACCGAGCGGCGGATGCAGATCCTCGGTGAAAAGATGCGCGCACAGCCGGGGCGCGATGAACAGCAGGCCACGCTCATCGCGAATCCTCGCAAACGCGATGGTGTCACCGTCGACGGTGACCTCCGTCTCGAGCGGCACATACGCGCCCGCGAGGAAGAGCTCAGGATCGTCCCGCCGAAGACGGAGCCCCGCCGTGGTCGTCAGCAGCTTGATGCGGCCATCTACCCATCCGCGCAGCATCTCCGCAAGCGGCGCCAGTCGTTGCGCAGGGCACAGGCCCAGGACCCGGTCGACGCCGTCCAGCAGCGCACGCCGGCGATCGAAGTCCACCGGACGCCGGTTGTCAGGATCGACGAGGCTGAGATCCCAGAGCTCGCTGCCCTGATAGAAGTCCGGAACGCCGGGAGAGCCGATTTTCACGACCACCTGCGAAAGTGAATTCACCATGCCGATGGTCGCGACCTGGCGGAGCATTCGGGCGATGGCAGGAAGGAAGCGATTGTTGGGACGCGGCTCGAGCACGCGAGTCACGAAGACTTTCAGCGCTTCCTCGTATGGATGATTCTGCGTCTGCCAGCTCGTATGGACTTTCGCCTCGCGGACAGCCTTCAGCATGTACCCGTGCAGGCGCTCGGCGAGGTCCGGCGAGGGATTGGGGCCCTGGACGCCGTCGAGCGGCCAGCATCCGAGAAGCGCCTGATACAAGCGGTACTCATCGTTGCGATCGGGTGCCGGCTCGGCCTCGATCACCGTCCGGTGCGCGTTGTTCATCCTCATCCAGCGGCTGACTTCCCGTGTCCACTCTGCAGACAACTCGGAGATCGCGTTGACCCGGGCACGGACGTCTTCACCAAGCTTGGTGTCGTGAGTCGACGTCGTCAGCAGCTCGAGCGGCCAGTAGCGTAGCCGGTGGGTGGAGGCCTCGTGGAATTCGGCGGCCGTGCGACCGAACCGGCCGGGGTCGCCGCCGACCTCATTGATGCTCAAGAGCACGTTGTAGCGATAGAACGCGGTGTCTTCGAGACCCTTCGCGTGCACCGGCCCCGTGTACTGCTGGAGCTTCATCGCAAACCGGAGGCGTTCCCGGGCGTCTTCCTGGGTGGCCGGCGGATACCCGCCGCGACGATCGTTGGGCAGAGGATCGGAATCGACGTCGCGCGGCAGCATGACCTCGCGGAAAAAGTCGAACAGCGACGACTCCATCGCGGGATTGCGGCGGCGTGCCCGAGCGATCGCGCGCTCGACGACGGCGCGATCTTCCGGTGTCCACCCGTCCTCGTCCACATAAGTGCGATAGACGGGGAAGCAGGCCACGACTTCCGTGATCACGTCGCGCAGGCTGGCGCGGGTGAAGTCGCGGGACTTCCGGCTGCTCGCCGCAATCCGGTCCAGCATATGAGTGAGGACCGTCGGCTCGCTGGCCATCGCCGTTTCTATGATCACCCGCTTGCTGCTGTACAGCACGTCGTCGAAGGGCTCGTTGCGGCCGGTGAGCTTTGCGTAGGTGCGGCGCAGCCCACGTGCCTGGCCGGCATCGATATACAGGCCGTTGAGATCGTTCAGGTAGTTGTAGCCGGTCGTGCCGTGCAGCGCCCAGCGGCGGGGCAGCTGCTCGCGACCCGAGAGAATCTTCTCGGCGAGGACGTAGAGGGGCCGATCCGGCCGGCCGTCGCGTTCCGGTTCACGCTGGCTGTTCCACGCCCGCGCTGCGAGATCCTGCAACATCGAGAAATACCGCGCCGGGTCGAACAGGCCGTCGGGATGGTCGATCCTCACGGCCTGGACTTTGTCTTCGGCGAGCAGCGAGGCCAGCAACCGGTGAGTTTCTTCGAAGACCCTCGGGTCTTCCACGCGGAGGCCCGCGAGCGTGTTGACGTCGAAGAAGCGGCGATAGTTGATTTCGTGAGATGCCGTGCGCCAGTACGCGAGCCGGTAAGGTTGCGATTCGAGGAGCTCGTGCAGCTCGTCGAACGACTCCGGCCGGCCCGGCTCGCCGTTGAACCGCACGATCGCGGCGTCGATCGCCTGCCGGACCGGCTCGGACTCCGCGACGAGCCGGCCCAGTCGTCCGCGCGCTACCTCCTTCTCACGCTGCCGCACCGCCATGCTCTCGCGATTGGTGTCGGTATAAGGTGGAAGGTTGTCGAGCGAAGCGATGATGCTGAGAAGCTCGTGCAACTGGGGATTGTCGGGCCCGAGCACGTCGGTGAGCCGGCCCACCGCGGCCCGATACAGGCGTGGCGCCTGCCGAGGATTGATCGGCAGCTCGTGATCGAAGTAGCGCAATCCGAGGGCACCGTCGTGGAACACGAGCTGCAGCTCGCCGCGCTCGAGCACCTGGCCGTACTGATCTCCAAGAATCGGCAGCAGCAGCTTCGCATAGAGCTCCTGCTTCTCCGGCGCCCAGTCGATGTCGAAGAACTTCGCCCCGGGCGAGCTCGGACCGTTCTCGAGCACATCGTTCCACCACGCATTGGTGCCCGTGCCGATGCCCATGTGGTTCGGGACGAAGTCGACCATATGGAGAAGACCGTGCCCGGCGGCCGCGGCGATGAACGCATCATGGGCCGCGCCGCCGCCGACCTCGGGGCTGATCTCGTTGTGATTGCTGACGTCGTAGCCGTGCGTGCTGCCGGGCGATGCGGTGAAGTACGGGGACGTGTACACGCCGCCGATCCCCAGCCGTGCCAGGTACGGAATGACGTCGCGCGCCGCAGTCAGCGGAAAGGCTCCATGAACCTGCAGCCGGTACGTGCTCGACGTCAGGTATCGGGGACGGTCGTGCTGGCTCATGCCACGCCCATCAGGTTGCGAGAATCACGGCGCCGGGACGATGGAAGAGGATTTCAATGCCTTTCCGATCGATGCGGATCTCCGGCGGACGCGGATCGACCGCGAACCGTGGCTCCTCAGTCGTGAGCACAATCGATGCGGACCTGCCGGCGGAATCGGTCTCGATCCTCGCCGGGCCTCCGCCCGCGAGGCGGACCACGACGAGGAGGCGCTCGATCCCATTGCCGCGGCGCATCAGAATGACGTCGTCACCGATGACTTCCGCGTCACCGCGCGGGGCCGGTGAGGCTGCAAGCGCGCCGTGAGTCCTGCGAAGGCGGAGCAGTTCCGCGTAAAGCGACAGGCACGTCTGATGTGCCGGCCCGGTCCGTTCCGACCAGTCGAGACGGCTGCGCTCGAACGTTGCAGGATCCTGCGGGTCCGGAACGAGCGCCTGCGCGGCGGGATCGCTGAAGCCAGGGAAGTTCTTGAACTCGCGTCGCCTTCCTTCTGTGACCTGTCTCCCCAGCCCCGGCTCGAGATCCGTGAAGAACTGGAACGGGCTCGAGGCGGCCCATTCCTGGCCCATGAACAGTAACGGCGTCATGGGGGCCGTCAGCAGGAGCGCACTCGCGGCTCGCCAGGACGCTGCATCGATGGTGTGATGCAGTCGATCACCCGTCGGACGATTCCCGATCTGATCGTGATTCTGCAGGCAGATCACGAACCGGTTCATCGGTGTTGCGGATGGGTCGGTACCGCGCTGGCGACCGGAGTACCGGGAATGCTGCCCCGTGAACAACCAGCCTTGCGTCAGTGTTCGCGCCAGCTCGTCGCTCGATCCGGAGTAGTCCTGGTAGTAGCCATCGCAATCGCCCGCCAGGCGCCGGCGAATCACGTGGTGGAAGTCGTCGGCCCAGATCCCGTCCACTCCCCAGCCGCCGCGCTCCCGCGCATCCACCAGCGAAACCAGGTTCCGGTGATCCTCGGCGAAGATCGCGATCGGACGTCCGGCCGCGGCGCGCGCCGACGTCGCGATCTCGGCAACGATATGCGCGCGGCTGTCGTCGACGAGCGAATGGGTGGCGTCCAGCCGAAGCCCGTCGAGCCGATACTCGCGAATCCAGTGGACGGCGTTGTCGACGACGAGGCTCCGGACCGGCCAGGCACCCTCCCCATCGAGGTTGACGGCGCCGCCCCACGGCGTCGCATGCCGGTCGGTGATGTAGTCGGGCAGAAACTGCGGCACATATGCGCCTTCGGGCCCGAGGTGGTTGTAGACGACGTCGAGGATGACGCCCAGCCCGAGACCATGGGCCGCGTCGACCAGCTCGCGGAGGTCATCGGGATGGCCGTAGTTCTCGGACGGGGCATAGAGATCGACCCCGTCGTAGCCCCAGTTCCTGCGGCCGGCGAAGGCGGCCACCGGCATCAGCTCGATCGCGGTCACACCGAGCGCACGCAGGTCGCGGAGGCGCTCACGTGCGGCCGCAAACGTTCCGCGCTCCGTGAAGGTTCCGACGTGGAGCTCATAGATGACGAGATTGCCCGGTGTGAACGGCCAGGTGTCGTGGCGCCAGCGGAACGCGGCGGGATCGACGATCTCAGAGGGTCCGTGCACCCCCTCCGGCTGGAACCGCGAGGCGGGATCGGGCCGGCGCATGCCGTCAATCAGGTAGCTGTAGGTATCGCCGGCGCGCGCCCCCTCGACGAACCGCTCCAGCGATGCGCCGGCTGAACGCTCGAGTTGGTAAATGCCCGCCGCAGGACCTGTCAGGATCTCGACATGGAGCTCGCGAGAGGGACTGGCGACCGTACGAAACTGTACGCCGCCCGACTCAGGGAGTGCTCCGAAAAGGCACACCCCTACTGGCTCCGCGCCCCGGCGGGGAAAGGAGTTCGTGTTCGATCGCACCAGCACCGCGTATGAAGTTGAAACCAACAGCCCGAAGCGGCCTACTCTCCGCGGACGATGCCGAGGATGGCAGTGAGGGGAATCCGCACCCAGTCGGGTCTGTTGTTCAGTTCGTAGTTCAGCTCGTACAGCGCTTTGTCCAGCATGAAGAGCTGGAGGAGCAGATCCCGTTGCGATGGTTCAGCCGGGATGAAGAGTGCTCCATCCACCGTCCCGAAATAGCCTTTCAAGAAGAACGCGCTGGCAGATGTCTGCCAGATGCGTGCCCACGGCTCCATCTCTCCCACCGCGGCGGAACGGGTCGATACGTAAGCGAACAGGCCGGCATAGGCGGCGTAGCTGAACGAGCGGATCATCCCGGCCACGTCTTTGAACGGCGACTGCTTGGCGCGGCGCAGGGCGATTGGTCGAGCCGGCTCGCCTTCAAAATCGATGATGTAGAAATCCCCCTCCGCCCATAACACCTGGCCGAGATGATAGTCGCCGTGCACCCGGATCTTCGAGCTGCTGAAGTTCAGCGGGGGCGTGGCGCCGATCCGCGTGAGGAGAGCCTGTCGAGCGGCGAGCAGGGTGCGAGCCTGCGTCGCGACGTCGGGAGGAAGATCCCGCCCCGCGGCCGGATCCAGGGCCGCCCGGAGCGTATCGAACGCAGTGTGGGCCTGACCAGTGGCCTCCTTGACCAGGCTGGTGAGGTCGTCCTGCGTGAAGGGTTCGGGTGCGAACGCGGCCGTGCTCGAATCACCGCCGAGCGCAATGTGAACCTCGGCGGTACGACGGCCCAGCGTTTCGGCGGTGGAAAGATAGGCGCCGATTGCGTCTTTGATCCCGGGAGGCAGCCTCAACGAGAGCAAATCCGCAAGTGATGCCGAAGTCGGCAGGTCCGGCGCAGGCGTGCCGCCCACATCCTCGTAGAACCGGCTGATTTCGTCGGTCGCATGGCGCCAGCCGTCTGCCTGGCTCTCGACGAACTGCTGCAGCAGTCCGATGGTCGCAGGCTGTTCAGCGATCATCCGGTGCTCGAACGCGCCGGTTACGGCCGGGACTCGCGGATATCCGATCCGCTCGGTCAACTGCCGGCCGATTTCGTAATCCGGGTTCATTCCCGGTTGCAGCCGCCGAAACAGCTTGAGGATGAGCCGGTCGCCATAGATCAGAGACGTGTTGCTCTGCTCACCCCCGAGCCGCCGGATCTCGAGCGCCTGTTCGCCGCGAACCCGCGTGAACAGCGACGTCTGAATCGACTGGACCGTTCCCCTCCGCAGACGAGTCTCCTGCGACTGCTCGATTGCCTCGAGCATCGCGCGCGCGAAGCTGTTGTCGAGCCATCCGTCGAACAGCACGCCCTTGCGGGCGCCGGTAACTCGCGCCAGCACGCCGTGCGGCGAGCGTTCCTCGATAGTCTTCACGTCGGACGCGCCGCAGATGGCCAGCGGCAGGAAATAGTGATCCCGCTCCCCGTCCTGGTATTCGACTTCGACAATGGTCAGGAACAAGGGATGGAAACCGCGCCGGAGCAGACCCCAGTCGACGAACCGCGCCGCACGCATTGTGCGCGCCTTCCCCCCGAACCATCGTTGGCGCTGGAGGAAGCCGACCAGCAGATCTCGCTCGATCAGCGTGCGCACGTTGCCGTCGAGCAGGGTGTCCCACGCGACGCCCATGAAGAGCGCCGGCGGTTCACCGACCGACGCCACGGTTTCCGGTGCCACCCTGGCGGTGAGTGACGACGGCGACTGCTGCATTCGGAACAAGTAGAAGGCGTACCCGGACAGGGCCAGGAAATACGGCAGATCACCGACGCTGGGGAACTCCGTCAGGAACAGCATTTCGACGGGAGTCAGGCCCTTGAACCGGCTCAGATCGAGCTCCACGGGCTGGACCGACCGCGAGAGATTGGCGACGCAGAGAATCTCTTCGTCCTGGTACTTGCGGAGATAAGCCAGGATCTTCCGGTTGTTGGCCGGCAGGAACTCGATGGTGCCGCGCCCGAAGACCCGGGCCTGCTTGCGCAGGCCGATCACCCGCTTCATCCAGTTGAGCAGCGAAAACGGCGCGCGCTCCTGCGCCTCGACGTTGTTCGCCTGATAGCCGTAGACGGCATCCATGATCGGCGGCGCGTAGAGCCGCGCCGGATCGGCCTTGGAGAAGCCGCCGTTGCGATCGCCGGTCCACTGCATCGGCGTCCGCACGCCGTTGCGATCCCCGAGATAGATGTTGTCGCCCATGCCGAGCTCGTCGCCGTAGTAGACGATCGGCGTTCCCGGCATCGTGAACAGCAGGCTGTGGAGCAGCTCGATGCGGCGGCGGCTGTTCTCGAGCAGCGGCGCCAGTCTGCGCCGGATCCCGACGTTGATCCGCATCTGCGGATCGGCGGCGTAGGCCTGATACATGTAGTCGCGCTCCTCGTCGGTCACCATCTCGAGCGTGAGCTCGTCGTGGTTGCGGAGGAACATCGCCCACTGGCAATTCTCGGGAATGTCCGGCGTCTGGCGCAGGATCTCGACGATCGGGTGGCGATCCTCCTGCCGCACCGCCATGAACATGCGCGGCATCAGCGGGAAGTGGAACGCCATGTGGCACTCGTCACCGTCACCGAAATACGGCCGGACGTCGGCAGGCCACTGGTTGGCCTCGGCGAGCAGCATGCGATCCGGATAGCGGCTGTCGAGCGCGCGGCGAATCTTCTTCAAGACCTCGTGGGTTTCCTCGAGGTTTTCGCAGATCGTGCCCTCGCGCTCGATCAGATACGGCACGGCATCGAGGCGCAGCCCGTCGACCCCTCGATCGAGCCAGAACTGCATGACGCGGATCACTGCCTCGAGCACCGCGGGATTGTCGAAGTTGAGGTCCGGCTGATGATGGAAGAAGCGATGCCAGTAGTAGGCCTTGGCCGTGTCGTCCCAGCTCCAGTTCGAGGTCTCGGTGTCGGTGAAGATGATGCGGACGCCCTCGTACTTCCGGTTGGTCTCGCTCCAGACGTAGAAGTCCCGCGCCCGGGATCCCGCCGGTGCACGTCGCGCGGCCTGGAACCAGGGATGCTGATCCGACGTGTGGTTGATGACCAGCTCGGTGATCACCCGGATATCCCGCCGATGTGCCTCCGCCAGGAACCGATCGAAGTCGTCCAGCGTGCCGTAGATGGGATGGATGTTCTCGTAATCCGCGATGTCATACCCGTCGTCCCGAAGCGGCGACGGGTAGAAGGGAAGCAGCCAGAGGACGTTGATGCCGAGTCCCTGCAGGTAATCGAGTTTCTGGGTGAGGCCGGGGAAGTCGCCGACCCCGTCGTTGTTGCTGTCGAAGAAGGCGCGCACGTGCGCCTGATAGATGACGGCGTCTTTGTACCAGAGGGGATCGGTGGGGAGCGACATGTTCAGCCGCGAAGCGGAAGGGGTGAATCCTCCTGCGGCGGTAACTTCGCCACCTGCACGTGAAGGATGTGCCCGACGCGTGCCTGCGGGTCGAGCCGGACGTAGTTCCACTCGCCGCGCCAGTAATACCGCTCGGTGGAGATCAGGTCCAGGACCTCGAGCGGGGCGTCGGCAGAGAGTCCCCACTCGTGCAGCGGGAGCTGCACGAATCCGTGCTGCATGTGATGCGCGTCGAGGTTGACGACGATCAGCACCAGGTCCGATCCGTCCTCGCTTCGCTTGCTGTAACACATGATGTGCGGGTTGTCGGTCTGGTGGAAGCGCAGGCCGCGATCGCGGTGCAGCGCCGGATGTTCGCGCCGGATGGCGTTGATCCGGCCGATCAGTTCCGACAGGCTGCCCGGATTGTCGTAGTCACGGAGGCGAACCTGATACTTCTCCGAGTCGAGGTACTCCTCGCTGCCGGGCTTCACCGGCACGTTCTCACAGAGCTCGTAACCGCTGTAGATGCCGTACGAGGCGCCGAGGGTCGCAGCCAGGATCAAGCGAACCTGGAACGCCGGGCGGCCGCCGTGCTGCAGGTACTCGTGCAGGATGTCCGGCGTGTTGGCGAACAGGTTGGGCCGCATGTACTCCCGCACATCCGTGCGCGTCAGCTCGGTGAAGTACTCGACCAGCTCGTCTTTCGCATTGCGCCACGTGAAGTAGGTGTACGACTGCGAGAAACCCGACTTCGCCAGGTATCGCATCACCTTGGGCCGGGTGAAGGCTTCCGACAGGAAGATCGTGTCGGGGTGCTGACGCTTGATGTCGGCGAGCGCCCACTCCCAGAACCGGAACGGCTTGGTATGCGGGTTGTCGACGCGGAAGATTGTGACACCGTGCCCGATCCAGAACTCGACGATCCGTTTCAGCTCGATCCAGAGTGCCTGCCACTCGGCGGACTCGAAGTTGACGGGATAGATGTCCTGGTATTTCTTGGGTGGGTTTTCTGCGTACTTGATAGTGCCATCAGGCCGCTGGCGAAACCACGCCGGATGCTCCTTGACGTACGGGTGATCGGGTGATGCCTGGTAGGCGAGGTCGAGCGCGATCTCGAGGCCGCGGCGCTTCGCGGCGAGGACGAAGCGATCGAAGTCCGCGATCGTGCCCAGGCTGGGCTCGACCGCATCGTGACCTCCCGTCTCGGCCCCTATCGCCCAGGGACTTCCCACATCGTCAGGACCGGGATCGAGCGTGTTGTTGCGGCCCTTGCGAAACGCCTTGCCGATGGGATGGATCGGAGGGAGATACAAGACATCGAAGCCCATCGACGCGATGTATGGCAGCCGTTCCTCGGCGTCCCTGAACGAGCCGCTCCGGTCGGGATCCGATCCCGATGACCGCGGGAACATCTCGTACCAGGCGCCGAACCTCGCGCGTTCACGCTCGACGATTACCTGCAGCTCGCGGGCGTAGCGTGTCGCCATCGACCGATCGACGTACTGCGCGATCGCGGTCTGGACCGCGACGGCAAGCGCGCTGGCGACGCGCTCGGGCTGGCCGACCGTCTCGTCGCCAAGCACGGCGGCGGTCTCGCTGAGCACGCGATGATCGTCGTCTGCTGCTTCGGGTGCGCGCAGGAGCGCGTCGCGCACCAGCACTGCGCCTTCGAGCAGCTCGCTTTTCAGATCCTGTCCGGCACCGAACTTCTTGGACACCTCGTGCCGCCAGCTGCCGAACCGATCGACCCACGCCTCGACGGTGTATTCGTAGGGCGTCAGTTCCTCGACGCGGAAGCGTCCCTGCCATCGATCGTTGCCAAGCGGCTCCATGGGCACTTCGAGCCAGTCGACCTCACCACGCTTCCGATAGAGAAGCGCCGCGGCCAGCGTATCGTGCCCGTCGACGAAGATGTCGGCGCCCACGACGACGTCCTCACCCACGGTGCGCTTGATGGCAAAACGCCCGGCATCCACTTCCGGATGGACGCCCTCGATGACGACGCGCCGTTGCAGCGCGGGGTCGAGCGAGGACGTCTCGCTGGTGGCGGGGGCACCAGCCGTCACGACCGCGGACGCGGAGCGCCTGGCGGGTGCCTTTCTACGTTCAGTCGCTGGTTTAGTCATGCCGTTTCGATCTTAATAAACGCCCATCGGTCCCCAGTCTGCCGATCGGCGGAGGTCTTCTTTCCGGCAATTCAAGCGCAGTACCACCATCGATCGTGCCTGCAGCTGATACCGATCGCCGGCGCGGAGCCGGCGCGAGAGCAGCCAGGGATCGGCGGTATCGATCAGCGTTTCCCATCGCTCTTCCGGAGTCCGTGAGGGCAGCACGAAGCTCACGGGTTCCTTGTCAGCGTTCAGCAGCAGGATCAACGTGTCGCCGACAATGGGTTCGCCACGCTCGTTGAGCTCGTAAATGGCATCGCCGTTCAGGCGAACGCCGAGCCGCCGGACCTCCTGGGCGTTCCACATGTGGTCGGTCATCTCACGGCCCGAGGCGTCGAGCCAGGCAATATCCTGCACCTCGGCGCCGCGGATGCGGCGGCCCTGGAAGAACTTGCGCCGGCGCAGGACCGGGTTTTCCTTCCAGATGCGGATCAGGCGGCGCGTGAAGTCGAGAAAGTCGCGATCCGAGGGGGCGAGCTCCCAGTTCGTCCAGCTGGTCTCGTTGTCCTGGCAGTAGGCGTTGTTGTTGCCGCCCTGCGTGCGTCCCATCTCGTCGCCGCCGCTGATCATCGGGACCCCGACCGAGAGCAGCAGCGTCGCCATGAGGTTGCGCCGCTGGCGCTCACGCAGCTCGATCACCCGGCGATCGGACGTCGGCCCTTCCACGCCGCAGTTCCAGCTCAGATTGTGGTTCTCGCCGTCGGCGTTGCCTTCGCCGTTCGCCTCGTTGTGCTTCTCGTTGTAGCTGACGAGATCGAGCAGCGTGAACCCGTCGTGTGAAGTGACGAAGTTGATGCTGGCATAAGGCCGGCGTCCGCTCTGCTCGTAGAGATCGCTGCTGCCGGAGAGCCGCGTCGCCAGCTCGGACAGTACGCCGCCGTCGCCACGCCAGAACCGGCGCACGGTGTCCCGGTACTTGCCGTTCCACTCGGTCCACTTGGTGGGGAAGTTGCCGACCTGGTAGCCACCTTCTCCGAGATCCCACGGCTCGGCGATCAGCTTCACCTGGGACACGACGGGATCCTGATGGATGATGTCGAAGAAGGCGCCAAGCTTGTCGACGGCGTGCAATTCACGAGCCAGTGCGCTCGCGAGGTCGAACCGGAAGCCGTCGACGTGCATCTCCTGCACCCAGTAGCGCAGGCTGTCCATGATCAACTGCAGCATGCGCGGACTGCGCATGTTGAGCGTGTTCCCGCACCCGGTGAAGTCCTGATAGAACCGGGGATCGTGCGGCTGCAGCCGGTACGACGCCGTGTTGTCGATGCCGCGCAGCGAGAGTGTCGGTCCGAGATGATTGCCTTCGGCGGTGTGGTTGTAGACCACGTCGAGAATCACTTCGAGACCGGCGGCATGGAGCGCGCGCACCATCATCTTGAATTCGCGCACGCTCTCGAGCGGCTGCTGCGACGAGGCGTAGCGCAGGTTCGGCGCGAAGTACGACAGCGTGTTGTAGCCCCAGTAGTTGCGCAGGCCCTTCTGGACGAGATGCCACTCGTCGGCATGATGGTGCACCGGCATCAACTCCACCGCGGTGACGCCGAGGCTCGTCAGGTGCCTGATCGCCGGTTCGCTGGCCAGCCCGAGATACGTGCCGCGCAGGTGTTCGGGAATGCCTCGGTTGAGCTGTGTGAAACCCTTTGGGTGCAGCTCGTAGATGATCGTATCGTGCCAAGACGTGCGCAGCGGGCGATCGTTCCCCCAGGTGAACGCGGAATCGGCGACTGCCGCGAGAGGCGCGTACGGAGCGCTGTCGCGGTCGTCGAAGGTGGTGTCGTCGGTACCCGGTTTGAATCCGAACAGCGAGTCGTGCCAGCGCCCGGCACGGCCGATCACCTTGGCGTAGGGATCGAGGACCAGCTTGTTGGGATTGAAGCGGTAGCCGAAGTGAGGCGCAAAAGGGCCATGGACCCGGTAACCATAGAGCTGCCCGGGATGCACGTCCGGCAGATAGCCATGCCAGACCATGTCGGTCTGTTCCGAAAGCGGGATCGTCAGCGATTCGAGCTCGGCATCGGGCGAGTCGAAGAGACAGAGCTCCACCTTGGTCGCATGCTCGGAGAAGATCGCGAAATTGACGCCCACGCCGTCCCATGTCGCACCAAGCGGATACGGAGCGCCAGGCCAGACTCGCAAATGTGTGGTCGGCACAGCAGATGTTGGTAACACGTTGCGCGTGCGGATAGCAACGAAAAGCCGGGCTTCGCGGGCCAGAATGACATGGTGACCTCACGCGCTCCGGTCAATCCGGCCGCTCTCGACGCGCTGCGGCGGTGGGCGGTGCTCCTCGACAGCGCCTTCCGGATCCCGGGAACGCGAATCCGTTTCGGCCTGGACGCCATCATCGGGCTGATACCCGGCATCGGCGACATCTCCACGCCGGCCTTTGCCGGGCTCCTCCTGCTGCAAGCCGTCCGGATGCGCCTGCCCATCGTCGTCCAGGCTCGAATGGTGCTGAACGCGGCGCTCGACATGCTGGTCGGCCTGGTGCCGATCCTGGGGGATCTGGTGGACGTGGGGTGGAAGGCGAACCTGAGGAACCTCGCCCTCCTCGAGCGCCACGCGCGCCCGGGTGTCCCACCGTCGCGCGCCGACTTCGTGTTCGTGTGGATCTGCCTGGCGTTCCTCGCGCTGATCGCGATCACGCCGGTTGTGCTCTTGATTTGGCTGCTTTCGAGTCAATCTCTTTTCTGAGTCACTCCCCGAGCAGTTCCCCCACCGGCTGCAGGTCCTCGATCCGATCGCAGATCGCCTTGGCCGTCATCATCATCGGCACCGCGAGGATGGTGCCCCACACGCCCCAGACCCAGCTCCAGAACAGCAGCCCGACGAAGATCGCGACCGGATTCATCTGGGCGGCGCGGCTCATGAGAGCGGGTGTGAGCAGCCAGCCTTCGAGGCTGGTGATCGCGAGCGTGATGCCGCAGATGTAGGCGGTCTTCAGCAGATCGTCGAACTGAATGAAGACCACGACACCGAGACCGCCGGTCACGATCAGAGGACCGAGATAGGGAATCGAATTGAAGATGCCGGCAAGGATGCCCCAGATGATGTATTGACGGACGCCGAAGTACCAGAGTGCGATGGCCGTCAGCACGCCGACCAGCGCGCTGGTCAGGACCTGCACGCGCAGGAACCCGCTGATCTGCTGGTTGATTTCGTCCATGATCTGGACCGTGATTTTCTTCTTCGTCAGCGTCGGCCCGGCAATCTTCACCAGCTTGCGTTTGAAGAGATCTCCGGTCAGCAGCAGGAAGAAGACCAGGAACATCACCATCGCGAACTGGCCCAGGAAGCTCACGACATTCTTGCCGCCGGCCCACAGGTAATCGGTGGCGCGGAAGGCCGGCTCGACGATCTGCACCCGGGTCACGCCTTTCTGCGTCGGCGTCGGCTCGGCCGCGTCGGCGGCCGCCTTGTCGATTTCGGTGGCGGCGCGCTGCATCGTCTCCAGCGCAGAGTCGTTTGCGGGCGAACGCGAAATCTTGGTGCGGTCCATGAGCCGGCGTGCCGCGGTCGGCATGTCCTGGACGATCGACAGAATCTGCGGCGCCAGCTTGTAGGCGCCGAAGCCGAGCGCGCCGCAGAGCAGCGCGATCACCAGGACCGCCCCCGCCCATCGCGGAACGCCATGCCGGGCCAGTGAGTCCACGCCGGGACCGAGCACGTAGCTGATCAGCACACCGATCACGATCGGGATCAGCACCGGCCGGGCATACTGCAGTACGAGGACTGACCCGATGACCGCGATGACGGTCAGCGCCATGCTGCGCACCGCCGTCGCGTTCACGATCTCGTCGGCGGTAATCGTGGCTACGTTTTCAGAGGCTTCGTCGTTTGCTGGCGGGCGGGACTCGGCAGACTCTGACGGTTCAGCTTTGCGCGGAGCTGCGGCTGCGGTTGAGGTGGCGACGTGGTTGCGGCGGCTTGCAGTCACCCGCTGGCTGTATGCACGAGCCCCTCCAACTCGTCTGCATGGTAGCGTCTCCCGGTGCTCGTCTCGGACTTCGACTTCGATCTGCCTGAGGATCTGATTGCACAAGAGGCCGCGGCGCGGGGCAGGTCGCGGCTCCTGGTGCTCGACCGTCACACCGGCACAGTCGAGCATGCGAGAGTGGTTGAGCTCGGAAAGTACCTGCGCGCGGGCGACCTACTGGTCGTGAACGACACCCGGGTTTTTGCCGCCCGCCTGACCGGCCATCGTGTGCCGAGCGGCGGCGCGGTCGAGTGCCTGTTGCTGTCGCTGCCGGAGGCGGCCGCGGGCGAAGCGGTCGAGTGCGATGCGCTGATGCACCCGGGTCAGAAGTTGAAGCCCGGCGCGATCGTCCGGTTCGCGGGCGAGGCGGGAGCGCTCGTCGGCGAGGTGCTCGAACAGCGATTCTTCGGGCGCCGGCGCATCCGCCTGCGGCCCGATTCCACGTCACGGGTCGATACGCTGGTCGAAGCTCTCGGCCACGTGCCGCTGCCCCCATACATCAAGCGCCCGGATGAACCCGCCGACCGGGATCGCTATCAGACGATCTTCGCGTCCCGCCGGGGCTCGGTGGCGGCGCCGACCGCCGGATTACACTTCACGCCGGAAATGCTCGACGACCTGGCCGCTCGCGGCGTCGAGCGCACGGCCGTCACGCTCCACGTCGGGTACGGCACGTTCAAGCCGGTGCGCGTGGAGCGCGTCGAGGATCACGTGGTGGATCCGGAGCCCTACGAGATCAGCAACGCGGCCGCCGCTGCGATCAATGGCGCGCGAGAGCAGCACCGGCGCGTGATCGCTGTGGGAACCACGACCACGCGCGCGCTCGAAGACGCAGCGATCCGGGGCGGAGGAACCCTTGCGCCCGGTGGAGCCTTTGCGACGCTCTTCATTCATCCCGGTTTCGAGTTCCGGGTGATCGACGGGCTGATGACCAACTTCCATCTGCCACGGTCATCGCTGCTCATGCTCGTTGCCGCGTTCGGCGGCCGCGATCGCGTGCTCGCCGCCTATGGGAGCGCGGTGCAGCAGCGCTATCGCTTTTACAGCTACGGGGACGCGATGGTCATTGTTTGAGCATCGCCAACTCCCAACGACCCGACGGCCCAACCGTTGGGAGTTGACCGATAATTGCTCCGTGAAACTCCCCTACGAAGAATTCGATCTCTCCGGCATCCGGACCTATCCCCTCGCGTCGCGCCGGAGCAAGGCGAACGCGGCCGATTTTGCGACGGCGTACGTGCCGGGCAGCGGGATGCGGGGCTGGGTGGAGTCGCTGCCCCGGATCCTCGCGGGCGCCGATTTCGCGGCGGTGGTCGATGCGATCGTGGCGGCGCGCGCCCGCAACCGCATCGTCCTGTGGGGCATCGGCGCGCACGTCGTCAAAACCGGCCTCGGCCCCGTCCTGATTGATCTGATGGAGCGCGGTTTCGTGTCGGCGCTCGCGACCAACGGCGCGGCGGTCATTCACGACTTCGAGCTGGCGCTCTCTGGCGCGACATCGGAGGAAGTCGATGAAGCGCTCGGTCCCGGGCGATTCGGGATGGCGGACGAGACAGGCAGTCTGCTGAACGCCGCGATCAACGATGGCGTCGCGCGCGGACAGGGGCTTGGGCAAGCGGTGGCCGAGTGGCTCGACCGGTCTCGTCCTTCCCACGTGCACCTGAGCCTGCTTGCCGCGGCCGCGCGTTTCGAGATCCCGGTCACGGTGCATGTCGGCATTGGCACCGACATCATTCATATGCACCCCGCGGCGTCGGGAGCGGCGTTGGGCGAGGGCAGTCTGCGCGACTTCCGCTACCTGGTGTCGAACGTCGCGAGGCTGGAACAGGGCGTCTTCCTGAACTGCGGATCGGCCGTGATTCTGCCGGAGGTCTTTCTGAAGGCCGTTGCGCTCGCGCGCAACGCCGGGATCAGTCTCGAAGGCCTCACCACCGCCAATATGGACTTCATCCGTCACTACCGCGCGCAGACCAACGTCGTCTCGCGCCCGGTCGCCGGGATCGGCCGCGGCTACTCGCTCGTCGGCCATCATGAGCTGATGATCCCGCTGCTGGCGGCGGCGCTCACCGAGAGCAGGATGGTATAATTACGGGTTCCTGCCGGTGTAGCTCAGTTGGTTAGAGCACGCGGCTCATATCCGCGGCGTCCGGGGTTCAAGTCCCTGCACCGGCACCACTTTCTTAACGATAAAAGGTAAAAGGGAGAAGGCAAAAGGGAGAATTATCCCTTCTGCCTTTTGCCTTCTGCCTTTCACCATGTCCGTCCACTCCCGCGTTCTGCGCACCACCAGGAAGCACGACATGCTCCCGCGCGGCGCGCGTGTGCTCGTGGCGCTCTCGGGCGGACCTGATTCCGTGGCGCTCCTTCACATTCTTCGCACGCTCGAGGCGCGCGGAGAACTGGTGGTCGCCGGTGCGGCGCATTTCAATCATCAGCTCCGGGGCGCCGAGGCGGATGCGGACGAAAGCTTCTGTCGTGATCTTGCGGCGGGCACCGGGATCCCGTTCCTCGCAGGCCGCGCCGACGTGGCGGCACGGGCTCGCGAGAGCGGCCGCTCGCTCGAAGATGCTGCCAGGCAGGCCAGGTACGAGTTCCTCAACGAAGCGGCGGACTCGGCCGGGGCGGACGCCATCGCGGTCGGCCATTCGCTGGACGATCAGGCGGAGACGTTCCTGTTGCGGTTGATCAGAGGAGCGGGCCCGGCTGGGCTCGCCGGGATCCGGCCGCGGGCCGGCCGCGTCGTCAGGCCGCTGCTCGACATCTCACGCCCGGAGCTCCGGCAGTATGCCGCCGAGCACGGCCTCGGTTTTCGCGACGATTCGTCCAACGCCGACGTGCGCATTCCGCGCAACCGCGTGCGTCTCGAGCTGCTGCCGCTGCTGTCGCAATTCTCGCCCGCGATTGCGGCGACGCTCGCGCGCGAGGCGGCGCTCGCCCGCGAGGACGAGGAATTTCTGGACCGGCTTGCAATCGAATCTGCGGCTTCGATCGTCTTAGTTGAGAGCGGCAACGTAACGGTCGACGTCGCGGGGCTCACGGCGCTTCCTCCGGCTCTCGCCTCCCGCGTTACCCAGAAAGCAGTTGCGGCGGCTGCTCCCGGGCGCTTCATTGGATTTCAGCACATCGACGATCTCCTGGAACTCGCCCGCAGCGGCGCCGAAGGGGCCGCGGCCGCGCTGCCGGGCGTGACGGCGGTGCGGCGGGGCTCGCGGATCGTTTTCGGAATCGTTTCCGATCGGCCGTTTTCGAACTCTTTTCGGTTTCCGTTGTCTATACCAGGTGAGGTGGCGGTGCCGGGCTGGGCGCTTTCTGCCGCCCGGATCGAAGAGCCGGAAGAGGTCACGCCGCCGCCGGCCCGCGGGAATACGGCAGTCGTGGCCGCCGCGCCCCTTCGCGGGCCCCTGGCGGTCCGCTCCCGGCGCCCGGGGGATGTCTTCCGGCCCCTGGGGATGCACGGCCGGGGCCGGAAGTTGCAAGACTTTCTGGTCGACCGAAAGATTGCCAGAGCAGACCGCGATTCCCTTCCGCTCGTCGTGGATCAGGACGACCGGATCGTCTGGGTCGTGGGGCAGTCGGTAGCTGAGGATTTTCGGGTCACGGGCCCTAAACAGGGCGTGATACTCTTGAAAGCAAGGCGGTTAGGAGGCGTAGGTTGAATTCGACCCTCAAGACGTTGCTGTTCTGGATCGTCCTCATCGGCGTGGGGATCATGATCTGGAGCTTCTCCGCTGGATGGCAGCGCCAGCCGGCCTCGATTTCCTTCACGGATTTCCTCCAGGAAGTCAAGGAAGGACAGGTCCACTCGGTCGTCATCACCGGCAATCAGATAACAGGGAAGCGGAACGGGATGGCCGGTAATGCCGCCGAGTTCCGCACCTACGCGCCCGCGCAGTACGAAAGGCTCGCGAATCTTCTCGACGAGAAGGGCGTCAAGATCGAGGCCCGCGAGGCCACGACCAGCCCCTGGGCCAACGTCCTGTATTCCTGGGCCCCCATCCTCCTGATGATCGGATTCTGGATCTTCATCATGCGGCAGATGCAGAGCGGGGGGAACAAGGCCCTCTCGTTCGGCAAGAGCCGCGCGAAGTTGTCCTCCAGTTCGCAGAAGAAAGTAACGTTCAAGGACGTTTCCGGCGTCGACGAGGCCAAGGAAGAGCTCCAGGAAATCATCGAGTTTCTGAAGGAACCACAGAAGTTCCAGAAGCTGGGCGGCCGAATCCCCAAGGGCGTCCTCCTGATGGGCCCTCCGGGGACCGGCAAGACCCTGCTCGCCCGGGCGGTGGCTGGCGAGGCCAACGTGCCGTTCTTCTCCATCAGCGGCTCGGACTTCGTCGAGATGTTCGTCGGCGTGGGCGCCTCCCGGGTCCGCGACCTCTTCGAGCAGGGGAAGAAGAATGCTCCCTGCATCGTGTTCATCGATGAAATCGATGCCGTCGGGCGTCACCGCGGCGCCGGTCTCGGCGGCGGCCACGATGAGCGCGAGCAGACGTTGAACCAGCTGCTCGTCGAGATGGACGGCTTCGAGTCGAACGAGGGCGTCATCCTCGTCGCGGCGACCAACCGTCCGGACGTCCTCGATCCAGCCCTGCTCCGGCCAGGCCGCTTCGACCGCCGGATCGTGGTGAACCGTCCGGACGTCAAGGGCCGCGAGGGCATTCTTGCCGTCCACACCAAGAAGATCCCGCTCTCGGACGACGTGAATATTCACATCCTGGCGCGGGGCACGTCGGGCTTCTCGGGCGCCGACCTCGCGAACCTCGTCAACGAGGCCGCGCTCAACGCCGCGCGCTACAACCAGAAGGTCGTGCGGATGCTCGACTTCGAGTTCGCCAAGGACAAGGTCCTGATGGGCTCGGAGCGGCGCTCGATGATCATCAGCGAAGAGGAGAAGAAGGTCACCGCCGTTCACGAGGCGGGGCACGCGCTCCTCGCGGTGGTGCTGCCGCACGCCGACCCGGTCCACAAGGTCACGATCATTCCGCGGGGCATGGCGCTCGGGGTGACGATGCAGCTGCCGGTCGACGACAAGCACAACTACACGCGCGACTACCTGAACGATCAGATCGCGATTCTGCTCGGCGGCCGCATCGCCGAGGAAATCACGATGAACGGCAGCATGACCACCGGCGCCGGCAACGACCTCGA
>Ga0075418_10000039_pt1 | contig 99254 bp, 95 predicted proteins | sample SoiMetdeltSBSDD2_FD_81776 | JGI IMG/M metagenome (GOLD analysis project Ga0075418, IMG submission 81776) | Bulk soil microbial communities from a Populus tree surrounding site in Tennessee, USA - Soil MetaG P. deltoides SBSDD2 | ecosystem: Environmental > Terrestrial > Soil > Tree plantation...
CCTCCCCCTCCTCCGCACAAACTGCGGGGAGTTAGTTGTTATCCGGCCGCCCATAACCACAAAGTCCCGGGAGTTTGTGCGAGGAGAGAGGGCGCGATGGAGTTTCGTGAGGTCGTCCGGCGGCGCCGGATGGTGCGCAACTACGACCCGGACCGGCCGGTACCGCCCGAGGTGGTGGACCGGCTTCTCGACCATGCCGTGCACGCACCCTCGGCCGGCTTCTCGCAGGGCTGGGGCTTCCTGGTGCTCACCTCGGCGGAGGACCGGGAGCGGTTCTGGGCGGCGACCAGCCCGCCGGACCGGGATCCGGGTCCGTGGCTGGCCGGCATGCGGCGCGCCCCGCTGATCGTGGTGCCACACTCGCACCGGGACGCGTACCTGGACCGGTACGCCGAGCCGGACAAGGGTTGGACGGACCGGGACGAGTCGCGCTGGCCGGTCCCGTACTGGCACATCGACGCCGGTTTCGCCAGCCTGCTGATCCTGCAGACCGCGGTCGACGAGGGACTCGGCGCGTGCTTCTTCGGCATCCCGCCGGACCGGACCGCGGCGTACCGGGAGGCGTTCGGCGTGCCCGAGGCGTTCACCCCGATCGGGGCAATTACCGTCGGGTACCGCGAGCGCGACCGGCTGTCACCGTCGCTCGAACGGGGGCGGCGTCCGGTGGAGAAAGTCGCCCATTTTGGCTGGTGGGGACGGGTACAACTGCCAGGAACCTGACATTAGACGACAAACTCCGTTGTCGCCCGGTGTCGCTAGGCTGGCACCCGACCATGGGCCAGGCCGGCGAGGGGAAGGGGGCGACGCGCCGTGATCTTCAAAGCGGTTCGGGACGGGCGGCCCTACCCGGATCACGGCCTGACGATGAAGCAGTGGGCGGACATCCCGCCGCGCCCGGTCCGCCTGGACCAGCTGATCACCACCAAGCGCGAGCTGGCGTTGGACAAGCTGCTCGCCGAGGACTCCACGTTCTACGGGGACCTGTTCCCGCACGTCGTGCAGTGGAACAACGGGCTGTACCTCGAGGACGGCCTGCACCGGGCGCTGCGCGCGGCGCTGCAGCGCCGTGAGCAGATCCACGCCAGGGTCCTAGTCTTACCCGCATGAGTCTCGACCTGCTCGGCCTCGACGCGCTGCACAGCGACGAGGAGCGGGACATCCGCGCCGTCGTCCGCAAGGTGGTCGACGACCGGGTACGCCCGCACGTGGCGCAGTGGTACGAGGACGGCACGCTGCCCGCGCGCGACCTGGCCCGCGAGTTCGGCAAGCTCGGCCTGCTCGGCATGCACCTGACCGGGTACGGCTGCGCCGGCGCGACCGCGGTCGCCTACGGCCTGGCCTGCATGGAGCTGGAGGCGGGCGACTCGGGCGTCCGCTCGCTGGTCTCGGTGCAGGGGTCGCTCGCGATGTACGCGATCTGGCGGTACGGCTCCGACGAGCAGAAGGAGCACTGGCTGCCCCCGATGGCCGCCGGCGAGGCGATCGGCTGCTTCGGGCTGACCGAGCCCGACCACGGGTCGGATCCGGCATCGATGAAGACGCGCGCGGTCCGGGACGGTCCGGACTGGGTCCTGCGGGGCACCAAGATGTGGATCACGAACGCGCCGGTCGCCGACGTCGCCGTCGTGTGGGCGCGCACGGATGCCGGGATCCGCGGCTTCGCGGTACCGATGGATTCCGCCGGTGTGGCGGCCCGGGAGATCCGGCACAAGCTGTCCCTGCGCGCCTCCTCCACTGGTGAGCTGGTACTCGATGACGTGCGGCTGCCCGCGGACGCGGTACTGCCCGGCGCCGACGGCCTCAAGGCGCCGCTGTCGTGCCTGACCGAGGCGCGGGCCGGCATCACCTGGGGCTCGCTCGGCGCCGCCCGCGACTGCCTGGAGACGGCCCTGGCGTACGCGGTCGATCGGGAGCAGTTCGGCCGCCCGATCGCGGCGTTCCAGCTCACCCAGGCCAAGCTCGCGGACATGGCGGTGGAACTGCAGAAGGGGTACCTGCTGGCGCTGCACCTCGGCCGGGCGGCGGACGCCGGGACGCTGCGCCCGGAGATGGTCAGCGTGGGCAAGCTCAACAACGTCCGCGAGGCGCTGGGCATCGCCCGGCAGTGCCGGACGATCCTCGGCGCGAACGGGATCAGCGGGGAGTACCCGGTCCTGCGGCACGCCAACAACCTGGAGAGCGTTCTGACGTACGAGGGGACGTCCGAAATCCACCAGTTGGTGATTGGTCAGAAGCTGACCGGCATCGCTGCGTTTGCCTGAACCACTGTCGTGGGTAGTTGTCGCATGTGGGTTCTACCCTTGGCCTACCCTGTGGTCTGCTGGGGTCTCAAGAGGACGGTGAGGACCGATGACGCGACCTGATGACACGCGGTCCGACGTGCGCGGCAGCGGGTGGCCGGACGACTCGACCACCGAGATGATAGGCAAGCCCCTCGACACCGGCCGGTTCGACGACGCGGCCAGGGTGGAGCTGGAACCGCGGCGGCGGCCGTTCCGCGGCCTGTTCTGGCTCGCGGCGATCCTCGTGCTCGTGGTGGTGGCCGGGCTCGGCCTCAAGGCGACGAACCTCTGGCCCAACTTCGCCAACCCGTTCAAGGAGCAGACGACCGACCGCAGCCAGTCTGTGCTGCTCAAGTCGATCCAGGATCTGAGCCGGTTCGTCGCGGCGAGCGGCAACTTCGAGGTCGTCATCGACGTGCAGAACAACCGGCAGTTCATCCCGGACATCATCTTCAACGAGCGGACCCTGTTCGTCGCCGCCGGCAGCGTCGACGCGTACGTCGACTTCGGCCAGCTCACCGCGGGCGGCCTGGTGGTGGACCAGGCCAACAGGAAGGTGGAGCTCAAGCTGCCGCCGCCCCAGCTGGAGAAGCCAAGCATCAACAACGATCGCAGCTACGTCTTCGCCCAGCAGCGCGGCCTGGTGAACCGGATCGGGGATCTGTTCGGCGGTGACCCGAACAAACAGCAACAGCTCTACCAGCTCGCCGAGGCCAAGATCGGCGAGGCGGCCCGGGCGAGTGAGCTGACCCAGCGGGCCCAGGAGAACACCGAGAAGATGCTCCGCGGCATGCTCACGTCCCTGGGCTACACCACCATCACGATCACCTTCACGTCCCCGTAGCGGCGCATACGGGCACATGGCGGCCCGGTTGGCCCCGACGTGGCCCCGATCGCAAGATCGCTGTTCTGGTACGCGCGGTTACGCGGTACGCGGGTACGCCGTGTCGTTCGGCATGACGATCCACAGCACGATGTACGCGATGAACTGCGGACCGGGCAGCAGGCACGACAGCACGAACAGCAAGCGGACCAGGTTGGGTGGCAGACCGAAGCGCCGGCCCAGGCCGGAGCAGACCCCGGCGATCCACCGGTCGTCGCGCGGTCGGACCAGTCGGCTGGACATTCCCATCACTCCTTCGTTCGGCTTACTTCGACCGTAGACACCCTCCGCGACCGGCGCATCCGGTCTCGCCCGTAAGGGCGGTAACCCTGTGGTCAGCGTGTTCGACCTGTTCAAGGTCGACATGGCGGATCAGCGGCGTGATGCCGGCCACGAGCGGGCCTGCCGCGGGGAAGCGGATGCGTCATGGACCGGGTGAAGGTGAAGTACCAGGGAGACCGCACGCGGCGGACGTGCCGTCAACGTCATCGAATGTTGACGATCGGCCGGCGCGTAACCGTTCGGTGACAGCCCGAACATGGCACGTTCACCCGATGGGCGTACCACCATGACGTTAGTCACAGTACTGAACTCGGGCATTGTGCCTGGATTTCGGTGCGGGGAGGTGGCGGTGGGTACCGTCGCGCTCAAAGACGTGACGAAGATCTTTCCTGACGGCACGGTTGCCGTCGACAACCTGAGCCTGGACATCACCGCGGGTGAGTTCATGGTCCTCCTCGGACCGTCCGGGTGCGGGAAGTCGACGGTGCTGCGGATGGTGGCCGGTCTGGAGGATCCGACCACCGGCGCCATCCTGCTGGACGGGCAGCTCGCCAACGACCTCCCGCCGCGCGACCGCCGGATCGCCATGGTGTTCCAGGACTTTGCGTTATATCCACACATGTCGGTGGGTGACAACATATCGTTCCCCTTGCGACTGTCCGGTGTGGAGCCAGCGCCTCGGGAGGAGCGGGTGGCCGACGTCGCCGCCGCGCTCGGCATCGGCGATGTGCTCGCGCGCAAACCGCACCAGCTCTCCGGCGGCCAGCGCCAGCGGGTCGCGATGGGCCGGGCGATCGTACGTCGGCCGAGCCTGTTCCTGATGGACGAGCCGCTGTCCAATTTGGACAGCGGGCTGCGCGCGGAGCTGCGGGCGGAGATCTCCGGCATGGTACGTGAGCTCGGCGTTACGACCATCTACGTCACGCACGACCAGGCCGAGGCGCTGACGATGGCGGACCGGGTCGCCATCATGCGCAAGGGTGTGCTGCAGGACGTGGGTACGCCGACGCAGGTCTACAACCGCCCGGCCACGCTCTACGTCGCCGCGTTCCTCGGCAGTCCGCGGATGAACCTGCTGGAGGCGTCGGTCTACGTCCACCTGGACCGGTACGTCGCGCTCAACCTCGGGGAGCAGGCGCTCTACCTGCCCTGGGACGACTTCCGCTCGCGGGCCGTGTCGCACTACCACGGCGAGCGCATCGTGGTCGGCCTGCGCGCCGAGGCGCTCACGCCGGTCGCACCGGACACCGCCGGTGACGTGTTGCACGGCCGGATCCGCTACCTCGAGCACCACGGCCACGAGTCGCTCGCGTTCCTGGACATCGGCGCGACCGCGATCGTGCTGGACGACGTCGGCGGCGCGGTACCCGACGTCAGCGGCGGCGGTTCGCGGCTGCGCAAGTTCGGCAACGTCATCTCCCGCCTGACCGGTCGCGCCGGCGCCGACGACAACGGGCCGTCCGCGGGCCACGCGGCCGGCGCCAACTCCCGCCGGAGCGCGCCCACCAGCGTGCTCAGCGACCCGGGCCGGCACCACCGCCGCCCGGCCGAGCTGGCGGTGCGGCTCGCGCCCTATCCGGCCGTCTCACCCGGGCATCCGCTGGCGATATCGGTACGCATGGAAGCCCTGCACTTCTTCGACGAGCGCGGTCATCGCATTGATGTAGGTTGGCGCGGAGCCTGAACAGAGAGGGGGCCGCCGTGGCGGCAACGGGGTCTGGTCTGCGGATCATCGAACGCATATTGCGGGACCGGGAGGGCGTCTGGCGGCAGATCGCGGACGAGCGTGACCTGAACCGTCTCATCGGGGACATGCTTGTCAGCTCGGCGGTCGCGCTCGCGTTCTACGGCGCGGTACTGGGTTCGTTCAGCAGCCCGCTGATGACCGTGACGTCGGCGGTGAAGCTGCCGCTGCTGTTCCTCGCCACGCTCGCCATCTGCCTGCCCGCGCTCTACCTGTTCAACCTGGTCTTCGGCGCCCGCCTCTCGGTGCGCCAGGCGCTCGCGCTGGTGATGGTCGCGATCACGGTGATATCGATGCTGTCGCTAGCATTCGCCCCGATCAGTCTGTTCTTCCGCATCACGTCGCCGGACTACGAGTTCTTCAAGATCCTCAACGTCGCGATCCTCACCCTGACCGCCGTCGTCGGGCTGCGCTTCCTCACCTCCGGCATGCGGGCGCTCAACGAGCTGACCAACGCGGCCCTGGCCGGAACCGGGATCGACGCGATCGAGCTGGCACCCGAGCTGCGCGAGCTCGCCCCCGTCGGCTCCTCCGTCGGTGCGCCGGCCGGCACACCGGCCGCCAGCGACGGGCAGGTCCAGGCGGTGACCGTCCCGGTCCAGTCCGGCGCCGCGGCCACCCAGCCCGCGCCCGTCCCGGCCACCCAGCCCGCGCCGCTCGGCCAGCCCGTGACCCGGCCGGCACTCGCGTCCGTCGCGGCGGGCGAGAAGTCGGGCAGCATGACGCTGCTGTACGTGTGGATCATGCTGTTCGGCTTCGTCGGCACCCAGCTCGCCTGGACCCTTCGGCCGTTCTTCGGCGCGCCGACCGAGGAGTTCGCGCTGTTCCGCAACCTCGACGGCAACTTCTACACGTCGATCCTGAACGACCTGGCCAGACTCTTCTGATGGACTCCGCGCAGGTGGCCGCGGCGATGGTCTCGGTCGTGCCGTTCGCCCGCACCCTGGGCCTGGAGTTCGAGTCGGCGGAGCCGGGCCGGGCCGTGGTCCGGCTGCCCGACGCGGAAGCGGTGCACAACCACGTCGGCGGGCCGCACGCCGGGGCGATGTTCGCGCTCGGCGAGACCGCGTCGGGCGCGGTCGTGCTGGCCACGTTCGCGGACTCGCTGGACCGGGCGCTGCCGCTCGCGGTCCGCGCCGAGATCGCCTACCGCAAGGTCGCCATGGGCCCGGTGCAGGCGGTCGCGCGGCTGGACGGGGACCCGGCCGCGGTCGTGGCCGAGCTGGACGCCGGGGGTCGCCCCGAGTTCCCGGTCCACGTCGACATCGGTACCGATGACGGCGTGCACACCGCCGAGATGACCGTGACCTGGACGCTGCGCCCGCATCGCTGACCTGTCAGACTCCCTGAGCGCCAAGGAGCACCACGAACGGGGGTACCGCCGCTTGACTTGTCAGACACGCTGTCCTGCATGATGGCGCCCATGGTGTCGACGGGGCGGTCAGTGGCCCGCAGCGTGACCGAGACCGTGGTGGGCCGGCTGGAGGACCTGGTCCTCGGCGAGCTGGAGCCGGGCGCGGCGCTGCCGTCCGAGTCCGATCTCGCGGCGGACCTGGGCGTCAGCCGGCTGACCGTCCGCGAGGCCATCAAAGGGCTGCAGGCCCGCGGTCTGGTCGAGATCCAGCGTGGCCGCCGGCCCACGGTCGCGTACCCGAACGCCCGCCCGATCGGGGACTTCTTCAGCTCGGTGATCCGTCGGGACCCGCGTCAGCTCCTCGACCTGCTCGAGGTCAGGCGCGCGCTCGAGGTACACATCGCCACGCTCGCCGCGCTGCGCGCGAACCGCTCCTCGGTCGCGGCCATGGAGCTGGCGCTCGAGGCGATGCGGGACACGGCCGACGACCCGGACGCGATCCACGAGGCGGACATCCGGTTCCACGAGAGCGTCGCGGCGGCGAGCGGGAACCAGCTGCTCACCTTCCTCATGGAGGCGATGGAGGAGCCGCTGCGCGCCAGCCGGGTGCAGAGCCTGCGCGGCCACCTCGCCCGCGGAGGCACCGTCGAGGACGTCATCGAGCAGCACGCGCGCATCCTCGACCGGGTACGGGTCCGCGACTCCAAGGGCGCCGGTACCGCGATGCGCGAGCACCTCGCGCAGACCGCACGGGACCTGCGGGCCGCGTTCTCGATGGCCGACACGCTGGCCCCGGACGACGTCTAGAAGAATGTCCGGACCACATCGACGATGACCCCGTCGGCCACGACCGGCAGCAGGTTCCACCGGTCGAACAGGCCGCACGGGTGGGAGACGGACAGCTCCACGAGGTCACCGGGGCCGAGATGGTCGACCGATGGCAGCGCCAGGAAGGCGTGCTGGTCGTTCAGCGCGGTCACCTGCCAGCCGGTGCGGCCGACCGGCTGCGGCAGGCCCTGGTCGTACGGCACGTCCCGGCGGCCGACGTCGAGCAGCGCGAGGGCCGGCTCGGGGCGGGAGAGCACCCGGGCGCGGACCCGCAGCGCGTCGGCGAAGCGCGGCGCGCCGGCCGCGCCCCGGCTGGCCGGGGTCAGCACGGCGTAGTGGCCGCCGTCGTGGGTCAGGTAGCAGCCGCTGCGGATGACGGTACGGGCCGGCCCGCGAACCGCGTCCGGGGTGAGGATCGCGGCGACCCGGTCGAAGTACGCGCTCCCGCCGGCCGAGAGCAGGAACTCCTCGCCTCCGGAGAGCGGCGCGATCCGCCCGGCCAGCTCACGCATGCGCCGCAGGAACCGGTCAGCCTCGGCCAGATCGGCGGCGGTTCCCTCGTACCCGCTGATCCCCGTGAGGGTGAGCCCCGGGGCGGCCGCCACCGCCCGCGCGACCTCGACCGCTGCGGCAGCGTCGCGGCACCCGGTGCGGCCGCCCTCGATGCCGATCTCCACGAGCACGTCGAGCGTCGCGCCCGAGCGCGCCAGCAGCTCCACCCCGGCGGCCGAGTCCGCCCAGCACAGCAGGCGGAACGTGGGGTCGCGCTCGCGCTCCGCCGCCACCCAGCGCAGGCCAGCGGGGTCGACGATCTGGTTCGCCACGATGATCGGGCTGATCCCGAACGCCCGCAGCACCCTGGCCTGGCCCAGCGACGCCACGGTGACACCCCAGGCGCCGTGCCCGATCTGCTCGGCGATGAGCTGGGGCGACATCGTGGTCTTGCCGTGCGGTGCCAGGTCGACCCCGGTGGCCGCGCACCAGGCGGCCATCGCGGCGAGGTTGTGGGTCAGCGCCGCCCGGTCGAGTGTCGCCAGTGGACCGTCCACAGCGGACAGTCGAGCACCGGCGACCTCGCCCAGGCGGCGGCCGTGCCAGTCCGGCGGGACCCACCGGTACCGCCAGTCGAGGATCTCGTCCCGCAGCGCCGTGACGGCGTCGTGGTCGATCGTGGCCACGCCGTTCAGTGTGGCGTGATCGCCCGCTTCACCGGTACGACGTGGCCGATCAGCCCGAGCCCCCAGCCCAGGATCGGCCAGACCGGCCACGGGTACCACGCACCCGCGGCGATCCCCACGGCCAGCCAGATCCCGATCATGAGGACGGACCCGGCGAGGTAGGCCGCCAGGTGGATCCGCATGCCGAGCCGGGCGGCGGCCCGGTTCCGGTCCCGGCGCTGTGCCGCCGCGCGCCGCCTGACCCAGTCGCGCGGCAGGTCGGCCGTCAGCGTCTGGAGGTCCTGCCTGGTCCGGGCGGAGTAGGCCGCCGCGGTCCGGGTGCCGAACTCGTCGGTGTCGAGGTACCCCTGGCTGGTCGCGTCCGTGAGCAACGAGACGGTGGCCTCCCGGTCGACGGTGCCGACCCGCTCGATCTCATTCATCACTCTCTCCTTGCCACTGTCAAGTTCAGGGCTCCAGTATGCGCCGACTAACTTGGCATTGTCAAGATTAGTGGTGGCCCTGACGTGGTACCAGGAGGAGATGCTGACAATCAGGCGAAATCCCGACATCTTCCACGAGGAGGGCGGCTGGTTCCAGGCCCGCTGGCACTTCTCGTTCGACCGGTACCGTGATCCCGAGCAGATGGGGGTCGGCGCGCTCCGGGTGTTCAACGACGATCGTCTCGTCCCCGGAGCGGAGTGGCCGATGCACCCGCACCGGGACATCGAGTCTTTGACGTACGTCGTCGAGGGCCACTTCGCGCACGCCGACTCGCTCGGCAACGACGGCACGCTGGAGCCGGGCGCCGCGCAGGTGATGTCGTTCAGCCACCGGGGCGCGATGCACTCGGAGCGCAACGCCTCGCCGGCCGAGCCGCTGCGGTTCCTCCAGTTCTGGATCCTGCCGAGCGAGCCCGGTACGGAGTCGAGCGTCCAGCAGCGACAGTACACAGTGGACGACCGGCAGGACCGCTGGCTGCAGATCATGGGCCCACCCGGCGAGGACGGCCTGGATCTGCGCCAGGACGCCCGGGTGCTGGTGGCCCGGTTGGGCGCGGGCAACCGGCTCGGCCACAGCTTCGGTGACGGGCGGGGCGGTTACTTCTACGTGCTGGACGGAGACGCCACGCTCGACGGCCAGAAGGTGGGTACCGGCGACGCCGCGAAGATCCTCGGCCCGGCCCCGCTCGTGGTGGAGGCGACCGCGGACAGCGAGCTGATCGTCATCGACGTACCGCTGGACCTCTGAACCAGCTCGGGGCTGGCTCCAATTCCTCCGCCGACCGGGCGAGCGGCGTAGGAATCAAAGGATCTAGAAGACTTTCGGCTGCCAGGGCAACCGAAACTCTTCTAGATCGACGCCAGCGACCCTCAACTGCGCTCGATCGCGGCGGATCATTGACCACCGCTGCCTGTCCGTGGGCGGGCGAGCGGCCGGAGCAACTCCGCGTTGCTGCCCGTCCGGCGCAGCTGCTCGATCAGCCGCTCGGTGCCCTGCTGCGGCTCGACGGCCTGCAGCGCGCGCCGCAGGTTGTACACGGCCGTGCGCTCGTCGCGGTGCAGCAGCAGCTCGTCCATCCGGGTTCCGGACGGGTCGATGTCGATGGCCGGGAAGACCCGCCTGGCGGCCGTCCTGCGGTCGAGCCGCAGCTCCGCGTTGCCGGTGCTCTTGAACTCCTCGTAGTAGAGCGTGTCGCCGGCCGAGCCGGTCTCGACCAGCGCGCTGGCGATGATCGTGAGCGAGCCGCCGTTCTCGATGTTGCGGGCGGCCGCGAGCAGCCGCTTCGGCAGGTGCAGGGTGCTGGACTCGACACCGCCGGAGAGGACCCGGCCGGACGCCGGGGCGGCCAGGTTGTACGCCCGACCGAGCCGGGTGATCGAGTCGAGCAGCAGCACCACGTCGTCGCCGAGCTCCACGAGGCGCTTGGCGCGTTCGATCGCGAGCTCCGCGACGGCGGTGTGGTCCTGCGGCGGTCGGTCGAACGTCGAGGCGATCACCTCGCCCTTGACCGAGCGCTGCATGTCGGTGACCTCCTCGGGGCGCTCGTCGACCAGCAGCACCATCAGGACGCACTCGGGGTGGTTCTCCGTGATCGCGTTCGCGATCGCCTGCAGGACCATGGTCTTGCCGGTCTTCGGCGGTGCGACGATCAGCGCGCGCTGACCCTTCCCGATCGGCATGACCAGATCGATGAACCGGGTGGTCAGTACGTGCGGCCCGGTCTCCAGCCGGAGCCGCTCCTGTGGGTAGAGCGGGGTCAGCTCGTAGAAGTCCGGGCGCCGCCGGGCCTCGGCCGGATCGGTGCCGTTGACCGAGTCCAGCCGGACCAGCGTCGGGTTCCGGTCGCGCCGCCGCTGCCGATCGTGGCGTTCCGGCGGCTCCGGAGCCGGCCGCATCGCGCCCGTGACGATGTCGCCGCGGCGCAGGCCGTACCGCTGGAACTGGTTCATGGGTAGGTAGGCGTCGCCCTCGCCCGGGAGATACCCCTCGGTGCGGACGAAGGCGTTGGTGTCCCGGACATCGACGATGCCGCTGACCGGTACGAGATCGTGCTCGGACATGGTTGTCTCCTGGGAGATGGGCCAGCCCGGCGCGGCACGCACGCACACGGTGCGCTCGAAGAGATGCGCCGGACGGCGCTGATGGGATCCCCTGGGGGGCAGAGAACCTGCCGCACCCGCAGGGGTAGTTGGCGATCATTTTAGCGCGGCAAGGGCCCCGGCGGCAACCAGGTTGGTGTGCGCGCCCCCGTCGGGCACGATGGACGCGCCATGATGCTGACCGGTCACCTGCCCGCCGCGCCCGAGCCGGACGCGGTCTTCGACGCGTTCGCCGGCTGGGCGAAGGAGCGAGGGCTGACCCTGTACCCGCACCAGGAGGAGGCGCTGATCGAGGTGGTCTCCGGGGCGAACGTGATCGTCTCCACCCCGACCGGGTCGGGCAAGAGCCTGGTCGCGACCGGGGCGCACTTCGCCGCGCTGGCCGACGGCCGGCGGACGTTCTACACCGCGCCGATCAAGGCGCTCGTGTCGGAGAAGTTCTTCGCGCTGTGCGACACCTTCGGGGCCGCCGAGGTGGGCATGCTGACCGGTGACGCGAGCGTCAACGAGACCGCGCCGATCATCTGTTGTACCGCGGAGATCCTGGCGAACATCGCGCTGCGCGACGGGTACAAGGCCGACGCCGGCCAGGTCGTCATGGACGAGTTCCACTTCTACGCCGACCCGGAGCGCGGCTGGGCCTGGCAGGTGCCGCTGATCGAGCTGCCGCAGGCGCAGTTCGTGCTCATGTCCGCGACGCTCGGCGACGTCAGCCGGTTCGAGGCGGACCTGACCCGGCGGACCGGCCGGCCGACCGCGGTGGTCCGCACCGCGGAGCGCCCGGTCCCGCTGCACTTCTCGTACGTGACGACCCCGCTGCACGAGACGCTCGGCGAACTGCTGAGCACGTGGCAGGCGCCGGTGTACGTCGTGCACTTCACCCAGGCCGCCGCGCTGGAACGGGCGCAGGCGCTGATGAGCGTCAACGTCTGCACGCGCGCCGAGAAGGACGCCATCGCCGACCTGATCGGCAACTTCCAGTTCACCGCCGGCTTCGGCCGTACGCTGTCCCGCCTCGTCCGGCACGGCATCGGCGTGCACCACGCGGGCATGCTCCCGAAGTACCGCCGGCTGGTGGAGACCCTCGCCCAGGCCGGCCTGCTCAAGGTGATCTGTGGGACGGACACCCTCGGCGTCGGCATCAACGTGCCGATCCGCACCGTCCTGTTCACCGCACTCTCCAAATTCGACGGTACGAAGAACCGCCACCTCCAGGCGCGCGAGTTCCACCAGATCGCCGGCCGGGCGGGACGGGCCGGCTTCGACACGGTGGGCAACGTCGTGGTCCAGGCGCCGGAGCACGTCATCGAGAACGAGCGTGCGCTGGCCAAGGCGGGCGACGACGAGCGCAAGCGCCGCCGGGTGGTCCGCAAGAAGCCGCCGGAGGGTACCGTCTCCTGGGGCCGGCCGACGTTCGACCGGCTGGTGATCGCCGAGCCGGAGCCGCTGAAGTCGAGCTTCGCGGTCAGCCACGCGATGCTGCTCAATGTCATCGGCCGGCAGGACGACGCGTTCGGCGCGATGCGGCACCTGCTCACCGACAACCACGAAGATGCCACCGCCCGCCGCCGGCACATCCGCCGGGCGATCGCCATCTACCGCGCGCTGCTCGCCGGCGGCGTGGTGGAGCGGCACGGCGACGACGTCCGGTTGACCCTGGACCTGCAGTACGACTTCGCGCTCAACCAGCCGCTGTCCCCGCTGGCGCTGGCCGCGATCGAGCTCCTTGACCGGGAGTCCCCGACGTACCCGCTGGACGTGCTCTCGGTTATCGAGTCCACTCTGGACGATCCCCGGCAGGTGCTCTCCGCCCAGCAGTTCAAGGCGCGCGGCGAGGCGGTGGCGCGGATGAAGGCCGACGGCATCGAATACGAGGAGCGGATGGAGCTGCTCGACGGCGTCACCTACCCGAAACCGCTGGCGGACGTGCTCGACAGCGCGTACGAGCTGTACCGGCGGGGCCATCCCTGGGTCGCCGACCACGAGCTGTCGCCGAAGTCGGTGGCTCGGGACATGTACGAGCGGGCGATGACGTTCACCGAGTACGTCGGTTTCTACGGCCTGTCGCGCTCCGAAGGGCTGGTGCTGCGCTACCTGGCCGACTCGTACAAGGCGCTGCGGCAGACCGTGCCGGAGGAGGCCCGTACCGAGGAGCTGGTCGATCTCATCGAGTGGCTGGGTGAGCTGGTCCGGCAGGTCGACTCCAGCCTGATCGACGAGTGGGAGCGGCTGCGCAACCCGGACGCCGAGCCACGCGCCGGGACCGCCGCCGACCGCCCGCCCGCGGTCACCGGCAACACCCGGGCGTTCCGGGTCCTGGTCCGCAACGCGCTGTTCCGCCGGGTGGAGCTGGCCGCCCTGCGCCGCTTCGACGAGCTGGGTGAGCTGGACGCCGAGGACGGCTGGGACGCCGGCGCGTGGGCGGCCGCGCTGGGGCCGTACTTCGCCGAGCACGACGGGATCGGTACCGGGCCGGACGCCCGTGGTCCGAACCTGCTGCTCATCGAGGTCGGGCCGGAGCGCTGGACGGTACGACAGATCCTCGACGACCCGGCCGGCGACCACGACTGGCGGATCACCGCGGAGGTGGACCTGGCCGCCTCCGACGACGCGGGTTCGGCCGTGGTCCGCATCGTCGATGTCGGAGTGGCGTAGTGGCGTAGTGGCGCAGTGGCGTGGTCAGGGACTCAGTTGGAAGTCCACGACCCGGATCGGTGACGGCGTGCTGCCGGTCGACCGTCGCTGGTACAGGATCGACAGCACGCCGTCGCGGACCCGGGTCCGGTCCACGACCACCTCACCGAACGCGCCCAGGCCGGCGCCGTCGAACCGCAGCGTCCAGTCCGTCCAGCCGCTCACCCTGCTGGCCGTGACGATCCGGCCGTACGGCAGGACGACGTACGCGTTGTCGGCGCGGTCGAGCACGACCTGCGAGCGGCCGAACGCGTTCAGGGCCACCGGGATCTCGATCTTGCGCCAGGTACCCTGCGCGCTGCGTACCAGGTGGAAGGCGCGACCGAACGACACCCGCTGGGTCACGACGTTGGACACGCACTGGGTGAACCGGCCCGGCACGTAGCTGATGACGACGTGCGGGTTGCCGGCCGAGTCGACCGTCTGGCTCTCCTGGTTGATCAGTCCATGGTCGACGGTCAGCGGGTCGACCACGTGCCCCGGCGAGGTGACCGAGACGAGGCTGCCCGAGCCGGTCGTGGCGACCTGCTGCCCCGGGTTGGTACGCCAGGTGCGGCCGCGGTCGTCGCTGTAGACGTACCCGGTGTCGTGGTTGGCCAGCCCGCCGCTGTGGCACAGCACCCCGGTGTTGCCCTCCCGCCAGGTGAATGCGGCGTGCAGCCGGCCGGTGGGGCCGTAGGTCAGGCCGTGCAGGTAGAGATTGCGGGTGGTGCTGGTGACGCCGCGCGCGGTGTAGTTGCCGGTCGCGGCGGACCAGCGGCCCAGCCGGCGCCAGGGGGCCGCCGCTGCGCTGTCGTACTCGGCCAGCTCCATGGTGCCGTTGCCGGAGCCGCCGGTGCGATAGCTGAACTGCAGCCGTCGCTCGGGCGTGACGAGGAACCGCGGGTACGTGATCGCGCCCAGCTCGACGCCGTCCAGCGTGCGCTGCACGGCGCCGAACCGGCTTGCCGACCAGGTCCGCGAGCCGGGATCGTCGACCAGCCCGGCCTCCGACTTGAGGTAGAACACCCGGCTGTTGTGGGTGTCCATCGCCACGTGCAGCCGGCCGTCGGCGGGGGAGATGCCCAGTGAGATCGAGTTGTGCGAGTCGTTGGTGCTGAGCTGGTGCGGCAGCTGGGCCGACTGCCAGGCACCGGCGGGCAGCGCGCGGCGGGCCACGACCGCGGACCGGTTCGCCGTGTACCAGGCCGCGTACTGGTAGCCGGCGTGGCTGAGGATGCCGCTCTGCTGGTACGAGGCGTTGTTGACCAGGCCGTCGTAGGAGACGAAGTAGAGCGCTGCCGGGTCCAGTTGGGAATCGCCGAGCCGGACCACGCCGGGCGCGGCGGCCGCGGCACGTCCCGGCCCGACCAGCTGCGCCGCGACAGTGCCGACGATCAATGCCACAACCAGTCCCCGGCGCCTCATGGCGTCGACTATACATTGATAAACGTCATAGAATGCGCGCTATGGGCTTTAACGATCGTGAAGGGGATCCACTGTTCACGTCCAGCCGACGAACCCTGTTGTCGGTGTCCGCCGCCGCTCTCGCCGTACCCCCGCTGATCGCCGTCAGCGCGGTGGACAGCGACGGGCCCGGGCGGCGGGGGCCGGGGCGCCCGGCCACTCCGCAGCACCCCGAACGGGAGCTGCGGGAGGCGCTGCGGGAGATCGACCCGCGGCGGATCGAGGCGTCCGTCCGCCGGCTCGCCGCCTTCGGTACCCGGCACACACTGTCCAGTCAGGACGATCCCGTGCGCGGCATCGGCGCGGCCCGGGACTGGATCCACGCGCAGTTCCAGACCTACGCCGCGGCCTCGGGCGGGCGGATGACCGCCGAGCTGCAGTCGTACGTGCAGCAGCCGGTGCCGAACCGGATCCCGGTGGCCACGACCATCACCAACGTCATGGCGACGCTGCGCGGCGACAGTGCCCCCAACCGGACGTACGTCGTCTCCGGTCACTACGACTCGCGGGTCACCAGCCTGCTGGACTTCACCAGCGACGCGCCCGGCGCGAACGACGACGCCTCGGGCGTGGCCGCGGTGCTGGAGCTGGCCCGGGTGATGGCGACCCGGCGTACCGCCGCCACGCTGGTCTTCGTCGCGGTGGCCGGCGAGGAACAGGGCCTGTTCGGTTCGACATTCCTCGCCCAGCAGATGAAGGCCGCCGGCGTTGACGTCCAGGGCATGTTCAGCAACGACATCATCGGCTCCAGCAGCGCCTTCGACGGCACCCGGCCGGACCCGCGTACGGTCCGGCTCTTCGTCGAGGGTGTGCCGACCGCCGAGACGGCCAGCCAGGCGGCGCTCCGGCGGTCGATCGGCGGGGAGAACGACGGACCGTCCCGGCAGCTCGCCCGGTTCGTCCGCGACGTGGCCGAGAACGACCACACCGGAATGACCGTCCGGACCATCTGGCGGCGCGACCGGTTCCTGCGCGGCAGCGATCACATCCCGTTCCTGCAGCAGGGATACCCGGCCGGCCGGTTCACCGAGCCGCGCGAGAACTTCGCGCACCAGCACCAGAACACCCGGATCGAGAACGGCGTCCAGTTCGGCGACCTGGTCGAGTTCTGCGACTTCGACTACATCGCGCGGGTGGCCAAGGTGAACCTCGCCACGCTCTGGTCGCTGGCCCGGGGCCCGGGCACGCCGGTCAACGTCCGCATCGACGCATCGAGCCTGACCAACATGACGACGCTGACCTGGACCACCGGTGTGGACGCCGCCCGCTACGAGGTGCTGTGGCGGGAGACGACCGCTCCAGAGTGGACACACGTCATCGAGGTCGAGGGGATGAACTCGGCCACGATCGATCTGTCCAAGGACAACGTGATGTTCGGCGTCCGCGCGGTGGACAGCCAGGGCCGGTGCAGCCCGGTCGCGTTCCCCACGGTGTGAACGGCTACCGCGCCACGGAGGTGAAGTACGCGTAGAGATCGCTGATCGTCTCCGCGATGGGGCGGGGATGGTGGCCCAGCTCGCGGGCGGCCTTCGCACTGTCAACCGTGGGGAACCTGCGCAACGCCTGCAGCGCCTCGCGGGTGGGCATCAGCGGGTTGCCCGTGCGGCGGGCCACCACCGTCGCCACCGGCGCGCCGAGCCCGGCCATCCACAATGGCGCCGCATGCCTCGTGACGTTGACGCCGGAACAACTCCGGGCCAGGTCGGCCAGCTCGCGGATGCTCCGGCGGTGGCCGCCGACGAGGTAGCTCTCGCCGGTACGGCCCCGGTTCGCGGCGGCCCGCAGGGTGGCCACCACGTCGCGGACGTCCACCCAGTCGAAGCCGCCGGTCACCACGACCGGCATGCGGCGGCGCCAGAGCGCGCGGAACACCGCGCCCATCCGGGACGGCCCCTCGTCGAGCGGGCCGATGATCCCGCTCGGGTTGGCGATGACGGCGTCCAGGCCCCGGTCCACGACCCGGCGTAGCTCGTCCTCGCCGGCGGCCTTCGACCGGTCGTACGCCGCCGCGCGCCGCCCGGTCGCCCGCGGGCTCGACTCGTCGACCTGGCGCCCGGCGCGCTCCAGGTCGAACGCGTGCACGGAACTGCAGTGCACCAGCCGCGGTACGCCGACCGCCAGCGCGGCCTCGGCCACGGTACGGGTGCCGGTGACGTTCACCGACTCGACCAGCCCACCGAGGCTACCGACCACCGAGATCACGCCGGCCAGGTGGTAGACCACGGCGGCACCCTCGAACGCCGCGCGCATCCGGACACCGTCGCGCACGTCCGCCTCGACCCAGGTGGCACCGAGCCGCAGCCCGGTCACCGGCTCCCGGAGGTCGACCACGCGGACGTCCGCGCCGCCGTCCCGCAGGGCGGCGACCAGGTTCGTGCCGAGGTGACCCGCACCCCCGGTCACCACCACCGTGCCTGAGCTCATACCTATCCATTGTGGAGCCGCACGGTCCCGGGTGGTTGTCCTCGGCCCGCCGATCCGAAAGGATATGCCCGTCGCGAGGAGGGTGTCGATGCGAGCGGTAGCAGTGACCGCGCTCGGCGGGCCGGACGTGCTGCGGGTGGTCGAGATGCCGGACCCGGTGGCCGGGCCCGGTCAGGTGGTGGTCGGTGTCCAGGCAGCCTGCGTACACCCGGCCGACGTGGCGGCCCGGGTGGGTCAGATCCCCGGCGGGCCGCCCGAGACGCCGTTCCTGCCGGGCTGGGACCTGGCCGGCGAGGTGGTGGCGGTCGGCGACGGGGTGACGGAGTTCCAAACCGGCGACCGCGTCGTCGGGATGGTCCCGTGGCACCTCACCAGGGGCACGCCCGGCGCGTACGCCGAGCGCGTCGCGGCCGAAGCCGGCTGGCTGGTGCCGCTGCCGGACGGGGTCGAGCCGGCGGACGCGGCGACCGTACCGTTGAATGCCCTGACCGCGCGTCAGGCGCTCAACCTGATGAGCCTGGCACCCGGCACGACCGTTCTGGTGACCGGCGCCAGCGGCGGAGTCGGCGGGTACGCCGCCCGGATGGCGGTTCAGGCCGGGCACCGGGTGATCGGGCAGGCCACCCACGACGACGAGGAGTGGGTCTCCGGCCTCGGCGTCGACGAGGTGCTCCCGCGCGGCGCGGATCTGACCACGGCCGGCCCGCTGCCCGCGATCCTCGACGCGGTGCCGCTCGGGCGGCCCGCCGCCGATGCGGTCGCCGACGGCGGCGTGATCGTCACGACCCGGCCCACCGAGCCGGTCGACCCGGCCCGTGGCGTCCGGCAGCAGCTCGTGCTGATCCAGCTCGACCAGGCGATGCTGCGGGACCTGATCGGTGACCTCGCGGCCGGCCGGCTGACGACCAGGGTGGCGGCGACGCTCCCGCTGGCGGACGCCGCCGAGGCGCACCGCCGGTTCGAGGCCGGCGGCGTCCGCGGGAAGATCGTGCTGGTTCCTTAACTGTCAGCGGAGACTGGTCAGCGGATGATACGCCCGACCGCCGCGTACGTGGCGGAGCGTTCCGGCGTCTCGTAGAGCGGCTCGCTCTCATCGATCGGGTTCCACTGCGGCGTCCAGACGACGCCGGGCGGGATGAACTCCATGCCGTCGAACAGCGCGGCGATCTCCGCCCGCGACCGGTGCGTCACGGGCGTCGGTGTCTTGGCGAAGATCCGCCGGATCTCCTCGGCCTCCGGCTGCTCGTCCGCGGTCGTGTGCGAGACGACCAGGTAGCTGCCCGGTACCACCGCGCCCGTGTACCCCTCGACGACCCTCTCGATGCCGTCGGACTCGGAGACGTAGTGGAGCACCGCGACCATCATCACGGCCACCGGCTCGTCGAAGCTCAGGAGCTGGCGGGTCGCGGGCGCGTGCAGCACGGCGGCCGGGTCCCGCATGTCGGCTTCCACGACGGCCGCGTTCTGCACGTCGGCCAGCATCTGCTCGGTGGTGACGAAGGCGATCTGTTCGTTGTCGACGTACACCACCCGGCAGGCCGGATCGAGCTGGTGCGCGACCTCGTGGACGTTGCCGACGGTGGGGATGCCCGAGCCGAGATCGAGGAACTGCCGGATGCCCTGCCGGAAGCAGTACCGGACCGCGCGCTGCAGGAAGAGCCGGTTGGACCGGGCGACCGCCAGGCCGTCCGGGTACACCCGGAACAGCTCGTTCGCCGCCGCGCGGTCAGCGGCGAAGTTGTGTGCACCGCCGAGCGCGTAGTCGTAGATGCGGGCGGCACTGGGCACGTCGGTATCGACGCCGGCCGTGGGCCGGTCGCTCACCTTCGACATCGGGACAGGGTCTCCTCATGGCTGTATCGCGAGTCGCGGGACAACCCAGTGTGTCACTGCCCGTGCGGTAAGTGAAGCCTGGGGTGATCAGCGCAGGACAAAACCAGTGCCGACCGGGTCATCCCGGTCGAGGACGAAGACGTGCTCGCCGGTCCGGTACGCGTTGCCCTCGACCTCGACGACGACCGCCGTCCGTCCACTGTCGACAGTATCGGCCACGACCCGGGCCAGGAAGCGTGTGCCGACAACCGAATCGTGGACCAGCACCTGGCCGCCCGCCAGCGATCCGTCCGCGGCGAGCAGGGCGACGCGGGCGCAGGTGCCGGAGCCGCAGGGCGACCGGTCCACCTCACCGTCCGCGAAGATGGTCACATTGCGCTGGTACGGACCCTCCGGTGCCGATCCGAGATCGTCGAACAGGATCGTGCCGTATATGCCTGATAGCCGCGGGTCGTCCGGGTGCCGGGCGAGGTCGGTGCCGTTGAGCACCCGGGTGATCTCCCGGCCGAGCGCGATGAGCTCGGTGAGGTGCGCGGGCGTGACGGAAAGGTTGCCGGCAGCCGCCGGCAGGGACGCGTAGATCGCCCCGCCGTAGCTGACGTCGACCCGGACCGTCCCGCGCGACGTCGGTACCTCGACCCCGCGGGCGAGCACGTACGACGGGACGTTGCGGAACGACACCCGACTCGTGACCCCACCGGCCCGGTTGACCCGCGCGGTGACCCGGCCGGACGGCACGTCGATGACGACCGTCGTCTCGCCGTCCGGCGCGGCCGGCACGCGCCCGGTGCGAACGGCCCACTCCGCCAGCGCGATCGTGCCGTGCCCGCACGCCGTGGAGTAGCCGTCCTTGTGCCAGAACAACACGCCGAGGTGGGCGCCGTCGTCGTCCGGTGGCACCGGGAAACAGCCGTACATGTCGGCGTGCCCGCGCGGCTCGTGGCACAGCAGGCGGCGGATCCGGTCGACCGCCTCGCTCTGCCGTGCGTATTCGCGCCGGTCCCGCACGGTGGCGCCGGGGATGTCCGGCACGCCGTGGGTCACGATCCGGAACGGCTCGCCTGCCGTGTGGAAGTCGGTGGTGCGGACCTCGAGCGCGCTCACCCGCCCGATGGTGGCACGACCGGGGCGTACGCGGTGCGGAAGAAGCCCCGGACCGGTTGCGCCAGCCCGAGGTTGTGCAGGAACGTCGTGGGCCGCCGCGGCCGGCTGGTGTCGAACTCGATGGTGACGTCGTCGCGCTGGCCGCGGTTCGGGTCGTAGACGCGCACCGTCACCCGGCTGTCCACCTTCTCGTACCCGTACGCCAGGACCTGGTGGTTGAAGCCGAGGTCGCACGGGTTGGCCGAGGCGGTGGTGACCACGCCCAGCGGGGCCGGCAGGCCCTTGTCCAGGTCGGCCCTGACCTGGGGCCACTGCACCCGGATGGTCCGCCAGGCGAGGCCGCGTTCGGTGACCACATGCCGGCCGAGAGCGGAGAATCCCCGGTCGCCGTCGGGCAGGTTCATCCACCGGTAGTACTGCGCCGCACCGACGGGCAGGTGCCAGGAGTCGACGAGCCGGCGGACCAGGTACCGGAACAGCGGCTCACCCTGTGCTGGCCGGACCGCGGACGGGACCGCGGCGGCGTGCCAGTAGTCCAGCGTCGCGAAGACCATGCCGCCGCAGAGGCCGGCGCCGGCGTCACCCACCTTGATCTTGCCGAACGGCGTGGCGAGCACGACGGCCGGCTGCGAAGGCCAGGCGTTGGTGTACGCGAAGCCGTGCAGCGACGGGAGGTACCGCAGGGACGTCGTGGTCGGCATGGTCCCTTCAGTACAGCACCTCCCGATCGCTACCGGACACGCAGAGTCACGCTCATGACACGGGTTCACCGGACGGGACCGGCAGCCGGGTACTCAGCGACACGGGTACGCCCAGGTTCGGCGTACCGTCCGCGTTCCAGGTGAACTTCTGGGCGCGGGTCGTCCGGTTGATGTCGCAGCCGCCGCTGGTCGAGGAGTTGGCGTGGTACACGATCCAGTCCTCGGTTCCGTCGGGGGACTTGAAGAACCCGTTGTGCCCTGGGCCGAACACGCTGTTCGCGTTCGACCGCTGGAAGATGGGCTGCGGCGACTTCACCCACGAGGACTCCAGGAGCGGGTCACCGCCGTTGTAGGTCAACAGGCCCAGCTTGTAGTCCGGGGTGGAGCAGTGGCTGGCCGAGAAGACGATGAAGGTACGCCCGTTGCGCTGGATGACCTCCGGGCCCTCGTTGACCGCGCCGCCGACCGTCTCCCAGCTGAACGTCGGCGTCGAGAGCCGACGCCGGGTACCGCTGGCGGTCCACGGGTTGCTCATCGGCCGGATGAACATCGGCTGCGAGCCCTGCAGGTACGTGCCGAGCAGGTAGAGCTGGCCGTTGAGCTGCAGGATGCTGGCGTCCAGCTCCCAGGTGTTGTTGGCCTGCGGGTCGAGCAGGTCGGCCTTGAACGTGTACGGGCCCATCGGGTCCAGCCCGGCGCTCTCCAGCACGTGGATCCGCTGCGTCGGCAGGTAGTTGGCGACGTTCTGGCTCGCCGTGTAGTAGAGGTACCAGCGGGTCCCGTTCGGCCCGTTGAGCAGGTGGAACTCGGGTGCCCACATGTTGCAGCAGCCGGTGGGGCGACCGGCCAGGTTGAAGATGACCGTGTCCGGCGTGCTGGCGAGCCCGCCCAGGGTGCGCGACCGGCGCATGGTGATCGTCGTGTTCCAGGTGGTCGTGGCGAGGTAGTAGAAGCCGTTGTAGTACTGCAGCCACGGGTCCGGGCCGCGCAGGCTCAGTGGGTTGACGAAGGTCGCGCCGCCGCCTCCGCTGGTGAAGCCGGGCAGTCGCCAGGCGCGGGTGGTCGCGGTGGTACACGGCAACTGGACCAGCCTGGTGTTGTTGGCCGTGCTGTCGCCGGTCGGCGCGACGCACTTGGCGGAGTGCACGGCGACCAGGTTGAACGTGTTGGTCTGCCCCGCGACGGCCTGCAGCCGGAACCGCTGGTTGTTGCCGCTGTGGCAGGTGTACTGGATGACCTGCGCGTTGTCCGCGGTCGAGTTACCGGAGATGTCGATGCAGCTGCCCGCGGTCAGCGTGCGGATGTTGTACGTGTTCGCCAGGCCGGTCACCGGGACGAAGGTGAAGTTCTGGTTGGCGCCCGAGTTGCAGGTCCACTGGACGAGCTGGAGCGCGTTCGTCGGCGCGCTGTTGGGCACGTCGATGCAGTTGTTGCCGGCCTGGTTCACCGCCGTGCTGCTGAACGTCACCTCGGCCCGGGCCGGTTCGGCGATGGCGATGGGGACGAGCGCGGCGACGAGGATGCTGGCCGTCGCTGCTGCCAGGTGCCGTCTGGGACTCCTCACGGTGCTCACATCCTCTTCGGTCGCACGGGTGGTCGCGGGCTGTGCCGTCGGTCGGCCGCGCCGTCGGTCGGCCGTGCCGTCAGCATCGACGGGTGTCGCTGTGACTGTACCGTCGGTCCCGGCCCCTCGTACAGCATTCGAAATCTCGAACAACTTGGCGCCGGGTTGGTGGTCGCGACCAGCCCGGGGCGGGTGCCGTGGCGCTGCGGTTCGCTACTCCAGCACCGGTGGCAGCGGCGGCAGGCTCGGCAGCGGGGGGAGCGGTACGGGCAGGCTGGGCAGCGGCGGGCCCGGCAGGACACCACCGCCTCCCGGCGTCGAACCGGGACCCGGACCGCTTGACTGCCCGGGTACGGCCCCAGCCGGCGCGGTCGGGGCGGGCCCCCCGGGAGCCGGTGCGGACGGCGCGGTATCCGGGCCGGACACGTCGGCTGGGAGGAGTGCCCGCAGCGCGTCGACCTCGCGCTGCAAGCGACCGGCCACACCGGTGTCCGTGATCCGTCCGATGAGGACGGTCGCCTCGTCCAGGTGGCGTCCGGCGTCGCCGTACCGCCCGTCGTCGATCGCGTCCCGCGCCGCGGCGATGGCGTGCTGCGCGTCCCGCTCGGCGATCCGTGCGTCTGCGCGGTCCTCGTAGACGAGCCTGGTGATCGGCCACAGAGGACTGCCCGGACCGGCATCGGATGCGGCGATGACCGCCCCACCCGCGAGGCCGACTACCGCGGCCGCCGCGGCGATGGTCGCCCGGACTCTGGTCGCCCGGACCCTGACCTCGCGGCGCAGCGGCCGCCGCGCCGCCACCGAGCCCTCGCGTCCCGGCTCGGCGGGCGCCCGCACCGGTGCCTGAGCCGGGACCACGGCTGGCTCGGCGAGATCGGCGCGCCAGGCGGCGAGAATCGTCGCCACGTCGTCGTCGGGTGGCGGCGGGTCGCCCCGGCCGAGAGCATCGAGCAGCAGCGCGTCCCGGGTGACCCTGGTTACGTCGAGCGGCTCGGTCATGCTGCCACCTCGTCGAACAGGCTTCCTGCCAGGGTACGCAGCCGGGCCAGGGCCCTCGACTGCGTGACGCGCACCGCGGCGGCGGACATGCCGAGCACGGCGCCGACCTCCTCGGCGGAGAGCCCGACCGCCACCCGCAGCACCACGATCTCCCGGTGCGTGTCGGAGAGCTTGGCCAGCAGTGCGGAGAGCCGCCGCGCCAGGTCGGTCGCGACCGCCCTCTGCTCCGGGCCCGGCGCCGGGTCGGGCCGGTCGAGCGCCGCATCCGCCACCGGCACCGCACAGCTGCGCAGCGCGGTCCGTCGGGCGTCGGCGACCTTGTGCGCGGCGATGCCGTAGACGTACGCCGAGAACGGCCGACCCAGGTCGCGGTAGCGTGGCAGCGCGCTCACCACGGCGAGGCACACCTCCTGAGCCACGTCGTCGGCTGTGGTGTAGGCGCCGCCGATCCGGCCGAAGTGTGCGCGACAGTAACGGACCACACCGGGGCGAATCAGGGCAAGCAGCGCCGCAGTAGCGTCCGCATCGCCCCCCGCCGCCCGATTCGCAAGGTCACGCTCTGTCGAAGACATCGATCGGACGGTATCGGACCCGCGATCGCCCCACCACCTCGGGGGCGTCAAGTTCACTTGACAGCCGGCCGGGCGTCAAGGTACCTTGACAGATATGGACGACACCCAGCAGCTCGCGGCAGCCGCGAGCGCCGCTGATCCGGGCACCGGGTTGCGGGCGGTCGCCGCGCTGCGCAAGCTCGTCGAGCAGTTGGAGGCGCTGCAGGTACGCAACGCACGATCGCACGGCTGGGCCTGGCAGGCGATCGCGGACGCGCTCGGCGTCACCCGCCAGGCCGTCCACCAGAAGCACGCCAACCGGACCGTAGGCTGAGAAAGAGGACCCGCGATGTTCGAACGCTTCACCAAGGATGCCCGCCGGGTGGTGCTGACCGCCGCCACCGCCGCGGGCGACGCCGGTGCGGGCAAGGCCGGTCCGGGAGATCTCCTGCTGGCCGTGGCCGTCGACGGGGAGGGCGTCGGCGCCCGGGTGCTGGCGAGCTACGGCGTCACGGCGACGGCCCTGCAGACCACGGACCCGGGTCCGTCCGGCCGGGCCGGACTCACCGACGAGGAGATCTCGGCCCTGCGCAGCGTCGGCATCGACGCGGAGGAGGTGTTCCGCCGCATCGAGGAGGCATTCGGTCCGGGTGCGCTGGACGAGCCGGTCCCACCACCGCCGCAGCCACGCCGCAGAGGGCTGGTGGGCGGGCCCTTCGACAAGGACGCCAGGAAGACCATCGAGCTGAGCCTGCGCGAGGCGATCGCGTTGCGGCACCGCAACATCGGCAGCGAGCACATCCTGCTGGCGCTCTTGCGGCAGGGCGTACCAGAGCCGATGTCCACTGTGCTCGCCCGGCACGGGGTGAGCTACGCCGACGCCCGCGAACGGGTCCTCACCGAGCTGCACCGGGCCGCCTAGACTGCGCGTGTGCCCACACCCGGCCTGTTCGGCGCGCTTGTCGCGCTGGAGTTCGTCCTCGCCGTCGCCACCGCCGTCGGCCTGCGTTTCGTCACCGCGCCGTACGGCCGGTTCGGGCGGGACGGCTGGGGCCCGACGGTACCCGCACGGCTGGGCTGGCTGGTCATGGAGAGCCCCGCACCGCTGGTCTTCGCCGGCGTGTACGCGGCCGGCGCGCACCGGGTCGAGCTGGTCCCTCTGGTCTTCCTGACGCTGTGGCAGGCGCACTACCTGTACCGGGCGTTCGGCTACCCGTTCGTGAACCGCAGCCGGGCCCGGATGCCGGTGAGCGTGATGCTGATGGCCATCGCGTTCAACGTGCTCAACGCCTGGATCAACGCGCGCTGGGTTTCCGAGCTGGGCAGCTACCAGGCCAGTTGGCTGACCGATCCGCGGTTCCTGGCCGGGGTCGTGCTGTTCGCCACCGGGCTGGCGGTGAACCTCAGCGCTGACCGTACGCTGCGCGGGCTGCGCCGGCCGGGCGAGAGCGGCTACCGGATCCCGTACGGTGGCGCGTACCGCTGGGTGTCCTGCCCCAACTACCTGGGCGAGATCGTCGAGTGGTTCGGCTGGGCCCTGGCCACCTGGTCCCTGCCGGGTCTGGCGTTCGCCGTCTACACCACCGCCAACCTGGCGCCGCGGGCGCTGGACCACCACGGGTGGTACCGGGAGCGCTTCCCCGACTACCCGCCCCAGCGGCGGGCTCTCGTCCCGTACCTGCTGTAAGGGGAGGCCGTGAAGATCCTGCTCACCGGGGCGACCGGCAACGTCGGCTCGCACACCCTGCCGGAACTGGTGCGCCGCGGCCACCAGGTGCGCTGCCTCACCCGGCTGACCACGGCCAACCGGCGCCGCGCGAAGGCGTTGCCGCCCGGAGTCGAGGTGGCCTGGGGTGATATCACCGACCCGGTCGCGGTGGCCCGGGCCACCACGGACGTCGACGTGGTCATCCATCTCGCCGCGCTGATCCCGCCCGCCGCCGACGAGCAACCGGACCGCGCGCACGAGGTCAATGTGGACGGTACGGCGAACGTCATCGCCGCCTGCAGCGCGCACCCGCAGGCGCCCCGGCTGCTGTTCACCTCCACATTGGACGTGCACGGGATCACGCTGGACAAGGAGCCGCCGCGCCGCGTCGACGACCCGTTGGTGGCGACCAACCCGTACACCGCGCACAAGATCAAGTGCGAGCAGATGATCCAGGAGTCCGGCCTGATCTGGGCCATCTTCCGCCTCGCGGACGTGCCGATCCTCGGCACCCGGGACCCGCACCCGATCATGTTCGAGATCGGGCTGGACAACCGGATCGAGTCGCTGCACGCCGACGACGCCGGGCTGGCGATCGCCAACGCGCTGGACACACCCGAGGTCTGGGACCGGGTCCTGTTCATCGGCGGCGGCCCGTCGTGCCAGCTCACCTACCGGGAGTACCTGCGCCGCCTGCTGGCCGCGATGGGCGTCCAGCCGCTGCCGGAGGAGGCGTTCAGCCGGGAACCGTACGCGACCGACTGGCTCGACACGGCCGAGAGCGAGGCGCTCCTGCACTACCAGCGGCACACCTTCGACGACATCGCCAACGCGATCGCGGCGAGCCTCGGTTGGCGGCGCCGGCTGGTCCCGGCGGCCGGACCGTTCGCCCGGGCGGCCCTGCTGCGGCTGTCGCCGTACTACTCCGAGGCCCGGCGCGCCGGCTGGACCGGATGATGGACGACCGGTACGGACCCTGGGCGCTGATCGTCGGCGGGTCGGACGGCATCGGCGCCGCGTTCGCGGACGCGCTGGCGGCGCGCGGTATCCACCTCGTCCTCGTCGCGCGCCGGCAGGCCGTGCTCCACGACCTGGCGCGCCAGGTACGGGCGGCGCACGGGGTCGAGGTGTGGACCGCCCCGATCGACGCGAGCACCGCCGAGGCACCGGAGCAGATCGCCCGTACCATCGACGGTCTTGATGTTGGACTGCTCGTGTGCAACGCGGCCGCGGCGCCGGTCGGGCCGTTCCTGGACATGGCGCCGGGCCGGCTCGACGCGGTGCTGGACCTCAACTGCCGGCTCGCCGCACACCTGTCGCACGTCGTCGGTGGCCGGCTGGCCCGGCGCGGGCGCGGCGGCATCGTGCTGCTCAGCTCGATGGCCGGCGCGCAGGGCACGGCGCAGGTGGCGCACTACGCGGCGACAAAGGCGTACCTGCGGGTGCTCGCCGAAGGGCTGTGGGCCGAGCTGCGTCCGTCCGGTGTGGACGTTCTCGCCGTGTGCCCGGGACTCGTCGCCACGCCGACCTTCCACGCCAGCCGGGCCAGGAGGGCCACGATGGTACCGCCGCCGGTGAGTCCGGAGTCCGTCGTCAAGGAGGCGCTGGCCGCGCTCGGCCGGCGCCCGGTCGTCATCCCCGGATGGCGCAACCGACTGGCCGCCGCCGCGGCGCAACGGTTGCTGACCCGGCGGGCGGCCGTCAGCCTCGCGTCGGCCAGGACGCGGGCGATGTATCCGACGGAATCTCGTCGTTCGGCTCCGGCGGGCGCACCAGACGGGTGACCGTCGGGCCGACGATGCCGAGGACGGTGCCGAGGGAGCGCCGCAGCAGGGACGGCGGCGAGCCGTCGGCGTGCGGCTGGCGCCAGTGGTGGCCGACCAGCGACGCGTAGATGCTCAACGTCTGCGCGGCCGTGGCGAAGTCGAGCGTGCTGACCAGCTCGTCGGCGAGTCCAAAGGGGATGGACAGCGGCAACGGTCCACGAGCGTACTCCACCGCCCAGACGCCGGGGGTGAAGTTCATCGCGCGGGCCTGGTTGGGGCCGACGTAGACCCGGTCGCCCGGCCGGTAGGCGCGCTTGTCGAACTGGCCCTCGCCGTAGTACCACATCTCGCCGTCGATCACGGTGTCCCAGAACCCGACCGCGTGCCGCCCCGAGTGGCCCTCGGAGCCGATCGGGGTCCCCCAGATCATGATGTACTCGAATATCGACGCGTAGTAGAGCTTCATCTGGATCATCGCACCGCCCGCGATACTGAAGATCCAGGGCTGGTCGAGGTCGAGCCGGTCCGGGTACTTGGCCTCCATGGCCTCGGCGAACGCGTCGAACATCGCCGGCTTCGGCTTGCCCAGGCAGGCGAGCGCGCACTCGTGGACGATGTCGGGGTCGAAGACGTGGGCCATGCGCAGCTCCTAGGAGATCCGGCCGGCGAAGGCGAGCACGATCTGCTGGATCGCGGTTCGCTCGTCCCGCGCGGTGAACGTACGGCCGCCGGTGGCGGTCGAGATCTGGTTCAGGGCCTGGGCATCGGCGGCCGGGCCCACCGCGATCGCGACGATCGGCAGGGGACGGTCGGCGCGGACCGCCTGCTTCAGGGCAGCGGTCAGCTGCGCCAGGTCCATGCCGACGTCGTCCTCGTTGCGTCCGTCGGTGATGATGACGAGCGCGTTCGAGGCGCCGGGGATCCACGACCGCTGCATCGCCAGGTAGGCCGCGTAGATGGTGTCGTACAGCCCGGTGCCGCCGGTCGCCCGCAGGCCCTGGACCGCGGCCACCATCGCGGTGCGGCGCTTGACACCGGCCACGGTGTCGCCGGCCCGCCCGACCGGGACCAGCTCGCGGAAGTCGGTCGTCGGCGTCAGCTTGGAGGAGAACTCCCACAGCCCGACCGTGGTCTGGTTGGTCAGCAGCGAGATGCCCTCGATCGCGGCCCGCTGCAACAGTTGCAGCCGGGTCGTGGTGGTGCCGCCGACGAGATCGTTCATCGAGCCGGACGTGTCCAGCGCGAGGAGGACGTTGTTCGGGCGCAGCAGCACGGCCCAGACGCCGAGAAGCTGGCCGAGGGACTGCGCGGTGGGTACCCGGGTCGGCGGGCCGGTCCGCGGCTTGAACCCGTGCTCCAGCGAGAGCAGGGTGGTGTTGCGGGCGGCGTACTCGGTGTCCCGGAAACCCGCTTCGCCGTACGCGGTCCGGCCGGCCGTACCCTGCAGGTACGCGAGGAACTCCGTGGCGACCCGGTGCCGGAGCTGGTCCACCCAGGGGGCGCGCAGCACGACATAGGGGTAGTCCGCGACCGAGCTGACGTCGCGCAGGTACACCGGTACGAGCGGGACCGCGGAGCCGCCGGCCGAGTGCAGCGCGAGATCCCGTTCCACCACCGGGAACCCGGCCGGCAGCTGGGCCGCCCGGCTCGTTGCGCCGACGTCGGCGTACCGGCGCAGCAGCACCTCGGTGTTGTCGGCCAGCTCGGTGACGAACTGCGAGAAGACCACGCCGCCGAGCAGTTCCTGGTCGCTCATCGTGTTGTCGTTGTCGAGGTCCAGGGCGGACAGGACGCCGGCGAGGCCGGCCACCGAGCGCGTCGGGTCGGTCAGCGCCAGGCGCAGCTCGCCCCACTCGGGATGGCCGAAACGCGCCCAGGTCTGGCCGCGGGCGAACCCGCCGAGCAGGTCCGCCCAGCCGATCTCCCGCGCCGGCCAGCCGAGCGCCTCCGCCATCGGCCGCTGCATCGCCAGGACCACCGGCGAGAACGCGAGGGCCGGCGGCGTACCGGTCGGCAGCAGGCTCGAGGCATCCGGCCGGCTCGCCGCGACCAGCAGCCACGCGGTCGACTCGGGCGCCCAGACGTCCGGGCGAGCGCCGTCGCGCTGCTCGTCCCAGTTGGGCCCCAGCGCGGCGGCCACGGCGTGCGACGCGACGGCCCGGACCTCGACCCGCGCGCAACGCCCGTCAACTGTCGGATTTCCGGCAGTCCACTGTGTCGCGAGCCGGCTCAGGACGGGGAACTGGTCGGACGACGTCGCGATCGTCGCGGTGACCGGCTCGCCGCAGCCCCGGTCCGCGTAGAAGACGTACGCGACCGCCGTACCGCCCAGGACCAGCGCGAGACTGGCGACGCCGGCGATGATCCAGCCGGCGTGTCCGGGTTGACGGTGCCGCGCGATGGTCGACATCGGCGTCTCCTCGGTCGTGACTACTCTGCGCACGGTTACTGACGCGGAACGCCTAGCAGTGTTCCTTCTCCCCGAGGTGTTGCAGACTACGACGGTAGATGTGTGAGCAGCGGTAACGGAAGTACCAGGCGGGGGCGGTCTGTCAGGGGGTGGAACCGGCGCCATGAGCCGCATGCTGGGCGGCCGTTACCTGTTGACCGATCTGCTCGCCGGCGGCGCCGGTGGCGCCGCCACCGAGATCTGGCAGGGCGTCGACGGCGCCAGCGGCCGGCCGGTCGCGGTGAAGCTGCTGCGCCCGCCGCTCACCGCTGACCCCGGGCTGGCCGACCGGCTGATCGGGGCGCGGTCCGCGCTCGGCGCGCTCTGGCATCACGGCATCGCGCGGCTGCTGGACGTGGTCGTCGCCGAGGGCGACATCGGCCTGGTCAGCGATCTCGTGCCCGGTGTGGACCTGGCTCGGTACCTGACCACGAACGGCCCGCTCGCGCCGGCGCCCGCGGCCGAGCTGGCCGTAACCCTCGCCGAGGCGCTGGCGACCGCGCACCGGCTCGGCATCGTGCACGGCGAACTCAAACCATCCAATGTGGTCGTTCCGCCGCCCGAGGGTGGGACGGTCCGGGTCACCGACTTCGCGGTCAGGTCACTGGTACGCGACGGCGAGCGGCCCGCGCCGTCGGCGTACCGGGCGCCGGAAGGCAGCGACAGCGAGCCGGCCGACGTCTACGCGCTCGGTGTCCTGCTCTACGAGATGCTCACCGGTACGCCGTGGCGCGCCGACTTCCACGGCGTCGAGCCCGATCGCCGGCTGCTAGACCTGGTCGATCGTTGTGTCGACGCGGATCCGGCCGCCCGCCCGGATGCGGCCGCGGTGGCGGACCGGCTGCGCGAGCTGATCCCCGAGCTGTCCCGGCTGCGGCGGCGACCGGTGGACCGGCCGGGGGCAGGGCCGGGGGCAGGGCTGGTGGATCAGCCGGTGGGCCGGCCGGTGGGTGGGCCGGTGGCGGGGGTCCACCAGCGGCGTGCGCGCCCGCCGGTGACCCGCCTCGCCGTCGTGGCGGTGCTGGCCGCCGCCGCGGTGGTCGGTGCGTTCGCCGCGGTGAAGGCGTTGAGCCCGCCGGGGGAGGCGCAGACGGGCCGGCGCGGCACCGCATCGGCAGGCCCCTCCGCGGTACGCGCGCCGGCCCTCCCGGCGACCGCGACGACGGCGACGATCCAGGGCGGCATCGAGTTCGTGCGCTACTGGTTCGAACTGCTCGGGTACGCCACGGCCACCGGCGACACGGCGGCCCTGGTGGCGGCGACCAACCCGGGCTGTGCCGAGTGCCAGGCGGCGATCGACACGATCCGCTCCAGCTACGCCACCGGCGGCTCCTTGCGCGGCGGCGGGTACGTGGTCCGTTTCGTGAACAACAACAGTTTCTCCACATTGGACCGGTCGGTGTACGACGCGACCGTGGACCGCAGCCCGCGTACCACCCTGGATCCGGCCGGCGTGGCCCGGGCCAGTCTCGCCGGGCTGTCGTTCACCAACTGCATCCTGATCCTCGAATGGACCGCCGGCCGTTGGCGGGTGCTCCAGGTCGCGACGCCCGGTTGCGTGGCCTGACCGGCGGTTGGTACTTACAGCGAGTCGATGAGCGGGTCCATCTCGCTGCGGGCGAGCACGTAGGGCGCCGTGCGGATGTCGACCCCGATCCCCCGGGCGCCGTTGGACCGGTAGATCACTGTCGCCGCGAGCTTGGACGAGCCATCGACAATGCCGGCACGCCACACTCCGTCGCGGTAGACCCACACCGGGTCGTTGGGCCGATAGGTGTCAGTTGCCGCCACTTCGGTCGGGTCACGGTGATTAGGGTCGATGGTCGGAGCTGGCATTCTCTAGCCCCCTACCTAGCGCCTGGTAAGTGTGGTGTTGCGGTCAGTCAGGAGCGAGCGCCGATCCAGACCACTGCGAGACGTCGACCGATGGGCGACGCGCGAGAGACGCGCTGGCGGCGGCGTCACGCGTGCTGTGCGCGTCGCCCGAACGGTTCCCACGTTCGGCCATCCGTCCGGCGAGTGATCGGCTTTCAAGGTCCAGTTTTTGCTGGCAAGCCCGAAGGATCGGCGCTCGCACGAGAGTTATCATCCCTGTTATCCCGTGCAGGCGCAAGAAGCAGATGCACGTGCAAACGGAGAGCGGCATTGATGACCGAAGCCCGGACGCGAGCTTCAGAGAGAGTTAGATGACCGATATCTACACCGGCATGTCAGCCACTGAGCTGCCCGAAGTCATGTGGCGGAAGAGTGGCCGAAGCAATGCCAGCGGTAGCTGCGTGGAGATTGCGGAACTGCCGGACGGGGCTGGAATCGCGGTACGCAATTCGAGGGACCCGGACGGGCCGATCTTGATCTACACGGTGCAGGAGATCGCCGCATTCGTGCTCGGCGCGCGGGACGGCGACTTCGACCATCTCATCCCGTGACAATTGGATCACCCGTACGCCGCGACAGGTGCTCATGGCATGCTTGTGCCGCGGGATACGGGGGCTGTTACGGCCGAGTTGAGTTTCCGGAGGCCGGTACGTGACAACGGCTCAACCCGAGGGCGGGACGACGGCGGGCCCCACGGTGCTGCGCATGCTGCTCGGTTCCCAGCTACGCAGGCTGCGCGAGGCGAAGGGTGTCAGCCGCGAGAATGCCGGATGGGAGATCCGGGCGTCCGAATCGAAGATCAGCCGGATGGAGCTGGGCCGGGTCAGCTTCAAGGAGCGTGACGTCGCCGACCTGCTCACCCTCTACGGCGTCACGGACGACCGGGAGCGGGAGGCCCTGCTCCTGCTTGCCCGGCAGGCCAACGAGCCGGGGTGGTGGCAGCAGTACAGCGACGTGCAGCCCACCTGGTTCCAATCGTTCATCGGGCTGGAGTCGGCCGCCGTGCTGATCCGGACGTACGAGGTGCAGTTCGTACCGGGCCTGCTGCAGACGCGGGACTACGCGCGTGCGGTGATCATGATCGGCCACGGGCACGCGCCGCCGGAGGAGATCGACCGCCGGGTCGACCTCCGGATGGCCCGCCAGCAGTTGCTGACCAAGGCCGACCCTCCGCAGCTGTGGGCGGTGCTCGACGAGGCGGTGCTGCGCCGGTTGATGGGCGGCCGGGCGGTGATGCGGGGGCAGATCGCCGCGCTCATTGAAGCTACTAAATTGCCTAATGTCACCATCCAGGTGGTCCCGTTCGACGCCGGCGGGCATTCGGCGGCCGGCGGGGCGTTCACCATCCTGCGGTTTCCCGACCAGGATCTGCCCGACGTCGTGTACCTCGAGCAGATCACGACCGCGCTCTATCTCGACAAACGCGATGACGTGGACACCTACGCGGCCGCGATGACCCGGCTCTCGGTCGAGGCCGCACCGCCCGTGCGTACCGTGTCAATCCTCGAAGAGATGTTGCGAGATCTTGATGCCGCGGAGAACACCCGATAGGTGGCCTTCCGTCCCGGGCGGGTGGTCCCGACCGGAGGTGGCGACTACTCTGCCCGTATTCCCGAGCCCCTCAGGCGCAGTATTCGGAAAGGCGATGCCGTGACCGACCTCTCGTCCCCTGCCAGCCGCGAGCAACCGGCGATCGACACCAGCGTCGCCCACTCGGCCCGGCTCTGGAATTACCTCCTCGGCGGCAAGGACAATTTCGCCGCCGACCGCGAAGCTGCGGACCAGGCCCTCGCCCTGATGCCGGAGCTGATGCTCTCCGCGCGCGCCGACCGCGAGTTCCTCGGCCGGGCGGTGCGGTACCTCGCCGGTACCGCCGGGATCCGGCAGTTCCTCGACATCGGCACCGGCCTGCCCACCGCGAACAACACGCACGAGGTGGCGCAGAAGGTCGCGCCGGAGTGCCGGATCGTCTACGTGGACAACGACCCGATGGTCCTCGTCCACGCCCGGGCCCTGCTGACGAGCACGCCCCAGGGCGCGACCGACTACATCGACGCGGACATCCGCAATCCCGAGACCATCCTGACCGAGGCCGCGCGCACCCTCGACTTCGAGCAGCCGGTCGCCGTCATGCTGCTCGGCATCCTGAACTTCGTCGTCGACGACGAGCAGGCCACCGCGACCGTCAGCCGGTTCCTCGACGCCGTGCCGTCCGGCAGTTACCTGGTCATCTCGCACCCGACCGAGGAGGTCAACGGTCCGGCGGTACGGCAGTCGATGCGGATGTGGAACGAGAGCGGCGCCGCACCGATCACCGCCCGGACGCCGGAGCAGATCACCCGCTTCTTCGACGGGCTGGAACTCCTCGAACCCGGCATCGTCACGTGCTCACAGTGGCGGCGCGACCCCGAGGAGCCCGGCGTCTCGGTGCAGGTCTCCGAGTACGGCGGGGTCGGTCGCAAGCCGTAGCGGAGCCCCAAAAGCCAGTCAAAGGGGACCGCGGGATCGCGCGGCGGCCGGATTCCTGCGAGCCTGGCGGGGACGTCCCCGGATCCAGTTCGCCAGTGGAGGCAGCCATGGTCGAAGACCGCTACCCCGGACGCCGCTCCCGTGGGCTCATGGCACCCGTGTTGGGCGGGATCCTCCTGATCGCCGCCGTGGTCGCGGCGATCGCGTACCGCGATCAGGTCTGGCGGTTCATCCGGTGGCTCGGCGACACCATCGGCACGTGGTTCACCGAGTGGGTTCCCGCCCACCGCGGGCAGACGGCCGCGATCATCGGCTTCGCGGTCGTGGCGCTCCTGCTCAACTGGATCGCGCATGTCCGCGGCCGGCTGCGGGCCTGGATCTTCGTGCTGGTGGTCGAGGCCGGGCTGTGGCTGCTGTTCTGGTACGGGCTGGGTATCCCGTCGCTCAACGAGCTGACCGGGCTCAACCTGCCGCACATGGACGTCTCAACGATGCTGATATCGGGTGCGATCGTGATGGTGCTCACCGGCGTCGTGTTCTGGTTCCTGGAAGTCCGGGAGGACTGGCGCAAGTACCGCCGCCAGCACCACGTCGACGAGGACTGACCGGCGGCTCATCTGCCGGTTTGCCGGATCTGTCCCCGGGTACGACGGGGGCATGGACACCGACCAGACACCACCCCCGCAGGAGCAGCCGTACCCGGGCGACACCGACCAGATGGCGCCCCGGCCGAAGGACGAGATGGCCGACTACGCCGGCCGTGACCTCCTCGCCGGCCGCCGGGCGCTGGTGACCGGCGGCGACTCCGGCATCGGCCGCGCGGTCGCGGTCGCGTTCGCGAAGGAGGGCGCGGACGTGTCGGTGGCGTACCTCTCCGAGCACGACGACGCCGAGCACACCCGGGAGCTGGTCGAGGCGGCCGGGCGGCGCTGCGTGCTGATCCCGGGTGACCTCGCCGACGCCCGGCACTGCGCGACCGTCGTCGAGCGCACCGTGCAGGAACTCGGCGGGCTGGACCTGCTCGTGAACAACGTGGCGTACCAGCAGCCGGCCGACTCGGTGGAGAAGATCTCGGACGAGCAGTGGGAGCGGACGTTCGCGGTGAACATCCACAGCTTCTTCCGGGTCACCAAGGCGGCGCTGGGACACCTGCCGGACGGCAGCGCCATCATCAACACGTCGTCGGTCAACGGACTGCGGGGCAACGACCACCTCATCGACTACTCGGCGACGAAGGGCGCGGTCATCGCGTTCACGTACTCGCTGGCGCAGGCGCTGGTGTCCCGGCGGATCCGGGTCAACTGCGTGGCGCCGGGCCCGGTGTGGACGCCGCTGATCCCGGCCACGTTCCCGGCCGAGCACGTCGACACGTTCGGTGGGAACGTGCCGATGGGCCGGCCGGCCCAGCCGGACGAGATCGCCCCGTCGTACGTCTTCTTCGCCAGCGAGCGGCTCTCCTCGTACTACTCCGGCGAGGTCCTCGCGCCGATCGGCGGGAACACCCTGCCCGGCTGACGCTCCCGCGATGCCGCCGCGGAGATGCTCGGCGCGCACCGGAACCGAGCCGGGCCCGGGTGACCCTGGAACTCCCGTAGGCGAAGGCCTGAGTAGGACCCGCAGCCGTCAACTCTGTGCGAGCTCGGCGTGCGGACCCGGAACCCCGATCTCGGCGAGCACGGCGCGCGCCTGCTCCTCGACGAGCCGGTAGCCGCCGGTGTGGCTGAGCGTGACCGCCCGCCGGCCGTACTCGACCGCGTCCCCGGCCCGGCCGAGGCGCATGAGGCACACCGCCAGGCCGACGAGCGCCTTGACCTGCCCGGCGCGGTACTCGGCCGGACCGGCGATGCCGAGCGCGTCCTCGTAGTGGTGCACCGCCTCGGCGAGCCGGCCCCGGTGCCGGTACACCTCGGCGAGCGAGTGGTGCGCCTCCACGGTGAGCGCGTCGTCGCCGATCTCCTCGGCGAGCGCGACCGCCCGCGTCGCGTCCCGTTCCGCCTCGTCGGGCCGCCCGGCGTCGTCGTGCACGACGGCGAGGTGCAGCAGCGCGTACGCCTCCCCGTCGCGCGACCCGATCGCCAGGAACTTGGCCAGCGCCCGCGACTCGTGCTCCAGCGCCTGGTCGAGCCGGCCCAGCTCGCGGAAGGTGGCACCGAGCGCGAGCAGGCCGATGGCCTCACCGCGCGCCGCGTCCAGCTCACGGAAGATCCGGATCGCCTGGTTCTGCTGGTCCAGCGCCAGGTGAAGCTCGCCCAGCTCCCGGTAGACCTCGCCGAGATCGCCGAGCGCGGCCGCGGCACACGCGCGCAGCCCGTACTCCTGGCAGATCTCCAGCGCCCCGCGCAGGTCGTCCGCGGCGCGGGACAGCTCGCCGAGCTGCCGGTACACCCCACCCCGGCAGACCAGCACGTTCGCCCGACCCTCGGTGTGGTGCAGCCGCTCGTACAGCCCGATGGCCGCGGAGAAGTGGTCGACCGCCGCCGCGTTGCTGCCCAGCCGGGAGTGGGCCAGGCCGAGGTTGTGGTGCATGGCCGCGGCGGCCCACTGGTCGCCACCCGTGGTGGCCGCGTGGAGACCGGCCTGCGCGGTGGCGAGCCAGTCGTGCCGGTACATCCGCAGGTTGAAGAATCCGCGCAGCTCGTCGGCGAGCTGCCAGGCGGCCTCGTACGGCCCGGACCGCGCGGAGTGTTCCACGACCGCGGTCAGGTTGGCGCGCTCGGCCTCCAGCCAGGCGAGCGCGGCCGCGTCGTCCGGCAGGTCGGGCCCGTGCTCCCGGGTGGAGACCGGCAGGCGCAGGCTGTGCGGGTGCAGCCGGCGCGCGGCCGTGTCGGCGCCGGCCACGTACCAGTCCAGCAGCCGGCCGACCGCGGCGGTTCGCGCCGGCTCCGGCTCCTCGGTGACCGCCCGCTCGGCCGCGTACCGCCGCAGCAGGTCGTGCAGCCGGAACCGGCCCGGCAGGTGTTCGTCGACGAGGTGGGCCGCGGCGAGCGCGTCCAGGCAGCGGACCGCGTCCTCGACCGGGACGTCGCCCAGCGCGGCCGCGGCCGGCGCCGTCGCGTCTGCCCCCGGCACCAGGCCCAGCAGCCGGAACAGCCGTCGGGCCGGGTCGTCGACGGTCCGGTAGGACAGCGCGAACGCCGCCCGTACCCCGGTCTGCTCGTCCCCGTCCGCGCCGAACGATCCCAGGCTGTCGTCGCCGGCCAGCTCGCGGACCAGGTCACCGATGCCGAGCCGCCGCCCGGTCTCCAGGTAGGCGGTCGCGACCCGCAGCGCCAGCGGCAGGTGTCCGCACACCTCGGCCAGGTACGCGGCGGCGTCCGGCTCGCGCCCGACCCGCTCGCGTCCCAGGAGCAGGACCATCAACGTGTACGCATCATCGGGGCTGAACACGTCGAGCGGCAGGCGACGGGCGCCGTCGCGGGCCACCAGCCCGGTCAACCGGCGGCGGCTGGTCACGATCACCGCTGATCCCGGTCCGGCGGGCAGCAGCGGGCGCACCTGGTCGGCCGAGACGGCGTCGTCGAGCACCACGAGCACCCGCTTGCCGGCGAGCAGGCTGCGGTACTGCCGGGCCAGGTCGTCGGTGTCCGACGGGGCTCGCTGGGGCGCCGCACCGAGCGAGCGCAGCAGCTTCTCCAGCGCCTCCTCGGCCGACATCGGCGCCCGGTCCCGGTGGTGCCCGTGCAGGTTGAGGAACAGCTGGCCGTCGGGGAAGCGCGGTGCGGCCTGGTGCGCCCAGTGCAGCGCGAACGCGGTCTTGCCGACGCCGGCCATGCCGTCGACCGCGACGATGGCCAGCGCTGCGTCGGTGCGCTCGGCGACCATCAGCGCGCTGAGCCGGGCCAGCTCGTTGCCGCGGCCGGCGAAGCCGCGCACCTCGTGCGGTAGTTCGGCGGGGACCGGACCGGAGTCGACGGGTCGCCGGGCGGCGACCGGTGCGCCTCCCTCGGCGGCGAGCCAGCGATCGCGCCAGCGCGTCTCGTCGCCGCCGCAGGCCCGGGCCACCGCGAGCACGGTCTCCAGCCGCGGGAAGCGCCGCCCGCGCAGCGCGTCGTTCAGCGTGCTGACCGGGCAGCCGGTACGCCTGCTCAGCTCGCGGTAGCTGAGTCCGGCCCGGCGGCGGATCTGGTCGAGGTCCGTGGCGAGGCGCTCCGGCGAGTAGCCACCACCCATCGTCCGACTCCGTCCGAGACCGTTCGAGAACTCTACCCCGAGATCGACATTCCCCACTACACACAGAGCGTGGCAGAGCGGGTCTTCGTCACCGGCGTCGCCGGGTTCCTGGGTAGCCACATCGCCGAGCACTTCCTCCACGCGGGTGGTTCGGTGGCCGGCATCGACAACATGCTCGGTGGCGCGAAGGAGAACGTGCCGGACGGCGTCGAGTTCGTGGTCTCGGACTGCGTCAACCGGGAGGCGTACGCCGGGCTGCTCAGCGGCGTGGACGTGATCTACCACTGCGCCGCCGCGCCGTGGGAGGGGCTCAGCGTCTTCTCGCCGTACCTGGTCCACCACCACACCACCGCCAGCACGGCGGCGATGCTCTCGGTGGCGGCCGCGGCCGGGGTACGCCGGTTCGTCCTGTGCTCCTCGATGGCCCGGTACGGCGCTCAGCCCACCCCGTTCACCGAGGAGATGCCGCCCGCGCCGGTCGACCCGTACGGGGTGTCGAAGGTCGCGGCCGAGATGCTCGTACGTAACGTCTGCGAGATCCACGGCATGGAGTGGGTGATCGCGGTCCCGCACAACATCATCGGGCCGCGGCAGAAGTTCGACGACCCGTACCGCAACGCGCCGGCCATCATGATCAACCGGATGCTGCGCGGTCAGCAGCCGGTCATCTACGGAGATGGCCTGCAGCGGCGCTGCTTCTCCTATGTCGCGGACGTGGTCGACCCGCTCGCCCGGCTGGGCACGGACCCGGACCTGGCCGGCGAGATCGTCAACGTCGGCCCGGACGAGGAGTACGTGACCATCCGGCGGCTCGCCGAGATCATCGCCGACCTGCTCGACATCCCGCTCGACCCGGTGTACGTCGCCGAGCGGCCCTGCGAGGTGCGCGAGGCCACCTGCAGCGCGGACAAGGCGCGCCGGCTGCTGGGCTACCGCACCCGCTGGTCGCTGCGGAACGGGCTGGCCGAGATGGTCGAGTGGATCCGGGCGGCCGGCCCGCGCGAGTTCACGTACCACCTGCCGATCGAGATCGTGACCGAGCGGACGCCGAAGACATGGACGCAGCGGCTGATCTGAGCGCCGGCGCCGGAGGCGTCCCGCTCACCGCGCTGGTTCCGTGTTACAACGAGGGTCCGCAGGTCGAGGTCGCGTACCGGGCGGTCGACGCGGCCCTGTCGGCGCGGTACCCGGACCTGGAGATCCTGTTCGTCGACGACGGGTCCACCGACGACACGCTGGAGCGCATCAAGCGGCTCGCCGATCAGGACCCGCGGGTGCGCTACCTGTCGTTCGGGCGCAACTTCGGCCTGGAGGCCGCGTTCTCGGCCGGGTTCCGGTACGCCAGCCGGCCCTGGGTCGCGCAGCTCGACGCCGATCTGCAGTCGCCGCCCGCCGAGGTGCCCCGGCTGCTCGCCGCCGCGGCGCAGGGGTACGACGTGGTCTACGGCATCCGGCGCCACCGGGACGACCCGGCGCTGCGTCGGCTCGGCTCGACCGTCCAGCAGTGGCTGGCCCGCCGGCTGTTCGGCATCGCCCTGGTGCCGGGCGCCTCGGCGTTCCGGGTGGTCCGCGCCGACGTGGCCCGGCGCGCGGTCGCGCTGCGGCTGGCCACCCCGTACTTCATCGCGACCCTGCCGCTGCTCGGCGCGCGAGCGACCACTGTGGACGTCAGCCACGCCCGGCGTACCGCCGGAGGCTCCCGGTGGCGTCCGTGGCGGCTCGTGTCGCACAGCTTCGAGCTGTTCTTCGGGTTCTCGCTGCGACCGCTGGTGTGGCTCTACGCCGCGGCCGTGGTCATGACGGCGGTGCTGCTGGTCGCCGCGCTCACCGGCCGAACGGTCGGCGCCGCAGCACCGCTCCTTCTCGCCGGCCAGGCGCTGCTGCTCGCCGCGGTCGCGGTGGTCGCCGCCTATCTGCACCGCCTGGTGCGCGGCAGCGCCCGGCCGGCGTTGTTCTACGTCCGGGAGGCGAACATCCCGGTGGCACCGGAGGACTCGCTCTACGGCGAGCCGGTCGCGGTGGCCCGCGCGGAGGAGGCGGCATGGTAGGCGGCGGGACGTTGCTCATGCTCGGTGCCGGCACCGACCAGCTGCCGGCGTACCACGAGGCGCGCCGGCGCGGGTACCGGCTCGTCGCGGTGGACCGGCGGGCCGACGCGCCGGGCGCCGCGCTCGCCGACCGGTTCCTACCACTGTCCACACGCGACACCGAGGCGGTAGCGGCTGCGCTCGCCGGGGAGGAACTCGCCGGCGTGGTGACCACGGCGAGCGACGCGGCCCTCGCGACCCACCGCGAACTTGCGCTGCGGTACGGGCTGCCCGCCCCGCCGAGCGCCCGGGCGGTACGGGCCTCGATGGACAAGACGTTCTTCCGGCAGGCCGTCGCCGAGTGCGGGCTCGCCACGTACCCGTGGGTCGCCGGGCGGGACCGGACCGAGCTCATCGAGGCGGCGAAGGAGTTGCCGCTGCCCGTCGTGGTCAAGCCCGCGGACGCCTCGGGCGGCAAGGGGATCAGCCTGGTCACCGGGTACGAGCAGCTCAGCGGCGCGATCGACGAGGCGATGGCGCTGTCGGCGGCCGGGCTGGTCTGCGTCGAGCAGTACGTCGACGGTCGCCACTATGCGGTGGAGATCTGGATGCGGGACGGCGACGCACACTTCGTCCCGGTCACCGAGAAGCGGATGACCCCACTGCCGGCGATGGTCACCACCGGGCACCTGATCCCGGCCCGGCTGTCCGTTGCGGAGCTGGATGAGGTGCGGCAGCTGCTGGTCCGGATCTGCCGCGCACTGGAGATCACCGACGGGCCGGCCAACTTCGACTTCGTCCGTGCCACCACCGGTGAGCTGTACCTGATCGAGGTCGGCGCCCGGCTGGGCGGCAACGCATACCCGAGGCTGATGGCCGAGGCGTGGGGCGTGGACACCGTCGGCGCGACCGTGTCCCGCGCGGTCGGCCGGCCGTTCGACCTCACCCCGACCCGGTCGCGGGTCTGCCTGCTGCACCTGCTCGGCTCGCCGCTACCCGGCCCCGGTGTGCTGCGCGGGGTCTCGGGGATCGAGGAGATCCGCGAGCACCCCGGCGTCCGCGTGCTCGACCTCTTCACCCGCCGGGGTGAGCCGGTCCGTCCGTTCACCGAGGCCGGGTACAAGCTCGGGTACCTCGTGCTGGTCGCGGATACCCACGACGCGCTCGACGCGCTGCTCGCGTGGTGCTCGGCCACGCTGCGGGTCGACGTGGAGCCGGTGTGAGCGGTGATTCCGGCGCTCGACCCGCTCGCCCGGGGCCCCGGGCCGCCCGGCTGAGCGCGGTCCTCGCCGCGGCGGGGCTCGCGCTCGGCGCGGTCATCTGGTTCGTCCTGCCGCACGACCGGGAGGTCGACAGCGCCGGCCTGCTGCTGTTCAAGCTGACCCCGTTCGCCTGTGCCGCGGCGGCGATCGCGCTCGCCGACGACGCGGCGCTGCGCCGGTGGCGGCTGCACCTGATCGGGATCCCCGCGTCGTTCCTCGTCTTCTTCTGCTACTTCGTCCCGCGGGTGTTCTTCTACTCCGGGTCGGACGGTGACTTCCCCAAGCTCTACTACCACATGTTGACCGCGATCCCGCTGGTCATCCTGAGCCTGGTGCTCGCGTTCCGGCTCGGTGGCGGCACGCCCGGAGCTACCGCGCGGCTGGCGTCCGCGATGCTGCTGCTCATGCTCTCCGGCCTCGAGGACCTGGCGTTCCTGCTCGTCAACCCGCACACCGACCCGCGCTGGACGCCGATCCCGGAGGTCTGGACCTGGGCCTCGCACATCACGGTCTTCCTCGGTCACCCGCCGACCAAGTACGAGGCGTACGCGTTCATCGCGGTCCACGTCCTACTCGCCGCGATGGTGCTGTTCCTGCCCGCCCGGGCGGTGACCGCGCCGGTGGGCTGGGTGCGGCGACGGGTCGCGCCGGCACAACCGTCCACGGTGGACCGGTGACCGCCGCGCCGCCGTTGCGGGTCGTCGGCGTACTGGTCGCCGGCCGGGTCGCGTTCCGGGGCGCGGTGGTCGCCAGTGCACCGCTGTTGCTGGCGGCCTGGGGCACGGAGGAGTTCGGCCCGTACGCGCTGGCGCTCGGCAGCACGCTCGTGCTCAACCCGCTGGTCGGCTCGGGTACGGAGAAGTCCGCCGGCACACTGCTGCCGCGAGCCCGGCTCTCCCGTGTGGACGGCTTCGCGCGCCGGTTGCTCGCCGCGCACCTGGGCACCGCCGCCGCCATCGCGGCCGGCTCGCTGCTGCTCACCGCGCCGTTCGCGCTGGCCGACCCGGACCGCGCCGGGCTGTGGCTACTGGCCGGTGCGACCAACGTCGGCTTCGGTGCGGTGCAGGCGCTCGTCGCGTACTGGCGGGTGCTCGGGGTGCCGCACGCCGACCCGGTCAGCTTCGGCGTCCTGGCCGCGGCGACCGGGTGCGGGGTGGTGCTCGCCTTCGCCGCCGGCCTGGGTCCGGTCGGCTACCTGGTGCTGCAGGCCGGAACGGCCGGGACGGTCGCCGCCACGCTCGCCGCGGTCCTGCGGGCCCGGCTCGCCCGGCCCCGCCGGCGCACGGTCCGGCTGGTGGCCCGCACCACCACCCTGATGGGGCTCAACACGCTGCTCGCGACCGCGCCGGTGAGCGTCGTCATCGCGGTCCTCGGTGGACGGTCGGGTCCGGTCGCGGTCAGCCACCTCTACGTCGCGGTCACCGCGTACACGGTCCTCGGCAACGTCCTGGACTACCTGCAGCGGGTGTACCAGCCGTGGCTCACGACCACCCTGCGGGTCCGACCGGCCGACGTGTACCGGCCGGCCGGGCGGTGCGCCCGCCGGGTCCGGGACGTGGCCGCGCCGGCCGGTGCGCTGGTGGTCGCCGGCTCATGGGGCCTGGACCCGCCGGCGGCCGCGCTGGGCGGGATGGCGGCCATCGCCCCGGTACTGCTCGCGGCCGCGCTGCTCACCTGGGTCCTGGAGAACGCGGCGACCGCCGCGCTCGGCCGCACCACCCGGGCCGGCCTGGCCGGCCTCGCGACCACCACGCTGACCGCCGTGCTGCTGGCCGCGCCGCTCGGCGCCTCGGGCGCCCTGCTCGGGCTCCTCGCCGGCGCGACTGTCCACATTGCTCTGCTCGGTGCGTACCTCCGACACTCTCCGACCGGGAACGGTGCTCATGACACTCGCCACGCCCAACGCCTCGACGTCGGCTGACCCGCTGCTCAAGGATCTGCGGCGCCGGTACCCGGGGCTGTACGCCCTGCTCGATCCGGCTCGCGTGGCGGCGGACCAGCCGGTGGCGCCGGTCGACTTCGAGCCGGCCGAGCACGGCGGGCGCGGCGACAGCTACCGGGCGGCCCAGCGCGACGCGCGGATCCGCGGCCGCGGCATCACGGCGCTGTTCACGCTGGCCAGCCCGGGTCGGGACCTGGCCTCGTGGCGACCGGACCACGTCGTCCTCGATGTGCTCGGCGGTGACGGCACGCTGGCCCGGGCGGTCGCCGACCTGCTGCCCGAGTCGGCCCGGCCGACGGTCTTCACCAGCGACCTCTCCGCCGGCATGGTGCGCGCCGCGCAGAAGCACGGGCTGCCGGCGGTACGGCAGGCCGCGCAGGCGCTGCGGTTGCGGGACAGCGTGGTCGACGCGGTGGTGCTCGCGTACGGCACGCACCACATCCCGGTGCCCGAGCGCGCCGCCGCGGTCCGCGAGGCGTACCGGGTGCTGCGTCCCGGTGGGCGGCTGGCGCTGCACGACTTCGCCGAACGGTCGCCGGCCGCGCGCTGGTTCGGCGACGTGGTCGACCCGTATAGCCGGACCGGCCACCGCTTCCCGCACTTCACCCCGGACGAGATGCGCCGGCTGCTGACCCGGGCCGGGTTCGCCGACGTAATGGTCGGACCGGTCTACGACCCGTTCGTGCTGGCCGGACCGAGCCAGGCAGCGGTACGGCGGGCGCTCGGCCGGCACCTGCGGCGGATGTACGGGCTCGTCCGCTGCGACGACGAGCAGGTCGCGCGGCTCGCGGAGGCGTGGTTCCGGTACCCGGCCAGCGACCTGCCTCCGGGGCAGCAGGTCCGGCAGCTCAGCTACCTGCGGGTGGACGGTGGGTGGCAGGCGGAGCTGCCCCGGGTGGCGCTCGTCGCGACCGGCCGGCGTCCGCTGCCGCCGTCGCTGCCGGCGCAACCGTCCGATGGGGCCGGAACGGGCACCACCTGACCCCTTGTCCCGGTACCGGACGGCGTTCTACGGTGCGAAATCAAAGCCTCTTTCACGTATGTCGATCGGAGTCGGGACATGCGCAAGCGGTGGTTGAGCATCCTCGCCGTCCTCCTGTTCCCCGCCGGTGTGGTCGGCACGGCCGCGCCGGCCAGCGCGGACCAGGGAAACGTGGTCCGGGTCCCCGGGCTGCACGCACCGGCCTGGGTGACCCGTGACGTCGACGGCATCGCCCACCTGCGCGCGCTGAACCAGCGCGACCTGTTCTTCCTGCAGGGCTGGGTGCACGCGAGCGACCGGCTGTTCCAGATGGACGTGACCCGCCGGCAGGCCTCGGGCACGCTCGCCGAGCTGCTCGGCCAGGCGGTCCTCGCGGACGACATCGAGAGCCGCACGATCGGTCTGCGCCGGGCGGCGGAGCGCGGCCTGCCGGCCCAGTCGCCCGAGGGCCGGGCCGCGCTGGACGCCTACGCGGCCGGCGTCAACGCGTGGCTCGCCCGGAACCCGTTGCCGGCCCAGTACGCCGCCCTGCAGCTGACCCGGATCCCACCGTGGACCCCGGTGGACAGCCTGGTCATCGGCAAGGCCATCGCGTTCAGCCTCTCCTTCGACCTGGACATCGACCTGACCGTGGTCGCGCAGACGTACCAGGCGGTGGGCCAGGCGGCCGGTTTCGACGGCGCCGCGCTGTTCAGCGAGGACCTGTTCCGCACGCAGCCGTTCAGCGACGCCTCGACCGTCCCGGACGCGTCGGGCTCGGCGGCGACGGCTGCCGCGGCGGCGGGCGTCTCACCGGGAGCTGCCGCGGCCGTTCCAGCCAGAGCGCTGGACCTGGCCCGCGACTACGCCGCCCGGGTGCAGCGCACGCCGTTCCTCGCCCAGGCGGCGGACCGGTCGTTCACGCTCGGCTCCAACGAGTGGGTCATCGCCGGCCGGCACACCGCGACCGGCAAGCCGATCCTGGCCAACGACCCGCACCTGTCGCTGGACACGCCCTCCACGTTCTACCCGATCGCGCTGCGCAGCGGCGCGATGGACGTGCAGGGCGAGGGCTTCGCCGGTACGCCGTACGTCATCCTCGGGCAGAACCGGCGCATCGCCTGGGGCGCGACCACGAACCCGATGGACGTCACCGACACGTACATCGAGCAGGTCCGGCCCGACCCGACCTCGCCGAGCGGACTGTCGACCGTCTACAGGGGACAGAACGAGCACGTGGTACCGGTGCCGGAGACGTTCCGGGTCAACGCCAGGACGCCGGGGCAGCAGGACGCGATCGTGGTAGTACCGCCGGGTGGCGGCGTGCCGGCGGCCACGCTGATCGTGCCGCGCCGCAACAACGGGCCGGTCGTCGCGCTCGACACGACCACCGGCGCCGCGCTGTCCGTGCAGTACGCCGGCTTCTCCCCGACCCGCGAGCTGGACGCGTTCCGGCTGTTCAACACGGCCCGCAACCTGGACGACTTCCGGCACGCGCTGACGTTCTTCGACGTCGGGTCGCAGAACTGGGCGTACGCCGACGTGGCCGGGCACATCGCGTACTTCACCAGCGGGGAGATGCCGCTGCGGGAGGATCTCGAGGCGGGCACGATCCGTGGCCTGCCGCCGTACTTCCTGCGCGACGGTACGGGCGGCAACGAGTGGCTGCCGGCCACCACCCGCCTGCCGGGACAGGCGCTGCCGTACCAGATCCTGCCGCCGGCCGAGATGCCGCACCTGGTCGACCCGCCGGCCGGCTGGTTCGTCAACGCCAACAACGACCCGGCCGGCACCACACTTGACAACAACCCGCTCAACCAGGTCCGGCCGACCGGGGGCATCTACTACCTCAACGTGGGGTACGACGGCTTCCGCGGCGGGCGGATCACGCAGATGGTGCGCGCGGCGGTCGCCGACCGCCGGGGGATAACCACGGCCGACGTCAAGGCCCAGCAGGCCGACGTCACCCTGCTCGACGCGCAGGTGTTCACGCCGTACCTGGTCGCCGCGCTCGACCGTGGCCGGACCAGCGGTACGCCCGCACTGGCCGCCCTCGCGAACGACCCGCGGGTGGTCGAGGCGGTCAACCGGTTGCGCCACTGGGACCACACGACCCCGACCGGGATCCCGCAGGGGTACGACGCCGCCGACCGGGACGGGCGGCTCGGCCAGCCGAGCGACCGGGAGATCGCGGCCAGCGTCGCGGCGACCGTCTACTCGGTGTGGCGCGGGCAGTTCGTGAAGAACGTCATCGACGCCCATCTCGCGCCGTACGGCGTGCCGCAGCCGGGCAGCAACGAGGCGATGAAGGCCCTCAAGACCCTGCTGGCCCGGTTCGACCAGCGGCACGGCGTCGGTGTCTCCGGCATCGACTTCTTCGCCGTACCCGGCATCGCCGACCCGGCCGACCGCCGCGACGTCCTGCTGCTGCGCAGCGTGGCCGACGCGCTGGGCCTGCTGGCCGGGCCCGCGTTCGCCCCGGCGTTCGCCGGCTCGACCGACCAGGACGACTACCGGTGGGGCAAGCTGCACCGGGTCACGTTCGACGCGATCCTCGGTCCACCATGGACGGTACCGCCGGGCGGGGGAGCGTTCCCGGCTCCGTTGCCGGGACTGTCGGGGGTGCCGACGGACGGCGGGTTCAACGTGGTCGACGCGTCGAGCCACGGCGCGCGGGCCGACTCGGTCGACGAGTTCACCTTCGGCGGTGGGCCGGTCCGGCGGTTCGTCGCGCAGGAGCGGCACGGCTGGATGCGTGCCGAGTCGGCGCTGCCGGGCGGTACGAGCGAGACGCTCGGCAGTCCCTTCTACGTGAACCTGCTCCCGCGCTGGCTCACGAATGAGACGTACCCGGTCCGGCTCCGGACGTCGGACCTGACCGGTGCGGTGGCATTGGTGACGATTTATCTGCCTGACTGACTCTTGGCCGGTCCTGTTCATCGACGTCCTCCTGGGTAGTGGATGCTCGCACGGCAGGAGTCGGAACCGGGACGGCGTCCCCGACACCTCGGGAGGGGTACTCATGGCGGATCAGCCAACCTGCGGTCAGGGCCTGGCCCACAACTCGGCCCTGCCGGCGGGTCTTTCGCGGGTGGCCGGCGCGATGGCCGGCGTCCTGGAGGGGCACCTGGGCGCCCTTGACGCCGGCGACGAGCGCGCCCGGCCCGGAGTACGACGCGTACCGGCGGCTCGCCGAGGAGTTCCGGCAGGCCGCCGCGCGGCTGCGGGAGACGGCCGGCCGGATGGCCGGCTACCGGGACCTGCCGATGGCGCCGCACGATCTGGCGGTGCTGGCGGGGCCGGAGGCGTACCGGGTCTTCGCGGCGTTCGTCGCGGCGAAGGAGGACCTGTCGGGCCTGCTGCGCGAGAGCATCGACGAGGATCGCGCCCTGCTCGCGCAGATGGGCTAGCCGGCTACTCGAACAGCGAGTGCCGGCGCGGATCCGTGCGGCGGCGCGCCCGCCGGCGGCGCTGGATGACGACGAGATCGATCAGCGCCGTGACCGCCAGCGCGCCGACCAGGGCCGCCGCCCAGCCGTACCCGGCCCGCAGCAGCAGACCGGCGAGCACGGAGCAGGCGACCAGCCCGACGGTGGCCAGGGCGAGCCGCAGGTTCAGCGCACTGTACGGGTGCCCGACCGTGCCACGGGCGCCCTTGGGTTGCGCACCAATGGGCATGACCCTGCTGTACCCACCCATCCCCGGCGCTAACCGGCGGTATCGTCACAGACAGCCGCACGTGCGGCGACAAAGGGGGTCGCGGTGTTTGTACAAGTGATTCAGGGTCGGGTGTCCGATCCCGCGCAGGTCCGCGCGGCGCTGGACCGGTGGATGCAGGACCTGGCACCGGGCGCGATCGGCTGGCTCGGCTCGACCGCGGGGGTGACCGACGACGGCCGGTTCATCGCGCTGGCCCGGTTCGAGTCCGAGGATGCCGCGCGGCGCAACAGCGACCGGCCAGAGCAGGACCGGTGGTGGTCGGAGACCGCCCCGCTGTTCACCGGCGAGGTGGAGTTCTCCGACAGCATCGCGGTCGACGTGGACGTCGTGGGCGACCCCGATCAGGCCGGGTTCGTCCAGGTCATCCGGGGCCGGGGTACCGATCCGGAGCGGGCGCGGGAGCTGATGTCGCAGGACTCCGAGGAGTGGGCCGCCTTCCGCCCGGACGTCGTGGGCAGCCTCGGCGTCCAGCACGAGGGGGGCGCCTACACGATGGCGATCTACTTCACCTCGGAGGAGGAAGCGCGCGAGGGCGAGCGCAAGGAACCGCCGGAGAAGATCCGGGCGCAGATGGAGGAGATGAACGCGCTTGCCACCGGTACGCCGGAGTTCTTCGACCTCGAGGAGCCCTGGCTGTACTCGCCGCGCTAGGCCGGCCCGTGGATGGTCAGCGCCGTCCACGCGCCGAGGTATATCCGGTCCCCGTCGGCGACCGGCACCGGGTTGTGCGCCGGGATCGGGTCGGACGACGGATCGTTGACGTACGTCCCGTTGGCCGACTCCAGGTCCACCACCGCCCACCCGTCCGGCTGCGCGACGAGGAGGGCGTGCACGTGGGAGACGCCGGGATCCTCGGGCGGGCCGGTGAGGTCGATGTCCGGGTGCACCCCGCGCGAGCGGCTCTGCCGGCCGATGAGCATCTGCTTGCCCCGTAACGGGAACCGGCGCTCCGGCAGGTACGGCGGGAAGGTCAGCCGGCCGGCGTCCTCCCCGTTGGCCGCGACGACCGAGTCGAAGTACCCGCGGTCGGCGCCGACCTCGACCTGCCACCCTGAGACGCCGGCGCTCGCTGCGCTCGTCGGTCCGGGCGACGCCGGCTCCGGGGCCGGGGTGTTCTTCTCCGCTACAGGCGGGGCGAGTAGGAAGTCGTACCCGTCCTCCTCGCAGAACCGGCCGGCCTGCGGGGTACCGCAGACCGGGCACGGCTTGCCCCCGGTGGCCGGCGGCGCGGCCGGCGGCGCGGGTGGGGCGGTCGGCTCGGACGCAACCGGCGCCACCATCGGGGTGCCGCAGACCTCGCAGTAGTCGAGCGTCGCCGACTGGTGACCCTTGGGGCAGGTGGCCATCGTCGTACTCCTCATTCCTGCTGCTTCTTGACCCGGATGGTCTTCACCGACCGGACGTTCGCCAGCTCCGCGTCGACGCCGGCGACCTGCTTCTTGAGCCGGACCGTGCCGCTCGGCGCATCCACCACGTCCACCACCTTGCCCAGCAGCTTGGCCGTGTCGGTGTGGCCGGACTCGGTGGCCAGCTTCACCGCACGGCCGAGCTTGGCGGTCGCCGTCTCGACGTCACCGGCGTCCCGCGCCGCCAGGCCCTCCTGGATCACCGCGGCCAGCTCGGCCTGGCCGGTGTAGTGCGCGACCTGCTTGTTGATCCGGGTGGAGAGCGCGGTGTCGTCGGTCCACCGGGCGAGGACCAGCCGCTCGATGAGCAGGTTTCCACCGCTGACCAGGCTGACCCGCGCGGCGAGGACCTCCTCGCCGACCGGGTCCGGTTCGACCTCCACGGAGATGTGGTAGTCGCGCTGCTCGGCACCCCAGGCGCCGGTCGGGTAGTCGCCGATCCGCGCGCTGACCTCGACCCGGCGCCCGGTGAGGTCCTCGACGTGCGGGTAGACCTGCTTCAGGAACCGGATCGTGGCCCCGGCCGGTGTCCACACCCGCAGGAACACGTCGGCGACGGCCTTGCCCATCGCGCCCTCGGTCATCGCCCGGAACGCGGCTGGCAGGTCCTCCGGGCGGTCCAGCCCGTCCGCGGTGCCGAGCAGGGTCGAGGCCACCTGGCGCAGCTCGGTGGCCGACCAGTTCTCGCCGACGCCCCGGCTGTCACAGACGAAGCTGCCTTCGCAGGCCGCCAGCACCCGGGCGAAGTCCTCCGGGCTCTCGTGTTCGTTGCGACCGTCGGTCAGCAGGATCGCGTGCTTCACCTCGGCCTGCTGCCGCAGGAACAGGTGATGGGCCATCCAGAGCCAGCGGCCGATCGCGGTACCGCCACTGGCCCGCAACCGGGCCACCTCGCGCTTCGCCTCGGCCCGGGTCCGGTCGGACGCCGGCACCATGCCCGGGCGGGCCGGGTAGATAAGCGTGGCGGTCGTGTCGCCCGCGACCACGGCGAACGCGACGCCGTCCCGCAGCGTGTCGATCGCGACCGCGGTGGCCTTCTTCGCTTCGGCGATCTTCGAGGCGGGCGCGGCCATCGAGCCGGAGGTGTCGACGATGATGACCTGGGCGGCGGTCGGCGTACCGCCGGCGTCCCGAAGCTCGGTGCCCCTGGCGGTGACCGTCACGATGGCGTCGACCAGCCGGCCGCCCTCCGGCAGGAACTCGTTCTGGTCGACCTCGGCCGTGAACTCGGCGCGCTGGGTCACGTCACACCTCCTGAGGAGCGTTCGGGGACGGGCAGGATCGCGACCGCGATGTTGTCGTGCCCGCCGGCCTCGACCGCGAGCCGGGTCAGCTCGCGCGCCATGCTGGCCGGGCCGCCGTCCAGCCCGGCCACCGCGGCGGCGAGCGCCTCCGGCGCGGCGAAGTAGTGGAACAGCCCGTCCGAGCAGAGGATCAGCCGGCCCGGCCGGACCGGGCGCACCATCACCACTTGGGGCTCGGCGTCGGACGAGTCCGCGCCCAGCCAGCGGATCAGGGCGCGGGAGGTGGGGTCGGCCGGGGCGCCGACCGGTACCGGTCGCCCGGCCGCGACCTGCCCGGCGACCGAGTCGTCCACGGTCAGGCACGCGGCGTCGCCCGGCTCGGCGCCGACCCAGTACCCGCGGCTGTCGCCGATCCAGCCCACGGTCACCGAGTCCGCGGTCACCACACCGGCCACGTACGTGCAGCTCGGCGGGGTTTCCCGGTCCTCGGGTACGGCCGCCTTCCGGGCCGCCTCGGCGGCCGCCCGTGCGCTGTCGGCGAGCGCGGTCTCCGGCGGGTCGCCCGCGGTGAGCGCGGCGAGCAGCGCGGCGAGCCCGGCCTCGACCGCGGCGTGCGAGGCCGCGTCCGCGCGGGTCGAGGTGGAGACGCCGTCGCAGACCACCGCCGCGTGGGCCGCGCCGGCGCAGCCGAGCGCGAGCGCGTCCTCGTTGTACCTGCGGCGGCCCCGATCGGTCGCGCCGGCGAACGCGCCGAGGTCCAGCACCGCGTGGTCCTGCCCGGCCGACCGCCGCCGTCCACAGTGGTCACAGTACGAGCCGCCGTTCGCGTCCTCGCCGCAGCCGGCGCACGGACCGTCGGGCGCCCGTGACGAGACCCACGGCGGGGGAGCGGGCCGCCCGTCCGGCGGTGGTACGGCCGCCGGGCGCGCCGCCCCGGTCACCAGGTCGCGCCCGCAGACCTCGCAGAACCGGTGTCCGGGGTCGCTCGGCGGGCCGTGCTCGGGGCACGCGGGTGCGGTGTTCGTACCCGTGCTCATACGAGAGTTCTCGGTCGTACGGCGTTCGCCCGGTCGACGAGCGCGATGCGGGTCTGCGGATCCCGGGAGAGCTGGGCCAGCGTGCGGTACGCCCGCTCCAACCCGAACCGCACCGCGCGCTCGCTGAGCGGGTGACCCAGCACGCGCGCGGCAGCCGGTGCCGGGGAGGGGCCGGTGTTGGTGACCCAGGCCAGCGTCGCCTCGAGCATCTCGACGGTCAACCTGGCCTGGCGCTCGACGTCCAGGCCGAGGCGCTCCAGCCGGCGGGACGCCGCGAGCAGGTCGTCGAGAGCGCCGGCGGGCAGGCTGGCCCGGACCGCGGCGACCTGGGCCGTCAGGTGCTGGATCGAGCTGTCCGGGACCTGGTCGAGGACGGCCACCGCGGCGGCCCGGTCGCCCGCGGCCAGTCGGATCCGGGCCACCCCGAACGCCGCGCTCAAGTGGCCGCGGTCGACCCGCCACACCCGTTGGTACCAGCGCGCGGCCGCCTCGCCGTCACCGGTGCACTCGGCGGACGCGGCCAGCGCGAGCTGGGCCGCCGGCTCGCCGGGCAGCTCGTCGTAGACGCCGTCGAACGCCACCCGCGCATCGCCGGGCCGCCCGGCGGCGAGCGAGACCAGGCCGCGGTACCAGTCCACCCGCCAGTCCAGCGGATCCTCGCCGGCCAGCGCGTCCAGGTCCTTCGCCGCGCCGGCCAGGTCACCGCGGTCGATCCGGGCCCGGGCGAGCTGCAGTGCCACCTCGCGGCTGGGTACCGGCGCGGCCTGCAGCAGCGCGATCATCTCGTCCGGGTCCGCGCTGCCCACGGTGGCGAGGAAGCCGGCACCCGGGTCGGCGACGTTCACCTGCGGGAGCGGGAGTGCGGAGGCCACCTCGACCGGGTCGAGCCGGGTCGCCGCGAGCTCCGGGCCGATCTGGCCGGCCTGGCAGCCGAACGCCCGCCGCTCGGGGGTGAACTGGTGCGAGACGGCCGGGCGGGGCCGGCCGTCGGCGGACGACAGCACCTCGCGCAGCACACCGAGGAGTTGCTCCCGCAGGTCGGCGGCGGAAGCGAACCGGCGGGCCGGGTCGGTGTGGGTGGCCTTGCGCAGCAGCCGGTAGTACGACTCCTCCTGGGCCAGCAGCGGGACCTCCGCCGGGCCGGGCAGCCGGTCCTTGTGGGTGGTGGAGAAGCCGCGGAAGTCGAAGCTGAGCACGGCGAGCGACCGGCCCACCGTGTAGATGTCGGCGGCGACCGACGGCCCGACGGTGGCCACCTCGGGCGCCTGGTAGCCGGGGGTGCCGTAGATCGCGCTGACGTCGTCGTCCATGCGGCGCACCGCGCCGAGGTCGATCAGCTTGAGCTGCTCCTCGGCGTGGATCGCGTTGTCCGGCTTGAAGTCGCAGAACAGCAGCTCCCGGTCGTGCAGGTAGCCCAGGGCCGGCAGGACCTCGGCACCGTACGCGAGCACCTCGGCCAGCGGTACGGCCCGCGCCCCGCCCTCGGCCCGGGCGGCCAGCAGGAGATCGCGCAGGGACCGGCCGCCGACGTACTCCATCACGATGTAGCCGACCGCGATCTTCGTCTTCGGGTCGGGGTGTTGGACGAAGTCGTGGATCTTCACGATGTTGGGATGGTCGATCTCGACGAGGTAGCGCCGCTCGGTCACCGCCGCGACCATCGCGTCCGGGTCGGAGGTGTTGATCAGTCCCTTGAGGACGACCCAGCGCTCGCTCACCGTGTCGCTGATGTTCCGGTCCCGGGCCAGGTAGATCCAGCCGAGTCCGCCGTACGCGAGGGCGCCGAGGATCTCGTACCGGCCGGCGACCACGTCGCCCGCGGACAGGCGCGGGACGAACGAGAACGGCGTGCCGCAGTGCGGGCAGAAACCTTCGACCCGGCCGGGTGCGCCGTCCTTGCCCCGACCGACCGGCTTCTCGCACGAACTGCAGAACCGCCGCGACTCGGCCAGCTTCGGGTCGCTCATGACCGCGGTCGCCGGGTCGCGCAGCGGCACCCGCGGTAGGTCGATCAGGCCGGCGCCGAGGCCGCCCCGGGACGCGCGGCTGCGGCCGGACGTGGTGCCGGCGCCACTCGCGGCCGCGACGCCGACACTGCTGCCGGTTGTCGCCACGGCTGCGGCTACGGTGCCGGCGACCGAGGTCGCGGCCAGCAGGTCGGCCGGCGCCTTCCGGCCGCACTCGTCGCAGTATCCCTCGGGTCCGTACGAACCCGAGCAGCCGGCCCGGGTACACCGTTGGGTCTTCGGTCGGCTCATTGCGCCTCCCTCTCGCTGAGGAGGTTGAGCTGGCGCTGGTACGCCATCACCGCGCGGGTCGCCGCGGACAGGTCGCACGGGCTCGTGTAGAGCAGGTCCCGCGCGGCGGTGTGCAGAGTGGACAGTCCACTGTCCTCGATGAGGCCGAGCCGGCCGGCCCGGGCACGGTAGGCTTCCAGCCGGCCGCGTAGCTCGGCCCGGCGGTCGAGCAGCCCGTCCGCCGCCTCGCGCAGCCGGGTGATCCGGGACAGGGCCGCCGCCGCGGTCTGCTCCGCCGCCGCCAGCTCCTCGGCCAGCCGGATCCAGCGCGCGTCCTGGTACAGCTGCCGCAGTTGTTCGAGGTGGGCGCGCAACGCCGGGGCCGCGTCCGGGAGCTCGGGCAGCGCGGTGTTCGCGATCTTCTCCTCGGCCACCCCGTACGAGCGGGCCGCGGCTTCCTGGCCGGTGACCAGCTCGTCCACGGTTGAGCGGAGGCGCTCGGCCCGGGCCGGGTACCCGTCGCGCAGCGCGGCGGCCGCCGACACGGCCGACGCGATGCGCTCCACCCGCGCGGTGAGCGCGGTCAGGTCCGGCGCGGCGCTCAACGGGTCGGCCTGCGCCCGGCGCAGGGTCTCGGCGATGTCGGCGTCCAGCCGGTCGATCTCGGTGCGGCCCGGTGCCTCGCCGCCCAGCGCCGCCGCGTCCGCGCGGACGGCCAGCAGCGCCTCGGTGAGCGGGGCGAAGCGGGCGGTGAGCTTGGTGCCGGCGGCGTCGATCTCGTCCAGCCGGGCGATCACGTCGCCGGCGCCGCGCTCCAGGTCCTGGGTGAGCTGGCCGAGCGGGATCCGGGTGGCGGGCGGTGCCGTCGACGCCGCATCCAGCGCCATGCCCTCGGCGTCCAGCCCGACCGCCGGGCCGTGCAGCAGGTGGTCGGCCCGGCCGGACCGCACCTGCTCCAGCGCCGCACCGAGTGCCGCGTAGTGCGACCACAACAGGTCGACCCGGGCCAGGATCTCCGCACCCCGCCGCTGGGTCTCGCCGCGCAGGGTGCCCGCGCGGAGGACCACCAGGCCGGGGTGGGCGTCGAGCGCGTACATGGCCGCGGAGATCCGGTCGTACGCGGCGGTCAGCCCGACCACGGCGCGGTCGATCTCGTCGGACATGACGGTCAGTCCCGGTACCGCGCGACCGGGGGCGACGCGGTCGCGCCGAGCGCGTCGGCGAGCCACCGCCGGTAGAGCGCCGCCCACGTACCGTCGGCCCGCATCCGGGCGAGCACCCCGTTGACGAACCGGACCAGGTCGATGGCGTCCTTGCGCATCGCGATCCCGTACGGCTCCTCGCTGAACCGCGGCCCGACCACCTTCGTGTTCGGGTCCTGCGCGGCGAAGCCGGCCAGGATGCTGTCGTCGGTGGAGACCGCGTCGACCTGGTTCTGCTGCAACAGCACAAGACAGTCAAGCGCGTTCACCGCGGCCACCGGTACCACCGGAGGGTTCGCGTTGGCCACGTTCCGGATGGAGGTGCTGGCCACGGCGGCGCAGACCTTCCTGCCGGCGAGGTCGTCGAGACCATCGACCCGGGAGTCGGCCCGGACCAGGATCCGCTGGCCTGCGCTCAGGTACTCGGTCGAGAACGCCACCTCGTTCCAGCGGTCGCAGGTCATCGTCATCGCGCGGACCACGATGTCGACCGTGCCGTCCTGGATCGCCTTGATCCGATCGGCCGCGCTCAGGGTCCGGAACTGGATGTGCCGGTCGTCGCCGAAGAGCGCGCTGGCGATCGTCCGGGCGAGGCTGATCTCGAAGCCGGTCAGCTCGCCGGTGAGCGGGTCGCGGAACCCGAAGAGGTAGTTGTTCTGGTCGACCCCGACGATCAACCGTCCACGCTGGACGATCCGGTCCATCGCGGACCCGGACGGCATCCGGCCGGGTGCGGGCAGGCTGGCCGCCGGCTGGAAGCTGGCCCGCGGGTCGCACGAGGCCGGCGGGCCGGCGCTCGCGCTCGGGATCACCGCCGGGTCCTGCACGCCGACCGGCCGGGGCGGCTGGACGGCGGTCTCCCCGCCGGGCAGCGGCGGCTGCGCGCCGGCACACCCGGCCAGGGCCACCGTGGCCGTCAACAGGGCGACCAGGCTCGCGACTCTCATCGGTACTCCGCCATCCGCCGCTGGATCCCGTAGACCGTGCCGATCGCCAGCAGGACGGTCAGCACGACGATGCCGATGTCGATGCCGGCCAGCGCCCGGTCGGCCCGCCGGGTCTCCTGCGCGAACCGCTCGCCGTTGTGGGTGATCGCGTTCGCGAGGATGGTGTCGAGCTCGTTCACGATGCTGGCGGTGGTCTCGGGTCCGGTCCCGACGGCCGCCGCCACCGCCTCGTTGTACTGCCCACCATTGTCCAGGTCGCGCACCGTCTTGTGGGCGGCGAGCCAGGCCCGGGTCTGCTCGGCGGCGGCCGTGGCGGCCCGCTCCGTGACGTCGTCCGACGCGCGTGCGGTGGCCTCGGCGAGCAGGCCGCCGCGGCCGTCCTTGCCGGCCAGGCGCTCGGTCGCCTCGACGTAGTGCGCCTCGAAGGCGGCCCCGCCGCCCCGGGCCACCAGCGTCAGCGACTCGTCCGCCCGGGCCTGCAGCGCGGCGATCCGGGCGTGGGTGAGCACGTCGACCTGGGCCGACCCCTGTGCCCGGCTCGCCTCCAGGCGACCGGCGACGCTCACCGCCGAGATGCCGAGCCAGGCCAGGGCCACCAGGGCCGACCCCGTGGCGAGCACCAGGCCGAGGTTCAACACCCGGTTGGTCCGGCGGGTGAGGTAGACCTGTGCGACACCCAGCCCGGCCAGCGTCATCAGGCCCAGCAGGAAGGCCAGCCACGGGAACGACCCGGCTCCGGACCGGGCCCGGTCGACCTCGGTGGACGCGGCCCGGTAGAGCTCCTCCGCGGCCGGCAGCAGCCGCTCGCGCATCACGCCCGAGGCTTCCCGCAGGTACGCCGGTCCCAGCGGGAGCCCCTGCCGGTTGTAGACCCGCGCCGTCTCCACCAGACCGGTGTAGATCGGCAACTGCCCGGTGATCCGGGTGGCCGCGGCGGTGATCGCGGGGGCGCTGCCCGCGCCGGTGGAGACCAGCGCCAGCGCGGCCGTGGCGGCGGCGATGTCGCTCTCGTAGCGCTGCCGCAGGGCCACCGGTTCGAGTCCGTTCGACAGGAACGCGCTCGCCGCGGTCGCGTCGGCGTCGGAGAGCGACCGGTAGAGGTTCTGGGCGGCCACCGAGAGCCGCCCGCTGCGCGACGCGACCTGGTCGATCAGGTCGGCCCGTTGCCGCACCCCGACCAGGCCCGCGATGCCCGTGGCGATGCCTAGGCAGAGCAGGCCGACGAGGGCGGCCGCCAGCCGTCCGGGGGTACCCCGAAGGCGCTGCTCGACCCGCCGGCGCACGGCCACCCGCGACGGTGCCGTGCGCTCGCTGACGGCGGTCACCCGGCCACCTCCCCTATGGGTCACAAGATCGTGCTGTGAACCCAACAGTAGAGGAGCGGCTCAAGGTTGGGTGTCAGCCCGGGGTCAGCCACAGGGCGCCGAGGGGTGGGAGCCGCAGCGTGGTCGAGGCCGGCTGGCCGTGCCAGGGCAGGTGCTCGGCGCGGACGGCGCCCATGTTGCCGACGTTCGAGCCGCCGTACGCCTCCGCGTCGGTATTGATCACTTCTTGCCACCGGCCGGGCGAGGGCAGGCCGAGCCGGTAGTGCTCGTGCGGCGTACCGGCGAAGTTGACCACGCAGGCGAGTACGGCGGAGTCCGAGCCGTACCGCAGGAACGCCACCACGTTGTTCGCCGCGTCGTCGGCGGTGATCCAGCGGAAGCCCTCCGGGGTGGTGTCCTGCGACCAGAGCGCCCCGCGACCCCGGTAGACCGCGTTGAGGTCGCGCACCAGCCGGGACATGCCGGCCCGCGCCGGGTCCTGCAGCAGCCCCCAGTCGAGCCCGCGGGACTCGCTCCATTCCCGGTCGTCGGCGAGTTCGCTGCCCATGAACAGCAACTGCTTGCCCGGGTGGGCCCACATGAAGGCGAGCAGCGCCCGGACGTTGGCCAGCCGTTGCCAGGTGTCGCCGGGCATCTTGCCGACGAGCGAGCCCTTGCCGTGCACCACCTCGTCGTGGCTGATCGGCAGGACGAAGTTCTCGCTCCACGCGTACACCAGGGAGAAGGTCAGCTCGTGGTGGTGCCAGCTGCGGTGGATCGGTTGCCGGGCCAGGTACGCCAGCGTGTCGTGCATCCAACCCATGTTCCACTTGAGGCCGAAGCCGAGCCCACCGGCGTCGGTCGGGCGCGTCACGCCGGGCCAGGCGGTGGACTCCTCGGCGATCATCACCACGCCGGGGTGGTGCTTGTAGACGGTCGCGTTGGTCTCCTGGAGGAACTCGATCGCCTCCAGGTTCTCCCGTCCACCGTGGACGTTCGGGGTCCACTCACCGTCCTTGCGCGAGTAGTCGAGGTAGAGCATCGACGCGACCGCGTCCACCCGCAGACCGTCCACGTGGAACTCGTCGCACCAGTAGAGCGCGTTGGCGACGAGGAAGTTGCGCACCTCGCGCCGGCCGAAGTCGAAGACGTACGTGCCCCAGTCCGGGTGCTCGCCGCGTCGCGGGTCCGCGTACTCGTAGAGCGGTGCACCGTCGAACCGCGCCAGCGCCCATTCGTCGCGCGGGAAGTGTGCCGGCACCCAGTCCAGCAGCACGCCGATCCCGGCCTGGTGCAGCCGGTCGACGAGGTAGCGGAACTGGTCCGGGTCCCCGAACCGCGCGGTCGGCGCGTAGTAGCCGGTCACCTGGTAGCCCCACGAGCCACCGTACGGGTGCTCCATCACCGGCAGGAATTCCACGTGCGTGAAGCCCAGCTCGCCGACGTGCGAGGTGAGCTGGTCCGCCAGTTCCACATAGGAGAGTCCAGGGCGCCACGAGCCGAGATGCACCTCGTAGACCGACATCGGCTCGCGGTGCGGGTGCCCGGAGGCGCGCCGGTGCAGCCAGTCGCCGTCCTTCCAGTCGTACCGGGACTCGAAGACGACCGAGGCGGTCCGCGGCGGTGACTCGGTGTGCGTCGCCAGCGGGTCGGCCTTCTCCCGCCAGGCGCCGTCGTGGCCGAGGATGCGGTACTTGTACCGGTGCCCCGGCGCGGCGTCGGCACGAGGATCTCCCACACGCCGGTCTGCCCCAGGCAGCGCATCGGCCAGCCGTCGTGCGGGCCCCAGCCGGTGAAGTCGCCGACGACCCGGACACCCTGCGCGTTCGGGGCCCACACGGCGAACGCCACACCGCCGTCGCGCGGCTGCGCGCCGAGGACCGTCCACAGTCGCTCGTGCCGTCCCTCGCCGACCAGGTGCAGATCCAGCTCGCCGAGGGCGGGTGGGTACCGGTACGGGTCGTCGAGTGGGCGGCCGTCGACCTCTACCAGGTAGTCCAGCACGGTCCCGGGTACCCGCGCCTCGAAGATGCCCTCCGGGTGCACCCGGGCGGCCGGGTGGCGGGTACCGTCCACCAGAACCGCGACGTCGGCGGCGCCCCGGCGCAGCGTGCGGATGACCGTCCCGCCGGCGAGAGGGTGCGCGCCGAGGACCGCGTGCGGATCGCGGGCCGGGCCGGTGATCAGGTCGTCCATGCGCCGTCCCGGGAGGTACCCAGCAACCGGGCGATCGACTGGCGCGGGATCCACGACCAGCTCGGCCGGTGCCGTGCCTCGTACGCCGCCTCGTAGACGGCCTTGTCCAGCTCGTACGCGGCGAGCAGCGCCTTGCGTTCGCGCGGGTCGAAGCCGGCCGTGCTGGCGTACCCGTCGCAGAACGCCGCCTCGTTGCGGTCGATCCACTCCCGGGCCCGGAACGCGAGCTGCTCGTTGCGCTCCTCGCCGACCAGCAACTGGTACGCCGCGTACTCGTACGAGCGCAGCACACCCGCGATGTCCCGGATCACCGAGTCGGGCCGGCGCCGCCCCTCGATCGGCTGCCCCGGCTCGCCCTCGAAGTCGATCAGCAGCCAGGTCTCCGGCGTGCGCAGTACCTGGCCCAGGTGCAGATCACCGTGGATGCGCTGGACCGGTGCCCGCTCGACACCGGCGGCCTCGTAGATGGCCCGGATCGCGTCGGCCTGCTCGGCCAGCTCCGGCACGGTCGCGACGGCCGCGGACAGGCGCGCGACCATCGCCTCGACCGGCGGCGGTGCCATCGACGTGCCCAGCGCGTCGGCGAGCAGGCGGTGCACGGTGGCGACCGCCTCACCGAGCCGGTACGACTCGGCCGCGAAGTCGCCGCCCACCTCGTCCGCGTGCAGGTCCATCTCGGCGAACAGGTCGCGCGCGCTGGCCATCGCCATCGCCCAACCCTCGGCCGCGTTCTCCGCGTACGTGGCGAGCATGGCCAGCGAGACCTGCTCCCCGTCCTCGGTACCCTCGATCGCGCCCAGCAGGCGGGCCACGTGCGGGCAGCCGGCCCGGCCGAGCACCCGGTTCAGTTCGAGGTCCGGGTTCACCCCCGGCAGGATGCGGCGGAAGACCTTCAGGATCGCGGACCGGTCGTACACGACGCTGGTGTTGCTCTGTTCGGCGTCGACCACCCGGGCCGGCGCGTCGAGCGGCAGTTCGACGTCCGGCTCGGGGACGAACCGCAGGTCGCCGATGGCGGCGTCGGAGGCGATGAGGGTGAGCAGCCAGCGCGCCGCGGGCTCGTCGAAGAGCGCGTCGAACCCGGTCCGGTCGCCGTCCGCCCCGATCGTGGCGACCGCCTCGAACTCGTCGACCGGTGTGTGGTCCCAGCCGACGAAGACCTGGTAACGCTCCTCACCACCGTCCTCATAGGACACACCGAGCACGACGTGGTCGACGTCGGCGCGCAGCGGGGTGACGAATACCGGCGCCGCCGACGCGATCGTCCGGTGCCGCCCGGCGTACCACCGCTGGTGCGGCAGCCATTCGGCAAACGGGAGTCTCACGATGATTCCTCCTCGGGCGGGGACAGACGGAACCAGTAGAAGCCGTGCCCGGGGAGGGTCAGCAGGTACGGAAGGTGGCCGATGCGCGGGAACGGTACCCGTCCGGTCAGCTCGACCGGGTGGTACCCCGCCCAGTTCTGCAGGTTCAGCTCGATCGGCTGCGGGAAGCGGGACAGGTTGTTCACGCACAGCACCACGTCAGCCTCGTCACCAGAGCCGTGCTCGCGCAGGAACGAGAGGACCGCCGGGTTCGACCCGCCCAGGTCGTGGAACGTGCCGACCGCGAACGCCTCGTGCCGGCGACGGACGGCCAGCATGGTCCGGGTCCAGTTGAGCAGCGTCGCCGAGCTGTCCCGCTGGGCCTCGACGTTGACCGCCTGGTACCCGTACACGGGATCCTGGTTGACCGGGACGTAGAGCCGGCCCGGGGTGGCCGTGGAGAAGCCGGCGTTGCGGTCCGGGGTCCACTGCATCGGCGTGCGTACGCCGTCCCGGTCGCCGAGCCAGATGTTGTCCCCCATGCCGATCTCGTCGCCGTAGTAGAGCACCGGCGAGCCCGGCAGCGACAGCAGCAACGCGGTGAACAGTTCGAACTGGTTGCGGTCGTTGTCCAGCAGGGCCGCCAGCCGCCGGCGGATGCCGACGTTGGCACGCATCCGCGGGTCCGTGGCGTACTCGGCGTACATGTAGTCGCGTTCCTCGTCGGTGACCATCTCGAGGGTCAGCTCGTCGTGGTTGCGCAGGAAGATGCCCCACTGGCAGTTGGCCGGGATCGCCGGGGTCTGCTCGATGATCTCCGAGATCGGGAAGCGCGACCCGCGGCGTACCGCCATGAACAGCCGCGGCATGAGCGGGAAGTGGAACGCCATGTGGCACTCGTCGCCGCCGACGGACGGGTCACCGAAGTACGCGACGACGTCGGCCGGCCACTGGTTCGCCTCGGCGAGCAGCACCCGGCCGGGGTGCTCGTCGTCGACGACCTTACGCAGCCGCCTGAGGAACTCGTGTGTCTCCGGCAGGTTCTCGCAGTTGGTCTCCTCGGCCTCGAAGAGGTAGGGCACGGCGTCCAGCCGGAACCCGTCGATGCCCAGGTCCAGCCAGAACCGGATGACGTTGAGCATCTCGGTCTGCACGTCCGGGTTCGCGTAGTTGAGGTCCGGCTGGTGGGAGAAGAACCGGTGCCAGTAGAACTGCCGGCGTACCGGGTCGAACGTCCAGTTGGACTCCTCGGTGTCGACGAAGATGACCCGGGCGTCGGGGTACCTGTCGTCCGTGTCGCTCCACACGTAGTAGTCCCCGTGCGGTCCGTTCGGGTCGCGGCGCGACTCCTGGAACCACGGGTGCTGGTCCGAGGTGTGGTTCATCACCAGGTCGGTGATGACGCGCATGCCACGCCGGTGCGCCGCGTCGAGCAGCGCGACGAAGTCGTCGACGGTGCCGAACTCGGGCAGCACCTTGTAGAAGTCGCGGATGTCGTACCCGCCGTCGCGCAGCGGGGAGTCGTAGAACGGCGGCAGCCACAGGCAGTCGACGCCCAGCCATTCGAGGTAGTCCAGCCGCCGGATCAGGCCCCGCAGGTCGCCGGAGCCGTCGGAGTTGTCGTCGAGGAACGCGCGGACCAGAACCTCGTAGAAGACCGCGCGCTGGAACCACGTCTTGTCGGCGGGCAGGCTCTTGGCGTGGCCGAAGTCGCTGGCGGAGGGGTGCTCGACGAGGCCGTCGGCCGCGACGTGGCTACCGCCCAGCGGGTCGTGGGTTGCCTCAGCCATGGCGGTGCACCGTGAAGACGTGGGCGGGCTCGACGTGCGGGTCCAGGTGGACGGTGCTGCGCTCGGACCAGTTGAACGACGTACCGGTCAATTCGTCGGTGACCGTGAACCGCTCGTGCCAGTCGAAGCCGAGCGCGGGCATGTCCAGCGTGAGGTTGCCCCAGTGCGGGTGGATCGGGTCGAACGAGCAGACCACCAGAACCGTGTTGCCGGTGTCCTCGTCCCGCTTCGACCAGCAGAGCAGCGCCTCGTTGTCGACGTCGTGGAAGCGCAGGTTGCGCAGCCGGTGCAGGGCCGGGTTGGCCCGGCGGATCGCGTTGAGCTTGGTCAGGTACGGCGCCAGCGACTCGCCGGCCGCCTCGGCCGCGGCCCAGTCCCGCGGGCGCAGCTCGTACTTCTCGTTGTCGATGTATTCTTCGGCGCCGGGCCGGTTGACGTGCTCGAACAGCTCGTACCCGGCGTAGATGCCCCAGGAGGGGGAGAGCAGGCTGGCGAGCACCGCCCGGATCTTGAACTTGGCCGGGCCACCGTGCTGCAGGTCCGGGGTGAGGATGTCGTGCGTGTTCGGCCAGAAGTTCGGTCGCATGTAGTCGGCCGAGGCGACCAGCTCCTCGCAGTACCGGCGCATTTCAGGAGCCGTCGTGCGCCAGGTGAAGTAGGTGTACGACTGGCTGAAGCCGATCTTGGCCAGGCCGTGCATCATCGCCGGCCGGGTGAACGCCTCGGACAGGAACAGCACGTCCGGGTCGACCTCCTTGACCCGCTGGATCAGCCAGTGCCAGAACCGGACCGGCTTGGTGTGCGGGTTGTCCACTCGGAAGATCTTGACGCCTTGCGCGACCCAGTACAGGACGATTCTGAGAATTTCCTCGCGGATCCCCTCCGGATCGTTGTCGAAGTTCAGCGGGTAGATGTCCTGGTACTTCTTGGGCGGGTTCTCGGCGTACGCGATCTGACCGTCCGGCCGGGTGGTGAACCACTCCGGGTGCTCGGTGACCCACGGGTGGTCCGGCGCGCACTGCAGGGCCAGGTCCAGCGCGACCTCCAGGCCGTTGCGTCCGGCCTCGGCCACGAACGCGCGGAAGTCCCCGACCGTGCCGAGCGCGGGGTGGATCGCGTCGTGCCCGCCCTCGGCCGAGCCGATCGCGTACGGTGACCCGACGTCGTCCGGCCCCGCGACCAGCGCGTTGTTGCGGCCCTTGCGGTTGACCTGGCCGATCGGGTGAATCGGGGTCAGGTAGATCACGTCGAAGCCCATGGCCGCCACGCCGGGCAGCCGTTTCGCCGCGGTGGTGAACGTGCCGTGCTTGCCGGGTCGGCCGTCCGCGGCGAGCACGGCGCCCTCGGAGCGCGGGAAGATCTCGTACCAGGCGGAGAAGAGCGCGCGCGGCCGGTCGACCCAGATCTCGTGCGGCTCGGACGTGGTGACCAGCCGCCGGACCGGGTGCTCCCAGAGCAGTTCCGCCAGATCCAGGGCGCCGGAGACCCGGGCGAACAGGGGACGGCCGTCGTCGCGCAGGGCCGCCGCGGCCGCGAGCACCCAGTCCTGCGATTTCGCCGGTACGGTCTCCGCCGCCGCATCGAGGACGGCGGCTCCCTCGGCCAGCTCGTTCGCCAGGTCCTCGGCCCCCTGGCCGGCGTCGATCTTCTTGACGACCGCGTCCTTCCAGGTCAGGTACGGGTCGTCGAACGCCTCGACGGTGAACCTCCATAGCCCGACGGCGTCCGGCCGGATGGTCGCGTGCCACCCGTCGAGCCCGGGCTCGCCGGGCTCCATCCGGGTGAACGGCCTGGCCGCCCCGTCCGGGCCCAGCCAGACGACGTTGCAGCCCAGCGCGTCATGACCTTCGCGGTAGGAACGGGCCGAAACGGGGACCAACTCCCCGACGACGGCCTTTGCCGGGTACCGGCCGCAGTCCACCGACGGGGTCACGGCTTCGATCGGAAATCGGCCCGTCATCAACCCAACGTAAAACGATTCGCGTCGGCGCGCCTCCCACGGCGATCAGCCGCAGGTCGGCGGAGCTCGATAACGTCGTGACTGGCGACGGGAGAACCCATGACACAGGGACCTCCGCACGGTTTCGGCGGCGCGTGGTTGCGACCCGGTGACGGCGGGTACGACACCGCGCGATCCGTGTGGAACGCGATGGTCGACCGGAAACCGGCCGTCATCGCCCGATGCACGAGCACCTCCGACGTGGTCGCCGCGCTGCGCGCCGGGCGTACCGCGGGCTGGGAGATCGGCGTGCGCTGCGGCGGCCACAGCGTGCTCGGGCTGCCGGTGACCGACGGTGGGCTGATGCTGGACCTGACCCCGATGGGCGCGGTCCGGGTCGACCCGGTCCGCCGGCGGGCCCGGGTGCAGGGCGGGGCGCTGCTCGGGCGCGCTGGACCGGGCCGCGCAGGAGCACGGTCTGGCCACCACGGCCGGCAACGTCTCGCACACCGGCGTGGGCGGGCTGACCCTGGGCGGCGGCATGGGCTGGCTTGCCCGGCAGTACGGCCTCTCCTGTGACAACGTGGTCTCGTTCGAGGTGGTCACCGCCGACGGCACGGTGCTGCGGGCCGACCACACCCGGCACGCCGAGCTGTTCTGGGCGTTGCGCGGCGGCGGCGGCAACTTCGGCGTGGTGACCGAGTTCGAGTTCCGGCTGCACCCGGTCGGCACCCGGGCGCTGGTCGCGAACGTGTTCTTCCGGCCGGAGGAGGCGGCGGACGCGCTGCGGGCGTGGCGCGACCTGATCCCGGTCGTACCGCGCCAGGCCACGCTGACCGCCTGGGTCGGCACCGCGGGCGCGGACGAGTTCCTGCCACCGGCCAATCACGGCCGGCCGCTCGCCGCGCTCGGTCTGGTGTGGACCGGTGACCCGGCGCGGGGGCGCGAGCTGGTGCCGGCGCTGCCCGCGGTGGTCACCCCGGTCGCCGTGCGGGTGCAGGAGATGAGCTACCTCGACCTGCAGCGGATCGAGGACGACGTGCAGGGCCACCGGTTCCGCCGGTACTGGAAGGGCCACTACTTCCGCGACTTCCCGGACCCGGCCGTGGCGGCGTTCCTGTCCCGGGCCGGAGACGAGCCCGACTTCCTACCGTCGGTCAGCCTGCAGTCCTACGGCGGCGCGGTCGCCGACGTGCCGGACGAGGCGACGGCGTTCAGCCAGCGGGACACGCTCGTCGAGTACGTCGCCGCGGCCCGCTGGACCGACCCGGCCGAGGACAGCCGCCGGATCGCCGCCGCCCGGGCTCTCGCCGGGGTGCTCGCGCCGTACGCCAGCGGCGCCTACGTGAACGTGCTCACCGACGAGGGTCAGGACGGCGTCAGGCGGGCGTACTCCGCGGAGAAGCTCGCGCGCCTGACGGCGGTGAAGGACCGGTACGACCCGGAGAACGTGTTCCACCTCAACCAGAACATCCGGCCCGGCGCTACTTCGTGAGGAACGTCATCAGCCCGCTGGTCACCTCGTCGGCGTGGGTCCACAGCATGCCGTGCGGCGCGTTCCCGATCTCGATGTACTCCGCCGAGGGCAGCAGTTTCTTCAGCTGGCGGCCGGTCGAGTCGATCGGCAGGATGCGGTCGTGGGTGCCCTGCATGATCAGCGCCGGTACGTCGAGACGCGGCAGATCCGCCCGGAAGTCGGTGAGCCACGTCGGCACGCAGGCCAGGGTGGCGTGTGCGGACGCGCCGGCGGCAACGATGAAGCTGGCTCGCAGGGCGTCGGCGCTGAGCCGGTCGCCGAGGTTCTCGTCGACCGCGTAGAAGTCGGCGTAGAAGGTGCTGAAGTATGCGTAGCGGTCCGTGCGGATCGCCTCCATGATGCCGTCGAACACCTCTTGCGGTACTCCGGCCGGGTTGTCCCCGGTGCGGAGCAGGAACGGCGGGAGGGGGGCGATCAGGGCGGCCTTGCTCACCCGGTCGGAGCCGTACCGACCGAGATAGCGGGTCACCTCGCCGGTGCCCATCGAGAAGCCGACGATCGCCGCGTCGTGCAGGTCCAGCTCGGTCATGAGCATGTTGAGATCTGCGGCGAACGTGTCGTAGTCGTACCCGATGGTCGGTTGGCTGGACAAGCCGAAGCCGCGACGGTCGTACGTGATGACCCGGTGGCCGCTGTCCAGCAGGGCCGCCGTCTGCTTCTCCCACGACCGTCCGTTGAGCGGATATCCGTGGATCAGCACGACCGGCTGCCCGGATCCGTGGTCCTCGTAGTACAGCTCGATCGTGGTCGAGTTCTCGTGGCCGACGGTGACGAACGACATCGTTGTTCTCCTGTCTGGGTGCTCGGTTGTCGTGGTCTCCCAAGCACCCAGACTCGCCGACGGTGACCTGACGGCGCAGGAGAATCGTTCAGTTGTAGAAGTACCGGGTGTACGTCAGCGCGAACGGCGCCTCGTTGCCGAAGTAGATGGAGACCAGCCGGGCGGGCTCCAGGGCGAGCCGGCCACGTTGCAGGTCGGAGCCGTCGTCGCTGTCGTCCCAGCCCCACGGCGCGTTGGCCGCGTTGTCCGCCCCGTTGTCGCCGCGGAACGTGCCGAACGAGGAGAACGTCGCGGTGTTGTTGCGCCGCGCCCACAGGCCGCCGGTCGCGAAGATGCTCACCAGGCGGTACGCCACCGCGCGGTCGTTGCCGCTGGACGGCACCTCGCTGACGCCGCTCGACGACGGGAAGTAGACCACGCCGTCGCCGCCCGGGAACGAGCCGCCGTCCCAGCGGTACACGCCGTGCCCCTTGGCCTCCTGGAACGTCGTCGGGTGGTTCGCGCCGAGGTGGACGTGGAAGACGACGCGTCCGTCGATGTCCTCGCGGCCGTTCGTGAACGGGCTGCCGAGCGGGGTGTACGAGTAGAAGTCGGTGTGTGCGACGGTCACCATCGCCTGCAGCGTGCCGTACGTGCTGCCGTCCCGCCGGACGGTCATCAGTACGCCCTCCATGTCGTTCTCGTGCGTGTACAGGTTGAACGGGTCCGGGATGTCGAACCAGTCGCGCGGGTGGTAGAAGGCGTACAGGATGAACCAGTGCGTCGAGGTCTCGGTCACCGAGTAGTAGACCACCGCGTTGAGCTGGGACAGCGAGTCGTCCTGGTGCTCCCAGTTGTTCTGGGCGTCCCAGTCGCCATCGAAGTCCACTCTGGACAGATAGTCGGCGTCGTAGTCGGAGGAGTCGGTGTCCTGGTAGTGGATCGGCGCCCAGCGCAGGGCCAGCTGGGCGTCGGTCGGCTGCGCGCTGGCCGAGGTGGCCGGCAGCATGGCGGCCACCATGGCGGTGCAGATGACGAGGGTACGAAGCATGGTGCGCATGCGGCGAGCATCCGCGCCCGCATTGCAGCCTCGTTGCACCGCGGTCGGGCTGCAACGGCGCTGCAACCGGGGCCGCCACGCTCGCTGCCATGACTGGTATGAGCAGAACGCCCGCGCGCCTGCTGCTGCCGCTCCTGCTCGTCCTCTCGGGGTGCGGGGTGGCCGCCAGCGCCGGTACGACCGTCGACTCTCCATTGGAGTCTCCACTGTGTACCCGGGCCGGGGACTTCGGCGCGGTGCCCGATGACGGTGCGGACGACCGGGTGGCCCTGCAGGCCGCAATCGACGCCGCACAGGCCGGCCCGGGATGCCTGGAACTCGGCGCAGGCACGTTCCACGCGACCCGCAAGCAGACGCCCGGTACCGCCTCGATCCCGAGCCTGAAGATCACCGGGACGCTGGCGCTGCGCGGTCAGGGTGAAGGCGTCACGACGCTGGCCATGCTCGGTCCCGGTACCTGCTCCGGGTGCACGAACTTCCCCAACCCGACCGACTGGCGCCTGCTCGACGTGAGCGGCGCGACCGGTGTCTCGGTGCGGGACCTGAGCCTGGACGGTTCGCAGCGGACGCAGACCAACGAGCAGACGCACCTGCTCCAGCTCACCGGGCCGACCGGGGACGTGCTGATCGAGCGGGTCTCGTTCACGCTGCCGGTCATCGGTCCGTCCGCGGGCGGCGACTGCATCCGGCTCCTCGGCTCGGTCACCGAGTGGGTCCGCGACACGACGATCCGCGACACCACCGGCATCGACTGCGACCGCTCGTTCGTCGGCATCCAGCGCGCCGTCGACGGGCTGGTGGTCGAGCGCAGCGAGTCGATCAAGGTCGGCGACCAGGCCATCGACTTCGAGCCGACCGGTGGCCCGTCCTTCGCCTGCCAGCCGATCGTCAAGAACGTCCTGATGCGGGCACTGACCTTGCGCCGCGGCACCACCGCCGGCCTCACCGTCGCGATCGGCGGCGACGGGTGTGCGGTCGCGCAGAACGTGACGCTCACCGACTCGGTGATCGAGGACGGTTCGGTCCACCTGCTCGACATCAAGGACGTGACGCTGTCCCGGCTGCACCTGCGCAGCGTGCCCGGGAACGCGTCGCCGACGGTCCTCGTCCGTAAGCGGGTGGTGAACTTCCGCATCCTGGACACGGAGATCGAGCGTGGTGCGGCGGCCGGTACCGGCAACGCGGTGAAGGTCAGCGCGCAGAGCGGGGCGTACCCGACGGACGTGCTGCTCTCCGGAGTACGGATCACGCAGGGCACCGCGGGTGCGCTCATCCGGGGGGAGAACCTGGCCAAGCTCGTCGTCGTCGGCTGCCAACTCGGCTACACCGGTCCACAGGGGACCGATCACGCGGTGGTGGTCACCGGGGACACCACCCAGCCGGCGGAGTCACCGGTACTGGTCGACACGACCGTGCACGGGCTGCTCGCGGGCGTGGTCAAGATGGGTGGCCAGTTCACCGGCCCACCGGTGCTGGTCCGGGTCACCGGGCCGTAGCGGCGCCGGCCCCGCGCTTCCCCAGTGGTTGCCCATCGGTTCCCCAGAGCTGTGCCGCACCCTCATCGGAGGACGCCATGCGCTGCGGAGACAGGGGGAGAGGGCATGGAGCTGGTTCGGGGGTTGACCTGGGGCCGGGGGACGGCGGATCTCTGCCGCCCCTGGCCCCGGCCGGACCGGGACATCCGGTTGCGGCTCGTGGGCGGGCTGGCGGTGTCGCGCAGCGGGCAGGCACTGCCGGCGAAGGAGGTCGGCAGCCGGAAGGCGCGGCTGCTGCTGGCCCTGTTGGCCGTGGATCGGGGCCGGCTGGTGACGGTGGACCGGATCGTCGACGTCCTGTGGGGGGACCGGGTCCCGCGGCGACCGGCGGAGAACGTGGCAACGCTGGTCAGCAGGCTGCGGGGGGTCCTGGGCCGGCCGGCGGTGCTCGGCGGCCGGGCCGGGTACCGGCTCGGTGAGCTGGTCCGGGTGGACCTCTCGGACGCGGCCGAGCTGGTCGCCGAGGCGGAGGCCCGGCTCGCGGGCGGCGAGCCGGCGTCGGCGCTGGCGGCGGCCCGACCGGCGGTGGAGATGCTGGCCGGCGGGGAGGTGCTGGCCGACGAGCCGGATGCGCCGTGGGCCGAGCCCGCCCGGGCCACGCACGGGATGCTGCTGCGGCGGGCCCGGCACACCGCGGCCGAGGCGGCCCTGCGGATCGGCGACAGCCAGGCGGCGCGGGCGGCCGCGGAGACGGCCGCGGCCGCCGACCCGATGGACGAGGTCGCGCACCGGACGTTGATGCGGGCCCACGTCGCGGCCGGGGAACCGGCTCGCGCGCTGGCCGTCTACGAGCGGCTCCGCGTGACGCTCGCCGGTGAGCTGGGTGTGGACCCGGCGTCGCCGACCCGCGAGCTGCACCTGGCGATCCTGCGGGGCTCGCTCAATCGCCGTCCAGCCAGACCCGATCGAGATCCTCCGCGTACAGTGCTATCGCTTCACGGTACGCGGTGATCTCCTCGTCGCCGGTCCGGTCGAGCAGCACCGTCAACAGGGTCTGGACGGCCATTTTGGGCTCTCCGTCGTTGTACAGCGCCATCGCGAGGAAGACCTTGAGCGGTGCGTATCCGGGGAACTCGTCGACGCCCTGCTGGAGCGTGGCGCGCGCCTCGGCGTACCGGCCGATCGTCCGGTACGTGCTGCCCAGGCCGAGCAGCGCACCCTGCCGTTGCTCGGGGCGCAGACCGGGTGCGGCCAGCGCCCTGAGGTAGTAGGGGACGGCCTCCGCCTCCCGGCCGAGCACGTCGTGGGCCCAGGCGGTCTGGTACGCGACCAGCACGTCGTCGGGCCGCCGCGCGGACAGCTCCAGCGCGAGGCGGAGCGACTCCTCGAGCGCGCCGGCGGCGCGGGTCTCCGTGATCCGGGCGATGTCGTCGTCGGCGTTCAGCGTCGGCCGCCGCGGCGCTCGCGCCACACTCGCACGACGTCGTCGACGTCGAACGGGGAGAGGACGACCGCCGGCCCGTCGAGGTGCCCGCGCTGCGCCCGGCGGATCCGCTCGTTGAGGTCCGCCACGTACTCGCGGACTGTGGACTCCATCGTCTCCTTCGCGAGCCGCTCCTGGATGTCCTCGCACTCCCGGCGCAGCGCCAGCGACGCGGGCAGTGCACCGGTGATGTTCTCCCGCCGGACGAAGTCCTTGATCCACCAGTTCTCGTCGTACCGCTCGCCCCAGCCGGGCAGCGGCTTGCCCGCGCCGGGCAGGTCGTCGAACTCGCCGCGCTCCTGCGCCTCCCGGATCGCCCGGTCGATCCGCGACTCGTACGCGCTGGTCATCGCATCATGGTAGGCCGGGTTGGCTAGGCTAAAAGAATCTTGAAGGCCGGTGTCGAAGCGGCGCGACGCCGTTCGACGCGTAGGTGACGGCGGCCAGCCCAAGAGCCGCCGGACCAGCGAAGGGATGCCTGTCATGTCCAAGATCACTCCATTCCTGTGGTACGACAACCAGGCCGAGGAGGCGGCCGAGCTGTACTCGTCGATCTTCAAGAACTCCCGCGTCCTGGAGGTTTCCCGGTACGGCGAGGGCGGGCCCTTCCCCGCCGGTACCGCGATGACCGTGACCTTCGAGCTGGACGGGCAGAGGATCATCGCGCTCAACGGTGGCCCGCAGGTCCCGTTCAACGAGTCCTTCTCGCTCTACGTCCGCTGCGAGACGCAGGAGGAGGTGGACGAGCTCTGGGAGAAGCTCACCCGCGACGGTGGCGAACCGGGCAAGTGCGGGTGGTTGACGGACAGGTACGGCCTGTCCTGGCAGATCATCCCGACCGCGCTCCCCGAGCTGATGAACGACCCGGATCCGCAGAGGGCCGGCCGGGTCGTGCAGGCCATGCTCGGCATGCAGAAGATCGACATCCAGGGCCTGAGGGCGGCGGCCGCCGGCTGATCCGGCCGGACCGTCGGGGTGTCACGACGCGGGATACGCCCGGGTCTCCGTCGCCTTGACCGCCGCCCAGACCTGCGCACCCGGGGCGAGGTGCAGCTGGGCGGCGGCGGCCGGCGTGATGTCGGCGGCCGCGGTGATCGGCCCGACGAGCTGGACCCGCAGGTTGTCCCCGTGCCGCTGGATGCCGGTGATGGTGGCGGGCCAGGCGTTGCGTGGGCTGCCGTCGGGCCGCCTCGGGTGCAGCGCGACCGCGGCGGGCGGGAACGCCACGAACACGTCGCCGTCCACGGTGTCGGCGACGGTGAGCGTGAAGTGTTCCTCGATCGTGACCAGGTGCCGGCTGCCCCGCCCGCGGTAGAGATTGAGGCCGACCAGCTGGGCGACATAGTCGGTCCGCGGCTGCGCGGTGATGGTGGCCGCGTCGCCCTCCTGGACGATGCGGCCGTGTTCCACGATGACCAGCCGGTCGGCGAGGACCAGCGCGTCGAGCGGGTCGTGCGTGACCAGCAGCGTCGCGCCGGGGTGCTCGGCGAGGTGCTTGTGCAGCTCCGCGCGGGTCTCCAGGCGGGTACGGGCGTCCAGCGCGGCGAGCGGCTCGTCGAGCAGCAGCATGACCGGCTCGACCGCCAGCGCCCGGGCGAGCGCGACCCGCTGGGCCTGCCCGCCGGAGAGGTGTCGTGGCTTGCGGCGGGCGAACTCGGCCAGGCCGACGCGGGCCAGCCAGGCCGCGGCCCGCGCCCGGGCGGCGTGCTTGTCCAGCCCGTGGCTCCGCGGTCCGAACGCGATGTTGTCCAGCGCGGTCAGGTGCGGGAAGAGCAGGTAGTCCTGGAAGACCACGCCGATCGGCCGGCGCTCCGGCGGCGTCCACACTCGACGGTCGGGCGCGTCGAGCGTACGGCCGCCCAGGTCGATGAACCCGCCGGTGAGCGGGACGAGCCCGGCGAGCGCGCGCAGCGCGGTGGTCTTCCCGGCACCGTTCGGACCGAGGAGCGCCACCACCTCGCCGGCGGAGACGGAGACCTCGATGTCGAGCCGGAAGGCGCCGTGGTCGACGACCAGGTGGGCGTGCAGGTCGGTCACGGCGCGGCGATCCATCGGTCACGGAGGCTGACCAGGATCACCACCGAGACCGTGAGCAGCACGAGGCTGAGCACGACCGCGTCCTGCAGGTCGGTCTCCAGAGCGAGGTACACGGCGAGGGGCATGGTCCGGGTACGGCCCGGAAAGTTGCCCGCGAACGTGATCGTCGCGCCGAACTCGCCCAGGGCACGGGCCCAGCAGAGGACGGCACCGGCGGCGATGCCGGGTGCGACCAGTGGCAGGGTGACCCGGCGGAACGTCGTCCACCGGCCGGCGCCCAGCGTCGCCGCGGCCTCCTCGTACCGGGTGTCGGCCCCGCGCAGGGCACCCTCGACGGCGATGACCAGGAACGGCATGGCGACGAACGCCTCGGCCAGCACGACCCCGGCGGTGGTGAACGGGAACGTCACCCCGAACCTGTCGTCCAGCCACGAGCCGACCAGCCCGCGCCGGCCGAACACGAGCAGCAACGCCACCCCACCCACGACCGGCGGCAGCACCAGCGGGACGGTGACCAGCGCACGTACGAGCCGCCGGCCGGGAAAGTCGACGCGCGCGAGCAGCCACGCCAGCGGTACGCCGAGCACGACGCAGAAGACCGTCGCGATGGTCGCGGCCTGCAGGGACAGCCGCAGCGCGGTCAGCACCCCGGGTGCGGTCAGCCGCTCCGGCAGGCTGGCCCACGGTGTGCGCACGAGCAGCCCGGCCAGCGGCAGCACGAGGAACGCAAGCCCGAGCGCGGCCGGCACGAGCAGCACCACCGGTACCCGGCGGGTGCCGGGCCGGCGCTGCCGTACCGCCGTCACGGCGCCTGGAACCCGGCCTCGGTCAGCACGGCCCGGCCCCGGTCGGCGAGCACGTAGCTGAGAAACGCCTGCGCAGCGGCCTTGTTCGGCGCGCTCTTGAGCACGACGATCGGGTAGTCGTTGACCGCTGCGGCGGACTCGGGGAACTCGATACCGTCCACATCGGATGCCGCCGCCCGGGCGTCGGTGCGGTACACCAGCGCGGCGTCGACCTCACCCAGCTTGGCCTTGGAGAGCGCGGCCTTGACGTCCTGTTCCAGGGTCACCGGGGTGAGCCTGACGCCTGCGGTGTCGAGGGCCTGCTTCGCCGCTGCGCCGCAGGGCACCTGCTCCGCGCAGAGCGCGACCTTGACGCCGGGCCTGGTCAGGTCCGCCAACCCCGTGATGCCCTTGGGGTTTCCCTCGGGTACCGCGATGACGAGCTGGTTCTTGACGAACGTCCGGGCCGTACCCTCGCCGTTGCCGGCGTCCGTGACGGTCTTCATGGTCGCCGGGCTCGCCGCGGCGAACAGGTCCGCCGGGGCACCCTGGTTGATCTGCGTGGCCAGGGTGGAGCTGCCGGCGAAGTTGAACGTCACCGTCGTTCCGGGGTTCGCCGCCTCGAAGTCCTTGCCGATCCGGGTGAACGACTCGTTCAGCGACGCGGCGGCGAAGACCGTGACGTTCCCCGTGATGCCGGCCGCGCCGGAGCGCGGCTGGGAGGTGTTGGTGGTGCCGCAGGCCGACAGGGCCAGCATCGCGGCGGCTCCGATGAGTGTCGCGGGTGCTCTCACGGGGTGCCCTTCGCCTTGCTGCCGGCCGCCTTCTCCACCACGACGGTCGTGGACTTGATCACCGCGATGGCCACGGACCCCACGTGCAGGTCCAGGTCGTCGACGGCCTCCCGGCTCATCAGCGAGACGATCCGGAACGGGCCGGCCTGGATGTCGACCTGCGCCATCACGGTGTCCTTGACGACCGCGGTGACGATGCCGCGCAGGCGGTTGCGGGCCGACGACTCCTCGACCCGTCCGTCCGGGTCGCCGCCCTGGGACCGGGCGAACCCGGCCAGATCGACGCCCGCGACCACCCGGTGGCCGTGGTCGTCCCGGGCCGCGGCGAGGCGGCCGGAGTCGATCCAGCGGCGGACCGTGTCCGGGCTGACCCCCAGCAGCTCGGCAGCCTCACTGATGCGAAACACGGTCACCGGGTCAGAATATCCTCGCATCTGCCAGATCAAACAACCGATCGCCCTTGCATCTGCTGACCACATGGTGGATGGCGGCCGCATCTGCGTCTGCCGGCACCGGCTCGTCCAGGCTGGTACCCCAGCAGACCCGCCCGCCCGCTCGCCTCCGCAGGCCGACGGGTGGCAGATAGTTGTCCTTCCATACTAATCCCGCTAGCATCGGCGCAGGTAGGAGGTCGACAATGTTCGATGGGATGAGGCCGGGCCGGCGGGCTCTGGTCGCGGCGGGCGTGGTGGTCGCCGCGACGGCCGGGGCCGTGGCGGTGGCGGTCGAGGCGCGGGCTCTGGCCGGTTGCCGGGTCGACTACACCGTGACCAGCCAGTGGCAGAGCGGCTTCGGAGCAAGCCTCACGGTCACCAACCTCGGGGATCCGATCGACGGCTGGCGGTTGGCCTGGACGTTCACCGCGGGGCAGCGGGTCACCCAGCTCTGGGGCGGTACGCCCAGCCAGAGCGGCGGCCAGGTGACGGTCGTGAACGCGAGCTACAACGGCGCCGTCCCCTCCGGGGGCGGCGTCGGGCTCGGCTTCAACGCGTCGTGGGACAACGTCAGCAACCCGGCGCCGGTCGGCTTCTCCCTCAACGACGTGGTCTGCACCGGATCGGCCGCCCCGACCACCGGGCCGGCCCCGAGCGGACCCGCCCCGACGAGCGGGCCGGCGCCGACCACCGGGGCGCCCACGCCGCCGGCCTCCTACCCCAACCCCGGCCTGGTCACCGGCTCGATCGGCGTGCACGACCCGGCCGTCGTGCGAGCCGCCAACGGTACCTACGTTCTCGTCTCCACCGGCAACGACCTCGCCGTCAAGACGTCCACCGACCGCATCGCGTGGCGCAACGCGGGCGTGGTCTGGCCCGGCGGCGCGCCGTGGACCAGCACGTACACCGGCGGCAGCCGCAATCTCTGGGCGCCGGACATCTCCTTCCACAATGGACAGTACTACCTGTACTACTCGGCATCGACGTTCGGCTCGCAGCGGTCGGCCATCTTCCTGGCCACCAGCCCGACGGCCGCCGCCGGATCCTGGACCAACCAAGGATTGATCATCGAGAGCAGCGGCGCGGTCAACTACAATGCGATCGACCCGAACCTCGTCGTCGATGCCGCCGGGCAGTGGTGGCTCTCCTTCGGGTCGTTCTGGACCGGCATCAAGCTGATCCGGCTGGATCCGGCGACGGGGCGGCGTTCCACAACGGACACCGCGGTCCGGGCCCTGTCGCAGCGGTCCACCGCCGGTGGCGCGGTGGAGGCGCCGTTCGTCGTCCGGCGCGCCGGCTTCTACTACCTGTTCGTCTCGTTCGACCTGTGCTGCCGGGGCGCACAGAGCACGTACCGGGTGATGGTGGGCCGGTCGACCGCGGTCACCGGTCCGTACCTCGACCGCAACGGGGTGGCGATGACCTCCGGCGGCGGTACCCAGATCCTGGCCGGGCACGGCTCGATCCACGGCCCGGGCCACCAGGCGGTGCTCGCCGACGTCGACTCGGACATCCTCGTCTACCACTACTACACCGACAGCGGCGCCTCCCGGCTCGGCATCAACCTGCTCGCCTGGGACGCGGCCGGCTGGCCGTTCGTCCACTGAGGAGAGACCATGACGCGTACCCGCAGGCTGTTGCTGGTGCTCACCTGCGTGCTCGCGGTCGGCGGGGCCGCCACCGCGACGCCAGCGCTCGCGGCGCCCGGCCGGCCGTTCGCCAACCCGGTCAAGTCGTTCAAGGGCGCGGACCCGTGGCTGGAGTTCTACAACGGCAACTACTACCTGATCACCACCACGTTCACGAACATCCTCGGCATCCGGAAGTCACCGACCCTCGCCGGGCTGGCAGCCGCCCCGGACGTCCAGGTCTGGGCGGACAGCACCGCCTCGCGCGGCAACAACTTCTGGGCTCCGGAACTGCACCTCGTCAACGGCCGCTGGTACATCTACTACTCCGCCGCGCAGGTGGGCGCGCCGTGCTGCGACACCCAGCGCACGCACGTCCTGGAGAGCGCGGGCAGCGACCCGATGGGACCGTACGCGTACCGCGGCATGCTCACCCACTCCAGCCTCGGCATCGGCGGCTGGCTCATCGACGCGAGCCTGCTCCGGTTGAACGGGTCGCTCTACCTGATGGGCAGCGGGTTCGTCGCCGGCAGCCCGCAGAGCCTGGTGATCGCGCCGCTGAGCAACCCGTACACCCTGTCTGGCGGGTTCAGTGTCATCTCCAGCCCCACGTTCAGCTGGGAGCAGCAGAATGGTCTGGTCAACGAGGGGCCGGTGGCGTTGCAGCGCAACGGGCGGACGTTCGTCGTCTACTCCGCCAGCGGCTGCAACGGGCCGAACTACAAGCTGGGCCGGTTGACCTACACCAGCGGGAACCCGCTGTCGGCAGCGTCCTGGTCGAAGCTGGCCACGCCGGTGTTCCAGCACAACGACGCCAGCTCCGTGTACGGCCCGGGCCACAACGGCTTCTTCGTCTCGCCCGACGGTACCGAGAACTGGATCGTCTACCATGCCAACAACTCGACCAGCGGCGGTTGTGGCAACGGTCGGACGACCCGGGCCCAGCGGTTCACCTGGAACGCCGACGGGACGCCGAACTTCGGTACGCCGGTGGCCCTCGGCGTGACGATGGACGGGCCGGCCGGTGAGGCGGCGGCCACGCCCACGGCGTACACGATCGTGAACCGGAACAGCGGCAAGTGCCTGGACCTCGCCGGATCGTCCACAGCGGACGGCGCGAACATCCAGCAGTGGGCCTGCCACGGCGGCAGCAACCAGCGCTGGCGGATCGAGGACCAAGGCGACGACACGAGCCGGCTGGTGAACGTCGCCACCGGCAAGGTCGCGGACGTCGCCAACTGCGCCTCCGCCGACGGTACGGACATCCGGCAGTGGAGCTGGCTGAACAACACCTGCCAGCGGTTCCGGCTGATCCTCTCCGCGAGCGGGGGTTGGGTACGGCTGACCAACGCGGCCACCGGCAAGGTCGCCGACGTGGCCAACTGCGGGACGGCCGACGGTACCGACGTCCGGCTGTGGTCCTGGCTCAACAACGGCTGTCAGCAGTGGGAGTTGCGGCCGGCCTGACCCGTGCGGTGAGATCCGCGATCGTCTCGTCGAGTTGGCGGTCCGCGACGTTGAGGTCGCCACCCACGGAGTGGCCGGCCAGGTCGAGGACGAGGGCCGGAGCGCCGGTCCCGTGCACCTCGTAGTGCAGGGGGATCCCGTCGGCCGACGGCACCGTGGAGGTCATCCGGGGAGCGTAGGTGCCTGCCACCGATTTGGTTACTCGGCGTCGGCAACCCGATCGAGTGCCGGCAGGTACACGCGCCACGGTCCGACATCGTCGCGGTACCGCCGGGCCAGCACCTCGCTCACCTGGGCCAGGTGGGTCAGGTCATGGGTGACCCAGGTCGCCAGCAACTGCCCGAGCGTGACCTCGCCGAGGTCGGGGTGCTGGCCGCGCCGCTCCAGGTCGGCCGCGGTGAGCTCCAATGAGGACAGTTCGTCGAGGCTGGCCCGGCGCACGTCCGCGAACCTGGCCAGCAGCCCGGCGGCCGGCTCGACCGGCTCGCTCAGCATCGCCAGCCGGTCGAAGGCCTCGAACGCCCGCCCGGTGCCGTGGTCGACGATCATCCGGGCCCGGGGCAGCCAGTTGGTCGCGTCGCCGTGCATCAGGTGACCGAGGATGTCGTACGCACTCCAGGTGCCGGGACCGTCGGTGCGGTGGAGCCACTCGGGTGTCAGGCCGTCGAGCAACGTACCCAGGATCACCGGTGTCCGGGCCAGGATCGAGGTGCCCTCGTGCAGGTCCATCATGGCAGGCATCCGAATCCGGTCGCGAATGGGTCCGGCTGGTACGACCGGTCGCGGTGCCGGGCCGGAGCAGCGGCGGGCGGGGCGGCGCCGGCCGGGGTGGTGCCGGCCGGGGCGGTGCCGGCCGGCGGTCCGGCCACCCCGACCATCAGCACCACCGATACGGCAGCGAGCCAGCGCATGTGACGTTCCTCCCCGGGTAACCTGCCGGCACGCTAGTGCGGTCGGACCATGGCGGGCAACCGGCCGATCAGGTCCCCTCCCAGAGCCGCAGGGCGTCGGCGAGCGTGCGGGTGACCTGTTCGGCGAAGTCGACGTCGAGGGTGTCGACGGTGTCGGTCGGCCGGTGGTAATGCGCGTTGCGGAACTCTGCCGTGTCGGTGACCATGACCCCGCTGCGGCCGCTGAGCCAGTACGGGTAGTGGTCACTGCGCATACCGTTGGCCGTATGGTCGGCGGGCAGGACGACCGGCAGGACCGGCAGCGCCGGGGTCTGCGTGCGTCCGGCGGCCTCGATCGCGGCCAGGTATCCGGCCGCTCGTTCGTTGCCGACCACCGCGATGAACGTGGCCCGGCCGAGGCGGGCCAGGTCAACTCCTGCCGCGGCGGCGTCGGCCGGGAACCGCTGGGTGCCGGGACGGTGGTCGCGGTACGCGATCATCTCCAGCACGATCGCGCCATCCACCCGGTCACCCGCCGCGTCGAGGCGGGCGACGTGGGCCCGGCTGCCGGTACACCCGACGGGCTGGTCCTCCTCACCGCCGAAGAAGCAGAACCGCAGGGGTCGTGGGGCCGCCGGTCCGGCGAACACCCGGGCGAGTTCGAGGGCGCCGGCCACGCCGCTCGCGTTGTCGTCGGCTCCCGGGCTCTCCGGGACGGAGTCCCAGTGCGCGCCGATCTCGACGATCGGCAGGTCGCCGCCGCCGGTGACGCCGGTCAGCAGGTTCACCTCGTGCGCGTCCGGACCGTACCGCTCCACGACGACCTGGTGGCCGTAGGACGCCAGGCACTCGGTGAGGTACCGCAGCGCGACCGTCACCGCCGTCGGGTTGGTTCGATGGCGTGGCCCGTAGGCGGTCAGCCGCTCCACGTGCCGGCGCAGCGCCGCCGCAGTGATCGTCTCCACCGCGTTCGTCATGGCAAGCCCTTTGTAGCAGCCCCTGACCACCCGGAGTGATGTCCCGCTCCGGGATCGTCGATCACCGTGCGGAACGGCACGAATACGCTACGAGGTTCTGTCACCTTCGCGGGTCTCCGACCCTCGAACGATCTTGGTTGAGCTTGGTACGATGCCGCCGCTCGTGAGGCCAGCGAACGCTCAGGTACGGAGGTCGTCCTGTGACTGACAGTCGCGTCAAGGGCCGTGTCAAAGGGCTGTTCGGCGGGGTGGGCCCCGACAGCGAACAGATGGACCCGGCGCCTGTCCACTCCGGTCCGGAAGCGCAGCACCAGGCCCTGCAGGTGCTGGTTCTGGCCCAGCGGACGGCCGACGAGCACGTCGGCACCGCCCAGCGCCAGGCGGACAAGATCCGGGCGGATGCGCGGGGAGCCGCTGAGCAGATCGTCCGGGATGCCCAGGCACACGCCGAGGGTGTCCGCCGGGACGCCGGGAAAGCCCTCTCCGAGGCCCGGACCACGGCGGAGCAGATCGTCCGCGACGCCAAGTCGCACGGTGAACTGGCCCGGCGCGATGCCGACCGGGCGCTGGCGGAGGCGCGGGCCCGGGCGGATGACATCGTCAAGACCGCTCAGGCGGGCGCCGATGAACTCGAGTCGGACGCCCGGCAGCGGTACGACGAGACCGTGGGCAGTCTCGCCGCCAAGTGCGCCGCCCTGCAGCAGCAGATCGAAGCCCTGCAGCAGTACGACCGCGAGTACCGGGCCCGGCTGCGGGCGTTCATGCAGAGCCAGTTGCAGGCGCTGGGTGGCGAGGACCCGTCGCCGAACGCCGAGGTCCGCCGGCCGGCCGAGGAGCAGGACCTGGCCGACGAGTTCGACGAGGACCCGGACGTGGAGCAGGCTCTGGAGCACGAGGGGACGGCCGCCTCGCACAGGTCCTGACGTCCCTGCCTGTCCACTATGGACCCTCGTCGGCCGTTGGCAACCGCCCGCACCCCGGGCAGTTGCGGTTCACCCCGCGTCGCGGGCCCGCCGGAAGAACTCGCGGATGTCCGCGCTGAGCTGCTCCGGTTCCAGGTCAGGATGTTCTTGTGGTCGCGCTCGGCGAACCGGCGGATGGAGATGAAGTCGCCTTCGGCCATCGCGAGCGACCGTGTCCCGCGGCCCGGGGCGGTGAGCGCCGCCGGGCCGCGGGGTACGGGGTTGGTCAGGCGAGTCCCTGCTGCATGGCGGTGACGAGGGTGCCGTCGTCACCGTCGAGCGACCAGAGCATCATGCCGCCCAGGCCGTTGCTCCTGACGTACCCTCCCTTTTGGACGATCAGCTGCGGGTCGTCGTACGACCAGAACTCGGTGCCGCTGTACTTCCAGACGGCGCCGTTGGTGTTGTCCCGGAAGACCGTGCCCGGGAAGTTCTTCACGTGCTTGTAGTCGGCGATGCCCGCCTCGAACATCAGACCCGGCTTGATGGGTACCGCGGTGCCATTCTGGTAGAGGCCGTTGTTCACGTTGGCCACGCCGGTCCAGCCGCGCCCGTACGCCGGCAGGCCGAGGACGAGCTTGGACCGTGGCGCCCCGATCGAGACCAGCTTGTTGACCGCGATGTCGCCGGAGAACCGCCGGTTGGCCGGCACCGGGTTGGCCGCCGGGTTGAACAGCTGTCCCTGGTGGTTGGTCTGCGGCTCCCAGGGGCCGTAGAAGTCGTACCCCTGAACCGTGGCGTAGTCGAGGTTGGCGAAGATGCTGCCGGCGATGCCGGCGTCCACCTTGGCCGGGTCGGCCGGCAGGAACGCGGTCAGCAGGTACTGCCGGCCCACGGTCGAGCCGTACGCGTTGAGCTGGTTGCGGAACTCCTGCACCAGCGCGGCGAAGTTGGTCTTGTCCTCGGGCCGGATGATGTTGCCGACGTTGCCCTCGCTGCCCGGCCACTCCCAGTCCAGGTCGATGCCGTCGAAGACGCCGAACGCCGAGCCCGGGCCGCCCTGCGGCTCGCCGCCGAAGACCGGCAGGTTGCCCTTGATGAACATGTCGATGCAACTGGCCACGAACGCGGCCCGGTTGGCCGGCAGCGCGGCGTCGGAGAAGTACTTCGACCAGGTCCAGCCGCCGAGCGAGATCAGCACCTTGAGGTGCGGGTGCTTGGCCTTGAGCTGCTTGAGCTGGTTGAAGTTGCCGGCCAGCGGCTGGTTGAAGACGTCGGCCGTGCCGTTGACGGTCTGGTCGGCGGTGAACCGGCGCTGGTAGTCCGCCCACGCGTCGCCCTGGCCGAGCTGGTTCGCCTGGAAGCAGCGGCTCTGCGCGTTCACGTTGCCGAACGCGTAGTGGATGTGGGTCAGCTTCGCGGCCTGCCCGCTGGTGTCGATGTTCTTGACGAAGTACGCGCGCTCGTAGATGCCCCACTGGGTGAAGTAGGCGACCCGGCGGTTGGTACCGGGGGTGACCTGGTTCGTGGTGACCGAGATCTGGTTGCTGGCACCGGAGATGTTGCCGGCGCCGTCGCGGGCGCGCACCACGAAGGTGTACGTGGTGTTCGCGCTCAACCCGGTCGCGGTGAACGTGGTACCCGTCCCGGTGGTCTGGTAGGTCGGGCTGCCCGGTCCGGTGCTGTTGCGGTAGATGTTGTAGCCGGCCAGGCCGCTGCCGCCGGTGTCGGTCGAGGCGCCCCAGGAGAGGTTGACCGTGCTCGCGGTCCGGCTCGGGCTGGAGAGCGTGCCCGGCGTCGTCGGCGGGGTGGTGTCGGTCGGCACCGCGTTGGTGGTCACCGAGATCTGGTTGCTGGGGCCGGAGACGTTGCCGGCGCCGTCGCGGGCGCGCACCACATAGGTGTACGTGGTGCTCGCGACCAGCCCGGAGTCGGTGAAGGTCGTGCCGGTGCCGTTGGTCTGCGCGGTCGGCGTCGTGGCGCCGTTGCGGTAGATGTTGTAGCCGGCCAGGCCGCTGCCGCCGGTGTCGGTGGACGCGCCCCAGGACAGGCTGACCGTGGTGGTGGTCCGGCTCGGGCTGGACAGCGTGCCCGGTACGGTCGGCGGCGTCGTGTCGCCCCCGCCGCTGCCGGCGCACGAGCCGCCGTTGACCGTACAGTTCGCCGGCGTCACGCCACCGGGTGCGCCGATCCAGCCGAAGCTGGTGCTCGCCCCGACCGCCAGCGTCGCGTTCCAGGTGCCGACGGCGACGACGTGGTTGCCGGACCTGGTCAGGCTGGCGTCCCAGAAGGAGGAGATGGTGGCCCCGGTCGGCAGGTCGAACTCGACCCGCCAGGTGACCGCGGCCGTCGTACCGTTGACGATTGTGTATTTGCCCTCGTAGCCGGTGCCCCAGTCGGACGTCTTGGTGAACGTGGCGGTCAGGCCCGCAGCGTGGGCCGGACCGGCCGGGGTGAGTGCGAGCCCGACCGCGATTACCGCCGCGGCGGCCGCTAAACGTCGCCACCTGCCCATATCCGCCTCCCGGATCTTGACGCATGCAAATTTTTAAGAAAGTTTACGGTTAGGCGGCGGCTCTTGCAAGTGAGGAAGGTCGATAGACAAAGTGCGGGGAGTTTGTGGTTATGAGGGACCTCATAACCACAAACTCCCCGCACTTTGTCTGAGGGGCCAGCACGGGGCCAGATCCGTACGCGAGCTACGGGTGGACGACCTCGTCGGCGGTGGCGGCCGAGACGGCGCGGCGAAGCCAGGTCTCGAGTTGGGCGAGGTCGGTGCAGTCGAGGATCTGCTCACGGATCGCCTGGGGAACGGGTATGCCGCGGGCATCGAGCACCGTCAGTACTGCTCGGCCCTCACCGCGGGCATCGACTTCGCGCAGCAGCTCGCTATGGTACTGCGAGCCGACGGTGGCGCTCATGTATGCCTCCCAACGTGCCCGGGATGCCTGTGGCAGCCCGGCCAGCACAATGTCATAGTACAAGATCGCCTTCTTCGGGCCGAGCGCCTGCAGCGCCCCCGCCAACGCCGGGAACACCGCGTCGACGTCCGCGCTGCTGCCGTGGCAGATCGCCGAGAACACAGCCAGCGCCGGATTGGCCCGAGCCAACTCCACATCGACCACGAGCGGCACCTCGTGCGGCGTGAAGATGAAGGGCTGCAGCGGCAGACTGAGTCCCTCGAACTCGAACATCCCCCGATATCGCCGGGCGATCGCGCGATCCGGACAGTACACCACCAGTGCGGCGTTGACCCTCAGTTCGGCCTCCAACTGGGCCACGTAGAGCTTCCAGGTCCATCGTTTGCCCGGATCCCAGCGGCGCTGCACCTCCAGCACCACCGCGATTACCGGCTGGTTGGCCGCGTCGCAATACAGCAGCATGCCGTCGGCGTGGTAGGTGCGCGCAACCAGCACCCGCACGTCGGTGGGCGCAGCTCGGGCGTGGTGGTAGTCGGGCACCTTGACGTCGAACAGGTGGGCCAGCAGCCAGGTCACCAAACCTGGGTTCAGCTTGGCCAACGCGATCGGCGACTCGTGCTCCCCACTGGGCATGACGCCACGGTACGAGTGAGGTACGACAAGCTTGCCCGGACGAGCACGGTCCGTGCCATCCGACGTGGACCGCTCAGGTGACCCGATCGGCCAGGTCCACCACGGCGTTGACCAGTTGCCCACCGGCGAGCAGGGAGATGTCGTTGTGGTCAGCGCCATCCACCGCCACCACCCGCGCCGGCGTGGCGGCGCGTTCGGCGACTGTTCGGCTCTGTTCCGGCGGGACGATCGAGTCGGCGGTGCCGTAGATGACGACGACCGTGGTCGGCGCCTCGACCTGACCGATCAGGTCGGCGACCGGGAAGCGGTCGCGCAGCAGCAGCCCGACCGGCAGGATCGGGTAGTGCTCCTGCCCGACCGCGGCCAGATCGGTGAACGGCGAACGCAGCACGAGCCCCGCGGGCGGATGCTCGGTGGCGAGAGCGGTCACCACCGCCGCGCCGAGGCTCTCGCCGTAATAGAGGATGCGGTCGGCCGGGACGCCGCCGGGACCGACCAGGTAGGCGCGCGCCGCGCGTACGTCCTGTGCCAGCCCGCTCTCGCTCGGCCGGCCCGGGTTGCCGCCGTAGCCGCGGTAGTCCACCAGCAGGACGGTCAGACCCTCCGCGGCCAGTGCGGCGGCGAGCGGTGCCCGGCCCGCCCGGTTGCCGGCGTTGCCCGGAGCCACCAGCACCGCCGCGCGCCGGTCGGGCGTACCGGGCGGTGGAGGGACGAGCCAGGCGCCCAACCGCAGCCCGTCCGCGGTCTCCACCGTGACGTCCCGGGCACCGGGCAGCACCGTGGCCGCCGGCGGCACGGCGGAGCGGTCGGGGAAGTAGATCAGCCGCCGCTGCACCAGCCACACCGCCGCCAGCACAAGCGCGAGCACCAGTACCACGACCAGCGCCATCCGCGCCGCAGCCGGGACCCGAACCACGGCCTCATTATCCCGGTGGGTGGCGGCGCACCGGGGGTGCGCATGCCCGGCGGCCGGGATGGGTAACGATGCTCGCGTGTCAGCCCCCGCCGGTGACCGGACCTGGGCGTACCAGCCCGCGCTCGACGGCGTCCGCGCGCTGGCCGTCGCCGCGGTGCTGGTCTTCCACGCCCGCCCGGACTGGCTGCCCGGCGGGTTCCTCGGCGTGGACGCCTTCTTCGTGCTCTCCGGCTTCCTCATCACCAGCCTGCTGCTGGCCGAGCAGCAGCGAAGCGGCGGGATCCGGCTGGTCGCGTTCTGGGGCCGGCGGGCCCGGCGGTTACTGCCCGCCCTGCTGTTGGTCCTGGTGGCGACGGTCGGCATCGGCCGGCTGATCCTGGCCGAGACCGAGCGGGCCGCGCTGCGCCAGGATGCCTTCGCAGCGCTCGGGTACGTCGCGAACTGGCGCATGATCTACCGCGGCGGGGACTACTTCGCCGCCACCGGGCCCGCCTCCCTGCTGCAACACACCTGGTCGCTGGGTATCGAGGAGCAGTTCTATCTGGTCTGGCCACTGCTGGTCCTGCTGGCGGTGCGCACCGCACGCCCTCGTGCCGCGGTCCTCGCGGTATCGCTCGCCGGCGCGGCGGCCTCGACGGTCCTCGCCGTGCTGCTCTACCAGCCAGATGCGGACCCGGGCCGGGTGTACTACGGGACCGATACACGGGCCAGCGCGCTGCTGATGGGCTGCGCACTGGCCGCCGTTCTCGCCGGTACCGCGTCCTCGGCAGGGTCTCGCGCGCGCCGGCTGCTGGCCGCGGCGGCGGTACCCGCGACTGCTTTTGTCGCCTGGGCCTGGGCCCGCGCGGACGGCGACGACACGTGGTTGTACCTGGGCGGCCTGACCGGCCTGGCGGCCGCGGTCGCGGTCGTTCTCGGCTACCTCGTCCGGGTGGCGTCCGGCTGGGGCGCCCGCCTGCTGTCCCTGGCCCCGTTGGCCTGGCTGGGCAAGGTCTCCTACGGCGTGTACCTGTGGCACTGGCCGCTGTACGGGCTGCTCACCGCCGAACGCACCGGGCTGACCGGGGTGACGCTGACCGGGGTGCGGATAGCGGCCACGCTCGCCGTGGCGGCGGTCAGCTTCTCCCTGGTGGAGCAGCCGATCCGGCGGGGCCGGCTGCCGCGGTCCCTGGCCGTGCCGTGGCTCGGGCGGAGGGTGGAAGGCCGTACCGTCGCGGCCGGCGGCGTGGCGGCCGCGCTCGCCGCCACGGTGGCGGTCGTACTTCTGGCGACCACCGCGCCGCCGGCACCGCGGATCGACGCCGCGGCGGAGGCACCGCCGTTGGCCCCGCCCGCGACGTCGAACCCGACCGCGACGCCGGTGGACCGGGACGCGGCGCCGATCACCCGACCCGGTCGCCGGCCCGGTCCGCTGCCCCGGATCACCTTCCTCGGTGACTCGGTCTCGTGGTCGGTCGCCGCGTACCTCCCCGAGCGGCCCGACCTCGCTATGGGCAACCGGACGACCCCGGGCTGCGGCATCGCGCGCCTGCCGGACATCCGGTACGGTGGCGGCCCGCACACCAACCGTGAGGGCTGCGACCGTTGGGATGCCAAGTGGCGGGCCGCCGTCAACGCCGACGACCCGGATCTGTCGGTGATCCTGCTCGACCGCTGGGAGCTGATGGACCGCCGGCTCGACGGGCGGTACCAGCACGTCGGCGACCCGCAGTTCGACGAGTACCTGGCCACCGAGCTGTCCCTGGCGATCACCATCGCGGCCGGTCTGGGTGGCCGGGTGGTGCTGCTGACCGCCCCGTACACCCGCCGGATCGAACGACCGGACGGCGGGCTCTGGCCGGAGGACACCCCGGCCCGGGTGGACGCCTGGAACCTGCTCCTGCACAACACCGCCAGCCAGCATCCGGCGCTGCCGGTGGTCCTCGACCTGAACCGGATCGTCTGCCCGGAGGGCCGGTTCACCTGGGAGATCGACGGCGTCCGGGTACGCAGCGACGGGCTGCACTTCACCCCGGCCGGGGTACGGCGCTTCATCGCACCCTGGCTGCTCCCGCAGCTGCACCGGTTGGCGACCGGACCGCTGGACGCGGCTGCGCCCGCGCTCCGGGGCAAGCAGTCGGGCCAGTGAGTCCAGCGCCGCGCGGATCGCGACCGCGGCGGCCGGGAGGGCGCGGGCCCGGGCCGACTCCGGCCGGGTAGGTGAGATCAGCTGGTCGTACCGGTCACCGAGGTTCCGGACTCCGTGACGAAGTAGGTGACGCGGGTACCGCTCCAGAAGTGGAAGGTGAGCGTCACCCGCTGGCCGTTGTTGACTTCGTTGAAGAACGCGGACGTCAGCGTGATGGTGTTGCTGCCGTAGCTGGGTGCGAACGCGACGTCGAACTCCTTGAACGAGGTCCAGTTGTGCGGGCCGGCGTTGCTGCCGTCGGCGTACCTCGCCTCCATCGTGGCGAGCGCGTCACCGCGGAAGGTCGTGGGGATGGCGAAGGAACCGGTGCTGCCGCTGGTGTTCTGCACGACCGGCGGATCGTACGTGATGATGTTGATCCGCCACGTCACGCCCTGGGAGAACCGGACGTTCACCATCGCGTTGACACCGTAGTTCCGGCTACCCGACAGGCGGGTGAGCGCGGAGGCGGTGAAGGTGAGCTGGCTGCCCTGGATGGTGTAGTCGCTGCCGGCGGCCAGATCGGTGCTGCCCTGGCGGACGCCCAGGAAGGACGTGCCGTTGAGGTTCAGCGTGACGGTCTTGCCGGTGATGGCGCTGGACCGCAGGTTGAAGATCTGGTCCGTCGAGGCGGTGCCGGAGCGGGTCGTCCAGCTGGACCTGATCTGCGCGAACAGCTCCGGGTCGCTCCACTGGAACGAGGTACGGCCGAAGTGCTGACCGTTGTCCCACAGCATCGTGGTGATCCGCTTGGTACGGGCGTAATAGCCGAGGTACTCGAAGAACTTCAGCTTCTCGCCCTGCTCGACGGTACCGGTGTGCCGGTCGAAGCCCAGCAGCCCGTACTCGCCGATGATGACCGGGATGTTGCGGGAGATGAACGCGTTGGCGACCCGGTCGAAGCTGCCGGTCAGGTCCTGCTGGACCTCGGCGTTGAACGTGGTGTAGCCGGCGACGTTGACGCTGAACGGCCAGAAGCCGTAGAAGTGCACGGTCGCGACGAGGTTGGGGTCGTTCAGCGTGGTGAACGTGCTGAGCAGCTCGTCGATGCGGGGCTGGTCCGCCGACGTGTGCAGGGTGGGCAGTACGAGCAGGCGGGTGGCGTTGTTGCCGCCGGACTGCCGCACGATCCGGTGGAAGGACGTGTTGAGCTCGTGCAGCAGCGCGGCATTCTGGGCGTCGCCGGAGCCGCCGGTGAACTGCGGCTCGTTGATGCTCTCGAACAGGAGCTTGGCGGACGAGGTCCGGAAGGTGGCGGCCACCTGGGTCCAGATCGCGTCGAAGCGGGCCAGCACGTTGGTCCGGTCGCCCGGCATGTTGGCCACCCACTGCCACGAGTCGTGGTGGATGTTGACCAGCACGTAGAGGTCGGCCGCGAGCGCCCAGTCCACCACCTCCCTGACCCGGTTCAGGTACGCGGCCTCGATGGTGTAGCTCGGTCCCGGTCCCTGGTGCTGGCCCCAGGTCACCGGGATCCGGATGCTCTTGAAGCCCTGCGCCCTGACATTGGTGACGAGCGCCTGGGTGATCCGCGGGTTGCCCCACGAGGTCTCGTCGGAGCCGGTGGAGTCCAGGGAGTTGCCCAGGTTCCAGCCGGGCTGCATCGCGGCCACGGTCGCCATCGCGTTGCCGGGCTGAGGGTTGCCGGCGACCTCGACGTCGAGGAAGTCCACGTTCGGTAGCCCGTTGGCGGTTGTCGGGCTGAACCGGATCGTGTTGCTTCCGGCGTTCGCCGAGACCGTCAGGGTCTTCGTGACCCAGGTCGTCCACGCCCCGGTACCCTCGAACGAGGCGGTCTGCACGGTGGTGCCGTTCACGATGACGCTGGCCGGCCGGCTGGTCGTGGTGCCGTTGGCGAAGCGGACGCCCAGCGTCGCAGATCCGGCGGCGGACGCGCTCACGGTGAACTGGGCGGCCGCGCCGACGGCGTTGTTGCCGTTGCAGAATCCGCTGCCGGAGAAGCCGGCGTGATTGGAGTCGATGGTGCCGGTGCAGGTCGCGGGTGCGGTCTCGGCCTCGTAGCGGGTCGGCGCGGCGGCCGCGGTGGTGCCGTGGAGGACCACGACCGCGCTGGCCAGGAGGCCGGCAGATGCGAGGAGCCTTGTCAGTTTCATCATTCGTCTCCGGGGCTCGTCTGCCGCGCCGCCGAAAGTGTCCGATGTGGACAAAATCAAACACGCCCGGCTGCACGGGTTATGGGCATCGCATGACCGGGCTGACCGCAGATTAAGTCTGGACACTAAACTTTGTCAATGTCGCCGGCAGACCCCCGCGCCGCCGTCGAGTTCTACAGCTCTACGCACCGCCTCAACACTTTCGTAGAATGTCGATGATTACGGAGGAGGGCGGGAGCGATGGCCGGTTCTATCAACCGACGGCAACTACTCGCGATGCTCGGTGCGGCCGGGGTCGGCGCCGTGGCCGGTGGCTGCGGCAGCAGCGTCGGCGGCGGTGGTGGCGGCGGCCCGGCGACTCCCGGCGGCGCGATCAAGGTGGGCCTTGTCATCCCGCAGGCCGGGGTGTATGCGCCACTCGGCGTCGACATGAAGAACGCCTGGGACCTGTGGCTGGAGCGCAACCAGAACAAGCTGGGCAACTACCGCGTCACCACCATCGCGGCAGACGAGGGCGAGGGCCCGCAGACCGGCGTACCCGCCGTGCAGAAGCTGCTGCAGAGCGACCAGGTCGACGTGCTCGTCGGCATCGTCAACTCCTCGACGGCGCTCGGCGTCAAGGACATGGTGACCGAGGCGAAGAAGCTGCTGATGGTTTCCAACGCCGGTGCGGGCGCGATCACCGGCAAGGACCGCGTCCCGTACATCTGGCGCACGTCGTTCACGAACGCTCAGGTCTCCTCGGCGATGGGAACGTACCTCGCCGGTTCCGGCAAGACCGCGTACGCGATCGCGCCGGACTACGCCGCCGGCGCGGAGGCCATCGGTGGGTTCACCGCCGCGTTCACGGCCGGCGGCGGGAGGGTCGTCCGCGAGGCCAAGCCGGCGTTCGGCAAGACGCAGGACTACCAGCCGTTCCTCAGCCAGATCCAGGCGTCCGGGGCGCAGCTGACGTTCTGCTTCTTCGCCGGTGCCGAGGCGGTCGCCTTCGTCAAGCAGTACGCCCAGTTCGGGCTCTCGACGCGGATCCCGCTGTACGGCTCCGGATTCCTTACCGAGGGTGGAGTGCTGACCGCGCAGGGTGACGCCGCTGTGGGTGTGCAGACCACGCTGCACTACTCCACCGAGCTGGACAACGCGGCCAACCAGGCGTTCCGCTCCGCGTACCAGGCCAAGTACAACAAGCCGCCGACGGTGTACGCGGTGCAGACATGGGACGCGGCGACCGTGCTCAACCGGGCCCTGCGTACCGCGACCGGGTTGCAGGGCGAGGCGATCGCGGCGGCGCTCGGGTCGGTCGGCACCATCGACGACAGCCCGCGCGGCCCGTGGACCTTCGACGGCCAGTCGCCGAAGCAGACGTTCTACCTCCGCAAGGTGGAGAAACGCGGCGACGGCCTGGTCAACGCCGTCGTCCAGGACCTCGGCGCGTCGAGCCAGCCCACCTGACCGGCGGCGGACCGGATGCCGGACTGGCTCGACATCGGCGTCGTCGCCGTCCTCAATGGACTGGCGATCGGGTTGCTGCTGTTCGTCGTCGCCGTCGGCCTGTCGCTGGTGTTCGGCATGCTCGACGTGCTCAACCTGGCCCACGGGGCGCTGTTCCTCACCGGGGCGTACCTGGCCTGGTCGCTGGGAGGCGAGCATCCCACCTGGGTGAGCTGGCTCGGCGCGCTCGCGGTGGCGGCCGTCGTCGGCGCGGTCGCCGGCGGCGGCCTGTCGCTGCTCACCGAACCCCTGGCCCGCCGGTCCCATCTCGAACAGGCGCTGCTCACCCTCGGCGTGGCGCTCGTCGTCGCCGAACTGCTCTCGGCGGTCTTCGGCGACGACGTGCGCGGGGTGAACCCGCCACCCGGGCTGGACGGCACGGTCGACGTGGCCGGCAGCGCGTACCCGAGCTACCGCCTCGCGCTGATCGGCCTGGGCGCGGCGGCAGCGCTGGCGATGCACGTCGTGGTCGAGCGGACCCCGCTCGGGGCACTGGTCCGGGCCAGCGTCGCCGACCGGGACATGGTGGCCGCCGCCGGCATCGACGCGCGGCTGGTCCGGGCCGGCGTCTTCGTGGCCGGGTCGATGCTGGCGGCCACGGCCGGGGTGCTGGGCAGCCCGATCTACAACGCCCGGCCCGGACTGGACACGACGATCCTCATCCTGGCGCTCGTCGTCGTGGTCATCGGCGGGCTGGGCTCGATCCGCGGCGCGTTCGCGGCCGCGTTGCTGATCGGGCAGATCGAGTCGACCGGACGCGCGCTGCTGTCCGACCTGGCGTCGTTCCTGTTGTTCGGGGCGCTGGCGATCGTTCTGGCGGTACGGCCGCGTGGACTCTTCGTCACCGCGAACGGTGGCCGGTCATGAGCCTGACCACGATGGTGTACCGGCCGACCGAGGCCCGACTGGACTGGCCCGGCCGGCTCTCGGCCGCGGCGGCGGTCGTCACGCTCGCCGCCGCGCCGTTCTTCCTGGCCCCGTACGCGACCACCACGCTGACCCGGATGTTGGTGTACGCGTTGCTCGCGGCCAGCCTCGACCTGCTCGTCGGCATCACCGGGTTGCCGTCGCTCGGGCACGCCGCGTACTTCGGCGTGGGCGCCTACATGGCGGGCTGGATCGCCACGAACGCCACGCCGGCCGCACCGCTGCCGCTGCTCGCCGCCGCGGTGGCCGGCGGCTTGGCGGCGCTCGCCGCGGGCTGGGTCGCGGTCCGGTCGGCCGGCGTGTTCTTCCTGATCCTCACGCTCGCCCTCGCGGAGATCATCCAGCAGCTCGCCGAGAGCTGGCAGCCGGTCACCGGCGGGTCGAACGGCATGTACGGCATACCCGCCACCAGGCTCGGGGCCGAGCCGCTCACCCACGTCGCGTACCTGCACTGGTACGTCCTGGGCTGGTTCCTAGTCGGGATCCTGGTGGTGTGGGCGCTGTCCGCCTCGCCGTTCGGCGCCACGCTGCGTGGCATCCGGGACAACGAACCGCGGCTGCGGGCACTCGGCTACCAGCCGTACCGGTACAAGCTCGCGGCGTTCGTCGCGGCCGGCGCCGTCGCCGGACTGGCCGGCGGACTGCTCGCCACCCAGCAGCGGCTGGTCACCCCGACCGACCTCGGCTTCGCCACCTCGGCGCTGGCGCTGCTCGCCGTGGTGATCGGCGGCACCGGCACGATCTGGGGCCCGTGCCTCGGTGCCGCGCTCGTGGTGCTGGTCCGCGACTCCCTCGGCCCGAGCCTCGGCGGGCACGGGCCACTCGTCCTGGGACTGGTCTTCATCGCCGTGGTGTACGCCCTTCCCCGCGGAGTTGCCGGCGTTCGCCGGCCGCGGTCGCGCCGGACGGCCACCCGATGAGCGAGGTCCTCCGCTGCGTCGACGTCGCCCGTACCTTCGGCGCGCTGCGCGCGGTCGACGGGGTCGACCTCGCCGTGACACGCGGTGCCCGGCACGCCCTGATCGGGCCCAACGGCGCCGGAAAGAGCACCCTGCTGCGGCTGGTCGCGGGCGGGTTGCGGGTCACCCGCGGGCGGATCTGGTTCGGCGGGCGGGACGTGACCCGGGCGCCGGAGGCGCACCGGGCCCGGCTCGGGATCGGCCAGACGTTCCAGCAGTCGAGCCTGTTCCGCTCGCTGACCGCGGCGGACAACGTCGCGCTCGCGGTCCAGCGCAGGCGCGGCCGGCCCTGGCTGCCGCTGCCGCAGCGGCCGGGGTGGGCGGCGCGGGTGACCGAGCTGCTCGGGCTCGTCGGCCTCGAAAGCCGCGGGCACCAGCCGGTGCACACGCTCTCGTACGCCGAGTGCCGCCAGCTCGAGGTCGCGGTGGCGCTCGCCGCGGAACCGCAGGTCCTGCTGCTGGACGAGCCGGCCGCGGGCATGTCCGCGGACGGTACCGCGCGCCTGCTCGACCTGCTGCGCGGGCTGCCACCCGACATCACGCTCGTGTTCATCGAACATGACCTGGACCTGGCCTTCCAACTCGCCACCGAGGTGACCGTGCTGCATCTCGGGCGGGTTCTCATGTCCGGGACCCCGGCCGAGGTACAGGCCAGCGACGAGGTGCAACGGGCGTACCTCGGCGCCGGCCGCCGCGGCGACCTGTTCATCACCGAGCCGGTCACCGGAGGTGGGGATGTCGCTGCACGTACGTGATCTGCGCTCCGGATACCGGCAGGGAGAGGTCCTGCACGGCGTGGACCTCGACGTCGACCGCGGCCGCGCGCTGGCGGTGCTCGGCCGCAACGGGGCCGGCAAGAGCACTCTGCTGCTCACCCTGATGGGTCTCGTCCGCCCCACCGGCGGCAGCGTCCGGCTGGACGGCCGCGAGCTGGCCGGCTCCCGCGCCGACCAGATCGCCCGCGCCGGCATCGCTCTCGTACCCCAGGGCCGCCGGATCTGGCCCACCGTGACCGTCCGGGAGCACCTCGTCCTGGCCGGCCGCCGGCACCGCGGGACACTATGGCCGGAGCAGCGCCTGTACGACCTGTTCCCGGCCCTGGCCGCGCGGCGCAGGCACCTCGGCGGTCAACTCTCCGGCGGCGAACAGCAGATGCTCGCCATCGCGCGCGCTCTCGTCACCGGGCCGTCGGTGCTGCTGCTCGACGAACCGTCCGAAGGGCTCGCGCCGTCCATCGTGGATCTCGTCGGCGAGGTGATCGGTACGATCACCCGGGACGGCGTCGCGGTCGTGCTCGTGGAACACGACCTGCATCTCGCGTTCGGGGTGGCCGCCGACATCGCCGTGCTCGCCCGGGGCATGCTCGTCCACCAGACCAGCACCGCCGCGTTCCGCCGCGACCCCGACACCGCACACCGGCTGTTGGGCGTCGCGGTTTAGCGTGCCGTCGACGGCGCGCCGCTCGCCGCGGCCCGGGGTTGCCTCATCTCGACCACGGCGAGCTGGTCTGGCCGCTCCGGATCACTCCGACCGGGTCGTGACCTGCTGGGCGTCGCGGAGGGCGAGGGCCGCCTGGACGAGCGCGGCGTGCGAGAGCGCCTGCGGAAAGTTGCCCAGGAACCGGCCGCCGGCCGGCGCCATCTCCTCGGCGTAGAGCCCGAGCGGGCTGCTGAGGCCGACCAGGGTGTCGAAGAGCGCGGCCGCCTCGCCGGACCGCCCGGTCCCGGCCAGGGCCTGGACGAGCCAGAACGAGCAGGGCAGGAAGGCGCCTTCGGTGCCGGGCAGGCCGTCCTGCCCCGGCGGGTAGCGGTAGAGCAGCGGTCCACCGGCGGTGAGCTCGCGGCGGACCGCGTCGATCGTGCCGCGGACCCGCGGGGAGTCGGCCGGCTCGACGCCGAGGACGGGCAGGACCAGCAGGGCGGCGTCGACGTCGGCCGAACCGTAGGTACGGGTGTAGGTGTTCCGCGCCGGATCGAACCCGCGCGTCGTGATGTCGGTGGCGAGCCGGTCGCGCTCGGCCGCCCAGCGGCGCCGCCGCCGGCGGGAGGTCCGGTGGCTCTCGGCGATGCGCAGCGCGCGGTCCAGGGCGAGCCAGGCCATGAGCTTCGAGTGGACATGGTGCGCTCCGGCGCCGCGGACCTCCCAGATCCCGGCGTCGGGCTCCGGCCACCGGGCCGCGACGGTATCGGCGAACCCGGCCATGGCCCGCCACGTCTCGGCGTACAGGCCGTGGCCGGCCCGGGTCAGCAGCCACGCGGCGTCGAGGACCCAGCCGTACCCGTCGAGCTGGTGCTGCCGGGCGGCGTCGTTGCCGGCCCGTACGGGCACGCTGCCGGCGTACCCGGGCCACCGGTCGAGCACGTGCTCGGCACGCGGGTGCTTGCCGAACAGGGTCAGCAGGACCGGCATGCGCGGGCGGTCCAGCCGGGTGGCGGTGAGTAGCCATGCCATGAACCGCCTGGCCTCGTCGTACTTGCCGACGCCGAGGAACGCGGCGACGCCGATGCTGGCGTCGCGCGGCCAGGCGTACCGGTAGTCCCAGTTCCGGGTACCGCCGAGAACCTCGGGCAGCGAGGTGGTCGGGGCCGCGACCGGCGCACCCGAGGGTGAGTAGGTGAGCAGCCGCAGGGTGAGCAGGCTGCGTCGCACCGCGTCGCGCTGTGGCACGGCGTCGTCGACGTCCAGGCACCAGGCGCGCCACCGCTCCTCGTCGGCCTCGAGCGCGTCCCAGGCGGCGGCGGGCGGGACGTGCACGAGCGGCTCCCGGTCGGCGACGGCGAGCGCGATGGTGAGGGGTTGCTCCGGGGTGATCCGGACGGTGGTCGGCCGCCCCGGCTCGATCGCCAGGTGCGGCGCGGAGTGCAGCCCGACCGCGAGGCCGGGCCAACCGCAGACCAGAGCCTCCCCGCGGACGTGGCGGTCCGGCGGGCGGCGCGGTTCGCCGAGGCGGGGATCGAACTCGACGACCGCGTCGATCGGCCCGCCGGTCGCGGTCAGCCGGCGTACCAGCAGGGTCGGTGGCAGGAGCCGGCCGGCGACCTCGGCGACCATGCCCTCGGTCAGGGTGAGCCGACCGCCGGCGGTGTCCCACGTGGTTTCCAGCGTCGCGGACCCGGGACGGTACCGGCGGGCGGCCACCGTCGACCGGCCGGCCGGGCCGACCCGGAAGGTACCCGCCTCGGGCCCGCCGACCAGGCGGCCGAAGACGGGTTCGCCGTCGAAGCGGGGGATGCACATCCAGTCGATGGCCCCGTCCGGCGCGACGAGGGCGGCGGTACGGGTGTCGCCGACCAGGCCGTAGTCCTCGATCGGCCGGGGGTCGCTGCCCACGTCAGCCGGGCCTCAGGAGGACGCCGAGGGCGATCCCGTAGATGAGGTGAGCCGCGATGGTGACCAGCGGTGTCCGCGTGCCGTAGTTGAGGCCGAGCAATCCCGGCGGTTCGAGTACCGCCGTCGAGGCCGGACCGGCTCGGTAGGAAGCCATGCGGGGATGCACGCCGGCGAGCAGGGGAACCAGCACGGTCAGCGCGACGGCACTGTGGAGCAGCCCGAGCAGGCCGCCCAGCCACCACGTGGCCTGGTCGAGCAGGACGAAGAAGAAGGCGTAGCCGAGGGCGAACCCCTGCCCGACGCCCAGGTGGATGAAGAATCCGGCGGCTCTGGCCCGGTCCGGGTTCCTGGTGACGATGGTGCCGAGCAGCAGCGGAAGGTCGAGGCGGGTGAGTCCGAGCAACTGGGCAGCGATCATGGCGGCGGTCAGCGCCGTAGTGGCGATCAGGCCGAACAGCGCCCACCCCGCCCAGTCCATCCTCACCGCCCCTCGCGCCGAGCGCGTGTGCGAACGATCAACGAAATCCTGCCACGCCGGGGCGCGGACCGCTGGCATCGGCGTTGCCAGGATATCTTGTGTACCGATATATTATGGCAATGAGCAACCGGGTGATGACCGAGCCCGCCTTCTTCGTCCTCACCGCGCTGGCCGGCGGACCCCGTCACGGGTACGGGATCGTGGGCGAGGTCTCCGAGCTCTCCGACGGGCGGGTCACGCTCAAGGTCGGCACGCTCTACGGGGTGCTGGACCGCCTCGTCGGCGACGGCCTGGTCGAGCCGGACCGCGATGAGGTCCACCAGGGTCGGCTACGCCGGTACTACCGGCTGACCGAGGCGGGGCGCAGTGCCCTCGCCGAGGAGGCGGCCCGCCAGGCGGCGAACGCGCGTGCCGCGTCGCAACGGCTGCGTGCCTTCCGGCCGGCGAACCAGGGGCTGGCGCCATGACTCGGTTGGAGGAGCGCTACCGCCGGGTGCTCCGGCTGCTGCCGGCGTCGTACCGCGACGTGTGGGAGGAGGACATGGTCTCCACCTACCTGGCGAGTGTCGACACCGGCGACCCTGACGAGGTCGAGTACACGGCGGACTACGGCCGGCCGAGCTGGTCGGAGGTGGCGAGCATCGTGGCGCTCGCGGTCCGGCTGCGGATCGGCAGCGCCGGCGCTCCGCCACGGTACGCGGTGTGGAGCGAGGCGGTCCGGCTCGCCGCGCTCGCCGGCATGCTCGTCTACGCGGCAGCCAGCATGGTCGGCCTCGCGATGACGCTGTGGTTGGCCGGACTGATCCCGCTGGCCCCGGCATCGCCGATGCCCGAGCCGCCCGGGTATCCGGACGCGTGGCACCGGGTGTTCCTGCTCGGCGGACTCGCCGGCCTGCTCTGGCTGCCGGCCTACCTGTCGTTCGTGCTGGGTCGCTGGGCTGCCGGCAGGTGGCTGGTGTCGGTGGCGGCCGCGGCCGGGGTGCTCTCCGCCGTCGCGACCGTCGTGGTGACCCACCAGCCGACAACGGGCGAGTTCTGGTACCACCTCCTGATCAACGCGCTGCTGGTGATGGCGCTGGCGGCGTTCCACCGGGGCGCCGCGCCGGTGCCGCGCGGATCCTGGCTCGCGGCGCTCGGGGTCGGCACCGCCGTGGTCACCGGCCACTGGCTGCTGTTGCAGCCGTCGACCACGTTGCCACCGCTGGACTGGGCCGGACTCTGGTGCGTGGTGCTGGTGGGTGCGGCCGCGGCGTACCTGGCCGGCCGGGGCCTCGGGTGGCAGGGCCGGTCGGCCTGGGCGCCCGGGCTGGCCATCCTCGCGTTCACCGTGCTCGGGCTGAGGGCGGTGACCCTGCTCGACTACGTCCGGTTCGGCTCCGCGGGATGGCACCCGGTCACGGTCCCGCTCGGCATCGTCGAGGCCGTCGCGGTCCTGGCGGCCGCGGTGTCGCTGACGCTGCTCTCCGCCCGCACCCTGCGCCGCCTTCCCGCCTCGGGCACCGACGCCACGTCCTGGTCCACCCCGATCCCGTAGGAGTCCGCACATGGTGAGCACGACCGCCTCGGCGCGTCGATGGTCGCGATCCTCCTCGCGCCGGTGCGCTCCGCCTGGGCCGACCGGTCGCCGCCGTCCGGGCCGAGCCTGCTCCGCCTCCTGCCGGCGGTCCTGGCCACCGCGCTGGCCACCA